>Ga0265594_1002220_pt1 | contig 14114 bp, 23 predicted proteins | sample saktaG_11_FD_190147 | JGI IMG/M metagenome (GOLD analysis project Ga0265594, IMG submission 190147) | Saline water microbial communities from Sakinaw Lake, British Columbia, Canada - sak_2011_5_24_80m | ecosystem: Environmental > Aquatic > Non-marine Saline and Alkaline > Saline ... | reverse complement strand
TTTATTCTGAGCAGTCGCCTCAACCCTAACTCTCTTAACCCCTCGCTTCCTACACCAATCAACAAAAGCCGAATACAACATCTTACCAACCCCCTTCCCTCGAAACTCCTCCAACACAAGCATATCATTCAACTCCGCAACCTTAGACAATTTCCTATAATCCTCAACGCTACACTCCCCACCCGCCAAATACCCAACAACCTTCCCTCCATCCTCCACAACAAAAACACAAGAATCTTCCTTAGTTATCGCATCCTTAAAATATTTACTCCCCACCTTCCCAAAGGTCCAATCCAAACTCAACGAATTATCATACTCCGCAAACTCCTTCTCAAAAAGCAAAAGGTTCAACTCCTGAATCCTCTTCAAATCCTTCACCACCGCCCTCCTAACAATCATTTTCCCATCCTCATCTAAATCCTTCCATCAACATTTCCTTATACTTCTCCTCAACAATGCCACCCCTATCATCAATATAATCCCTAACCCTACTCGGAACAACCCCTTCTTTTTTAAGCCAATCTACAGCCATCGAAACCGCCATCTCAATCCCACCATTTACAGAAAAACCTTTCGCCCGCTCCGGATCCTGCCTCTCACTTAATTCCGACAACGCAGTATACCCCACAACTAAATTATTTCCCTTCCTCATTACACAAATTACTTTATCCATTTGCACTCGCCCCAACCAACCTTTTTATAATTTCCGTCACACTTTTAAAATCAGCCCACCTCTCCATCACTCCTCTCCTCCAATTATCTTCTTTAACATCTCTGTAGTTTCCTTGTAGTCAGCCCGCCTCTCACTCAACCTCATAACCTCACCAATCAAATAATTCAACGACGCAACCTTCCCGCCCCGATACTCATCAACAACCTTCCCATTCTCCGAAACAACCTGCCTACACAAATTCAAAACCGCCTCATCTCCAATCATCCCAATATCCTTACCACCAGCAATCGAAAACGAAACCGGCACAAAATCATTCATAATCTGCTTCCCCTTCAACTTAGTAATCTTCCCCTCCCAAACCGCCCCAATCAACTCCGCCAAATGCTCCGCCCGAATATCAACATCCTCATCCTCCAACGTCTTCCTATTATAATTAAGAACCCTAAGTAATTCAACCGTAACCCAAGGCAACATCCTCCGAACCCTGTCATCTGTCCTCTGTCCTCTGTCATCTGATTTTGTCAACTCTTCAAAGAACTCTACGAGTTCTAAATTACGAGTCAAAATCCGAGCATCCTCAGGAGAAACCTTATACCTCTTCAACAACCTATCAAGTTTCACCGAAGGCATCTCAGGCAAACCAGCCCTAACCTCACTAACCATAGATTTAGAAATCTTCAACACCGCCAAATCCGGATCCGGAATAAACCGATAATCAGCCGCCCCCTCCTTCGACCTCATCTTAATCGTCTTCCCCATATTCTCATCAAACATCCTCGTCTCCCTCAGCAACAGCTCCTCTGCCCTCTGCTCTCTGTACTCTGCTCTCTCGACAATTTCCAATTGCCTCGCAACCTCATAATCAATCGCCTTCCGAATCTTCTCAAGACTATTCAAATTCTTCATCTCAACCCGCTCCCCATAAGTCGAAACATTAACATCCACCTTAATCCCCGCATTTTTCCGCACCGCCTTAATATATGACAAAGACAAAACCAAATCCTTAAGCCACGAAACAACCTGTTCAGAACTCGAGAACTCCGGCTCCGTCACAATCTCAATCAAAGGAAGTCCAGACCGATTATAATTAACCTTCCCCGTATCAGGATTCCACTGCGCCGGGTCCTCCTCCAAATGCATCTCAGTAATATTAATCCCACGAAACTTCCCCCCTTCCGCATTCACCTTCGCATGCGCCCCAGAAATAGTCGTCTGATAACCCTTCGGCAAATCCGCCCACGAATAATGCTTCCTCTGCCAAACCACCTCCCCATTAATCTTAGAACCAAGCACCAAAGCAATCTCAACCATCTTCCTAACAGCCTCGGCATTCACCCCCATCGGCTTCGACCCCGGCGTCCCCGTACAAATCGGACAAATCCTATCATTCACCCCTGTCGCCTGTCCTCTGTCATCTGTCACCTCGGCGCTCCGCGCCGAGCACATACAAAACAACTTCTCCCGAGTATCCAAATACCCATGCACCTCCAAACCAATCTTCACCGGAAAAGCTTTCATCATAAAAAATAAATAGAATAAAGTCTATAAAAAGTTATTGAGACCAACTAATTAACAAAAAAACATAAGGAAAACATCTCTAATTCCATAACATAGCCAAATCCATCCTCTCTGGATCAGTCATATAGAACAAAGAACTAAGCAAATATTTTTCTCTATCTCCTAAGTCAAAAGAATCAGATGATGTCTCTCTCAAAATCGGAACAAGCCCTTCTAAATTTTTTTCTTCATTCTCTCCTTCCATCATGCTAATGTCCACCTCCAAACCTTTTTATATCTTCTCAAACTAACCATTATATGAATAAACAAGAACTAACAAAAGAATTAAAATTCTGTCTAAGGCTCTGGAAAGAAAAGGGCGGATGCCACTTCGGCGGCTCAACAAAATGCGAAAAATGCGCAGCCCCATATCTCTTACTAAAATTAATCTCAGGAGAAATCCTCCATGATAAAAACATGCAAAGACTAACACTAAAAGATTGGGAAAACAAACTACAACAACTATGAAAACAAAAACATTCAACATAGGCGACAAAGTCAAACTCAGAACAAAAACAAAAACATGGGAAGGAAACGCCCTCCAATCCCACGACACAGAAGTAATCCTCCTAAAACTAAAATCCGGCTACAACATAGGAATAAGAGAAAACGAAATCCTCGACGCCAAAGTCGTTCTGGAAGCGAAGCGGTCTGGAAGCAAAGCGGTCTGGAAGCGAAGCGGTCTAGAAGCCGAAGGCGGTCTACAAAAACTACCAAACGTCGCAATCATAATAACTGGAGGCACAATCTCCGCAAGACTCGACCCAAAAACCGGCGGCACAACCTGGACAGACAAAGACGAAATCCTCAACATCGCACCAGAAATAAAAAAAATCTGCAACCCAATAATCGAAACCCCATTTATGAAAGCATCCGAAGACATGTCCTTCCCAGACTGGAAAAAACTAGCCGAAATCTGCGAGAAACATCTCAACGACAAAAACATCCGAGGCATAATCATAACACACGGCACCGACTTCCTCCACTACACATCCGCCGCACTATCTTTCTTCATCCAAAACCCAAACAAACCCATCGCCCTAACCTACTCCCAACGTTCAATCGACCGAGCCTCAACCGACGCTGCACTAAACCTAATCTGCGCCACAAAATACGCAACATCAGACATCGCCGAAGTCGCACTCATCGGACACAAGGACACAAACGACAACACCTGCCTCGCAATGCCCGCAACAAAAGTCCGAAAAATGCACACCTCCCGCCGAGACGCCTTCAAAATAATCAACGACACTCCAATCGCAGAAATAACCCCCGAGAAAATCACAATCCTAAAAACCTTCAACGCAAGAAACAACCTCAAACCAAAACTCGACACAAAATTCTCAGAAAAAGTCGTATCAATAAAAATCACGCCCGGACAAGACCCAGCAATTTTAGACTACTATCAACAACAAGGCTACAAAGGAATCATCCTAGAAACAACCGGACTCGGCCACGCCCCAGGAAAAGCGTCCCAAAACAACTGGCTCCCAAAAATCAAAAAAGCAATCCAATCCGGAATCACAATCTGCGCAACCCCACAAACAATCTACGGCCGACTAAACCCAAACGTTTACTCCGCAGGACGAGACCTCCAAAAAACCGGCATCATCTTCCTCGAAGACATGACGTCAGAAACCGCCCTCATAAAACTCAGCTGGGTTCTCGGTCACAAGACATGGAACCTCAAGCAAAAAATGTCAGAAAAATATCTAACAAAATAAATAAATAAAATAATTACTTCTTGCCTACTTCCCAAGCAATCGGATATTTCTTAGCAACTGAGTTATATATCGCAATCATCAGCAAAACAAGAACATAGGCAACAATCCCCCCGATAACTGGAGCATAAACAAATGTCTGAAGTGCAGTAAGCTGAATACCACTCGCCAACAAAACATCTTTCAAACTCCACTGCAAAAGACCCAAAAGCAAATACATCACTAAAGCCGATACACCAAAAAACACAGCAGAGCTATACTTTATCTTCGTTAATTTCATTTTCACCTCCAAGCAAACAAAGAAACTAACTTATTTAAACCTTATTGTATTTTCACAAACATGAAAACCCCTACATCCAAAGAAAACGACAAGCGACAAGCGACAAGCTCGCGAAGCGCAGACTACAAAGAAATCGGACTAAAATCCGGCCTAGAAATTCACCAACAACTCGACACCCATAAACTCTTCTGTGAATGCCCAAGCCTACTAAGAACCGACGAACCACAATACGAAATCCAAAGAACCCTAAACCCAGTCATCGGCGAAACCGGAGAAATCGACGTCGCCGTCGCCCACGAAGCAACACAAAACAAAAACTTCACATACCAAGTCTACGACACAAACTGTCTAGTCGAATTAGACGAAGAACCTCCACACACAATCAACCAAGAAGCACTAAAAATCGCCCTACAAATAGCACACCTACTAAACTGCAAAATATTCCCAATAACCCAAGTCATGCGAAAAACAGTAATCGACGGCTCAAACACAACCGGCTTCCAACGAACAATGCTAATCGCCCACGACGGCTACATAACATTAAAATCAGGAAACAAAATCGCAATCGATGCCGTCATGCTCGAAGAAGATTCAGCCCGGAAAGTAACCAACAACCAACAACCAACAACCAACAACCTAATCTTCAGATTAGATCGTTTAGGAATCCCTCTAGTCGAAATCGCAACCGGTCCACACTTACACACCCCAGAAGAAATAAAAAAAGCCGCATTAAAAATCGGAGAAATATTAAGAGCCTGCAAAGTCAAACGAGGAATCGGAACAATCCGCCAAGACGTCAACATCTCAATCAAAGGAAGCAAGCGCGTAGAAATCAAAGGATTCCAAGACCCAAAAATGATGATAACAACAATCAACAAAGAAATCGAAAGACAACAAGAATGCATCAAAAACAAATCCTGCAAAAACGAAGTCCGAGGCGCACTCCCCGACGGTTCATCAAAATTCCAAAGACCAATGCCAGGCGCCGCAAGAATGTACCCCGAAACCGACGTACCATTATTAAAAATCTCAAGACAACTAATCGACGAAACAAAAAAGAACCTACCAAAACTAATATCCGAACACAAATCTTACCTCGACGAATTCGGACTCAACCCCGAACTAATAAAACTAATCCTCAAACAAAACAAAGTCGAAGACTTCAAAATCCTGATTCAAGAACACAACAACCCTAACCTCATCGCCAAAATGCTAACCTTGTTCCAACTAAAAGAAGAAATCGAAATAGATAGATTAGAAGAAATCCTAGAGAACCTAAATAACAAAACAATATCAGAAAACCAAATTAAAACAATCATGCAAAAAATCTCCGAGGGCAAATCCCTAGAAGAAGCATCACAAAAATCCGACATTAACCTAAAAGAAGAAACACAAAAAATCATTAAACAAAAACCCAGACTATCCCAAGGCGCCTATATGGGACTCATCATGAATAAATTCAAAGGTCAGGTCTCTGGCAAAGAAGTCGCAGATATTTTAAAGAAATTAACATAAAATGCGTATCACAAAAAAATCAGATGCAAAAATCAATCTTTCAAAAAAGCATAAACACTAATATCCCTTTGTCTCTGCTTAGATATTCCAAAATTTCCCGCTACATATGCAATCTCTGTCTCAAGTACCCCAGCCGTTTCTTCAAATTCATTCACAATATCCAATAAGTATGACTCCCTTTTGTCATAATCCAAAGGAACAAGCACAGGCTTAACTCTCGATGCTATAACACTAATTTTCTTGCGCACAGACATAAGTCTAAGAAACAATTTCTCTTCTGAAGTAAGTTTCTTCTCATCAAGAAGCTCCTCTAGTTGAACTTTACAACTTTGATCTCCCGCTTGTTCATCCATAACCAAAAATGAATTTAATGATATTTAAATCTTTCTACGTGTAATTATTATATAATGGGATCAAAACATAAGAAAAATTTCTACTTCAAAACCCCACTCAAACCCCAAGCCACCAACAAAGAAATCACAACCCCAACACAAATCACAACCAACAAACTATTAGAACCCGACGCCGAACCAAACCCAGCACCAACAGCCCCCGAAATCGCACCAAGCCAAAACTCTTTCCTCTTCATAATAATTACAAATAGCCCAACTATAAAAACCTACCTCTTAAAATTTACAACCTAAACAATAATAGATATAATCAAAACACCAATTGAATAATTAATATCACCAAAACTCAAGCACTCCGTCCCAACATTCCTAAATGCAATAAAAAATATTACACCGAAGTTCAATAGAGGAGAAAGAACTTCTATCGACTTATACCTCATTAAAGTACTCCAACAGCCCTCAATATCAAAACCAAGATTGCCCCAATCCCCAAAATCCACATCAAAATCTCAAGCTTTTCCATAACAATATTTATACAAACAAATACTTAAACCTTCCGCGCCCAAGGGCGGCCAACGGCCGACCTATAAATATGAGAACCGAAGGTTCTCTAAATTCCCCCTGTCCCAAAATTCCCCTGTCCCAAAATTCCCCAACCATTACACCAATACACTATTACACAATTAGTCCCAAATTCCCCCTTCCCAAAGCTCCCCAAATCCTATTCATCCTACTAATTTCCAACCCAACCAAATTCTTATAAACCCAAACCAACATAAGCCATTATGAAAAGAACATTAATCGCAGACCTCCAAAAATCAACAAATAAAGAAGTAGAAATCAAAGGCTGGGTCAACGCAATCCGAGAACACGGAAAACTAATCTTCCTCGAAGTCCGCGACATCACAGGAACCGTCCAAACAATCACAACCGCAAAAGACGAACCAAATTTCAAAACCGCAAAATCACTAACAAAAGAATCCTGTATCCGAATCAAAGGGAAAATAAACCCAAGACCAAAGGGAACCGAAAACAAAAACTCACCAGCCGGAAACGTTGAAATAAAAATCGAAGAACTCGAAATCTACAACAAATGCCCAGCCCTCCCATTCGACCTCGAAAACAAAGACACCAGCGAAGACATCAGGCTAAAATACAGATACCTAGATTTACGAAGACCAGAAATGCAAAACAACCTAATCATCCGAAGCAAAATAATAAAAGTAATCCGAGACTTCCTAAACAAGGAAGGCTTCTCTGAATTCGAAACCCCAATCCTCGCAAAATCAACACCAGAAGGCGCACGAGACTACGTCGTCCCATCCCGAACCCAACCCGGCAAATTCTTCGCCCTCCCACAATCCCCGCAACTCTTCAAACAACTTCTAATGGTCGCAGGCTTCGAAAAATATTTCCAAATAGCAAAATGCATGCGCGACGAAGACCTTCGCTCAGACCGACAACCAGAATTCACACAACTCGATTTAGAAATGTCATTCGTCACACAAGAAGACATAATCGACCTAACAGAAAGACTCCTCCAAAAAATCTGGAAAGAAACTCTAAACACCCACATCAAAATACCATTCCCAAAATTAACCTACGACGAATCAATGAAAAAATACAACGTCGACAGACCAGACCTCAGAAAAAACAAAAACGACCCAAAAGAATTCGCATTCTGCTGGATAACTGATTTCCCCGCATTCGACAAATCAGAAGAAAAAGGAAAACTAATCGCAACACACCACCCATTCACTCACCCCGAAATGCAATCCTTCAACAAAAACCCACTAACAGCAAAATCAATCGCCTACGACATCGTCCTAAACGGAACCGAAATCGGCGGCGGCTCAATCAGAATCCATGAAGAAGAAATCCAATCAAAGGTTTTCGAAGTTCTAGGTATCAACAAAAAAGAACAAAAAGAAAAATTCGGATTCCTACTCGACGCCCTAAAATTCGGAGCACCACCACACGGAGGAATCGCATGGGGACTCGACAGATTAGTCCAAATAATCCTCGGCGTCGAATCAATCCGAGAAGTTATCGCCTTCCCAAAAAACAAGGAAGCCCGCGACCTCATGCTCAACGCACCATCGCCACTCTCAGACAAACAACTCAAAGACGTCCACATTAAATTAAACTTGCCAAAGAAAAAATAATTATCCTCTTATCTTTTTAGCCAATTCAGCTAATTTTTTATCATCAACTTCAATAGAATCATGCGATGAAATATAGCCCTCATAAATTTTAAAATATTTACTTATATTTGATTTTATCGGCTTCCAATTCTTCAACTTCGTACCATGCATCGGGAACAATTTAGAATGCACATGATCTACTCCAAACCCCTCAAAAATCATACCCGTCCTTCCAACATCATCTAATTTAGAATCAATTAACTCCCCAACATCTTTAGACGCAATAACTAAGTCACTTAAAACATCATTCGGTAAATCAAATATGTAACTCGGATAATGCTTTTTTGGAATTACCACACTAAAACCCTCTGTATTAGGATGACGCGATAAAAAAGCCAAATGGGTTTCACTCTCCCAAATTTTATGACACGGAATCTTCCCCGCAACAATCCCACAAAACACACAATCCTTCATCCGAAAAAATCTTTAGATTTTTGAGCAAGCTATCGCTTCAACGCAAGCTTCACAATCTAAATCCCTGCCTCCGCAACTTTACTTATCATCCCACAAAAAACAAAAACAACATTATAAATTTATTCATCTCAACAAAACCGCACCCAAGGCGGCGACAGCCGCCGCATATATATGAGAACCGAAGGTTCTCCAAATTCCCCATTCCCAAATTCCACATCTCTAAATTCCACCTCCCCAAATCCCACATCTCCAAATTCCCCCTCCAAAAATTACCAAATAAAAAACATTAAACACTCTTACAATAACACGACCGCCCCTCAGAAACACATTCCCCATCCGGACACACCCCATCACAAACCCCATAGCTCTCAAAATAAAAACCACACTCCCCCGCCGATATATTAGGAACAACATCCACTTCGCCCAAACCAACAACGGCCTCGCCATCAACACCTCCAACCCCCCCTCCATCAAACCCACCAATCACAACATCAGAACCAACATCTACCCCACCATCCCTCTTATCTAAATTAGACCTACCCTGCTGAACACCATCGCCAACACTCTCAATAAAAAAAAGAGCCGCCACTAATAAAATAAAACAAACCGCCAAAACAATCACAAAAAACCAATCTCTCCTCATGTAATAACAAAACTAAAAGACTATAAAAAACTAACCACTCACTATACCAAAAGACACCAATACACTATTACACTATTACACCCGCTAATCCATAATCATCAACATGCTCCTCATCAATCCCAAACCACGAAGGCATCCCCGCCACCGAATAATGCACAGGATTATTTGAAGAAAAATAAACATAATCAACACAAGACTTATCACTAGTCGAAACCCCCTGAGCCATAAAGCCAGGCAAATAAACAAAAGACTCTATCCCATTCTCACTCGCAACATTCCTCCCCTCCAACCTATCCAAAAAACTCGGAGCAGAACTCGAAGCAACATAATAAGAATTCTCAACATGCGAAAGTAAATTGCCAACATCCACACCGACGATAAAAACATCATACGGACTACGAACAATAGTATTAGTAACCAACCCCGTCTCAATTAAATACATCGGATCCTCAAATCCCTCAATCGGAACAAACGAATCAATCGTCATATTCTTGTCCCAACTAACAAGCCCCCCCTTATCAGAAACCCTCATGCTCAAATTCAAACTAATCCTAATATTCCACGGATCCTGCTGGTCAATCAAAACACTCGGCACCCCAAAACTAATATTAGCATTAACCTTCCCAGCAAACTGCCCAAACGAATCAACCATATAATCAAAAGTCGCCCCGCTCATCAAATCCTTATTAACCCCACCCAAACTCCCATTATAAAACAACTCCCCAAATGAATCCTCGACGCTGCCAATATAATCCCCGCTCGCAACAATCTCCTCATGAACCAAAAAAACCGACCTAAACCCCGCAATATACAAATAACGCGGAATATCCTGCTCAACCGAAAAAACAAAATTATTCAAAGTCTCAATCCGCTTATTCACCGAACTCCTATCCCTAACTAAATCATAAAGAGTATAAGACATAAAAAACAAAGTTATAATAAAAATCACCATCACCGTAAAAAAAACTCCTTTCTTGTTCTCCATCAAAACAACCCCGACACAAACCCCGACAAAAAATATCTTATCAACAAAAATATAGAAAGCCCAATCAACAAAATCGGAATCAAATATTTTAATCCATACCTCTCGTTCCCCTTACTAACTAAACCTATAACCAATGACGACAAAACCCCAATAGTAATAATAAAAGCAATAGAATAATAAACAATAAAATTCAAAGATATACTTATTTTCGAAAAAGAAATTGGCACATCAAGAGTAGCAATAGTCGCCTCCAGCCCCGACGAGGAAGACATCATTCCCCCCATCGTCTGAACCAAAATAGTAGAAAGCGCAAACAACGCAGGAGCCCCAATCGCAACAGCAACAAAAATAAAAATCTCATACATTAAAACATTAGAGGCCGCCCTCTTCTCAACATAACCTCTCTCTCTCATGTTAGAAGCAGTCCTCTCAAGCAAAATCGCAAGATTACCTCCAGACCTCAAGCCAGAATTAATCAACATAATTGTCTTACAAATTTTCTCCGAACCAATCCTCTTGGCCATATCAGACAAAGCAGCCTCGGTAGATCTACCAGTAGTAATATCCTTCCCTACTCTCATTATCTCCTTATCTAAAAACTTAAATTCCTTCCTCGCACTAATAAGAATAGATTTATCAATAGTTATCCCAGCCCTCAAATTCCCAGCAACCAACTGCAAAAAATCCGGGAAAACCTCCTCCATCTTCTTAATCCTCGCAGACTTATCTAAAAAACCCTTCGCACGAATAAAAACAAAAAACAAAACAAAAAACACAACAACCCCAACAATAGACGCAACAACATCCCTCTTAAAAATAAGTATAGCCGCACCAACAAGCAAAGCAAACGAAACAGCAAAAATCATCATCAACTTTTTTCTACTCGCCACCCTCTTCGCAGCGTCCCCGCGCTTCCTTACAACACTAACCACCTCCTCGGGAACAGCACAAGGCTCAGAGTTTTTTTCAACATCCACCTTCTCAATTATTTTTTCTTTTTTCTTTACCATCACATCAAACTCGGACGCTTAGATTTAATTATCCCCAAAAACATAATCTGAATCAACACTACAAAAACAAAGAGCCCCATAAAAGCCATTATCGTCATATTCTTCGGCAAATTTATCATCGACGACAAAATCGTCATAAAAGTAACAGACAACGCAGGAGCAATAACAGAAATCAACATATAAAACATAATCAAAGGATTCAACTTGTTTCCATATTCCTGAATCTGAATCATCTGCTCCTCGTTCAACGAATGAAGATTCTCCTGAATAACAACCATCATATCACTTCCCGCCCTCATCCCATTACTAAGTTGCCACAACACTCTCTTAAAATAATTAGAGGGATTACTCTCCCCAAGCTCTTCTAAAACATCAATCTCATCCTCCCCCGCATTTATCTTCTGAACCGCTTTCTTAAATTCAATACTCAACTCGCCATAATTCGAATCAGAAATATTAACAAGAATACTAAACAACGGTATCCCAGAGCTCAACTGAATCAAAATATCTTCCAAAGCCGGAATTAAATTCCTCTCAATATCCCTCTGCCTCTTCAAAAAATAAATCCTAGGATAAGCCCTCTGATTCATATACGCAATCCCAGTAATCAAAAGCGCAAAAGCTATAGCAAGAAAATAAAGGTTCACCCTACCAAACACAAACAACAAAACAAAAAACACAAACAACAAAACAAAAAAAGAATTCAAAAAACTCCTTCTAGTAACCCCAATATATTCTTCTCTATTTATTGGAGCACCAGAACTTTTCAAATACATAGACAACTTAGAATTAGGACGCTGCCTAATCTTCTTAGAATAAGGCTTAGAAATCTTCTTTAATCTATCAATATTGGGGCCCTCAAAAGGTATCTTAAATTTCATCGCTCAAAAATTTCCTGTCATTTTTCTTAATAGCCCCCATAAGAAGTTCCTTGTCAAAATAATAAATATTCATCACCTTCCCCATGCTTTTCAAATCCCTTATTTTATTATCTGCAAGCCAGGCCAAAACCTTCATTTTCTCCGCAAGATTCTCCTGAATCTCAAGAGTAGTCATTCCAGTCATCCTAATAATCTGCTCAAAAAACCTAGAACTTTCATTATGCTGAATCATCTTATCCCCCTCAGGAATCCACCTATAAAGAATATTCGCCGTAGCACTATCATCCCCAGCCTCAAACTCCGCAATCTGCAAAACACGCCTAATCCCCTGTCTCCTATCTCTAAACATAACAACATTCAAATTAACAGCTCTCAAAAGATTTGGCGGAATACTCAAAGGAGGATTCGTCAATCTCGAAATAGTCTCCGCCGCAGAATCCGCATGCAAAGTCGCATAAACACTATGTCCAGTATGCATCGCCTCAAACAAAACCATAGCCTCCTCCTTACGACGCATCTCCCCCATAACAATTCTATCCGGCCTCATTCTCAATGAATTAACCAACAAATTCAACATAGAAACCTCTCCCTTCCCCTCGGGATTCGGCAAACGCGTAACCAACGGCGTCCAATACAAAAAATCCGGAAGCATCAACTCTCTCGTATCCTCAACCGAAACAATCCTATGATTCGGCGGAATAAAAGGCATACACGCATTCAATAAAACCGTTTTCCCCGACGCCGTCCCACCAGAAATCAAAACATTCATCTCATACTCAATCGCCAACCACAAAATACAAGCCACATCGGCGCTACAAGTATTATTAGAAATCAAATCAACAATTGTGTAAGGATCCCTCGCAAACTTCCTAATCGTTATAGTATTACCATTCGTACTAATAGGATACAATACAGAATTAACCCTATCCCCTGTAACAAGATGCGCATCCAACAACGGACTCAAAACCGTAATCTCACGACCAACACGCCGCGCAATGCTCTTCGAATAATTAACAATCTTATCCTCTCTCTTCAAAATAATATTCGACCTAATCCATTTATACTTCTTATGATAAACACGAATCGACTCCTTCGACGACAAAATAACAATCTCCTCCAAATTAGGATCATTAACCATAAACTCAATCTCACCAAGTCCAAGCATCTCCTGAATCAATTTCCCAATCAAAAAATTCTTCGTCTCCTCTGTAGTATTCGGCAACTTCTTCTTCAAAATCCTCTCAGCATCAACAATAAACTTTTTCTTAATCCCATCAAAAGCCGACGGATCCAAAATCTCTTTCATACTAACCGTCGTAACAGAAACCAATTTATTTCTCAAATCCCCCAACAAAGCCTCCGTAACAACACTCACCTCGGGAATAACAAGATTATACACAACGCCAAACTCCCCAGCCACAATCCTAATATCAACCTTCGCACCATCAACCTCAATCTCATACTCTTCAAGAACCTTCCCTTTAACATCCTTAACCCTTATGTCCTTCTCTTTAGAAACAACAACCTTAGATTTACCCAACAAACCAGAAACCTTCTTCACTACCTTAGCCCCAGTCACCCTCGGCTCAACAACAAGATACCCCTTCTCCTTACTCTCATCCTTTTTATGAAAAATCTTTTTATGGCTACGCCCCTTCTCGTGAGCCCCAACATTATGAACCACACCTCTTTTCTTCACTTTCTTTTTTTTAACCATACTAAATCTTAATATAAGGTTCTCCTAAAGCCGGGTACTCAAGCGACCCCAAATGAGAAGCCTCAAGCGCTCGACACCACTCCATAGCCGTTTCCTTATTTACCTTAAATGCCTTAGCAATCGACGACAAATGAATTTTCTTTTTCTTTTTTAAGAGATTATTC
>Ga0265594_1002219_pt1 | contig 14115 bp, 12 predicted proteins | sample saktaG_11_FD_190147 | JGI IMG/M metagenome (GOLD analysis project Ga0265594, IMG submission 190147) | Saline water microbial communities from Sakinaw Lake, British Columbia, Canada - sak_2011_5_24_80m | ecosystem: Environmental > Aquatic > Non-marine Saline and Alkaline > Saline ... | reverse complement strand
TCCAGATCATCCCTGGAGAAGATACAGCCTCCAATCTCAACGCACCAGCCAAGCATTACCTGTATGAAGGCACTAGAGGACATTTCTAATGAGTTAAAGTAGGGGACATTTCTAAAGAGTCTTGACACACCGCACAACTCCCCCTTGACAAAGTTTATTTTGATGCTATACTTGTGTATCGTGCTGGGGGGCAAGGAATATCTATGGTAGCTGCAAAAGAAGGAACAGGGGTTAAATTGCAAGTCCAGGACCTACATCTCACCTTTGGTGGTTTGGAAGCTCTTTCGAGGCTTGATGTTGAGGTGAGGGAGGGGGAGATACTGGCTATTATCGGTCCCAATGGGGCTGGGAAGACCTGCCTGCTTAACTGCATAAACGGTTTCTATCGTCCTCAGAAGGGCGATATTTTTTTTGATGGCAGAACAATTACTCACCTCCCCTCTCATAAAATTGCCGAACTAGGCATTTCGCGAACCTTTCAGAATATACAGCTTTATACCGGGCTGACGACTTTAGATAACCTGATGGCGGCAAGGCATATCCACTTGAAGCCTAATGTCCTAGCTGGGGCTATTTATTTTGGCTGGGAGCATGATAAAGAGATTCAGCATCGGCGGGTAGTAGAAGATATTATCGATTTTCTGGAGATGGAGCCAATAAGAAAAAAGGTGGTTGGTTCTCTTCCCTACGGACAAAGGAAGCGAGTTGACCTGGGTCGAGCTCTAGCTCTGGAGCCGAAGCTGTTACTCCTTGATGAGCCTATGGCAGGGATGAATGTTGAGGAGAAGGAGGATATGGCTCGATTTATAATCGACATTTATGAAGGGCAGGGGGAAACTTACCCCGACGTGCCTGTTTTAAGGGATGGCATTAAGTCTATAATTTTAGTGGAGCATGACATGGGGGTGGTTATGGATATTGCTGATAGAATAGTCGTCCTTGATTTTGGTAGGAAGATTGCTGAGGGCACACCTGATGAGATTAAGGCTGATGCTGCAGTGATTAAAGCCTATTTGGGCGAGGAAGCCTAACTAAGCGAGGTACTATAAATGGCAGTAGAAATATTAGATACCTTACCCAAACTGTTAAAGCACAATTGCGAGAAATATGGCGATAAGATAATCATGAGGGAAAAGCAGTTTGGTATCTGGCAAGAGTACACCTGGAAAGAATATTATGAAAATGTTAAATACTTGTCGTTAGGTTTGACAAGTCTAGGTCTTGAGTCTGGTGATAAAATTTCTATCTTAGGTGAGAATAAACCACAAGCTTACTGGGCGGAGCTGGCTGCCCAGACAGCCGGCGGGGTTGCAGTTGGTATTTTTACCGACTGTATGCCTAACGAGGTTAAATACTTTGTTGAGCATTCTGATTCCAAGTTTGTGATAGCCCATGACCAGGAGCAGGTTGATAAGCTGCTTCAAATTAAGGACGAGTTACCATTGCTTAAAAAGGTTGTTTATTGGGACCCTAAGGGTGTATGGAATTATGATGAGCCTATTTTGATAAGCTTCAATAAGGTTATTGAGCTGGGCAAGGAATACGACAAGCTCCACCCCGATTTATTTGAAGCGACTATCAAGAGGGGCAGCAGCAAAGATATAGCTGTTATTTGTTATACCTCAGGGACGACCGGATTACCAAAGGGTGCTATGATAAGTCATCATACCCTGGTAGAAAGCGAGAAGGCAATGTCTGCTCTGGACCACTACCGTGATGGTGAGCAGATTGTTTCATTTGTTCCGTTAGCTTGGGTAACTGACCAGTATCTGGGTATTACTGCCCCGCTAGTTTCTCGGATAGTTGTGAATTTTCCCGAAAGCGCCGAAACAGTACAAGAAAACATCAGAGAAATTGGGGCTCAACTCCTGTTCTGGGGGCCACGTAACTGGGAGAGTGTGAATCGGCTGATACAAGCAAAACTAATCGATACCAGCGCTTTCAAGCGCTTCTTATATGATCTGTTTCTGCCTGTAGGCTACAGGGTTGCTGATTTCAAAATGACTGGTAAAAAGTCAAATCTGCTGTGGCGGAGTCTCTACTTCTTAGCTCACTGGGCAATGTTTAGGAATCTTACGGACAAAGTGGGGTTAGCCAAAGTTCGGGTGGCTAATACGGCAGCAGCCCCGATCAGTCCTGATATCATTCGCTACTTCCAGGCTATTGGGGTCAATATCAAACAGATGTATGGTGGCTCAGAACATGGACTGGTTACCGCAACTCGGGATGATGACATAAGGCCGGAGACGACAGGCCCTCCGTCTCCTGGCGTTGATATCAGACTATCTGACGAGGGCGAGATACTGATCAGGGGTAATTCTATGTTTTCCGGCTATTATAAGGACCCCGAGGCTACCCGTGAAGCAATTAAAGGCGGCTGGTATCAGAGTAGTGATTTTGGACATATCACTGAAGAGGGACATCTCATTGTTATGGACAGGATGAACGACCTGAAGGAATTGAGTGGCGGTCAGAAATTCTCACCCCAGTATGCTGAAATCAGGTTGAGGTTTAGCCCGTATATAAAGGATGTGTTGACGGTTGGAGGTGGGGATAAGGCTTATGTTAGCTGCGTAATAAACATAGATATAGATAATGTTGGTCGCTGGGCTGAAGCCAGGCATATCCCTTATACTACCTTCACCGACCTTTCCCAGAAGCCGGAGGTAATTGACCTAATTAGAAACGATATTGAGAGAATAAATAAAACGCTTCCAGAGAGGGCAATGATAAAGAAATTCACCAACCTGTATCGGGAGTTTGATGCTGATGAGGCAGAGCTGACTAGAACGCGGAAGATAAAGCGAACTTTCGTTGAGGAACGGTATCATGAGTTAATAGATGCCTTATATAGCGGAGCCGATGAACTGACTGTGGAGGCGCCGATTACCTACAGGGATGGCAGGAAAGGGACAATAAAAACGGCTATTAAAATCAATTCTTTGGAGCAGGGGTGAAATAGATGGAAGCTGGACTTCAATACATAGCTAACGGGCTGATGGTGGGGGGCATTTATGCACTTATCGCTCTGGCTATAGTCTTGGTTTACAAAGCGACAGGGATTTTTAACTTTGCTATAGGCAATTTAATGATGTTTGGGGGGTTTATCTCCTGGGCCTTCATGGTTCAGCTAGGACTGCCTGCCTGGCTGAGCATATTATCAGCGCTGGTGATAGCAGCTGTAGTGGGGTGGCTAGTTAACCGGTTTACGATGAGTCCGCTGATTGGTCAACCTATTTTGGCGCCGGTAATAGTGACCCTAGCCCTGGCATATTTCTTTGATGGGCTTGTTATACTAATCTGGGGTGGGTCTGTGCGAAGTTTTCCCGATTTCCTGCCTGGTGAATCAGTTCATTTAGGTCCTGCGGTAGTTTCCAGTGACCTTCTTTGGGCCTTCGTTGCAGCTATGGTTGTTTTTGGTGTTCTAGCCTTATTTTTCCAGCGGAGTAGAGTTGGATTGGCGATGAGGGCTACTGCTGAGAGCCATCAGATAGCCAGGGCCAGAGGTATAAATGTAGAGCGTATCTTTAGCATAACCTGGGCCATTTCGGCTGCATTGGCTGCTCTGACAGGTGTTTTTCTGGCGGCTAGGATGGGGCTGGAGGTAACCATATCTGCGGTTGGACTCAAGGCTTTCCCTGCAGTATTATTTGGTGGACTGGAGTCCATTCCTGGTGCCTTAATTGGTGGGTTGAGTGTGGGGCTGTTGGAGAATTTAGCCGGCGGGTTTATTAGCACCTGGGTTATGGATGTAACTCCTTATATTATTCTGCTGTTGGTGTTGATTTTTAGACCCCAAGGGCTCTTCGGTTTAAAGAGAATAGAGAGGATATAAGATGGCAATTGACCGTCCCTGCGGTACTTTTGAACGTGATTATGCTCAAGACATGGCGATTGTACGCACCCCCCTACAGTGGATAATATTGATTGTCGGGCTTGCTTTCCTTTTCAGCCTGCCACTTTTTGGTGGTGTCCGTATTATTTACCTGCTAAACTATATAGCTATCACTCTGATTGCTGTCCACGGACTAAACATTCTCACCGGCTATACAGGGCTACTTAACCTGGGGCAGGCAGCTTTTATGGCAGTAGGTGCTTACACCTCTGGGGTGCTTACTGCTAAGTTCGGGATGTCTTTCTGGGCAGCCTTACCCTGTACAGCCATTAGTGCTGGTATAGTTGGGCTGATTTTTGGTCTGCCATCACTCAGGATCAAAGGCTTTTACCTGGCTATGGCTACACTGGCAGCACAGTTTATTATCATCAGTGCCATTGTGAATATCAGGCCAGATCTTACTGGTGGTTGGAGCAGCCTTGTAGTGCCAGTGCCTAAGATAGGAGATTTTGCTTTCAATAGTCAATTTCGCATGTTCTACATCATCATGCCCTTAGCTGTACTTGCAACCCTATTAGCTAAGAATCTGGCCAGGACTGGAATTGGTCGGACTTTTATTGCCATCAGGGATAATGATTTGGCGGCTGAGGTGATGGGCGTTAATATCTTCCGCTATAAGCTCCTTTCCTTTTTCATCTGCACCGCATTTGCAGGAATTGCTGGCTGCTTAATGGCCCACTGGATGCGAGCCATATCACCTGCAACTTTTGGCTTGCACCAGTCAGTATGGCTTATAGGCATGGTGATTGTTGGCGGCATGGGAAGCACTGCTGGTGCTGTGTTTGGCACAGTGTTCATCCGCTTGGTAGATGAGCTGGCAAGGACTGTAGGACCAATCATTGCCCATTCCTTCCCGGCATTGAGTGGGAACATTTCAGCTGCCGCCGGGCCGATACTGTTTAGTCTGGTGATTGTCTTGTTTGTGATTTTTGAGCCCCGCGGGCTGGCACACCGCTGGGAGGTATTCAAAACGTCTTACCGCTTGAATCCATTTGCCTACTAAAGGGGGGGGTAACATGTGATAGGGAGTAAAAGCAAAGCCTAGCAAGTATAAAGTAAAGGAGGCTAAAGAAAGGATGAATAAGAAGTTATCTGGTTTAGTGGCAGTTGTAGCTTTGGTATTAGTCGCGTTGCCGCTGATTGCTAGCTGTGCCCCTGCGGAAGAGGCACCTCCAGCAGCACCTGCGGCAGAGGTGAAGCCTGACGCAGTGTGGCTTCGTTGCACAGTAGCCATGACTGGTCCCTATGCAGCATCTCTGTTGCCAGCAGCTGAGGCTATGCAGGATGCCATCGAAATCGTCAATAGGGAGCGCGGTGGTATTGATGGAGTACCATGGAAGTTTGAGATGCTAGACGATGGCGGTGATGTGGCAAAAGCAATCGCTAATTATGAGCAATTAAGGGTCAAGGAACCCAAAAGCCTATGGATGATCACTATGGGCACTTCGGGAATTGCTGAAGCTCTCAGGGAGCGCTTTAATGAAGATGGGATTATTAATCACATGCCAGTCGGTTCCCAAGCATCTATCTACCCAGCAGGGAATAGCTTCTGCTTAGTTATTTCGCATGCTGATGCATTCGGTTTTTTTTGTGACTGGGTAGCGGAAACCCAGCCCAAGCCAATCAAACTTGCCTTACTAAGCTGGGATGGTAGCTTTGGCAGGTCTATTATGAGTGATGAATGCTTGAACTATGCCAGGCAGAAGGGGATTGAAATTGTAGCTACAGAGCTTTTTGGCATAATGGACATGGATGTTAGTACTCAGCTAACCAAGATTGAAAACGCAGGTGCTAATTGGGTATATACCAATACCCTGGGATTTGGAACGGTGGTGGTATTGAAGAGCGCTAATGCGTTGGGGCTTCAGGACAAGATACATTTTGCCGGTTGCCACTTTGCCGTGGACTATGATGTGAATCGCGTTGCCGGACCCATGGGAGAAGGTTTCGTAGGCGTTCACAGTGTCGTCACATGGGACGAGCTAGATAACCCCTACGTTGTCGAGAGGAGAGCAGCATTTGAGGCAAAGGGTTTGCCAGAAGAGAATAGGGCACAACCCTACTTGATATTCAGGGGCTGGATGGACTATGAGACAGATATCTATGAGAAAGCTATAGCTGAGGTTGGCTGGGAGAACCTGGATTCTGATGCACTCAAGAGCCAACTTGTTAAAACAAAAGATCTCAAACTCCCCTGGACAATATTGAATTACAGCGCAGATAAGCCTGAGACCAATTGGGCCAGAATGGTTGAATTCAAAGACGGTAAGGTGCTACCTATAACTGATTGGCGAAAGGCTCCTGACCTGAGGTCGACCGAATATAAGTAAAGGTGGGGATGTTATCATTGAACAATACCGGGGTACTGCGGCCGCTAGAGAGTTTCTTTCTCTGCTGGGCAGTGACTATTCAGCCACAGGGTGGTTAAACTGATGTGCGCTTGGCCCAAAATTGAAGTAGCACTGTCATGTCGCAGGTGTCATATTGATATAGTTTCTAGGTCTGGTGATTATCTTGTTTGTGATTTTTGAGCCCCGCGGGCTAGCACATGACTGGGAGATATTCAAGACCTCCTATCATTTAAGTCCGTTTGCTTACTAAAAGGAGGTGATAGCATGCGATATGCCGGGATAAAGGCAAAGTCTAGCAAGTATAAAGTAAAGGAGGCTAAAGAAAGGATGAATAAGAAATTTTCTGGTTTAGTGGCAGTTGTAGCTTTGGTATTAGTCGCGTTGCCGCTGATTGCTAGCTGTGCCCCTGCGAAAGAGGCACCTCCAGCGGCACCTGCGGCGGAGGTCAAGCCTGACGCAGTATGGATGCGTGGGAGCGTCGCTATGACTGGGCCCTATGCAGCGTCTCTACTGCCTGCGCTTGAGGCTGCCAAGGATGCCATAAATATCGTCAATACAGAGCGTGATGGCATCGATGGAGTAGAGTGGAAGGTCGACATCCTGGACGATGGCGGTGATGTGGCAAAGGCAATTGCTAATTATGAGCAATTAAGGGTCAAGGAACCTAAGTGCCTGCTGTTCTTAAACATCAGCACATCGGACGTCGCCATAGCTCTCAAGGATCGCTGGAATGAAGATGGCGTTGTTTGCTGGCTACCCTCTTGCGCCCCTGCGGCTATCTACCCATCAGGCAACACCTTCAGCATTATCACTCCTTACGCTGATGGATTCGGGCTTTTTTGTGACTGGCTGGTGGAAACCCAACCCAAGCCAATAAAGCTTGGCTTCTGCACCTGGGATTCCAGCATGGGCAAATCCGTCCTGACCGATGAATGTCTGAACTATGCTAAGCAGAAGGGCATTGAAATTGTAGAACCACCACAGCTTTATGGCATAATGGAGATGGATGTTAGCACTCAGCTAACCAACCTTAAAAATGCAGGCGCCAATTGGGTATATACCAATACCCTGGGATTTGGAACAGTAGTGCTGCTAAAGACCGCCGCTTCTTTGGGACTTAAAGACGAGATGCATTTTGCCGGTTGTCACTTTGCCATGGACAACGATGTGAATTACGTTGCCGGTCCGGCTGGAGAAGGTTTTGTTGGTTATCACAATTTGGTCACCTGGTATGAGACAGATAACCCCTACGTTGCCGAGAGAATAGCAGCATTTAAGGCAAAGGATTTGCCGATAGAGCAAAAGGCACAACCTTATCTGGTATTTAAAGGCTGGTTTGAGCTTGAGGAAATGATTTATGAGAATGCTATCGCTGAAGTTGGCTGGGAGAACCTGGATGCTGATGCGCTCAAGAACCAAATTTATAAACTAAAGGACTACGATGCTGAGGTTGGCATCTTCACCTACAGTCCAGATAAGCCTGAGCCGAGGCATGCCAGAATAGTTCAATTCAAAGGAGGCAAGATACTACCTATAACTGACTGGCGTGTGTGTCCTGACTTGAGGCCAGCCGAGTATAAGTAAAGGTGGGGATGTTATCATTGAACAATACCGGGGTACTGCGGCCGCTAGAGAGTTTCTTTCTCTGCTGGGCAGTGACTATTCAGCCACAGGGTGGTTAAACTGATGTGCGCTTGGCCCAAAATTGAAGTAGCACTGTCATGTCGCAGGTGTCATATTGATATAGTTTCTAGGTCTGGTGATTATCTTGTTTGTGATTTTTGAGCCCCGCGGGCTAGCACATGACTGGGAGATATTCAAGACCTCCTATCATTTAAGTCCGTTTGCTTACTAAAAGGAGGTGATAGCATGCGATATGCCGGGATAAAGGCAAAGTCTAGCAAGTATAAAGTAAAGGAGGCTAAAGAAAGGATGAATAAGAAATTTTCTGGTTTAGTGGCAGTTGTAGCTTTGGTATTAGTCGCGTTGCCGCTGATTGCTAGCTGTGCCCCTGCGAAAGAGGCACCTCCAGCGGCACCTGCGGCGGAGGTCAAGCCTGACGCAGTATGGATGCGTGGGACCGTCACTATGACTGGGCCCTATGCAGCATCTATGTTACCCGCGGTTGAAGCTACTAAAGAAGCCCTGGCTCATATTAACACTGAGCGTGATGGCATCGATGGAGTAGAGTGGAAGATCGACATCCTGGACGATGGCGGTGATGTGGCAAAGGCAATTGCTAATTATGAGCAATTAAGGGTCAAGGAACCTAAGGGCCTGCTGTTCTTAACCATCGCCACATCGGACATCGCCATAGCTCTCAAGGATCGCTATAATGAAGATAAAATTATCTGCATAGCTTCTGCTACCAGCGCTGCCAGTATTTACCCTGCGGGGAATACCTTTACCATTATCGTTTCTTATGCTGATGGATTCGGGCTTTTTTGTGACTGGCTGGTGGAAACCCAACCCAAGCCAATAAAGCTTGGCTTCTGCACCTGGGATTCTACCTTTGGCAGAGCCATCCTGACTGATGAATGCCTGAACTATGCCAAGCAGAAGGGCATTGAAATTGTAGCTACAGAGCTTTATGGCATAATGGACATGGATGTTAGCACTCAGCTAACCAAGATTAAAAATGCAGGCGCCAATTGGGTATATACCAATACCCTGGGATTTGGGACAGTAGTGCTGTTAAAGAGCGCTGATGCTTTGGGGCTCCTGGGCGGTGAGATGCATTTTGCCGGTTGTCACTTTGCCATGGACAATGATGTGAATTACGTTGCCGGCCCACTTGGAGAAGGTTTTGTTGGTTATCACAATATGGTCACCTGGTACGAGACAGACAACCCCTATGTTCAGGAAAGGCGAGCAGCATTTGAGGCAGCGGGGAGAGGAGAGGAGGTAAGAGCACAACCTCATCTGATATGGAAAGGCTGGTTTGAGTTTATGGAGACCATCTATGAGAGGGCTGTTGCTGAGGTTGGTTGGGAGAACATAAATTCTGATGCACTCAAGAGTCAACTTCTTAAAATAGAGGACTACGATGCTGGCATGACCATACTGACTTACAGTGCAGATAAGCCTGAGCCGAGGCATGCCAGAATAGTTCAATTCAAAGGAGGCAAGATACTACCTATAACTGACTGGACTGTGTGTCCTGACCTGAGGCCAGCCGAGTATAAGTAAAGGCAGAGTAAGCAGACCCCCGCCTGCGGGGGTCTGCTTACAAACCCAGGTGCGCTAGCTAAAATTGAACAATGGTGCATTGCTAATCTTGTCATGTTGAGAAGCGTGGCTTATAGTTAGTTTGGCAATCCAACAACGGAGGTTTTGTGACGATAAAGACGCCAGAGCAATATGCAGAGAGCTTGAAGGATGGCAGGGTAGTATACTTTGAGGGAGAAAGGGTTGAAGATGTGACCACGCATCCCTATCTGCGGGTCGGCACCGAACTGTGCGCTATGGATTACGTTTTCTGTAACGATCCACGGTATAGAAGCCTCTTTATGGAGCAGGATGAGAAAGGTGAGAGCCATCACTTTGTGTTTAGGCCACCAGAGAGTGCCGAGGACCTTCTGAAGAGACGGGAGATTATCCAGCTGATGGCTCGTACCTGTAATGGCATGCCCGGTGGCGCCAAGTTTACTGGCATTGATGCCTTGCATGCTGTAACTGCAGCATGCCGGGGAATGGATAAGGAATTAGGGAGTTCTTATGCGCCTAGGGTAGAAGCTTTTCGCAATATGTGTGAGGAAAAGGATGCTGCGGTAGTTGTAGCCATGACTGATAGCAAGGGGGATAGGAGCCTTCGCCCCTCAAAGCAGAAGCCACATCAGGACTATTATGTTAGAATTGTTGACGAGACTAGAGATGGCATTGTGGTGAGGGGAGCTAAAGCCCATATCAGCGGAGCTCCTCAGTGTAATGAGATGATTGTCATGAATTGTCGAGCTATGAGAGAGGATGATAAGGACTATGCAGTTGCCTTCGCTATTCCACCCAATACCAAAGGAATCACATTGATCGCACCTGCCCCCGAGCTAGTTGAAGAAGGGAACTATTTCGATTATCCTATAGTGTCGCGCCTCTACGCTGCTGATGCCCTGGTAATATTCGACGATGTCTTTGTGCCTATGGACAGGGTGTTTATGAAGGGTGAGTGGCAGTTTGCTGGTTCTTTCGCCTATATGTTTGGCAACTTCCACCGGCTCAGTTCTGATTCCTACAAGGCTGCCGAGTTGGAAATTTTAGTTGGGGCCGCAGCTCTAATCGCAGAGTATAATGGATTGGAAAAATCTCCCCTAATTCAAGACAAGCTTTCCTGGCTCATCTGGTATGCGGAGACCACTGAGGCACTGGGAAAGGCAGCGTGTCAAAATTGTGTCACTGACCCTGGCTCCGGGGTGGCTCATCCAAATCCTATGATCTCCAATGCTGCCAAGTTTTTCTTCGCCGACAATTATCACCAAGCCCTCAAGCTGATTCAGGACATAGCTGGGGGGCTTGTAGCTACCATCCCGTCGAGCAAAGATTATTTTAACCCGGAAACGCATGACCTTATTGATAAATATCTGGGTGGTAAGGAGGGAGTGCCTACGGAACATAGAATGCGGGTGGTTAAGCTAGTGAAGGATTTATCTTGTATCTGGCATATGGTGGCTACTCTCCATGCTGAAGGCTCACTATCTGCCCAGCGGCTTTCCTTTTTCAACCTGTGTGATCTTGATCGGTATAAGGGAGCAGCTAAGAGAGCGGCTGGTATTGAAGATGGCAAAGAGCACCCTCTATATAGCTCACTGCCTAGATTCCCCACCTGGACATGGAAGAGGTGAAGCAAGGTGGGCATGTCAAAACTGAGTAGCATCAGATTACCTTGGTATCAAGAAGCTGTTTCCCTGCTGGACAGTTGCTATCCAGTGGCAGAGAAGAAAGGTATTTCCCTTCACCTGAAGTGCAATTTCTCCAAGCGGAGGATTATGTAGTTAGTCGCGATAGTGGCAAAACCACAGCAAGTGTGTTTACCAGCACGTCACTGCGCTTAGTTAAATAAACTAGGAGGGCTGAGATGCAACAAGGAAGATATGATGTGGTAGTCATCGGCTCAGGGATAGGTGGTTTAGATGCTGAGGCTAAATAATATTGAGGTTATTTACCATAATGTTATATTGGTGCTGAAGGGGGTATCGTTGGAGGTAGCTCCGGGGAAGATTGTCGCTCTGCTTGGTGCCAACGGCGCTGGTAAGACAACTACCCTTAAGGCTATATCGGGGTTGCTCAAAACAGAGGTAGGTGATGTAACCGATGGCAGCATTGAGTTTGAAGGGAAAAGGATAGATAGGAAGAATCCGGAGGAGATTGTTAAGCTGGGAATTGTCCAGGTTATGGAAGGTAGGCGGCTGTTTGACCATCTCACGGTGGAGGAGAATTTAATGGCAAGCGCTTATGTTACCGGTGATGGTGCCAGGCTAAAACAAGACCTGGACTCGGTTTATGAGTACTTTCCGAAGCTGAAAAGCCTTCGTCGTAGTACAGCTGGCTACCTTTCTGGTGGTGAGCAACAGATGCTAGTTATCGGCAGTTCCTTAATGATACATCCTAAGGTTGTGCTCCTCGATGAGCCATCATTAGGTCTTAGCCCTCTGCTGGTTCGAGAAATCTTTGACATTGTCCGCAAAATCAATGCTGAAGAACAAACCGCGCTGTTGCTGGTGGAGCAGAATGTAATGGCTGCTTTAGCTATTGCCGATCATGGCTATGTGATGGAGAATGGCAGGGTGGTACTGGACGGTCCAGCGGACAAATTAAGAGATAATGAAGACATAAAGGAATTTTATCTCGGGCTTAGTCAAGTTGGAGAGAAGAAGAGCTACCGTGAAGTGAAGCACTATCGAAGAAGGAAAAGGTGGCTGGCATAAAAGGCTGAGTTCGTTCAGATAGATTAGTGACACTGCGTTACTCAGAATGCTGCACATTTTATTTCCATTTCCATGCTATCGGAGCGAATTGAATGTTATTGCGAGCCGAAGCCCTGAGCAGTAGCGAAGGGGCAGCGAAGCAATCTTATGGTTTCACCCTCACCCTAACCTTCTCCCTTCAAGGGAGAAGGAAATATCTTCCGAGATTGCTTCCGCATTGTGTGCTTCGCAATGAAACAGAAGAAGCGTTCGCTGTCTCCAGGACATTGAAGGAAGAGAGATGTGTCACCAAAGCATTGGACGGGTACACGATCTTGTAAATCGGACACGGTTACCTAAACGATTATATAAGGAGGGGAACGATGGAAGCTAAAGAATCTATATCTTCAATTGAAGTCGTGGAGAAGATGTCCCGAGATGAGAGACAGAAATATCTCGATAGCAGACTAAGAGAGCTGGTTGCCTATGCCTATGAAAAAGCTCCGGCAACCAAGGCGAGGTTTGATAAAGCAGGTATTGCTCCGTCAGCAGTGTACAGCATCAATGACCTGGAGGACTTGCCTATCCTGAGAAAGGACGAACTGGTCGAGTTATACAAGGCCAATCCTCCCTTCGGTGGCCTGGTGACTGCTCCCATAGAAGATTTGGAAAGGGTTTATGTCTCCCCGGGCCCCATCTACGACCCCCATCACCAAAGTGAAACTTTCTGGCGGCGGCATGTTCACATGGTCAAGGCTGCAGGCTTTAAGAAGGGAGACATCGTTGTCAATACCTGGATGTATCACCTTGTGCCGGCTGGTCTCATGATTGATGAGATGTTGAGACGGGCTGGAGTTACGGTCATACCTATGGGAGTGGGAAATACCGAACTTCAAGTCCAGGTTATGCATCATCTAAAGGTTACTGGATTTTACGGCACTACAAGCTTTTTCATGAATATCATCAACAAGGCTGAGGAAATGGGCTATGATATCCGTAAAGATTTCAACCTCAGGTTAGCTATGATTGGTGGCGAGATGGGCGGTGGGCCAATCAGGGAACTGGTGGAGAAAAAATATGGTATTGTTACCGGGGATGCCTATGGAACAGCCGACGTTGGCATGATAGCCTATGAATGCACTGAGAAAAATGGCATGCATATCACCGAGGATGTTATCATGGAGATAATCAGCTACGAAGCTGGAAAGCCCGTTGGCCCCGGGGAGGTAGGCGAAATAGTGGTGACTCCAATCGATGAGACTTACCCGTTGATACGTTTTGGCACCGGGGACCTTGCTGGTTGGATAGAGGAGCCGTGCCCCTGTGGCAGGACTGCACTTCGCATAACACGCCTCTTGGGCAGAGTAGGCGATGCTGTTAGAACAAGGGGCATGTTCATACACCCCCGTCAGCTTGAGCCAGCACTTGTTGGATTCTCACAAATCGCACAGTATCAGGCAGTAGTCACCAGGTCAGGTCATCGGGATGAGCTGACACTCAAGGTAGAGCTCAAAACTGAGGAGGGGATTGATAAAGAAAAGTTGACCCAGCAGTTAATCAAAGCGGTAAGCGAAGCGGTAAGAATCAAGCTCGACCGTGTTGAATTCGTAGCCAAAGAGGTAATACCTGAATTTCACAAACTGATAGTTGATGAACGAGTTTATTGAGCTAACCCCTAGAGCCAGGTAGCAGGCCAGCGATTCGTTCTTCTGGACATCTGCTCCTTGACAGAGAACACAGCGCCGTACCTCACCACCTTGGGTACATTGGAGCTGATGCTCCAGGCTACTCCTCATTCTGGCCTCCGCCCTTTGTCATTGATTATATGAAAGAGCTGCAAACCTCCTAAAATAAATAGAAAACCAAAAAAACAAAGAAGGAGGATATGCAGCCCATGAACTATTATACTGGATGTGATGCCCACAAGAAATACTCTGTATTCACAACAATTAGTGAGGCTGGAGAAATATTT
>Ga0265594_1002218_pt1 | contig 14116 bp, 16 predicted proteins | sample saktaG_11_FD_190147 | JGI IMG/M metagenome (GOLD analysis project Ga0265594, IMG submission 190147) | Saline water microbial communities from Sakinaw Lake, British Columbia, Canada - sak_2011_5_24_80m | ecosystem: Environmental > Aquatic > Non-marine Saline and Alkaline > Saline ... | reverse complement strand
CCAAATAATACCTGTCTGACAATATCTTTCTCATTACTATCGTCGTAGTTTCGCTTAATTATAAGCTTTATTGGTCCGTTTTTGCATCAATCACCAAAAATTTATAATTACTAACAACTATTATTTCATTAACATCATCAATCTCATTTATTTTATCAACAATATACTCAATAAGAGGCTTTCCTCCAATATCCAACAAAGCTTTTGAACATCTCTCACCTAACTCACCTAAACGAGTTCCATAACCTGCACAAAGTATAATTGCTTTCATTTTTAAAATCTAAACTAACCCACCCCCTTCAACCCATCCCCATCTCTCCTAGGAATAATATGAACATGAAAATGATTAACAAGTTGTCCAGAAACTCCACCACAATTAACAACAACATTAAATCCCCCAGCACCTTTTTCCTTAATCAAATCTAATCCAACTTTTTTAACAGCATCCATAAGCTCATTCCCTAAACTAACAGGCATATCTAAAATTGTTTTATAATGATTTTTACTAATAATTAAACTATGACCCTCTGCTTTAGGATTCATATCTAAAATCCCAAAAAAGTTCTCATCATCATAAATCTTTTCACAAGGAATTTCTCCTTTCACCATCTTACAAAAAACACAATCTTTTTCTTCTACCATTTTATGACTTACCAACCTCCTCAATAATAAAATCAGATAATAATTTAAGGCATTTTTCAAAATCTTCAGGCTTAGTATATCTATGATCAGCTCCTTCAACAAACTCTAATTTACAATTTTCAATAAGACTTGCAGTCTTCTTACTTTGTTCAACAGGAACTGTCTCATCTGCATTCCCATGAACAATCATAACAGGAATCTTAATTTTTTTAGCAACTTCATAACTATTATTATCTTCTATATTCTGATAAAAACTATAATTAAGTCTTAAAAAAGTGCCATCACTTTTTTTATGAGAAATATATCCTCTTTCTTTCCATTCCTTAATACCCTCATCTCCTCTTCTTAATAATTCAACTTCTTTATAATCTGAAACAGGTGATTTCAAAGCAAGAACAAATAAATCATCAATCCTTGAAGCAACAATCAAACTAGTTATTCCTCCAAAACTACTTCCAAACAAACCAATCTTAGAATAACCTTTCCCCATTAAAAATTCAATTGCTTTCTGGGCATCATCAACAGCTTCACTAACTGTTATATCTTCAAACTTCCCCTCACTTTCCCCATGACCATAAAAATCAAATCTAAATGTTGCAATATTCTTATTATTAAGTTTCTCTTCCATAGAAACAAATGTCAGACTATCTTTATTAGAACTAAATCCATGGCATAATATAATTACAGGAACATTAACACTATCAGCAGGATTAGACAAAACTCCAATTAATTTATCTCCTTTACTATTTTCAAAAGTTAATTTTTCTTCTACCATCTTTAATCAACAATTTCTTAATTTATAAATATTTATATAAAATCACACAAATCCTTATAAAATAAAACCTCTTAATAAAAAAATGCCAACAGGATTAGAAGGAATTCCAACTATGGATGAGTTTATGCAAAATCTAGATAGAGACCAGCTTAGTGAAGGAATAACAGTTCTTGAAAAATATATAACAGGCATTAAAGAAAAACAAGGTCAAGCAGAAGATAAACTTAAAGAAACTCCTACACAAGAAGTAGAATGCAGAGCACACATAAAACAATGTAATTCTTGCATTCAAACTGCTAGAAAATATCTACAACAATATAGAAATAGATATCAAGAGGCTTAATAACTCACTTCACCCTTGTCTTAACAATCTTCCCAGCTTTTCTAAACTCAATCTCTCCTTCAATCAATTTTTTAAAAACATTTTTTAAATCTTTAATCTTAACTCTAATTTGTTCAGTACTATCTCTATCTCTAATTGTTATGTCCTTTCTATTAATACTATCTGTATCAATAGTTATACAATAAGGGGTCCCTATTTCATCATTCCGAGCATACCGACGACCAATTGACCCGCTTTTATCATAAACAATATTCCAATCTTTTCTCAAATCTCTAACAACATTTTCTGCAATCTCTTCATACTCTGGTTTTTTTATAATTGGAAAAACAGCAGCTTTTATTGGAGCAAGTTTAGCAGGAATCTTTAAAACAATATAATCTCTATCTTTATCATAACAATAAGCTTTTGTTAAAACAGCAAGAAAAACTCTTTCAATTCCAAAAGTAGGTTCAATTACACGAGGAATAATTTTTTTCTTAGTTTTCTCATCAAAAATTTCCATGCTCTCTTTACTTTCTTTTTCATGTTGTTTTAAATCATATTGCCCCCTATTTGCATTTCCAGCAACCTCTTTGCTTCCAAAAAAATATTCATAATCAATATCAAAAGTAGCAGAAGAATAATGACTTAACTCGTCTTTAGTATGCTCTCTTATTTTAATTTTATTTAAACCTAAACTCTCAAACCATAAAACTTGTTCTGCTAACCAATAACCATGCCACTCTCCTAATTTCCCTTGTTTAATCATTTTTCCAATACTTGTTTCTTTTAATTCATCTCCTTCTTTTTTCTGTGTTTCAGCATCCAATAATCTTACCTTAACATCTTTATGAACCTCATCTAATGAAACACATTTTTTCTCAAAAGGATTTATATAAAACTCAAACTCACCAATATGAAACTCTCTGCTTCTAAATAAAAAATCCCTTGGTGCAATTTCATTTCTAAAACATCTTCCTATCTGAGCAATACCAAAAGGCAATTGCATTCTTGAAGTTTGCTGAATTAATTTAAAATCCATAAACATTCCCTGTGCAGTCTCTCCTCTTAAATAAGCATCAACAGCATCTAAAGCACCTACTTTTGTTTTAAACATCAAATTAAATTCACCTTTAACATCATAATCTCCCCCACATTCACATTTTACTTTTCCAACTTCAGATTTATCTAATTTAGTTGATTTTTTGCAATTCTTGCAAATAACAGCAACATCACTAAAACTTTGAATATGTCCTGAAGCTTTCCAAGTCCTAGGATGACTAATAACACTTGCTTCCATCCCAACCATATCATCTCTTGACTTAACAAACCAATTCCACCAACTTTGTTTAATATTATTAAATAATTCAACACCTAATCCACCAAAATCCCAAAAACCAGCAAACCCCCCATAAATATCAGAACTTCTAAAAACAAATCCTTTTTCCTTACAAAAATTAGAAAGCTCTTCAATTGTTAATTTCTTGTCTGCTTTCTCCTGCCTCTTATTTATCTCTTCTTCACTTAGTTCTCTTTCACTACTTTCTGCTTTTTCTATTTTCATTTTAATCTCCTCAGCTTTTCTCTCAGCCTCTTCCTTATCTTTGCCAAGATAAGCAATACACTTACTAATAACCTTATCCCCTTGTCTAACAGATTTTCTCAAATAATAATACTCCTTTCCATAAACTTTTTGTTTTACAATAAACATAGATTAGTGACTACAAACTTCTATTTAAATATTTTGTTAAGGACTACAAAATTATCTTAAAAACTTTTTCAAAAAAGCATTGACAATTATCTCAACTGTTTCTAAAGAATATCCTAAGCTATGAATTGCTTTTTCTCTATCAGACAAAAATTTATATATTTTTTTACTTGGCTTTAAAACAAGTTGATTAATAAAACTCAACATAGGAAATTCAGTCTCTAAAACTTCTTCTAATTTATTTTGTGACTTTAATCTATCAATTTCAATTGTATTTGCATCCACAATCTCCAATAACTTCTTAGGAAATTTACTAACCTTATTCATACTTCCAACAACAAATTCAGAAAATCTTTCAGAATCACAAGAAAGTATATCATAGCAATTCAAAACCTTATTTCTTAAACTTCTAAAAACAAAAGCAGCATCTATCAATGATTCTTCTCTATCTTCTAATTCTGACATTTCCCCTAAATAATTAGGGCCAGATAAAACCATTCCAAACTTTTTTATATGTTCAATATAAGTTTTTCTATAAGAAAGAAATCTTCCATCTTGGTTTGTACATCTATCCATTAAATTAAAATCAGGCCTATTTCTTAGTTTAACTAAACCACTTTTTCTCAACGCTCTTGAATATGCTCTTGATATTTTTAAAATCTCATTTTTAGGAGTTATAACCCCTGAATCAAGTATAATCCCTCCATCAATATCACTTATTCCAGGATTAAATCTACCATTAGAATTAAATAATGAACCATAACCAAAAAGACAAACATTAGGATATTTTTCAGAAAATTCTCTAACTAACAACTTTAAAAATTTATCATAATTTTCTTTTTCTAAATTCATAAAAATAAACTTCAAAACATGTTTATAAATATGCTTTTAATAAAAAACAATTTTTCAATTTTCAGTTAAAATTCAAAAGCACGGACTGGGAATCGAACCCAGGAAAACTCGCTCTGCAGGCGAGCGCAGTACCTCTGTGCCATCCGTGCATTATAATAATTTTCATAAGAAATCTCCATTTTTAAAGTTAGTTGTTTCAAATATTTTATTAATTAAACATCAAATATCACATAACTTCAAACTTATTTGAACTTATAAAACTTTTTAAAAACCACAAAACATATATAAACAAAAACATATTTTATATAACTATTAAATCAAATTCTATAAAATGCAACAACAAACAAAAAAACAAAAACCCTTAACATTAAATCCTCTAAGATTTAAAAAAAAAAATATTCCAAAATTAAATTATGGGATAATTCATTCTCAAGTAGGTTTTGCAGACGGAGTATCTATTGTTATGAAACAAGTTGAATCAGTTATGGTAAATAATCTCCTCATACCCAAATCAAATATTTATTATCTTACTGGAAAAGCAAAAACATCCTCCCCATACATCAGACAAAAAAATATAATCTGGCATAAAAACAGAACCAATCAATTAATAAATAAACATTTTAATAAAGGTTTTGGAGGAGCATTAAGTGAAAAAATTGAACAGGCAATATGGAAAGCAAAACAAGAAATAAAAGAATTTATAAATAATAAAAAAATAGATGTTATAATTGCACATAATGCTTCTCACCCAGTAAATTTTATCATGTCAATTGCTTTATCAAGATATTATAGAGATGAAATTCAGGCTAAAAGAAAAACACCAAAATACATTTTATGGTGGCATGATTCTCATCTTGAAAGAGAAAGATATTCAAAACCTTCACATGATATAAGAAATTATTTACTTGAAGGAGTTCCAGGAAAATATATAGAATATATAGTTTTCATAAATAGTCTTCAATTTGAAGGTGCTCAAAAATATATTTTAGAAATTGACAAAAGAAACCCAGGATATTATAATTACCTTCTTCATAATCACACTGTTATTTACAACACTACAACAACAACAATCAACACTATTGAAGATTTAGAAAATGAAAAATTCACAGAAAGAACAGAAAAATTTTTAAATGAATTTAAAATAAATGAATTACTAAAGAAAAACAGGCTCAAACTTAATGATGTTCAATTTTGTTTGCAGCATACAAGAATTGTTCCAAGAAAAAGAATTGATTTTGCACTAGAATATGCATATAAACTTTTTTCAAAATTAAAAAAGAAAAAAATTAGAAAAGCAATGATTTTCTTAGTTTCAGGATATCATGGAGATGAAACAGGAAATTATAAAAAAGAACTTTTAAAATTAAGCAAAAAACTTTCAAAGAAATACAAAACAAATAAATTCTTTTTAATCTTTTCAGAAGACCACAAAAATACTAAAATTTTATTTGAAGAAATTCCAATAATAATAAGAAAATTAGGAGGAATCACCACTTACTTTAGTGAAATTGAAGGGTTTGGCAATAATCTATTAGAAGTCTTAGCAGCAGGATTAATTCCAGTTGTTTACACTTATCCTGTATTTATAAAAGACCTTGCTAAATATAAATTCAAAGTAGTTTCTTTAAACAAATTTGAAGTAACACCTGAATCAATTAAAGAAATGATTAAAGTTATTGAAAGTGATAGAATAAAAACAATGTGGGCAAATCAAAATTTAGAAATTCTGAAAAAAAGGTTCTCCCATGAAATCATAGCCCCAAAACTAAAAAGAGCTATATTGAGAAAAAGAACAATGCAGGATTATTAGGGATAAAGAATATGTTTCTTTGGATAATAATGTGAAATTATGCTCTTATTAAGTATGGCATTTTGCAATTTTTTGGGCAATGCCCAACATGGGATTTGAATTTTCTTCAATGCTCTAGAAGAGATTTACCCTTTAGATAATGTTAAAAACTTCAAGTATTTACTTGTTTTTTCCTCTCTTTTTTGTGAATGTGATTACTCTATGAATGTGTTAGTCACCCTCTTAGATTCTAACCAATAATGAATCCAAGCATAATTAACTAAACTCACAATCAAAATTTGAAATATCCCTTCAAATCCTTTAAAAATTATGAGGATAATTGAAGTAGCTATTATATTATAAATTAGCATATAAACATTCCATAAGATTGCTTTTTTTGAATATTGAAATATCAACACAGTAGAATTTAATCCTAAAATAAAGCCAATAACTCCCAATATAACTGCGATTTTACCAGCTAGAGAATTATTGAAAAAAGAAAAAATCAAAGGATATAAACTAAATGCTACCCATAAAAATCCAATTATCAATAAGATAACATAAAATAAGAGCCCCCCCTCCGATTCCTTTTAGTTTTTTATCTCTATTATTTTCTTCCATTTTACCAGTTCTTCTTCTTTAATATCTTAAATATTTTTGGTCCTTAAAAAATTGCTGTAAAAATAATTTCAACAAAAAAGAAGCCTCCCCCAATTATCCACTCTTTTGCTAAAAACATAATAATTAATCCTAATAGAATAAGATATATTCCTAGGTTTTTCCAATCTTTCATGGTAAATTCATTTATTGATTTTTGTTGATTATTCATCTTAATATTATTAATGCTCTTTTATTTAAAAGATTATCCATTCAAGTCCACGTTGGGGATTTGAACTTTCCACAATTCTATGCCCAACTCAAGATTCGAACTCTTTATTGGCAATGCCCATCCAGGGCATAGCACCATGCCCCCACGAGGATTTGAACCTCGGTCTGCGGCTTAGAAGGCCGTCGCTCTATCCAGGCTGAGCTATGGAGGCATACACTTTGAAATCGATTATTTCCTTTATAAAATTATCTAAAACTGTCCTTAATCCTAAACCTATTTTTTCTTAACCCTGCTCTTTTTATTTTTGCCCAATAAGAAATTATTCTTAGACCTATGAATTTTTTTACCATGACCCCTGATTGCAAAAAAAACACCAATACAAACAATTATAATAAAAACAACATATCCAATCATTTTTCCTCTTGTTGTATCGAAAACAGCAAAACCAGTACTAAGTGATTTACCTAAAACAACATTTTGCTTGACAAAATTATTTAAATCAGAACTAAGAGAAAAATAAACAGAATATATTCCAACAAAATCATCAGGTAACTCAATTATAACATTTCTCTCAATAACTCCTTCTCTATTTATTGAAAAACTATCAACATATCTCTTAATCTCTCCTCCAACATCATCAACAACCCATATCTCAACAGAAACCTCTTCACCAATAATATTAGAATTATCAAAACCATAACTTATATTCAAACCTCGTTCTTCATATTTTATTTCTTTTATTTCAATCAACTTAAATCCAGGAATAATTATTTTAATTTCTTGTGATTCACTAATTTCATCACAACTTACCCCAAGTTCTCCAAAATAATCACCAGCTTCTATACTTTCAGGAATATTCAAATCAAATATAAAATCAATATTTTGACCAGGAGCAATTCCCACTACCTGACTTACATAAACCCAAGAACTAATTTCTCCACTAATCAATAATCTACAATTATTTAAAAAACTAGTTCCAATATTTTTAGTATTTAAAGATAAGGTTTTTTTATCTCCTTCATGAGAAATAATATTGCCAATTTCTGAAACTTCAATCTTTGTTATCTTAGTCTGAATTAAACTTCCACCCCCACCCCCACCACCCCCACTCCCACCATTTGGGGGAGGACTTGGTGAACTAGAACTTTCAACATTAAAACTAGAATTAACAATTATAGAATTTTCAGCAGAATCTTCAACTCTTAAATAAATAATATAATTTCCATCACTTGCAACATCAAAACTTGTTGATAAACAATTTTCAATTTCCACATCACTAACTATTAAAGTTCCAATAGATGAAGTCAGATTATAAAAACAACTTAAAGGAGAAGCATCACTAACACTAAATTGCAAACCAATTCCTGTTCTGCTTGTTTTTCTTCCCTGAGGTTCACTAATCCTTAAATTAGGACTAATAGTATCTACATAAAAGGTTTTATTTCCATTAACAGCAGAATTCCCAACATCGTCAACACAGTTTATATTCCACAAATACTCTCTATCTTCTAACTCTAAATTAAAACTATTAACAACACCACTACTAACAGAACCATCAGTTTGATTAACACCATACTCTCCATTAAAATCTCCCAATAACCCACAACTATCTAAATCAATATCACTAGGAGTATAATTAAACACCACATTACTTCCATTACTCAAATAAACATCAATAGGATAATGCAAAACAATTGTAGGAGCTCCAATTTGAACACTAAAACCAATACTATCACTTGCTTCTTCATCTAAAGAATCATTTACATAAATAATTAAGGTGTTGCTTCCTTCTAGAACATCAATTGTTGTATTTGCACAATTTTCAATAGTTATATTACCTCCTGCATTAAGATTATACCAACAAGAATCAATATTATCATCAGCATCAGTTATTGTAAAGTTTAAAGATAAACTTTCATTATAACCATAACTTGCACCATCTTGAGGAGAAATAATACTTATTGAAGGTGCAACATTATCAACTAAAGTAACTACCTTTGCATCTGTTTGATTTTCATTACCCTGAACATCTTGAGCGTATGCGTAAAAATTATATTCTCCAGCTTCTAAATTAGTAAAATTATTAGAGTATGAACTTGCAGAATACAAAGCAGAAATTTCCTCAGTTGATAAAACTCTATTAAAGATTAAAACTTCATCCATATCTCCAATCCAACGATAATTGCCATAAATATGCAAGATACCTATTTTGCAACTTGTCCCTGTAGAAATTGAATCAGTTAAAGTATCTGAACTTCCACTAGAAGAATCATCTAATTCTCCATTTACATAAATATGTGTTCCTGCAAGAGTTGAAGTTCCATCATAAGTAAAAACCATATGTTTCCAAGTAGTATCTGAAATAGTATTAACACTTCTCCTTCTTATATAATTTGACCCATCATGCTTTATATCTAAGACTAATGTTCCACTTGCTGTTGTAAATAATGACCATCCTTTTGTCCCATCGTATCTTTGTATTATACCTCCTTCATCAGGTTCAGATTTCACCCAAACACTAACTGAAAAATTATCTGTTCTTTCAAAATTCCCAGCCCCTGCGCAATCTACAGTATCTTCTCCATCAAAATTCAAAGCATTTCCAAACTTCCCATTTATAGGACTTGCTCCATTAATTGTTCCATCATAATTATTTCCAGAATAATCTTTTAATGTTACAACCGTATCATTTAATTTATAAAAAGCGTTAAGAGAATTGTTAAAATTAATAAAACTATACATTTGGCTTTCATCAGAAACATTAATCCCTACAAAAATTGAATCAGCAAGATGATTTTCTTCGGAAGTTGTCTGACTTGAAAAAGAGATGTTAGGGGGTATAGAATCTAACACATCGTAATCAATACTAACACTATTCAAAGCAGAGGTTATAGAAGAATCAGGACTTGTAAAACTTACTTTATATTGAAAATATCTATTATCATTAATACTTAAATTTTGTGAACTTGTGTCTGTAATATCTGTCCATGATTCTCCAGAACACAAAATATCATCACAACTTTTAACTTGTAAATCTAAACTTGTTGATAATGACTCAACCCCAATCCCATATTGATTTGCATTATCTTTATCAGTGTAATCATTTTTAATTAAACTCCAGCTTGCTCCATCATCAATTGATTTATATATCTGTTTTTGTTTTGCGACAACATACAAATCATTTCCAACAAAAGTAATACCTCTTGGTTCTTCAGCAATATCAACTGCATCATTAACTAAAATCCAATTTGCCCCATTATCAATTGATTTGTGAACTCTTTTATCCTTAGTTACAATAAATAACCCATTTGAAGTAGAGGTAATTCCATAAATATCAGATGAAAAATAAGCATTATTAATCTCTGTCCAGCTAATTCCATCTGCACTTCTCCAAATATCTTTATCATTATCAAAGGCATAGAAATATTCTAAATCTGGCATTAAACTTTCCCAACTAATATTATTCCAATTAGCATCATCCCCTGCATCAAAAATTTGAGAGGCATAAGTTCCTGCAAGATTCTCGCCAGATAAAACAACAGCACTTCCATTCCATTCTGTATTTGTATAAGTTCCTTCATCAAAATCTCCTTCAATAGAATCCTGATAAACAGCAAAACCTGTAAATCCTCCCCTTAAAACAATTAAAATACTAGCTAAAACCCCAACTATCATCACTATTAAAAAATACCTCAAAATAACTCTTTTTTCTACCATAATTTAAACCAATCTTTTTTACAAATTAATACAATTTGTTTATTAATAATCTTATTTTTTCCTTTATCTCCAATTTTATTTTTTAATATTTACCTCTTTTCGCATCCTTAATACCCCAACAATAACTCCTGCAACAATAATCACAGATAAAAACAAACTAATTAAAGGATTTTTTTTAAAAAAACTTTTGCTAGATGTTTTTTCCAAACCAACAACATTTCCAGTTAAACTAACTCCTTTAAAAACCAAATCATTTTCTTCACTACCATCACTAACCCTAATATCATATACCCCATCTCCTGTTAATTTTATTTCTTTTGATTCTCCAACACCCAAAGGAACAAGAGCAGTTTCTTTATGTTCTCCAATAGAAATCTGAATAGATTTTGTATAATGAATATTCCCAATATTACTTATAATTAATTTATCTCCTTCTAATTTTATATCAATCTTTTCTAACTCCATAACATTAAATAAAACTTTTTTCTCTAAACTCTTATATCTTGCAATAATAGCCCAATGCCCCCTTATAGCATTTTCAGGTAATTCAAAACTAACACTCTCCCCACTTTCAACAACCCCTTCTTGCATAACATCAGTATAATAATTCTGTATTTCAAAACCAACTTCTCCATTTATTTTATTATTATTATCATCATAAAGAACAACTCTAAAATCAATTGTTTCTCCAGGAACATAAGAATTTCCCACCTCAATATTTAATTTGCCATCAAAAACTTCTCCTTCATACACAGAAAAACCAGTAATATTATCTCCAAACAATATCAAAAAACCTATTAATAAAACAAAAACTCCAAATACAATTAATTCTCCATTTAACATTCTTTTTTTCATATTCTTAATAATAATCTTTTACTTTTAAATATTACTATGAACTAATCTCGCCCAATTTCAAAAACAATTATAAACTAATATATCTTTCTTATAATAATAAAATGGCAGAAAAAATAAAAATAACTTTTTTAGGAACAGGAAGTGCAATTCCAACTATAACTCGCAATCATAGTGCAATCTATTTTAAATACAAAAATGAAAACATTTTAATTGATTGTGGAGAAGGAACTCAAAGACAATTAAGAAAAGCAAAAATCAATCCTTGCAAAATAACAAGATTATTAATAACTCACTTACACGGAGACCATGTTTTTGGAATTCCAGGACTTTTCCAAACACTTAATTTAAACAATTACAATAAAACTCTTGAAATTTATGGTCCAAAAGGTATAAAAAGATTTATTAAGGATATCTTTAAAACATTTAATTTAACAAAGGCAGTAAAAATTAAAATAAAAATTACAGAAATAAGTAAAAGTGAAGAAGTAAGCAAGTTAAAACTATCAGAATTCCTCAATGTTTTTGAAACAAAAGATTTTACTATTTCAGCTTTACCTCTAGAACATGGAATTCCAACACTTGGTTATGTTTTTCAAGAAAAAAATAAATTAAAAATAAATAAACAAAAACTAAAAAAACTAAATCTTTCAACTAAATACAATCCAAAAATAGCAAAACTATTGAAAAAAAAGAATATTAAAATAAAAAATAAAACAATAAGATACCAAGATTTAACATATCTTGAAAAAGCAAGAAAAATATCAATTATTCTTGACACAAAGCTTTGCCCTAATATAAAAAAATTAACAAAAAATTCTGATTTAGCCATTATTGAATCAACCTCTTTAGATAAAACAAAATACAAACACCTCACAGCAGAACAAGCAGCACAAATTGCAAAACAAGCAAAAACAAAACAACTTATTCTAACTCATATCAGCCAAAGATATGAATTTAAAGAAAACCTGCTTCTCAAACAAGCAAAAAAAATTTTTCCTAACACAAAGATTGCTAAAGATTTTATGAGCGTAGAGGTTTAAACACCATAAAACCAAGTATGAGGTTCTAATTCCCCAGCTTCATACTGACTTTTAACAGTTTCTAATAAAACTTTTAGATTAAAATGTTCATTCATTTCTAATCCTTTAATAGTTTTTAGCCTTTGAATATTCTCAATAAAATCTTTCATAATATAATCTCCTACTTCAGTAAATTGATTTCTCCAAAATTGAGAGTCAACCATTCTTAAGTTTTGTTGCATTAAAGTGAGAGAAAATAGATAATCAGACCTTTCAAAATTTAATTTTGCATCAGCATAAACAGGAGAAAATAAAGCACTAGATCTATTTTCAGGATTAACACTTTTACCAAAACAAAAATATAGCCCCCATGAATTATAAGCAGGAGTGGTATTACTAAAACTTTGAGAAAATCTGATTAAACCATTTTCAATGTTAATTCCATATCCTATTTGTTCTAAAAGATCTTCTTCAGGAACTCCTATCTTACTAACTAAAAAATCAGGAAGAGGATCATCAGAAGATAAACCCCATTCCAGTCTCAAGGTTTTTCTACCCAACTCTTTCCAAGATAATTGAGAATCACAAACTCCATCAAATAACCTACTAATTAATCTTTGATTTGCTCCTGTTTGCATAAATACAAGATTATCAAGTTATTTTTAAACATTTATATAAACCAAAACACTATCCCTTTAAGTCTGATTTCATTCAACCTTTCTTATGCCCTCTCACTTTCCCACGCCCCTTAACATTCCCACTCCCCTTAACCCTCTTATACCTCCTAACCAAATAATACAAAAGCACAGCTAAAAAAACTATAAAAACAATTATTATAAACATAACAAAAGAAGAATCTGAAAAACTTCCTAATGAAGATAATTTTGCTGTATCAATATTTTCTTTTGATCCTGAAATAGACATAAAAAATACAGATAATAACAAAAATGAAAAAAACAGCATTAAGATTATAATTCCTGCTATATAAAAAACAAAACTATCCCTAGCTTTTTTATTTTTTATAATCTCCATAAATTAATAAATTATTTCCTTTATTTAAAGTTTATTCTAAGTTTAAAATAGTCTAACTATATCCCTAACTACACCCCTAGCTATCCTAACTAAACTAACTATCCCTAACATCCAAAGAACCCAATGACCGTGCCAATCTAAATAAGTCAAAGCTCAATTATTCTTCTTTCTTAGCCATACTTGCTGGAGAAATAAAGATGATTGTATCTCCTCTTAAAAAAGTCAACCCAACACTTCTTCTCTCATCTCCATCAATAATCTCTTTTGCATTATCTAATACAACATTAATATGTATATCAAATGCTAAAAGAGTTCCAACCATCAATCGATTGTTTTTAAGTTGAACCAATACTTCTTTACCCTTAGCATTGTTCAACACATCAAGCGGCCTCTCAATTCCATTAACCATATCAAAAGATTATCTGTTAAGTTTTTAAAGGTTTCTGTGTTGTCAGTATCTCCGATTTAAGTGTCTATCAGAAATACTTATCAGTATTAAATTTACTAATATAGAAGAGAAATAAACAATTGTGTTAACTTATAGATCCAAGTGTTCATAAGATAATTATCTCTCTT
>Ga0265594_1002214_pt1 | contig 14130 bp, 16 predicted proteins | sample saktaG_11_FD_190147 | JGI IMG/M metagenome (GOLD analysis project Ga0265594, IMG submission 190147) | Saline water microbial communities from Sakinaw Lake, British Columbia, Canada - sak_2011_5_24_80m | ecosystem: Environmental > Aquatic > Non-marine Saline and Alkaline > Saline ... | reverse complement strand
TTTAGTAAAAATTTTAACTCCGCTTTTATTATACCACAAAAACAAAAAATCCCACAACTCAAAGCGGGATTATTTTATCTTATCAACTACTTAGGAACTTCAGCTACTTGGGAATTCAGTTCCCAAAAACTCCACTTATTGGCTGTCTCAAACGAAATCCCTGCCATTTCAACCTTGTCCGCGTTAAAATTTTTTCTAAAATAATCTTTAAGAGTTTTGTATTCAATAAACTTTTTCACCGACTTGACCGCACTCCAAACATTTGATGCATCAATAAAAACGTAAATAATATTTCCAGTTATCACTTTTTTATTTTGATTAAAATTATTATCCATATCTTCATTTTATTTAAATCAAATTTTTCTCCCCAGTAATAGAAACAAGTTTCACTACGGGGCAGGCAAGAATGTTGGAATATTTTATTTGCTTACTCTCCTAATTTTTTTGTTGGCCAAGATTTATTTTGGTATATGCTTTTATTTCAATTTTATTTTGATTTTCTTTTTTTAGCAAGTTTTTAGCAATAATTATATCCTCAGGTATCGTGATCTTTATATTTTTATGAGAACCAGGGATCATCTTTATTTGATATCCTAATCTTTCAACTAATGATGCGTCATCAGTTCCATGAAACTTACTTTTCTTGGCAGATTCATATGCCCCCCTTAAAATTTCATATTTGAATGCTTGGGGAGTCTGGACAATGTTTAAACTTTTCCTATCTAGTGTTTTTTTAACAAATTTGTCTCCTTCTTTTACAGTGTCCTTTATAGGAATTGCGGGAATTGCTGCCCCAAATTTTTTAGCATTTTGGATAAGATCATTGATTAAATCTTCAGAAATCAAGGGTCTTGCTACGTCGTGAACTAAAACCACATCAGCACTTTTTATTTCACATAACCCTTTACAAACAGAATCTTGCCTTCTTTTTCCTCCAGAAACTATCTTTTTAACTTTTTTAAATTGATATTTATTAATGATATCTTTTGCGAGATTAATTCTATTTTTTCTAACTACTAAAATAATTTCGTCAAGCAAATTAGATTTTTCAAATGGAAGGAGTGAATATACTAAAATTGGTTTGTTGTTGAGAAGTAAAAAAGCTTTATCTTTATTCCCCATTCTTTTGCCCTTTCCAGCTCCGACAAGAATGACTATATTTGTCATATTAACCTCTATGTTAATTATTTATTGTTTTAAATAATTTTTATCCCTGCCCCGTAGTCACTGAGGACATTCGGCTGAGCTCAGTCGAAGCCCTTGTGGAAGTGTAGTACTGGAGTTAAAAATAGAGTTGACCCCATTTTTCTATGGTCAAAATTTTGCCATTTTGGATTTTTACCTCAAAACTCCGCTTAATAAAGCCGTTTCCGAGAGTCAATTTCCAAGGACAGACCCCTTTTAATAAAAATTTTAACTCCGCTTTTATTATATCACAAAAACAAAAAATCCCACAACTCAAAGCGGGATTATTTTATCTTATCAACTACTTAGGAACTTCAGCTACTTGGGAACTCAGTTCCCAAGAACTCCAGAGTTTATCCGCCGCCGCAAAATTTCGCGTCTTTTGGCTTCGGCTTGGCGCACTCTGACTTCGTTCATTCCAAAGTGATGAGCGATTTCATGCCAAACAGTATTTTTTACTATTTCTTTCATATCTTCTTCATGGCGAGCTGCCGCTTCAATCGATTTTTGAAAGATAGTAATTTTATCAGGAAGAGCTGCACTGTAGTTTACTCCCCGTCTTGTCTGCGGCACGCCTTCGTAGAGACCGAATAGGGTCCATCCTTGGCGCAAGTTCAGTTTTTTTCTTTGAGCCGGCATTGGTTCATCTTCAATAATAATGGCCACATTATCCAACTTTTGTAAAAACTTTTCCGGAATTGCTTTTATCCCTTCTTCTACAATTTTCTCAAACTCTGTCCGCTTTAACTTTTGCATAAATTATTTAGAACACCGGACGCTAAAGCTATTCTGCCGAATATCCAAGAGGCAAAAGAGCAATCGGACGCCAGTCTCCTTTTATCCCTAAAATATTCTTAACCTGGCTTTCTTTAAAAGCGCCCACCCAACAACAGGACAAACCAAGCATCACTGCTTGCAGCCAGGCAAAACTGGCTGAAATAGTGGCATTTTGGAGACTGTAAAGGTCTTTTCCGCGCTCGCCATATTTCCTGGCCGAGCGGGAAGGCGCGCTGAAGAAAACCAAAACCAGCGGCGCACTCGCGAAAAAATCCTGGCCATAAGCCGCCTTTGCTAATTTCTTTTTTATTTCCGGCTCTTTAACGACAATAATTACCGCTATTTTTACATTTTCCCGTCCTCTCTTGATTCCGATTTATCATCACGGGAAGCGTTTTGAAGATTATTAATGGAGTCAATTATTTTCTTGCCATATTTTTCAGCCAGTTTACGGTATTTCCACGCTTCCATACGGTCCAAGTCCTTAATTTTCTTTTTGTTTTCCCTTTCTTTAAAAATTTTGTCCGCTTCCTGTCTTTGACGCTCATCTTCAGCTAACTCCTTTAGAGGATCAACTATTTCTTCTTCTCTTTCAAAATTTTCAATATTTCTTGAAAACATATTTTAATATTACCACTTATCCAAAGTAAATCAATTTTTTATTTTTAAAATGTGGGGTGGGAAAATGTTAAAGGTGATAAATGACATCTTTTCTTTCGACAATAATTTTCCAGCCAGCGCGTTTCGCATGTTGATAAAGTCTTTGATTGGGATTAAAACAAATGGGCTTCTCTACCATTTTTAAAAAAGCGATGTCGCTTTCTGTATCCCCAACCCCAACTGATCCTTTTAGCGTCAATTTTTGTTTTTCAACAGCGCGTTTTAAAATTTCGGCTTTGTCACTGATAAGCTCCAAATGAAGGACCCTACCCGTAAATCTTTTTTGTCCGTCAATTTCATAGATCTGGCCGTATATCTTGTCAAACCCCATTTTTTTACAAAATTCTTTTACGACTTTTTGAGGCGAGTGAGAAATTGCCAAAAGATAATAGTTTTTCTTTTTCAAATCTTTTATAATGTCCCGAGGGTATTGATAAATTCGATTTCCGTGGAAAGCAACAACTTTTTTAGCGATTTTTGAAAATTCATTGTACCGAACGCCTCTGATATTTTGTCTGAACGCCTTGATGACCGCCTCAATATATTCTTCATATGGGCCTTTTCTGTCCAGCCAGTTTTCATAGGCTTGGGCATATAATTTACTCACTTTTAAATGGAAAATACCCTCTTGAATAAACGCATCGGTTAATTCTATGAGTAAACTAGATCGAAAAACTGTCCCGTCAATATCAAAAATAGCTACTTTTTTCATAAATTTCTTTTAACTTCGGCCTAAATTTTGGTTATTTTATTTTTAAGCTTTATGTTATTTTTGTGCCGATTTTTATCTCGCTTTGTTCTTTTATCAAGGTTTTTCTTAAAAGCTTTTGTTAGATCAACGCCAGTTTGATTAGCAAGGCAAATCAAAACAAAAAGAACGTCTGCCAGTTCATCGGCTAAATCTTTTCCCTCGTCTGATTTTTTAAAGCTCTGATCTCCATAAACTCTCGAAAAAATCCTTGCAACTTCTCCAACTTCTTCCATTAATATGACCATATTCGTAAGTTCGGAATAATATCTTACCCCCACGGTTTTGATCCATTTATCAACAATCTTTTGAGCTTCTTTTATTGTTAAATCTGTCATAAATTTTATTTTCTCAATTAATTTCGTACTCTGAAGACATTTGGCTGAGCCCTTCGGCAGTGAGCAGATTCGTCCTGAGCTCACTGCCGAAAGGCTCAGGACGAATCTGCTCAGTCGAAGCTTTTATCGAAGGATTAATTTTTAAAATACAACCTGACAAGGAATATTTTCTTTTTCAAAAAGATTAGCCAGCTCATTTCCATTTTGTATTTTTTTCAATTGATATTTTTTATAAACCAAATCGGCATAATGGTAATTCATTTTGTCAATTATAACATAATCTACTTTACCTTTTAACTTAGGTACTAAGCTTTCTGCCTTTGGCAAAAGAGGGGCTATCATTGCATAGGTTTTAATGCCTTCTTGATGCAATCTATCTAAAGCTTCAATTCTTTCGTTTATTGGAGCAGTTCTCGGTTCAAAAATCTTTCTAATTTCTTCATCGCCAGTCGTAATAGTAAATCCAACCTCTATTTCGTGAAATTTCTTTAATAACTCTAAATCTCGCAAAACCAATGGCGATTTTGTTTGAATTATCACTGGCCAATTATTTCTTTGAAGAATTTCCAAGCATTTCTTTGTTAATTCATATTTTTTCTCAACTGGTTGATAGGGATCGCATACTCCACTTACCCAAACTCTTCCCTTTTTCTTTTTCTTTATTTCCTGGCTGAGCAATTCTGGCGCATTAATTTTTACATCAACAAACTCACCCCAATTCTCTTTGTGGCCGCTAAATCTTCTTATAAACCGAGCGTAACAGTAGGCACAGGAATGTATGCATCCCACATAGGGGTTAATTGTCCAATCATAAACCTTCGATTTTGAAAGAATATTTTTTGCCTGAATTTCTTTAATTTTCATTGTATCAACTTCGGGCTAAATTTTGTTAATTATCCCATTGACTTACAAAAAATATCTTTTTATTTCGAAACCATTTCAAAAGAGCTTTTTTTAACACTTCGGGCAGAACAACCTCTCTAATTAATTGTTTTTTATTTAAAAGAAAAAATTGAAGGTGGTCCTCCTTGCTTTCTATTTTTGTCTTGTCAATTTTAGCCTGAAATACCAAATTAATCTCGTGATACTTTTTCCCATCTTCAACAAACGAATGCTCCGAACTGCCAATAAAAGAACACTCTTTTATATTTAAACCAAGTTCTTCTTTAATCTCTCGCTTCAAGGCCTTTTTTGCGCTTTCTCCAAATTTTACATGCCCTCCGGGAAAAAAATAATATTTATTCCCTATTTTCCTGCAAACTAAAATTTTTCCATTTATTTCAATAATTGCCCTTACTAATACATCAATTTCTCTTTTCATAATTCTAAAAGCATTATTATTTCATCTAATAGTTTTCCTTTATCTTGGAGTTGCTTTGGGATTCTGGCTGCTTTTTTGAAACCGTATTTTTTGTAAAGCCCAATAGCCGGCTTATTAGTGAGGAAAACGCTTAATCTAATAATTTTTGGTTTGGGCTCTAATTCTTTTTTGGCCAATTTAAGTATTTCTTTCATTAAATGCTTTCCTAAGCCAATTCCCCGATAACCGTTTCTGATGCTAATTCCAAATTCTCCAACGTGTTCCTGCCTCCCTCGACGAAGATCAATACCGGTAGTTCCAATGACCTTATCATCGCATTCTGCCAATAGAAAAACTGTTTTTTGGTTTTTAATTTGTCCTAATTGTCTTTTTAACCATTCTTTTTCTTCTTTTAACGATAATTTTTTATTAAGTGAAATTTGAGCTTTTTCTTCAATCAAAGAATTAACAAAATCCTGAAACTCTTTAACATTTCTTAAATCTTTTTTTGAAAGTTTCTTTATTGTAATTTTCTTACCTCCAAAAATCTTAGTTTTCATAATTCTCCTTCTTACCCCGTAGTGAATTTTATTCTACTTTAGGGTTTTGCCTGCCCTGAGTTTATCGAAGGGTTAAAAATAGAGTTGACACTATTTTTTCACCATTTTTTGTGCCCCGTTAAAGACCCAATTCTTGAGAAATTTTTTGCATCGCTCCAAGACCGATTTTGACAAATTCTTCTAATTTCAAATCAAGTAATTCTTCGCATTTTTTAATAATTTCTCGATTAGCTCCTTTAGCAAAGGTTTTTTCTTTAAAACGATTTAAAATATTTTCTGGAGCCAAATCGTTTAATTTTTTTGATGGTAAAACTAAAGTAGCCGCCACAATCAAACCAGTCAAAGGATCGACAACAAATAAAGATTTTTCCATTGTAGTTTCGGGGAGTATGCCATGAGCTTCGTTATGAACTTTTACTGCTCGACAAATATCGCCATCTAACCCTAAATTCTCTAACATTTGAGCACCTATCAAAGAATGCTGAATGGGGTCATCTTTTGTTTTCTCATAATCAATATCGTGCAAAAGTCCAGCCAGGCCCCACCTTGCTTCATCTTGGCCAAAATGCCTAGCCAAAACTCTCATCATCGCCTCTACGGCCAAACTATGCTTAATTAAATTTTGATTTGAAAGATTTTCTTTTAATATTTTTAACCCCTCTTCTCTTGTCATATATTAACCTTTTATGATTTTATTCCCTTGCCCTCAACACCAAAACTTGGTAGTGATGGGTCAATTAATTTTTCGACTTTGAATCTTTGCCGTTAATAACAATCAAGGCATGGAAATCTTGATATAAACGGTAATCTCTTCTCAAATTTTCTTCAAACAATTTTTGCAGAAACTGATAATTCGTCTGAACTGCCAAATGATGTTCTTTAACCAATCTTCTGGTATATTCATCTATCACAAAAATCGGTTTGTCTAAGGCGTAAAGTAAAATGCTATCCGCTGTTTCCGGACCAATACCCTTTAATTTTAGCAACTCTTCCCTTAAACCTTTGAGTTCCGCCCTTTTCATTCTTTCCAGGCGGCCATAATTTTCAATGATAAACCTGGCTGAATTAAACAGATATTGAGCCTTGACTTTGTAAAATCCCGATGGTTTTATTAAATTCTCCAGCTTTTTCGGTCCCAATTGATAAATATTCTTCAGCGAATTTATTTTTGCTCTTTTTAAATTATTTATTGCCAGTTCAACATTCCTCCAATTAGTTCTCTGCGTTAAAATTGCTCCAATGAGCACTTCTTCTCTTTCTCTTTCAGTTTTTGGCCTTTTGCACCAAAGCTGCCATTGACCTTCAGGCATCCCATATTCCCTTTTAAGCTCTTGGTATAATTTTTCAAAAACATTCATTTTTAATTTTAAATTCAATTTCGGCTTGCTGGCTTATAAAAACTTCACGAATTTATTATTTTTATCAACGAGGATATTCTTGGCTTTGATTGGTTTATTAGTCAATTCAAAACCCATAATAATGATTTCATCGCCTTTTCTAATTAAATGAGAAGCAGCTCCGTAAATAATTATCTTCCCGGAATCTTTTCCCTCCTCAATCACATAGGTTTCTAGTCTTACTCCGTTAGTATTATCTACCACTAAAACCTTTTCTCCCGGTAAAATACCAACCTTCTCTATAAGGGCTTTATCTATGCCTAGACTTCCCACATAATTCAAATCTACATCGGTAACCGTTGCCTTATGAATTTTTGATCTTAATAACCATCTCATTTTGTTTATTCTACCCCTTTGATTTTCTCAGGGCAAGCAAAAAATCCTTGCCCGCCGTTGTTCCGCCGACTCGACCTTCGTAGCCGACCTGCACTTCGCCGAGGCTTCGGCAAGGCGAGAGCTACTTCGGTCGCCTACGCTCCATAGCTTCAGCGACGGAGCGCGAAGGAGGTAGCTTTGGCGAAGGTGGAAGCCCGAAGGGCGAAGGAGAGGCCCTTTGGGGCGACCTGTTCTGGAAAATATATTTTAATCTGAAAAAGGAAAACCTTGGATTATATCGATCTGAGGTTTAACCGAGTTTACTATAAATAAAGGAGAGAATAGGCTGGAGAATGGATCGATGGCTCTTTACTATAATCAGCGAACAGGTGGAGTTTCTGGCGACGATTTCCGTAACATTGCCAAAAATCATTTCGCGGAATAGTTTCATTCTTGCCGAAGCCATTAAAATACAGCCATGGTTCTGGCTTTCCTGTACAATCTGGTAAGCTATGTCTCTTGGCGAAGATTGCTTGGCATACAAAACTTGAGTTTTCAAAGGTATTTGGGAGGAGATTTCCATGGAGGAAACGCATTGATTTAATTTTTCTTCGGGGTCTGATTTTTCGGCCCACTTTTTGCTAGTAACAAAAACTGCTTTAATTTTACTGTCAAAAGCTTCGGCGATGACCTTGGCCGTTTGCCCCAGGATGCGAAGATGCGGACCGGGAGCACAAGGCAAAAGTATAGTTTTAAGATCGTTAAGTTGCCCCAGGCGGGTAACAATTAAGTCACAGTCAACTTCCCTTAAGATTATATCTAATTCCCTTCCAAATACTTTTTGGCCAGCTTTGGTCAGCCGGGTATGGCCCTTCCATCCCATTAACAAAAAGCTTGGCCTTTCTCTTTGAATCATTGAGATGATTGCTCTGGAAATACTACGGCTTGTCATTAAAACAGCATGGGCATTCACTCCGCAGTCTTTGCACAGATTCAAAGCTTCCTCTAAAAACCTCTTGTCGTCTTCTATTTCATCTTCTTTTACTCTGAGAGGAAGGTGGAACGGAACCTTTTTTACGCTAAGAATAAAAATTTCGGCATCTTTCTGTTTAGCAAAAATCAAAGCCAGATTTAACAGATTGCGCCAATTTGTATCGGGATAGATGGGAAGCAAAATCCGGTCAGCTTTTCTTTCCGTTGTCCTGAATGTTTCCTCAAAGAAAATTTCTTTCCCGACTTTTTCTATTTCCACCGGTTTGCTGTAAGAAAAATAGATTAAAAAACCGGCGAACAGCCAAAGTAAGACAACTGCAAGACCGACAGGACTAACATTAAAAAATTGATAGATTAAAACTCCATAGGCAGCGATTGCTATGAGTGAAGGCAGAGGATAAAGGGGCATTTTAAAGGGGCGTGGAACATCCGGCAGTTTTTTTCTCAAAGCAATTAAAGCGAGGTGAAGTTGTATAAAAAGAAAGATAAAAAGAAGGTCGGTGACGGCCGCCACTTCTTTTAATGGAAGAAGTCCGGCTACGAATATAACCAGAATGGTGGAAATTATAATAGCAATATATGGGGTGCGATTCTGGGGATGGATTTTCGCCAGGAAACTGGGCAGGGCTCCTGCTCTGCCCATAGAAAAAGATACATGGGAAGAAGAAAAAATAGTGGCATTAAGAGCGGCAAAAGCCGCCAATAGACCTCCAAAAATAATTATCCATTCAAGTCCCGGCATAAAAAAGTTGGAAGCTTTTACCAGAGCTCCTTGCCCGGCTGCGGATAAAATCTGCCAATTCGGGCCTCCTCCCAAAGCGCTAAATATAACCAGAGAATACAAAATACAAATAATGCCCAAAGAAAAAAAGATTGCCCTCGGGATGTTTTTGCGTGGATTTTTCAACTCTTCTCCGGACTGGACAATTATTTCCGAACCCTCAAAGCCAATATACATTAAACCCATGGCCGAAAATAAACCGAATAAGCCCATAGGGAAAAGAGGAATAAAACTGGCTTGTAAATCAGGTTTTTTAAAAAAAGAAAGCAAGCCAAAAAAAATAAAAGTGCCAAGCACCAAAATTTCAAGATAAACAATAATTTTTCCCAGTCTGCTTGTTCCGGCTACGCCTTTGTAGTTAACCCATCCTATCAGTACGATGATGGCAACGGCTATTATTTTTTGGAAGACGCTTCCCTCGTTAAAAGAAAAAGAAATGCCGAAAAATGGCAAAATGACAGAGAAAAGCATAAAACAAAAATAGAAAGCAAAACTCAAAGAATAAAGCCCGCAAGCAACGGCATTGGCAAACCAAGAAACCCAGCCCGTAATATGTCCCGGCAAGTTTCCCAGGCCCTTTCTGACCCAGACAAAAGCGCCGCCGGCTTCAGGGAAAGACGAGCCGAGTTCCGCATAAGCCATAGCCGTCATAAGAGCAATAATTCCGTTGAGAACGACGACCAGAATCAAAGAGGGACCGGCATAAGATAAAGCCAATCCGGTTAAGGTAAAAATACCTCCTCCCAGCAACGCCCCGACGCCGATTAAGGTAACGTCCGACAGACCCAAAACCCGGGCCAACCTAAACTTTATCGCTGAATTTTTAGTTTTATTAAGCTCCATGAGATTTTATTTGATTTGATTACGCTTTCTACTTGGCTTAGTCAAGCTGTCTGCTTGGTTTATCAAAATAGTTTACCACTTTTTTGTCCAAAAATCAACCCAAACAAAAAATCGCTCCGGAGGCGATTTTTCGGGTTTTGGGTCAAAATTTTGCCATTTTGGATTTTTGCCCCAAAACTCCGCCTAATAAAGCCATTTCCGAGAGCCAATTTTCAGGGACAGTCCCTTTTTCAGTAAATATCTTTTATCTCATCTTTAATGGTAATTTTTTCTGTTTTTGTTTGAGAATTTTTCTTACTAATTCTCGCCCCAATTTAGTCAATTTTATTTCTTTAATAAATAATTTTTGCGAGGTTTTCTTTGCTACCGCCGAGAGAAGTTCTTTTTTAATTAATCTTTCTAAACTCTTAATAACAATTCCTCGAACATTTCTCATCCCCCTCCCTCGGTAAGATTTAACAATTTCTTCTGATAAAATTTTGCCAGAAGCAAAATAACATTCACTAAGTATTTGTTTTTGTAATACTGAGAGGCGCATAGCTAAATAAATAAAAGATCAAGTTAATTTCATTCCAACATGGGGCCCAGCCTGCCCGGGTTCGACCTGGGCATGAAATTTAATGCTCTCCCCATATAATTACCATGTCATAATAAAAGGTTCCTGACACCTTTTTCCCACATAAAAAAATTGATAAGAATATTAAAGATAGCATAATTAGTTCTTAAAGATAATTTTTGCAACTTTTTCAGAGCCATTAATTTTTACTATTGAAAAATTAGAATTTTTATCAAAACCTTTTATATTTTTTTTAATTTTATCATAATCAAAAGATCTTTCTTTAATATAATCGTTAATCACCCCAGCTTTTTTAAAGTATTCTAAGTGAATTTCTTGATCTTTCTCGGGAACATCACGAGCTATAAAAATTGATGGTTTTTTGAAAAATAGCGCATCTGTGATTGCATTGTATCCACCATGACTTATGACAGCCTTTGAAGATTTCATAATTTTTAAAAAGTCATCACTAAAATTTATCAAATCAACATTAGCTAAAGACCTGCCTATCGTTTTTATTTTTTTTATGTCTTTAGCAAGTAAAGCCGTACCTAAAAAGACAACCCATTTTTCTTTTTTAAACTTAAATTTTTTTATTGATAATAGTTTTTTAATTATTTCCAAACCGTTAACACTACACCCTAATCCTATAACCTTATCATAAGATTTTTTAAATTTTATTATTTGGTTATGTTTTTCTATCTCAAAAGCTCTTGAAACGTAGCCAGTGTAAATTATTTTATCTAATATTTTTCTTGGCAAGACATCTGTAGAGTACTTAAATATTTTTGGATCAGTATAACAAAAGACTTTGTTATAAATCTTCTCTATGAAGTCAAAATTACTTTGATTAAAAACATCAGTGTAACCATAGTCATTTTTATCAGTAATGACACCTCTTAACCCTAGGTAAATTTTACATTTGGTATTTTTCTTTAAATACAACAGCGACTTTCTAAGTTCAAGCATTTTACCCTGAGGAAAATACTCAACTATAAAATTATCCGGCCTTAAAGCTTTGATGGCCGATAATATAATTTCTGATCTAATTTTTGAAAGCTCAAACTTATTGTAGCCAGCCGGAGAAATTTTAGCTATAACTTTGCCATTTTCAATATTGGTTTTGTATGATGGCAACTTGATCCAGTCAATATCTTTTCGGCTGTGAAGATTGCTAAAACCATCATGGCCGGTAATACAAATAACTTTATCCGATGGCTTTATTCTTTTTATTCCCATAGCCAAAGCTGCCATCCTACTAACGTGTCCAACTCCTCTGCCATCATGACTGTATAAGATCGTCGTCATATTATTTAATTGTTTTTATGATTTTGTTCCAACCGTCAATTTCGTATGGCGGTAAAAGTTTTCTAGCCGCTAATCTAGCATTCTTACCTATCTTTTTTATCAATTCTCTGTTTAATAACAATTCTTCAATAGCTCTAACAATCAAATCTTGGTCGAGCTTATCAACAAAATAAGCACTGTGCTTATGTTTTAATAAATCTGGCATAGCAGCAACTGGCGTCGTAATTATACACTTACCTGCAGCCATGGCTTCCAAAATTGCATTAGGGCAACCATCGGAATTAGTTAGCGTAACAAATATATCGATTTGATCCAAATATTTCATGACTTCCGGTCTAGTTACAACGCCAGTAATTCTAATTTTATTAATTGATGATTTTATTAAATCTTCTTTTTTAGTAGTACTTTTATGGAAATCTCCAACCAAAAGCAAACTTAAATTCTTCCACTTTTTAGAATTGAAAGCTTTGAAAAAAAATTCCATACCTTTTTTAGGCTTAAATATACCGACCGAGCCAATTACAAGCTCTTTCTTGGTTGCAATATCATTCCATTGTCTTTCATAAACTTTTGGATCAACTGAATTATACAGCACTTTAGTTTTGGCTTTAGGGTAAAGAAGTTTTACTTGAGTTTCCAAGTCTTTAGCTAAACATACTGTAATCTTGGAATTTTCTAAAATATGTTTTAACAATGGCATAACGATTGGGTCATGCATAAATCTACCTATATCATTACCTCTAATTGCCGATATTAAAGAAAAACCAAATTCCTGACTAATTAAAGCTAAAGGATAACCATAGGGAGCGATAAAAAATGAAATTGCTATATCTGGTTTTACTTCTTTGGCCAAGTCCTTCAAAAATAAATACCACTGATTTAATTTAACTGCCAAATCATCTTGTTTGGGCAATTCAACTCCTGTATATGAATAATTTTGTGGTACATGATATAACTCCAAGCCTTCATCTTCAGTTTTAAAAAACCCAGTTGGTTTATTTTTCTCATCCCAATATTGGTTTTCAGCATCAATATTAACCATTATGACATCATGTCCTTGAGACTTTAAAGCCAGAGCAATTCTTCTACAAGAATGCGCTAGGCCACCCCAATGATATATTTCATATAAAGGTGAAACGATTAAAATTTTCATAACTACTATTTTAATTTAATAAACTTTTAAATAATTTTAACAGATACTCAAAGTTAGAAGGTATAAGATATTTATTTCTTATTTCAGTTATGTTATTCTCTGACATAGCCTGGTTTTTTTTAATTGACAACTCAAAAGCTTTTTCGATTGTTTTTGGATCACTTAAATTAAAAAGGTAGCCATTTTTGCCATTTTTTATTATATATTTATTAGCAACTATATCACTACAAACTATCTTCAAGCCAACACTCATGCCCTCCAATAAAGAATTACACATACCCTCACGACTAGAAAAATTTAGACAAACATCGGATAACTGGTAATATTCCGCCGTCTTTTTACGATTATTGGTCTTTATAATTTTAACATTTTTTATTTTATATTTACTAATCAATGATTTAACTTTAGATTTTTCTTCAAAACCTTCTACACCAAAATTATCATTAGCCAAAAGCAACAACTTGTATCTATAAATATCAGAGGCATAGCCAAGTTTATGCCAGTATTCAATTAATAATGGTATATTCTTTTTAGGAGCAAAGCGACAAGCATATAAAAACACTGTGGAATTTTTATTGATTTTATTTTTAGCTCTGAGTAAATTTTTTAATTTATTATCCAATGGCTTGAATATTGAAACGTCAACACCGTTATTAATTTTAATTATTTTATTTTTAGAAATTTTTAAATCTAATAATTCTTTTTTTATACCATCGTTTAAAGTTATAATGTAATCCAAAAATTTCATTTCCTCGATAAATTTTGGATAAACTTCTTTAGCTTGAGTGATTCTATTTGAAGAAGTTATTCTAAAGATTCTGCTAATTCCTTTTGATCGCAAAAATTTAAGTATCTTATACTGAGTAATAATTAGTCTTCTCTTTGAGCCTGAATATGATAGATAGCAAAGATTAAACTTTCCATGATTATCTTTTATGTAATCTAATATTTCATTATATGCCTTTTCTTTCCCAAGCTTGCTATAACCATCGCCAAATCTTATAATTTTATAACCATTGTGTTTTTCTTCTTTTTTAGTTCCCTTTAGTTTTGTAGTTAACACTACAACCTTATGACCAAGCTCAGCTAAACTTGAAGCTAAATAATCAAGCTGAAACTCTGCTCCGCCATAATGAGGCCAAAAATAATTGGTAATAATCACAATTTTTATTTTATTTCTAATCATACTTTTTTCCTTAATAATTTTTATCAAAAA
>Ga0265594_1002212_pt1 | contig 14137 bp, 8 predicted proteins | sample saktaG_11_FD_190147 | JGI IMG/M metagenome (GOLD analysis project Ga0265594, IMG submission 190147) | Saline water microbial communities from Sakinaw Lake, British Columbia, Canada - sak_2011_5_24_80m | ecosystem: Environmental > Aquatic > Non-marine Saline and Alkaline > Saline ... | reverse complement strand
GTACTGGTGCTGGCTCCATCGTCAGCCTACGTCTCTTCAGAGGAACTCACTCTCCTGTACGATTTCTACCGGCAAGGTGGGGATATCGTGGCCAAGGAGGACATCGCCGAGGATCTGGAAAAGCAAATGAAAGACCCTCAGACGACGGACGTGACTTCTTATTTGACCAGGATCACCTCCGCGACCAGCGACGGCGCGGTCTACTCCAGTTCGCCGGATGTGGAGACCCTGTTCATGGATGATCACCAGGGCGAACTGGCAGCTTTCTGGAGGGACGTGCTGAAAATCGCGAAGCTCAACCGGGGGTACTTTGTGCAAGGGGGCGGACACGCCTTACTCTACAGCATAGATCCCAGTCCAGTCTACTTCGACGTGGACATCCCTTTCCCTTACGAGGGCGCGAAATACGACCGCCACAGTCGCTACGTGAGCGGCCTATCCGGCTCCGGCGCCCTGGCCGTCACCATCGGCCATCACGAATATGCCCGTGTCTATCGGGTGGATTAGAAATTAGAAATTAGAAGTTGGAGGTTAGGGTGGAAGATGTCGAACCTCCAACATCCAACATCCAATGACCAATACCCAACATCCAATATCTAATCCCGACTACAGGCGAAACTTCATCTGCTTTGTCCTGGACTACGTATTCTTCGGCGTCGGCCTGGCCTTCGTGGGCCAGACGACGGTTTTGCCGTCCTTCGTCAGCCAACTCGCCGATTCGGCTCCCTTGATCGGCCTGGCCTCAACTATCCAGACCGGCGCCTGGCTTCTGCCTCAACTGATCGCCGCCAGCTACCTGGCTGACAAGGACCGCAAGAAGCCCTACCTGTTGTTACCCGCAGCCCTCGGCCGACCCATCTTTTTGCTGCTCGCCGGGGTGTTGTTCCTGGCTAGAGATCCTGCCCCCATGTTGATCTTAGGATTGTTTTTTGTCGGCCTGGCTATCTTCATGGGCACCGATGCCCTGGCCTCTGTCGCCTGGTTCGATATCTTTAGCAAAGCCATCCCTCCAACCCGGCGGGGGCGGCTGTTCGGAATCGGTCAGCTTTTCTCAGGACTGCTAACAGTGGGGGCAGGAGCGTTAATCAATGTTCTCTTAGGTCCCCAGGGCCCACCCTTCCCCCGTAACTACGCTTTGCTATTCTTCCTGGCTGGCCTGTCTTTCCTCGTCTCCTTGTCGGCCATAACCTTTCTGCACGAGCCAGTCAGGCCAGCGCAAACCGAGCGATTATCATGGAACGCCTTCTTACCCAAATTGCTGACCGTCTTGAGAGAGAATCACACATTTAGCCTGGTCACAGCTCTGCGACTCCTGACGGGCCTAAACGGAGTGGCCTTACCCTTCTACGTTGTCCACGCCACTGAAGAACTGCACCTGGGCATTGAAGCCATTGGCCTCTTTCTCTCATCCCAGATAGTAGGTGGCATTCTGGCCGGATTCGTGTGGGGGTATCTGAATGAGCGATCTGGTAGCAAGATCGTGATCCAGTGCTCCACGGTGTTGGCCATCGCTTCGCCCCTCCTGGCCTTGCTCATGGGGCCGATAGCCCACCTGGCGGGAGCCTCAACAATCTACGTCTACTCCCTGATCTTCGTGGCCATCGGAGCCCTGAACAGCTCTTACATGCCGGGATTCATCAACTTCGTCCTGGAGCTGGCGCCGCCCGAAGAGCGCCCCACTTACATCGCTCTGACCAATACCTTGTGCGGCTCGCTTCTGGTAGTGCCCTTCTTGGGGGGCTGGTTACTACAGGCGACATCCTACCCCGTCCTTTTCGCTGTCACAGCGGTGGGTATCGCCCCCGGGTTGGTCCTGACCTTCCGTTTGGAGGAGCCGCGTCAAATGAACAGCGAAGCGGAATGAATTGCCGTGAGATGATCGTTGAAGCGATACTGTTGGGCACCGCTCAGGACGGAGGTGTGCCGCAGGCCGGGTGTTATTGCGCCAATTGCGAGCCGGCGCGAACCGACCCCAGCAGGCGCGAATTGGTGGTCTGTTTGGGATTGCTGGATCGCGCCACCTGCCAGAGCTGGCTGATTGACGCCACCCCCGATTTTCGAGAGCAGTTGCACGCCCTGCACAGCCTGGCTCCGGATTGCCCGCTGGCTGGAGTCGTCTTGACCCACGCCCACATCGGTCACTACGCCGGGCTGATTCATCTGGGGCACGAGGCGTGGAGCACACGAGATCTGCCGGTGTATACTTCGTCGCGGATGGCCAACTTCTTGCGCCACAACGCCCCCTGGTCGCAATTGGTGGCGCTGGGCAATATTAGACTGCGTTTGCTCATTCCCGGAGATGAGACACAACTCAGTCCCAACCTGCATCTGACGCCCCTTTCAGTGCCCCACCGAGACGAGTTCAGCGACACGCTGGCCTTCGTGGTGCATGGCCCAACGCGGCGGCTGTTCTATTGCCCCGACATTGACTCGTGGGACAGGTGGGAGCACGACCTGCGATGCTTTGTGACGGAGATGGACGTGGCTTTGCTGGACGCAACCTTTTTCAGCGCGGACGAGCTTCCAGGCCGCGACCTGAGTCAGATTCCGCACCCTCTGGCCACCGACACCGCCGAGCGCCTGGCAGGGGTGGAGTGTGACGTGCGCCTGATCCATCTCAACCACAGCAACCCGCTACACAGAGTTGGGCCGGAGCGGGCTTGGCTGGCGGCGCGGGGAATCGGCGTGGGGGCCTTTGGCGAGCGATGGCGGCTAGGGAGCGAAGCATCATGACGAAAGTGAAGCTTCTGATCGGTTGAGAACGTGTTAGAACCAGGTGCATTTCATTTATTTGGGGCAAAACATGAGATAATCTGGTCTTGACTAGGCTGGCGTTTTCTGATATAATACGCCTGGTGCTGTGATACGAGCTTGAAAGTATCTTCGAAGGGGGAGGTATGGCCATCGTCGAGCAACGTATGACTCCCCGCCCCGGCCTGCTCACGGGACGCCGATGGCGGCGCTTGAAAGAAGCCCTGACAGCGTACGTTTTTCTCCTACCCGCGTTCCTCATCATCGGTATCTTTGGACTGTTCCCCATTGGCTTTGCCGCCTACGTCAGCCTGCACCGCTGGCGTATTATCCCTGGCAGGTACCTGGGGCTGAGTAACTACGTCAAGGCGCTCGACAATCTGGCTTACGTGGCGGCCTTCTGGCTGGTCGTCATCTTTCTTGTGCTGGCGATACGCACCCTGTTGCAAACGCGGCGCACAGCCCGCGAGCACGGGGACAAGCCGTGGTTATGGCTGGTGCCAGCGGCGGTGACAGCGGGCAGCCTGGTCCAGTTCGTGCGCTTCGGTGTCTATTTGCTGCCTGAAGTGCTCGACATCGGAGAGAAGGTCAAGGGGCTGGAGCGCACTCGCGGGCTCTTCCTGCAACTTCTGGGGGAGGCCTGGCGGGCGCCGACGGTGCAGTCGGCGCTACGCTCGTCGCTGCTGATTCTGGCGCTGGGCCTGGGGCTGGCTTTCGTGGCGAATCGCTTCTTAACCCACAGCCCGCGCAACGCTACTTACTACACCTCGTTTGTCTTGACCTTCCTGTTGGTGGGAGGCAGCCTCATCCTGGGCTGGCTGACGTGGACCGAGATCCAGGCCGCCTACGCCGAGGCCCTGGCCGAAGGCGAACAACTGGAGATCTGGTCGCAGGTAGTGACTATCAGCGCGGGCTTCGTGCTTCTGCTGGCCGCATGGTGGGTGTGGCGCAGCGCCAGCCATCGTCCGACGATGGCTGCCACGCTGCTGCGTCTGGCGGCGGCGACGACGCTGATGGTGGGGGCGTGGGTGCTGATCGGCGAGTTGCCGCGCGCCATCGCGGCCGGTGACAAGAATTGGTGGCAGGGCCTGCAAGTGACCGTCTACTACTCTGCCGGCACAGTGCCTGTCCAGTTGGGCATCTCGCTCGTTCTGGCCATCTTGCTCTTTCAGAACATCAAGGCCAAGGGTTTCTTTCGCGTGGTTTACTTTTTGCCCTACATCACGCCTCCCGTCGCATCAGCGGCGATCTTCCGGGTGTTATTCTCCGGGCGGCCCAATGCTCCCATCAACATGTTGATCGGGCTATTGGGGGCAGAGCCGCTGCTTTGGCTGGATGAACCAGACGGCATCTTTCAGATGCTCGCCGGTTGTGGGATCACCCTGCCTGGATGGGCGGCGGGACCAAGCCTGGCTCTGGCCGTCATCATTATCTACAACGTTTGGACCTACGTGGGCTACGATACGGTCATCTTCCTGGCCGGGCTAGGCAGTATTCCTGGTGAGCTCTACGAGGCCGCAGCGATTGACGGCGCAGGGCGCGGGGCCCAGTTCCGCCACATCACTCTCCCCTTGTTATCCCCCACCATCTACTTCCTGACGCTGATGTCCGTCATCGGCACGTTCAAGGCCTTCAACCACGTGTGGGTGCTGCGCAACCCAGCAGCGCTGGGCACAACTGATACGGCCAGCGTGGCCATCTTTCAAGAGTTCTTCCGCAACACGCGCTACGGCTACGCCTCGTCTTTGGCCATCGTGCTACTGGGCCTGGTCCTGATCCTGACAGTGGTCAACAATCGCATCGCTCAAGAGAGGGTGTTCTATGGCTAACAATGTTTCTGCCAAACTAAGCCGCATAGATATCGGGCGTGTGCTCACTTACGTGATCCTGTCAGCCGGGGTCGTCGTCGTCATCGCGCCCTTCCTCTGGATGATTAGCGCCTCCCTGATGACTCTGGGCGAGGCCACGGGCCGGGCCATTCTCCCAAAAGTGCCTCAGTGGGACAACTATGCAGAGGCATGGGAGGACGCCAAGTTCTCCGAGTACTTCGTCAACAGTGTCATCATTACCGCGATCACTGTCAGCGGACAGCTCGTTTTCTGTACCCTGGCTGCCTATGCTTTTGCCCGTATGGAGTTCCCGGCCAAGAATTTCCTGTTCACGCTCCTGCTTTCCACGCTGATGCTACCGGATGCCCTGACATGGATTCCCAACTTTATCACCGTCACCTGGCTGGGGCGCATCGGTCCGATTGCGTGGGTGAACAATTGGCCTGCCCTCACCGTCCCCTTCATGGCCAGCGCCATCAGTATCTTTTTGCTGCGGCAGTTCTTCGCGCAGATTCCCCACGAACTGTGGGACTCGGCGCAGATTGACGGCGCCGGGCACGTGCGCTACCTGGTCCAGGTGGTGTTGCCGATCTCGCGAGCGGCATTGATGACCATCGTGATCTTTGGCTTCATCGGGGCCTGGAATGCACTGGCCTGGCCGATGCTCGTGACCAACACGCCGGAGTGGCGCCCGATCTCCGCAGGACTGATGGCCTTTCTGGACGAAGCTGGCGCGCACTTTCACCTGCAAATGGCGGGCTCGGTCATCACCATTTTGCCCATCCTGATCTTGTATTTCGTCACCCAGAAACAGTTCACCGAGGGCATCGCCTACACGGGCCTGAAGGGATAGAATAGACACAGGTGGGTTGACTTCTCGGCGAACTTGCATTATAATCAACTCGCAACAGAGGGGATTGCTTCGCGGAGTTTATCCTGAGGTATCGAAGGGCTCGCAATGACAGATGTAGTATTTGCACAGGGGAGTGTCCGTGACTAACCCAGGTCGGCTAAACCCTGCAACCGTTATCTCTCGAGTTCGGCAACGTCCTCGTGTGGGGGGCGGCTTCCGGGAGTTGAACGTTCTGCTTGCTCTCATCGTCCTCTGCGGCTACTTCTGGTGGCGGAATCCAGGCGTTTTTACCAAGCCGGCCAACCTGGCCATCATTATGCGCTTCATCGCCACCTTCGGCATCCTGGGCATCGGCGAGATCCTGGTCATCATCACCGGCGGCATTGACCTCTCGGTGGGTTCCATGACCGCGCTCACGGGGGTGAGCGTAGCCTGGCTGATCTTGAAAGGCGCGCTTGGGATCGCCTCCTTTGGCGTGATACCCGCCATCATCGTCGTCCTGGTCTTGGCAGCAGGGGTAGGACTGTGGCATGGCTTCTTCGTCACCAGGGTCAACGTTCCTCCCTTCATCATCACCCTCGGCACCTGGCTGATGGCCCGTGGAGCCGCAGCCTACATCACCCGGGGCTACCCCGTGGTCTTCCCCTCCGGCCATCCCTTCCTGGTGCTGGGCCAGGAGGAGTTTTACTCCATCCCTATCATGTTTATCGTTCTGGTCATCGTGGCCCTCATCGTTGCCTTCATGCTGAACCTCACCACCTTGGGGCGTCACATCTACGCCGTCGGCGGGAATATTGAGGCGGCTCGCGTCTCAGGAATCAACGTGAACCGCGTGCGCCTGTTCTGCTATGCCTCCAGCGGCGTGATGGCCGGCATCACGGGCATCCTGCTGGCCTCCCGGCTGGGGCAGGGCACCCCGGTGGTAGGATCGGCCTACGAGTTGTGGGCCATCTCCGCCACGGTCATCGGCGGCACCAGCCTCTTTGGCGGCGAGGGAACAGTGCTGGGAGCCGTTCTGGGGGCGGCGATCATGGGGGTGATGCAGAACGGGATGGTGCTGATAAACGTCTCGTCCTACCTGCAGGACATCGTCCTGGGCACGGTGCTGGTGATCGCTGTAGTGTACGACACCCTGCGCCGGAGGAGGAGAGGGTAAGCGATGGCACGGACTATGACGGACGATACGCCGATCGTCGAAATGCAAGCCATCAAGAAGAACTTCGGGGCGGTGCAGGCGCTGCGGGGTGTAGACCTGACGCTGCGGCAGAACGAGCTGATGGGCCTCGTGGGGGACAACGCGGCCGGCAAGTCCACGCTGATGAAGGTGTTGAGCGGCGCCTACATTCCCGACGAGGGAGACATCTACCTTGAGGGTCAGAAGGCCCACATTGCCAGCCCCGAAGACTCTCGTCGCCTGGGCATCGAGATGCTGTATCAGGATTACGCGCTGGCTAATAACCTGGACGTGGCCAGCAACGTCTTCCTGGGGCGGGAGGTGGTGCGGCTGAACCTGGGGCTGCTGAAAGTGATGAACAAGCGACGCATGGAACAGGAGGCCCGCCGCCTGATGGACCGCCTGAAGATTGACATCACCTCGGTGCGCCGAAAGGTAGAGAACCTCTCCGGTGGGCAGCGGCAGGCGGTGGCCATCGGCCGAGCAACCGCCTTCGACGCCAAGGTGATCATCATGGACGAGCCCACCGCCGCCCTGAGCGTGGCGGCCATCAGCAAAGTGCTGGATTTGATCCGCGAACTCAAGCGCCAGGGGGCGTCCATCATCGTCATCAGCCATCGACTGGAAGACATCTTCGAGGTCGCCGACCGAGTGATGGTTTTGCGACATGGTCGCAAGGTGGGAGATCTTCCCATCGGAGGCAAGTCCCTGGCCGACGTTCGGGACGAAGTAGTGGCCCGCATCGTGGGCGCTGTGGACGACTTTGCGTCAATGCAATAGCACAAGAAGGAGGTGATGTGCACTGATCGAACGCAGGAAGCCGGCCGCCAGCAAGTTCGCTGGGATACTGAAGTCCGGCTATTGGCTCATTGGGTTCTTCCACGCTGGCGTGGAAGCCCATCAATACTCAACTAGTCAGGAGGAGAAAAAATGAAGACACGTTTATTTACGATTCTGGCAGCCGTCGTCGTGCTGTCTATGGTAGTGTCGGCCTGCGCTCCTAAAGCCGCTCCTACGCCGACGAAGCCGCCGGAGGAAGCCAAACCGATCAAGATCGTGGTCATCGGCAAGTCGGTGCACCCCTACTGGTCGAACGTAGAGAAGGGCACAGTGGCGGCGGCCAAGGACCTGGGCGTCGAAGCGATCTTCTTCGTGCCACCCAAGGAGGACGTGGCGGCCCAGATCCAAACCATGGAAACCTACATCGCCCAGGGGGTAACCGGCATCGCCATAGCACCCTCTGATCCGAACGCCCTGGAGCCAGTGATGAAGAAGGCAGCGGATGCAGGCATCTTCGTGACCACGCTGGACACGCCGCCCATTGATGGGAGCGTCTCCCTGGTCTACATCGGCACCAATAACTACAGCGCCGGCAAGACCGCCGGAGAGGCGATGGCCAAGCTGTTGCCCGGAGGGGGCAAGGTGGGCATCGGCCGCGGCTCCGACACGGCCCTGAACGCCCTACAGCGCACCGACGGCTTCCTGGAGGGAATCAAGGGCACTGCCATCGAGACCCTGGAGCCGGTGAATGACAAGGAGGATGCGGCCACCGCGCTGCAACTCGCCAACTCCGTCATCTCCGCCAACCCCAACCTGGCGGGCGCGTTCGGCGTCTACGCCTACAACGGCCCCGCCTGGGCGACGGCCATCAAGGAGGCGAACGCCGTTGGCAAGATCAAGCTCGTCTCCTTCGACGCCACCACCGACATCATCAACGGCATCAAGGAAGGAGTGATTGACGCCACGGTAGCTCAGCGAGAGTACGACATGGGCTACAAGTCGGTGGGGATCATCAAGCTGATGGCCGAGAAGGGGGTGGACGCCGCGCTGTCGGAGATGGGCGCCGTGGAGGGCATCATTGACACCGGCGTGGATGTCATCACCGCGGCCACGTTGAAGGACTACGAGGCCACGCTGGACAAGAAGGGCATCCCGCACGAGTGGGACACCGCGGGATGGGAGCCAGCCAAGGCAGTGGAGCCCTGCGCACTGGCGACCGAGGGGCCGCTGGCGGGCGTTGACCCACGTGGCCAGGCGGTGGTCTGGTGGCATCAGCACAGCCAAATGCGTGAGGAATGGCTGCTGGAGAAGGCCGAGGAATTCAATACCACCAACGAGTGTGGCATCACCGTCGTCCCCGAGTATCAGGGCAGTTACAATGACATCCGCGACAAGATGAATGCCGGCATCGCCACGGGCGAGTTGCCTGGGCTAACGGTGGGCTACCAGAACGACCAGGCCTTCTACGCGCTGGCCGGCGGGCTGGCAGACATGAACCTCTACATAGATGATCCTAAATGGGGCCTGACCGCAGAGGAGAGGGCGGACTTCTACGAGGCCTTCCTCCAGCAAGGCGTACACCCGGCCTTCGGCGGCCAGCGGCTGGGCTTCCCGCCCAACCGCTCGATCGAGGTGCTGTTCTACAACCAGACCTGGTTGGAGGAACTGGGTTTCGACGGCCCGCCCACCACGCCTGAGGAGTTCAGGGAAATGGCGTGCGCGGCCGCTGCAGCCAACGCCGACGGTACCGGTGGCTTCATCATAAACACCGAAGCTTCGTCCCTGGCGGCCTGGACTTTCGCCTTTGGCGGTGACATTTCGAACGAGGACCGCACCGGCTACATGTACAATGGCCAGGCGACCATTGACGCCCTGACCTTCCTCAAGGGCATGTCCGACGACGGCTGCGCCTACATCTTCACTGAGGGATACCCGGACCCTGAGTTCGCTGCCCGCCGCGCCAGCTTTACGGACGGGTCGAGCTCCGGGATCCCCTACTACTTCAGCGATATGGAGACCATCGGCAGCACGGATGTGTGGGGCGTCACGGCCATCCCGCACACGACCTCCGACCCCGTGATGAACATCTACGGCGGCGACATCATGATCCCTGCCACCACGCCCGAAACCCAACTGGCGGCCTGGATCTTCCTCCAGTGGTTCCTCTCGCCCGAACTCCAGGCTGAGTGGGATAAGATCAGCGGCTACTTCCCGACCCGTGCCAGCGCAGCGGGGCTCCTGACCGACTACGTGGACGAGAATCCCCAGTGGGGGCAAGCCCTGGCCTTGCTGCCCTACGGCACGTACGAGCCGCAGCTCATCTCGTACCAGTCTGTGCGCGACGCCGCTGTGCAGGCCTTCAACGAGATCTTGCAGGGCGCCGACATCAAGACGACCCTGGACGCCCTGACCAAGGAGGCCAACGAGCTTCAGGCCGAACTGATGGAGGAGTAACTTCTTAGTACGGCTTGATCTCACCTGAAACACGGCGGGGCGCGAGCTTGACAGCTCGCGCCCCGCCGTTCCATTCCGAAAAAACCCGACTTCCAGGAAGCCGGGTCAGAAACCAGGTTTTTTGTGCCCAAGAGCAGAGAGAGGTGGTTGTTCCAGTCACGCTCGATGGCCAGAATCCTACCTATTCAGAGAAAAACCTGGTTTCTTTGGGTTTTTAAGTGTAGGGCTCGCCCCCAATCCATCTAGGGCTCGAACGAGAAAATGGCGATCACCGGATCATGGTCCGACACGCGGCGGGCCGATGCGTCGTCAGGGATGGGGGGCGGGTAGTCGGCGTTGATGTGCAGGGCCTCCACTCGCGCCAGGTGGTCGTACAAGGAGGGAGTCAGCAAAATGTGATCCAGCGTTTCCGATTCGCCCTGGTAGATGTAGGAGTAGGGGCGGTAGGGTTCGGTGAACTCGTATACGTGGCGCAGGCCGGCCTGGCGCAGCTCGTCCAGCGGCGGCGAGTCGTAAAACGAGTTGAGGTCGCCCAACACCACTACCTGAGCCTCCGGTTCATCGGCTAAAATCCGCTCTACCAGCGTGACGTTCCACTCCGCCTGAGCTATGCGGCGCGGCTCAGTGGGTTTCTCACCGCCACTCATAGCGGTGAAGTGGTTGTTGAGGACGTAGACGGTGGCGTCCCCAGCCTCCAGATGCAGCGTCACGGTGATGAGCAGCGGCGGCCGACTGGTGAGTCCTTCCGGCGCGGGACAACTGGCTGCACTCTCGATGGTCGCCCGGTCGCTGCACACCAGATAGCCCACGTCTATGCCCCGGCTGTCGGTGCCCTCAATCAGGATCGGTGCGTAGCCGTATTCAGCGATGGCCTCTTGCTCAGCCAGATCTTCCAGGATGCCAATGTTCTCAACCTCTTGCAGGCCCACAATCGTCGGTGCGCCCATCGCCAGGATCGCATTGGCCGTCTTGGTCAGGTCCAGCTTGTACGCGGAGACCGAGGGTGGGGGCGGATCGGAGGGATGTGGGACACGAAAGTCGAACATATCCCCGACGTTGAAGGTAGCAACGCTGAACTCGTTGGGCCGCGTCCTGAGCTTGTCGAAGGACCCGGCCGGCTCCAGCGAGGGCAGCGGTCGGTCGGTCGGGGTGATGACCGGCGTCGCTATCGGCTCGATTTTATACTGGTCATAGGTATAGGCCAGCGGGCCAACGACGTCGGCCACCACGTCACCGGTTTGGATGGCGAAGGGAAGCGTTGCCAGGTCATAGTGGGTGGCGGATGAGCCATCGCCCACCAGGACCAGCAGGCCGGTCGGGTCGCCGTGCATGACTCGCTCGATCCCCCACGCGGGCCGCACCAGGGCGGTTTCCCCGTATTTGCTGGTCGGTGCGACCGCCAGGACCGGGTCGCTCACCTGGACCAGCATCCCTTCCAGGGCCTCAAAGTAGGTCCATGCTTCGCCCCCGTCCTGGGGCGGATCAAGCTCGACGGCGACTGGCAACTGGTTCCCGGAGCTAAGGCAGGTCACATCATCAGAACTCAGCACCTCCAGCATCGTCTGCTCCGATCTTTCGCGGACTTTGCCTCTCACTCGCACCCAGTCACCCAGGACGACGGGGACATCGAGTTCCCCCGTCAGGACAAACAGCCCGGCAGAGGAGGCAGGGTCGTCGTCCGTCTCTGGCTCTTGAATCCAGAACCCCTGTAGCTCAGGGAAAGCGCCGATCACAATCCCTTCGGTGGTCGCCTGGCTGCGGACGTAGGGCGACTCCATTCCGCTTCCCTGGATGGCCCAGATGGGGACGCCGCTGCCGATAAAAGTGAGCAGTGGATCAACCTCGACGGGTTCGGGCCATTGGTCAGCGCTGGCCACAGCCCCCTCGGTCAGGATCTGCCCGCGGGCGTCGTCGCTGACGGTGGCCAGGTAACGCACAGTCGCACTGTCGCCCCCAGCGGCCAGTTCGGGGACGATCCAGACGATAGCTGCCCCTTCGGGCTCACCGCCGTCCAGCACCTCGGCCACGAACGCGCCCTCGGTTGGCGGCGTGGCCACGATGCGCACGTTGGTGAGCGGGGCGTCGGTGTGATTGTAGGCCGTCAGGGTGTAGGTGATCGGCTCACCGGGCAGGGCGCTGTTGCGAGTGCTCATCTCCAACATCAACTCGGGCGGAAAGATCTCGGCCAGGTCGGCCTGGAGCCGGGGCTTGAGCTGCCAGGTGCCGTCATACAGATCGCTGATGCCGGTTATGCGGTAGCTCTCGCCCACTTCTAATGGTTCAATACTCACCCCGGTGTCTTTCTCAATGTAGACCAGCAGGATGAAGCCCTGGTCGTCGAGCAGATCTATCTCGTAGCTGTAGGTGAATTCCTGAACGCGGCTGGCAGTCCCTTCGACCACGATCAGGCGACCCGGTACACTCTCGTCGCTCTGGGCTGCCTGGAGGGTGATTGGCCGGGCCTCCCATTCAGTCCCTCCTCGCTCGATCATCTCCACGTCATCTGGGTACGTGTTGGGGACGATTTCCATCGAGTCACGGTAGACCTCGATCTCGCCGGTGACGCGCACCCGGTCGCCTACGTTCACGTTCACCATCCCCATGCCGCCGGGACAATAGACCTGGATGCCGCCCGTTTCATCCTCCAGGTAGAATTTGGTCCCGGTGCCGCCAGCGTAAAAGCCGCCGGTGTACATGGTAGCGATCCCTTCGATGGTCACGGTTTTGCCTTCCAGCGTGCGCGCTGTCCCGATGGGAATCGCCCCGCCCTCGATGGCCAGCGGCAGCGGTGGGCCGTAGGTGCGCAGCGGCCAATCGGATGCCTCGACGTAGTAGCCTCTGACCAGGGTGGTGAGATAAGTCCAGGCGCTTCGCAGGGTGATGGTGTCGGTTGCGGGCGTGCCGCCAGCCAGCTCGGTCATCGTCCATTCAATCCAGTCATCGGACTGACTCCCTCCGGTCGGCAGAGAAATGACGTTAAAATCAGCCGGGATGGGAAACCAGACGCGCACGTCGTGGACTGGCCCGCCGGTCAGGTTTTTAACTTCGATGGTGTAGGCCAACTCGGCCCCCGGCTCGACACTTTGTGGCGCGCTCAGGCGAATGGCCAGCCGCTCATCGGGCGAGAGAGTGATGAGGTCGCCGCTGTTTTGGGGGTCGGGGCTGGGATTGAAGGCGAAATCGGCCGCGTTGTCCCCGCTGCTGGTGCCGTTGCCCTGATCGCCTCCCGGCAGTCGTTCCAGACTGGCGCCGTCCTCAGGCGCGGGGGCAGGGGAGCCGGAGGTGAAATCCTGTGGCCCGTTACCCCAGACGAGCGTATCAACGGCTTCGCCATCTGCATCCCGCAGCGCCAGCCCGCCTCTCCTCTCAAAAAGCGGCACGTCGTACTTGGCATCCCCTACGTTACCGATCTCCTGCCCGGCCCGCGCCAGCAGATAGTGACCATAGCCCGGCACATCGGTCCGACTCTCCCAGGCATAAACCAGTTTGGCCTCCTGCTTGTCGTCCATACGGTACCACAGCGACCAGCCGTTCAAATCCATCGCCTCGGCCGCAGCGTTGTACAGCTCGATGAATTCCAGATTGTTGTCGCCGGGGACGCCCGGCAACAACTCGCTGATGAATACCACCTCTTGAGCGATGACCGGGATTGGCGAGGTCGTGGGTTGGGGTGTTGGCACAGGGGTGGTTGGTTGTGGTTGTACCGTTGGAGATGGGGTGACAGTCGGGGTCGCTTTGGAGCCACAACCGGTGGACATCAAAACCAGGGTAAATAATCCAATCAATACATGTTTTTTCGACATAGCCATCCTCCCTACGATAATCGTCAGTGTTCAGCCGTTCCGATCGAAAGAAAGCAGCGGCGGCTCCCACGCCTGTCCTGAGCGTAGTCGAAGGGCCGCCGAATATCGCGGGCCTGGGAGCCCAATGGCGCTAACTTCTCAGGCCGCTGGACGTGGCTCAGAATCGCCTCTAGCCGCCCGACTACGGAGCAGCGGGTGATAAATCACCCTTGAACGGCAGGTTCCTCAATGTTCCGGGGTGATAAGCCCGATTTTATCGGGCGCTGTTTCGTAGCACGGGCACTTCATGCCCGTGCGGGCTGCGGGGGGTGAGTAGTTGAGATTATTATAACACGGCGGGAAAACAAAGGCAAACCTGCCTCCAATTGCAAGCAACGGCGGAGATTGCTTCCCTTCGACAAGCTCAGGACAGGCGTCGCTCCGCTCCTCGCAATGACACTTGGCGCGAAACTTAACATTGTCGAGCTACTCGGACTACCCAATTTGGCAGAAA
>Ga0265594_1002211_pt1 | contig 14138 bp, 12 predicted proteins | sample saktaG_11_FD_190147 | JGI IMG/M metagenome (GOLD analysis project Ga0265594, IMG submission 190147) | Saline water microbial communities from Sakinaw Lake, British Columbia, Canada - sak_2011_5_24_80m | ecosystem: Environmental > Aquatic > Non-marine Saline and Alkaline > Saline ... | reverse complement strand
GGAAAATTCAAAGAAATAGATAATCTTTTACCGAATAGTCCATATTCTGCATCAAAAACAGGAGCCGACCTACTAGTGAGAGCATACTATAAAACTTTTAATTTGCCTGTTTTAATCACCCGTTCCTCAAATAACTTCGGGCCCTATCAATATCCTGAAAAACTAATCCCCCTTTTTATTACGAATTTAATAGAAGGGAAGAAAGTTCCTGTTTATGGAACAGGAAAAAATATTCGTGATTGGATTTATGTTTTAGATAATTGCGCTGGAATTGATAAGGTTTTACACAAAGGAAAGATTGGTGAGATTTATAATATCGGTGGTGAGAATGAAAAGACAAATATGGAAATTACCAAGATGATCTTAGAAGGAGTAGGCAAGGATAAAACTTGCATAGAATATGTTAAAGACAGGCCGGGTCATGATTTTCGTTATGCTTTGGACATTAAGAAAGCAAAGAAACTTAGATGGAAACCAAAATACAGTTTTGATAGAGCGATGAAAGAAACAATAGAATGGTATAGGGAAAACCAAGACTGGTGGAAAAAGATAAAATCAGGAGAATATCTTAAATACTATAAAAGACAATATAGCAAAAGGTCTTAAAAATATATTAATTTAAATATGAAGGGAATAATTTTAGCAGGAGGTCACGGAACAAGGCTTTTGCCTTGTACGAGAGTAACAAATAAGCATCTTTTGCCGGTTTATGACAAACCGATGATTTACTATCCATTAAAAACTTTAATTGATGGCGGAATTAAAGAAATATTAATCATTTCAGGGACAGGTCATGCTGGAGACTTTCTTGAACTTTTAGGAGATGGTCATAAATTTGGAGTCAGATTGTCTTATTCTGTACAAGAAGAGGCTGGCGGGATAGCTCAAGCCTTGGGAATTGCTGAAGATTTTGCAGATGAGGGTAAAGTTGCAGTTATCTTGGGAGATAATATTTATGAAGATGACATAAAACAATATGTAGATGATTTTGAAAAACAAGAAAAAGGAGCAAAACTTTTTTTAAAGAAGGTTTCTGACCCAAAAAGATTTGGAGTGGCAGAAATTCAGGATGGAAAGATTGTTAAAATTGAAGAAAAACCAGAAGAGCCAAAATCTGATTTAGCAGTAACAGGTCTTTATATGTACGACAGTCAGGTTTTTGATATAATTAAAACATTAAAACCGTCTGGAAGGGGAGAGCTTGAAATTACAGATGTTAATAGTTTTTATGTTAATCAAGGTTCGGTTACATATGAAACTATAAATGGTTTTTGGAGTGATGCTGGCAAATTCGAATCTCTTTTCCAGTCGGCCAAGTTCATAAGGGAGAAGGGCTTAAAAGAAAGAAAGAATATTTGATTGTTGAAAAATTATGAACATTAGAAATTTTATTGACATAAGGTCTTTATTACTGGAAAACAAAACTGTAAAACAAACGATCTTTAAAAATACTTTTTGGTTAGGTTTGACAGGAATTGTTCAAAAAGGCGTAAGTTTTTTGGTGATTGTTTGGATAGCTCGTCATTTTGGTCCAGTAATTTATGGTCAATGGGCTTTTGCTTTAAGCTTTACTGCTCTTTTTGCTTTCTTGCCTAATTTTGGATTTGGGCTTTTGGCTATCAGAGAGTTAGCACGTGATAAAGTTAAGACTGCTAAATATCTTGACAATATAATAGTGATGAAATTTGTCTTAGGATTAATTGCTTTGGGTTTAATCGCTGTGATTATTCAGTTTTTTGGGAAGGATCCTGAAATAGTAAAGCTGGTCTACTTCTTGGGGATTTATACTGTCTTAAACACATTTGCTGACTTTTTCCAATCTATTTTTCGAGCAAATCAGAAAATGCAATATGAAGCTCTTTGTCAAGGAATAAGAAGTTTGGGTCTATTGGGACTTGTGGGATTATTCATGCTGAACAAAGATTCAATCCTTAGTATAAGTTATGCTTATATTGGAGCAGTGCTCGTTGGAATCTTATTTTCTTTATTGTTTATCTGGCGTTATTTTTCTCAGTTCTTTTTAGAGATAGATTTTAAAATTTGTAATGAAATCTTAAAGAAAGCATGGCCATTTGCCATAGGAGTAATTTTCACTACTATCTATTGTAGATCAAATATAATTCTTTTATCCGTTATAACAAAAAATGATAAAGATGTTGGAATATTCAGCATTGCTTATGGTTTTGCTTTTTTGACTTTTTTGATTCCGCAATACATAACAATTTCAATCTTTCCATATTTTTCTAAATTATTTATAGAAAACAAGCAAAGCATAGTGGAGAGTTTCAAGAAATTATTTAAGATTTTCTTTTCTTTAGGACTATTCATTTCTTTTTTTACATTTTTACTTGCACCATCTATTATTAAAATTATCTACGGAGAACAATATTATAATTCCATTATTATTCTTCGATTTTTATCTATTGCGATATTTTTTGGCTTTATAAAACAAGTAGCTAGTATGAGTTTATGTTCGGTAAATCTACAAAAAAAAGTAGTAAAGATACAATGTATAGCTACTCTTGTAAATGTTGGAACTAATATTATGTTTATTCCTATTATTGGAGTTTATGGTGCCGTTATAGCTGTAATTTTAACAGAAATTGTTCTTTCCTTTGGTTATTATTACTTTTTCTATCAAGGATTTTATAAAAAATGGTTTAAAGTAGTCTAAAATATCTCAAATTTTATGAAAAAACTTATTTCCATAAAGGAAATGCGAAAAATATGTCAAAAGAATTCTTATGACTCATGGTGTAGTAAAAAAATACTTAATAAATTTTCTATTTATTTTACTTGGATTTTTTCTCTAACACCGATTACCCCCAACCAAGTTACTTTTTTGATGATTCTTAGTGGAGTTATTGGTGGGATATTTTTGGCACTAAATGGCTATCTCAATGATTTAATAGGTGTATTATTTTTATATCTCTTTTTAGTACTTGACTTAACTGACGGAGAACTTGCGAGGTATAAAAAGGTCTTTTCTAAAAAAGGTAAGTTTTTAGATTTTATAGCCAATGACATTATTTTTATTTTTATGTTTCTTGGGTTATCTTTTAAGATATTTAATAATAATTATAAAATGTTTGGACATTTGTTATTCCATAACCCAATAGTATTAATCTTGGGATTGAGTGTAATAATATTCTTTTTATTATTCAAATTATCTTCTTATTATGCCAAAGAAATAGACGAGGATTTTTGTAGAAGTTTTTCAAAATTTAATAGATTTAATAAAAAGATTAAATCGATTATATTAAAGATATCTGATAATATTTTTTATGATACTATTGTAATCATGGTTGTAATAATTGGTATAATTTTTAATGTTTCTCAGTATATTTTATTGTTTTATGGAATTTCTTTTATGTTACGTTATTTTATTGCTATTTTTTTAAAACTCAATAGCAGAAGAGTAAATTAAAACGTATTTTAAATTTATTAAGACAAAAAATACAAAATTTATGAAGGCAATTATTTTAGTAGCAGGGATAGGAAATAGACTAAAACCATTTACAAAGATCGTCCCAAAGTGTTTAACGGAGGTAAATGGAGAGCCTATTTTATTAAATGCATTAGAAATTTTAGATAAGAAAAAATTTGAGGAAGTAGTGTTGGTGACAGGATGTCTACATAAAAAGATTTATAAAAAAATTGGGAATAAATTTGGGAATTTGAAAATTAAATATGTATATAATGATATTTATTATCGTACAAACAATATGTATTCTTTATGGCTAGCAAGAGATTATTTTAAGAATGGGTTTGTATTAATAGAAGGTGATTGTTTTTTTGAAGAAAAAATTATCGATAGAGTCATTGAGTGCGATGATTCGAAATCTTATTGGGTTATAGATTCTTTTGATAAGTTTATGGATGGATGCAGATTAACTACAAATAGATTGGGGAGAATCGTTGATTTGGAAATTGTAAAAAATAGTATTAGTAAGACAAAATCAACATTTTTTAAATCAGTTGGGATATTAAAGATTAATAGAAGTCTTAGTAAGTCTTTGTCAAAATGGCTTAAAGAAGAAATTGATAATAAGAATACAAACATTTATTATGACGTTGTTTTTAAAAAGCATCTTGAAGAAGAACCAATTTATGCTTGTAATGTTGATAATTTAAAATGGGTTGAGATAGATGATTTTCACGATTTGAGGGTAGCTGAAGAGAAGTTTAAAAAGAAAAATAAAATAATCTTTATAGTTGCTGATGGCGCTAGTGACAATCCTTTAAAAAAATTAAAAGACAAGACCCCATTGGAAGTAGCTAATATACCCAATATTGATTTTTTAACGAGAGAAGGGTGTTGTGGTATGTTAAAGACTAGTTTTAAGAAATTGCCCGTGGGAAGTATAGTTGCACATTTAGGAATCTTAGGATATAGACCTATTCAATATTATCCTTTTGGGAGAGCTTCCTTTGAAGCTCTTGCTCAGAACATAAAGCTTAAAAAAGATGATATTGCTTTTAGGTGTAATCTTATTTCTTTGGATTATGAAGAGAATATATCCGATTTTACTGCCTCAAAGATTTTGGATAAAAAAGCATCAAAAATTATTGAGAAATACAAAGGTTTAATAGCAGGTAAATATAAAAATAAGGTAGAGTTATGTCATGGTCAGAGTTATCGAAATATTTTAATATTAAGAGATTCAAAAATATCTCCAAAGGAAATTGTTTGTTATGAGCCACATAATAATATAGGTAATAATATAAGTAACGTTTTAATAAAAGGAAAAACTTCTAAGGGAATCGAGGTTGCCAATTTTTTAAATAACTTTATGTTGGATTCGATAACTTTTCTTAGAGAAATAAAGATAGAGATAGATTCTACTGCGAATATGTTATGGTTATGGAGTGCGTCTTCAAAACCAGACATCCCTTCTTTTACTAAGAAATATAATATGAGAGGTGCAATTGTTTGTGGGTCTGATTTTTTAAAAGGAATAGCTTCTGTAGCTGATATGAGTTTTGACCATATTCCTACAGCCACAGGCTATATGGACACTGATTACGAGAAGAAACTCGAAAATGCCATTTGTAAAATTAAGGAAAATGATTTTGTATTAGTTCACATTAATGCTCCAGACGAGGAGTCACATCAAGGGAATATTCAAAATAAAATTAAGTCTATTGAATTAATAGACAAAAAGATAGTCGGACCATTACTTAAATACATGAAAGATTCTTATTTTGGTGATTATGTAATAGTATTTTTACCAGATCACTATACATTTACTGATTTAAGAGTTCATGGTGACAAACCTGTGCCTTTTGCTATATATAGTCCGAAGATTAAAAGAGATGATGTTTGTGCTTTTAGTGAAGATAAAATAACAAAACGAGGTAAATTATCTTTGGTGAGTTATAATTTAATAGATTTTCTATTAAAGAAAATCAATCTTGGGGAAATATAATTTTTTATGAAGATGATCAATTATCGAAAGGTGAATAAATTTTGGCAAAATGAAGCAAAAAAAGCTGAATTTTCTAGTGGTGGGAATATCAATCAGGAATGTTGATTAAAAATTCTTTTGTTGCGAAATATAGAAAAATCGAAGAGGAAATAAATTTTGAATCAATAATTAATATTGATAAAAATGATCAAGTATTAGAGATGGGTTGCGGAAGTGGTAGATGGACTTTTTTCTTAGCTAGTAAATGTAAATTAGTTACAGCTATTGATTTCTCTGACGAAATGATTAAGTTAGCTAAGTCAATTCAGAGAAAGAAAAATATCAAAAATATCAAGTTTATTTGTAAAAAAGCTGAGAATTATTGTGATTATAAAAAATATAATATTATTTATCTTAGTGGTTTTCTTCAGTATTTGAATGATGTAGATATTATGAAATTAATAAATAACTTAACTAAGATGTCCGATAAGAAAACTCTAATAATATCTCGTGATACAATCAGTTTAACGAATAAGCGAATTACAGAAACAGGTGATTATCAGGTAATTTACAGAACTGTAAATGAATATAAAAATATTTTTTCGAATTTTAGTTTTAAATTAATAAAGACCAAAGAGAGTTATATTGCTCCATGGTTATCTTGTAAGCTTGGTCTAGATAGGGCAATCCCATTTAAGGTTTTGCATTTCTTTGAGTCTAAAATATTTAAAGGATTGTCTTGTTTTAAAATGTCATTGGATAAAATATTTCATAGAAAAAAGGTAGAACATTGTTTCTTTGTATATGAAAAAAATGATTAAAAAAGATGAAAAGGTTTTAGGAATATTGGGTGGAATGGGGTCTTACGCTACAGTATACACCTTCAGAAGAATTTTGGAGAGATTTATAATAAGGAAGGAATGGGATTATCCGAGGATAGTAATTGATAATAATCCAAAACTTCCTAGTAGAGTGAGAGCAATTTTATATAATGAACATAAAAAAGAAATAGTAGATGGTATGTGTAACGGTATAAGAAATTTGACTAAATGTGGAGCAGACATAATACTTATTCCCTGTAATACAGCTCATTATTTTATTGGTGATATTAGAAAATGTATAACTGTTCCTGTAGAAATTTTAGATATGATTACCCTTGCTATTAAAAAGTGCAAGGAGAGAGATTATCGGAAGATTGCTGTATTGGCTTCTGAAGGCACGATTGTTGCTAATATTTATAAGAAACATATGGTAGATGAAAATCTTAGCATAATATATCCAAAAAAAAATGATTTCAAGAACATAAGAAGAATTATTGAAGATGTTAAACAAGATAAAGTCTCAGGGGAAACCAAAGAGATATTTATAAATCAAATAAATACTTTTGATAATATTGATTGTGTTGTGATAGGTTGTACAGAACTATCTGTAATGTTAAGCCTACTGACTGATGGTAAAAAATCAATGTTTAAACACCCTGTCTTAGATGTCTTAGAGGTATCGATAGATAAGGTTGTTTCTATATTAAGAGGATAGATAATATTTTTTAAAGACGAATTTTTGTAATAAGTTTTTTAAAAATGAATGGAAGAAAAATGAATTACCCAAAAGTTTCAATAATAATTCTTAATTGGAATGGATTGAAGGATACAATTGAATGCCTAGAATCCTTAAAAAAAATCACTTATTCAAACTATAATGTGACTGTTGTTGATAATGGTTCAAAAGGAAATGATGCTGATGTTTTAGGAGAAAAATATAAAGATTATGTCAAATTAATTAAAAACAAAGAGAATTTAGGATTTTGCGGTGGCAACAACGCGGGAATAAGAAAAGCAATTAAAAATGGTTCTGATTATGTATTATTACTAAACAATGACACAACCGTTGAATCAAATTTTCTTGATGAATTAATAAAAATTACACTTCGAGAGAAAAAAGTAGCAATTATTGGCTCTGTTATAGCTGACTATTATACGAAGAAAATTACCTTTACTAATTCCAAGGTAGATAAAAAATTAAAAGCAGAAATAAGGTTAGATTATTTAAACTCTGACAAAGATTGGTGGGAAACAGAAAGGGTACATGGAGCGTCAATGATGCTAAGGGTAGAATATTTATTAAAATATTCTTTATTTTTAGATGAAGATTTATTTATGTATTGTGACGAAATAGATCTTTGCTTGAGGGCAAAGAGAAATGGTTTGAAAATTTTAATGGCCGGTAGGTCAAAAGTTTATCACAAAAGGGAGTTCCCTTTAGATAAAGTATTAAAACCTGAAAATGTCTATTATATTGTACGGAACAGAATCTTATTGGTAAAGAAATTATTAAACCTAGAAGAAAAAATTACTTTTTGGATATTATTTATTCCAGCTAGATTATTTAGATGTGCAGAATGGCTTTTAAAAAGGAGATTCGAATTAATAAAAATGACTTTTTTAGCATTTAAGGATGGCACTAAAGAAAGGACAGGGAAAATAAATCAACATAGGGTTAATCATTAATGAAGTCTAAAATAGTGACAGGTAAGAAAATAATAAAAGTATTGGCTTTCTTGTTAGGATTGACTTGTACATTTCAAGCATTTAAATTTAATGTTGCTGGTTTTTACTTTTATCCTTCTGACATTTTTTATTATTTATTATTTCTTTTTCTTTTCATTTTTCTTTTTTCTCACAAAAAAGATAGTTTTCCTACTTCTCCGAGTACAAAAATTCTATATTTGATATTAATAATTTATTTTTCCATTATAATTTTATCTGGAATGATTTTATTTATGAAGGGGATAGATTTCATTTGGCTGTTTGTTTCCCTTAAAGCAGTTTTCAAATTTGCGATATTATCAATATTTTTATTGTTAATTTTTTTGACCTCTAATTATGTAAAGATTATTCTCTTTAAGAATTTTCTCAAAGGTTTTATTGTGTCAATTTTGATTCAAATATTTTTCTCTCTGTTGCAATTAATAGCTTGGTATTCTCAAAGAATAGAATTAAATAAGGTAATATTTAATAATTTCTTGAGAATTGAAATAGGTCATAGATGGACCAATTTTTTATTCTATCCCATTTTTAGAACTACCGGATTACATTGGGATCCGGCTTATCTTGGTATATGGACTTTAATAGGAATAGCTTGGATTTATTTTTTTTGGAAAAATAACTGGTTTAAAAGAATTGTTTTATTATTTTCTTTTTTAGTTTTCTTCATGACATTTTCTAGAACGGCTTTTTTTGCCTTATCAATGCTTTTATTGATTACATTCTTTATTTCTTTGATAAAACTAATATATAAAATGAAAATCTCTCTTAATCTGAATAATAAATTAAAAACAATATTTAGTTTATTGTTAATTATATCGATAGTTATGAGTATGAGTTTATTTATAATAAAAGGAAGTGAAAATGCAATAAAGATTTTCGCAGAAAGAATTGACGTAGAATCAATTGGCACACAAAGGCATCTGAATTATTTTACTCAAGGATGGAATGCCATTTCAAATAATTTCCTAACTTTGTTTTTCGGTTTTGGATACAGAAATGGAGGGAGAGGATTTTTAAGTGATTCGAAAATCATTTATAACCTTCCAGGCATTGAAAATTTTAAAGCACCATGGTCTCCTGAAAGTGATTTTATTAATAGTTATCTGGAATTGGGGATAATTGGTTTTGTTTTTTATCTGTCAATATTTATTTTTGGGCTTACTTATCTTATAAACATAAAAAATAGGGCTATAAAGGCAAAAAACAATGAATTAATCAATATATATAGTTATATTGATATTAATAAAAAAATTTCATTTTTTCTTATCTGCTATGGACTTTTATTTTTCGCTGGTTTTTTTTATTCATTTAAGGATTCTTTATGGTATTGGTTATTAATTTTTAGTGTTTTTTTGATTGATTTAGAATTAAAAGATAAACTTGTAAAAAAATATGAAAATAGCAATTGATTTAACTTCTATACCAAGTCAAAAAACGGGGGTTGGAAAATATGCCATAGCTCTTATTAAAGCACTAGGAAAGTTTGATGATGAAAATCAGTATTGGATATTTGTAAAAAGAAATCAAGCCGAAGAATTTGATCCCAAAAAGAAGAATTTTCACATTATACTATGTAACAACATTCTTCAATCTAAAATATTAAGGATTCTTTGGGAGCAATTTGTTTTACCAGTTATTCTTTTAAAGAAAAGAATAAAATTATTACATTCCATTCATTACACAACGCCTTTGCTGTTTTTGTTCAAACGTATTACTGCTTTTCATGACATGACATTTTTTCTTTTCCCAAAGAAGCACACATTTACAAAAAGGATATTTTTCCAATTAATTATTCCGCTTTCGGCTAAAAGATCAGATAGATTAATTGCTGACTCTAGAAGTACCAAAAGAGATATTCAGAAAATTTTAGGTGTTTCTATGAAAAAAATAGATGTTGTTTATGGAACTGTGAATCCAATTTATCATCCAGTAGAAAATATTAATGCAATTAATGGGATTAAAAGTCAATATAAGATTAAAGATAGATTTATACTTTATGTAGGGACTCTCGAGCCTAGGAAAAATGTTGTCGGTTTAATTAGAGCTTATTATAAATTGGTTTTAGAAAAAGGCATAAAGCATCAGCTAGTTGTCGTTGGCAAAAAAGGATGGGGATATCAAGAAATATTCAAGACGGCTCAAGATCTTAATTTAGATAAGAAAATAATATTTACAGGATATGTCCCAGACAATGAATTAGTATTTTTCTATAACGCAGCAGATATTTTTATGTATCCATCATTGTACGAAGGGTTTGGGATACCTCCTTTAGAAGCATTGTCTTGTGGAACACCGACAATTTCATCAAATATTTCTTCTATGCCTGAGGTAGTAGGTAATGCTGGTATTTTGGTAGATCCTTATAACGTGCAAGAAATAAGCCAGAAAATGTATGAATTGTTGGTCAATAAAGAATTAAGATTATCTTTAAGGGAAAAGGGATTATTAAGAGCAAAAAAGTTTTCAGAAGAAAAAATGGCAAAGGAGACGATTAAATCGTATGAAAAAACATTAAAAAGGCATGATTAAATATGAGAAATAAAATTGATTTGTCTATTATTATCGTTAATTACAATACTAGAAAGCTTTTGAAAGGATGTTTGGAATCTATTTTCCAAAAAATAGAAGATATAAACCTTGAAGTTTTAGTTATTGACAATGCTTCTTCGGATAAAAGCTTAGAAATAGCGAAGGAAGAACTTTTAAAAACAAAAGTTCTTATCAATAGGGAAAATGTTGGATTTGCTGGAGCAAATAATCAGGGGATAAAAGAAGCCAAGGGGAAATATATTCTTTTACTTAATCCAGATACAATAATCTTAGATGAGAATCTTGAGAAACTTATTGAATTTATGGATAGTCATTCAGAAGCTGGTGCTTGCGGGCCCTTAGTTTTGAATTCAGATGGTACTATGCAGAAGCAATGCAAGAGAGGGTTTCCTACTTTTTGGACTTCTTTTTCTTACTATTCTGGTCTATGGAAATTGTTTCCTAAAAATAAATGGTGGAGAAGAAAGTTTGGCAGTTATTTTTTATTGGACAAACCAGAAGATAAAATATGTGAAATTGATTGTTTAAGTGGGGCAGCGATGATGTTTAGAAAAGAGATAGTAGACAAAATAGGATTATTAAACGAAGAGTATGTTATGTATTGGGAAGATGTAGAATGGTGCTTTAGGATTAAAAAAGCAGGATGGAAAATCTACTATATTCCTTTGGCGAGAATTATGCACTATGGGGGAGTAAGTGGATCACAAGTGCATGCTTCAAGAAATCTTTGGTATTTTCATAGAGGAGCTTATTTATTTTATAATCAGTATTTAGCTCCTGATAATTTTTCCTTAGTTAATTTTTTATATTACATTTGTATATGGTTTGTTTTTTGTTATAAATTTCTACTTAACCTATTTAAAAGGGAAAAGATAATTGGTTCAAAGAAACCTTAAGTGATAAAAATAATATAATAATTTTGATGTTTGTTGTTATAGAATGGGATGTATTTATAAATATCTTTAAAATATTCAAATCGGCAGTTAAATAATATAAGCTCTTGAAGATATTTTTAAAAAACATTAGAATAATATAATAATATGAAGGTACTTATCACCGGTGCTACTGGATTTGTAGGTTCGCATTTGATTGAATATTGTCTAACCAAAGCAAATGTAAAACTTTATGGTACAGTATTTTCGTATCATTCAAAAGACGAACTTAAGAATATAGAATCTGTTAAGAGCAAAATTAAACTTTTGAAGTGTGACCTTACTAATAAAAATGATGTAATAAGAATTTTAAAAGAAGTTAAGCCAGACAAGATATTCCATTTAGCCGCTCAGAGCTTTGTTCCTGTTTCCTGGAAAGATCCCCAAAACACTTTGTTTAATAATATCGTATCTGAACTTAATATTTTTGAGGTTTTGAAAGGAATGAAATTAGACCCAGTTATACAAATTGCAGGAAGTTCCGAAGAATATGGGCTTGTACGCAAAGAAGAAATACCGATAAAAGAAAGTAATCTATTGAGACCACTTTCTCCGTATGCAGTTTCAAAGATAACTCAGGACATGTTAGCTTCTCAGTATCATAGAAGTAATAATTTAAAAACAGTTATTACAAGAGCATTTAATCATACTGGTCCTCGAAGAGATAAACGATTTGTTACTTCCTGGTTTGCTTACCAAATAGCTTCTATTGAGGTTGGTTTGCAAAAGCCAGTTATAAAAGTAGGCAATCTTGATAGCTATCGTGATTTTTCAGACGTAAGAGATATGGTAAGAGCTTATTGGTTAGCTACTGAAAAATGTAAATATGGTGAACCGTATAATATTGGTAGCGGGAAAACATATCAAATAAAAGAGGTATTAAGCATGTTACTTTCTTTTTCAAAGAGTAAAATAAAAATAGAAAAGGATCCTCAATTAATGCGACCGAGCGATGTTCCAATCCTTCAATGTGATTGCAGGAAGTTTAAGAAAGCCACCGGCTGGAATCCTAAGATAAACTTCGAAACTACCCTAAAGGATATATTAAATTATTGGAGAAAAGAGATTAAATTAAGCATAAAATAAATAAATTAAGAACATATTATGTCTAAAAAAGCTTTAATAACAGGCATTACAGGACAAGACGGATCATATCTTGCCGAGTTCCTGCTCCAAAAAGAATATGAAGTCCATGGGATTCAGCGTCGTTCGTCTTCTTTTAACGCTGAACGTATTGATCATTTATATCAAGATTCTAACGAAGAGAAGCAAAAAGTGATTCTACATTATGGAGACATGACGGATACGACTAATTTATTTCAGATTATTCAGGAGGTTCAACCAGATGAAATCTATAATCTTGCTGCTCAAAGTCACGTCAGAGTGTCTTTTGATGTACCAGAATATACAGCAGATACTGATGGGCTTGGTGTCTTAAGATTGTTGGAGGCTATTCGGACACTTAAACTAGAAAACAAAACAAGATTTTATCAAGCATCTACAAGTGAATTATTTTCTGGTAAACCCAATACAGGGCTCCAAAACAAAGATACTGTTTTTTGTCCTCGTAGTCCCTACGCAGCAGCTAAATTATATGCTTATTGGATAACGATTATTTACAGGGAAGCATATAATATTTTTGCTTGTAATGGAATACTTTTTAATCATGAATCACCAAGGAGAGGAGAAAATTTTGTTACTAGAAAAATTACTCGAGCAGTTGCACGGATTAGTTTAGGATTACAAGATAAATTATATTTGGGTAATCTAAATGCTAAAAGAGATTGGGGGCACAGTAAAGATTATATTGAAGCAATGTGGATGATGCTTCAACAGCAAAATCCAGATGATTATGTGGTTGCAACGGGAAAACAACATTCGATCAGAGAATTTTGTGAATTCGCTTTTAAAGAAATTGGAGTTGACTTAACATGGCAGGGTGAAGGGATAAATGAAAAAGGAATAGATAAAAAAACTAATAAGGTTTTTATAGAAGTTAATCCAAAGTATTTTCGACCTGTTGAAGTTGAGTCTTTGCTTGGTGATCCAAGTAAAACAAAAGAAAAACTTGGTTGGGAACCGAAAATAAGTTTTCAAGGATTAGTAAAAGAGATGGTAAAATCAGACATAGAAAAGGCAAAGGAAGATGCATGCTTGAAAAAGAATGGTTTTAGAATAAAAGAGCATTTTAATTAATAAATAATAATATAAACATGGAAAATGAAAAACAATTTGAAGGTGAAATAGATTTAATGGATTACGTTAAAGTAATTATCAAAAGGAAAAAGACTATTTTGTTCTGGTTTTTTGGACTAGCAATAATAGCTGGAATTTGGAGTTTTTTTGTTTTGCCCAAAGTATATAAGATTGATACAGCTTTAGAGATCGGGGTATTGCAAGGACGATTAATAGAATCACCAACTCAGTTAGTGGGGAAAATTGATGGAGATGTTTATGGAATAAGAGTTAGAGAAGATTTAAATATTTCAGAAGCAGAATGGCCAAAGAGAAAAACGGAAAATCCCAAAGAAACAAATTTAATAAGAATAGCAATAGAATCAAAAGAAACAGAGAAGTCGGAGAACATTCTAAAAGAAGTAAATAATTTAATTTTGAAAGAGCATCAAGATATTATTAATATTGAAAAAGATTTAATTGAAAAGAAGATTATTACTGCAGAAAATAAAATAGAAAGTACAGAA
>Ga0265594_1002209_pt1 | contig 14139 bp, 7 predicted proteins | sample saktaG_11_FD_190147 | JGI IMG/M metagenome (GOLD analysis project Ga0265594, IMG submission 190147) | Saline water microbial communities from Sakinaw Lake, British Columbia, Canada - sak_2011_5_24_80m | ecosystem: Environmental > Aquatic > Non-marine Saline and Alkaline > Saline ... | reverse complement strand
GAACTTTTAGCAATTTAAAAATAAAACTAAGCGTTCATTCAGGACTAAAAGAATACAGAAAAAAGAAAGTAATTGATGAAATTTTATATCAATAAAAAGCACCAACTTTTTTCTATTAGACCAAAAAAAATAATAAAAAAAAGAGGCTGGTAAATGCCAGCCTCTTTTAATATACTTAATATACCGAGAACAGTTATTATTTAACAATAAACTTTTTAATAAGTTTTGAACCATTAGCATTTAAAGAAATAAAATAATTTCCTGAAGCTAAATCTTTAACATTAATAGTTGTATTGTATTTACCAATGTTTTTACTTCCTAAATCAACAGTTCTGATAACTTTACCAGTCATGTCAATAATGTCAATACTTACTTTACTGTTATATTGTAAAGCATAGTCAATTGAAGCAATATTGCTAACAGGGTTAGGATAAATACTTAATTTCATTCCCTGATAAAAATCAGGATCATTAATACCAACACCATTATCAACAACAGCAAAAACTGGCATATTTACATCAAGGGTTGAAAGACTTGCAGCTACCCAGTAATATGCCTGTGGATCAGTACAATAAGCAGTGTAATTTAAACCTAAACCATTACCAATTTCATCACAGAATAAATAAGCTGTATCACTCTGTTCGCGGATAGTTTTGAAATTAGTTACAATTGAAAAATCAACCGATGATATTGATACTAAACTAGAGAACTGGAAATAATTCCATGTCAGAAAATTAGTATCAAGTTCAGTAATTGTTTTAGAAGCTGTAGCTAAAGCTGTTTCCCCATAAACATTAGGACCTGGTCCGAATGTAGGAGTTGAAGTTATAATTGTCTGATCATCGGCAACAAGATATAAAGATGCTTCCATAACAGATGTTGGACTACTGGAGCCATTATATTTACCGCTAACAAAAGCAAGCACTCCTGAAATTTGAATAGAGGCAGAATTAACATAGCTTTGTGCCCAAAAATCAGAAGAAGTATCAGAAGTAGCAGTCCCATTTGTGCCAAACCAATATCCACCAGTACCACCCATAGTATATGTATATACTTGAGCAGTAGGATCACAAAATAGAGGCAAACTTCCTGTTGTCCAACCAATAGTATCAATTGGTGCCTTATTATTTAGTGAACTTTGCATATTAAAAGGCAACAACTTGGCATTTTTTTCAAAATGTTCTATGTTTTTTACGCAAGGAACTTTCTGTGCAAAAGTTATTGATGTAATCAATAACACTGTAATTAAGAGAGTAATTTTTTTCATAAGCTTTTAATTTTTTTAGTTAATAATTTTTTTAATTAATTGCAAAGATAAAAAAATAATTTAATAAAAATTTTTTTAGGTTTTTTTTTTATTTATTGATATTCAGTAAAGAAAGAGAATTTCTCTTGTGGATATGAAATAGATGTTTTACCTTTTCTGGATTGTTTTAGCTTAAAATTTTTTCTCAGCAAATTACATGGAATACTTTGATAAACTTTAAAGTTCACTTTAAACAGAAATGTTCTAACAAATATTAAATGTTTTCTCTTTAACATTTTTTTTACTCTTGTTATATGATTAATTTGAAATTATCCCGAAGTTAAGCCGTTTTTGCTTATTTTAAGCTGGTTTTTAAAAAAGATACTAATATAGATTATTGATAGTTAGGCGAACCCATAATTAAAAATATATTTTACTTTTTATCCGCCACAGGTAGATTACAGATTTTGTAAAGGTATAAAATAAAGTAGGTTAAAAACAACTTGGCGATGTCGCCTTCTTGTTTTAAATAGATACATTGGTTTTTATCCAAAAAAAAAGCCCCTAAATTTTAGGGGCTTTTTTTAATTTAACTTTTTTTTATTTAACAATAACAAATCTCTTAATTAATTTTTTGTTATTAGCATTTAAAGAGTAATAGTAAGTTCCGTTTGCAAGATTTGTTACATCTAAATTTATTGAATGTAATCCTGCTGTTTTATTTCCCTGTTCTTTTGTAAGAACTATTCTTCCGTTAGCATCTATAATGTCCAAACTAACATCACTGGCATTATTTTCAAGTTCATATTCTATTAAACATTGATTTGAAGTTGGATTTGGATAACTTTGACTCAGTTTCATTCCAAAAAGAAAATAATTATCTTGTATAGAACCAGTCATATCAACAATTGGGAAAATACCAAAGTCAAAATCTAAAGGCCATGCATTTAATAGTGTGTACCAGCTATTATCGCTCCATTGTTCCCATGTAAGCTCTCCGCTACCGCCATCACCATCAGCTGTGCTAACTAAGCCAACAGTATCAGTGCTTATTCCTGATACATTAAATCCAATGACATAATCACTTGATATTGTTATTGGAGTTGTAAAAGTTGCAACAGTATAATCAGCCGTATCAATATTTGCTATAGAAGCAGATACAGTTCCCAAAACTGTTCCGGGACATTGCTGACCAGTACCTGCTGTGGTTGTCCCGGTAGTTCCATCCATATCCCATACATTAAAAGCAACACTACCACTACCAGAGACCAGTTCTTTAGCTCCAAACCAATAAAGTGCTCCTTCAATTTTATAACCAACAGTTACAAGAAATTGTTGTCCTTTTGCAAGATCTCCATAACTATTGTTTCCAACAACATAGCCACCACCTGATGCAGTGTATAATGATGGTGAGCCAGAAAGAAATGTGCCTGGCTCCAATGTGTCTGTTGGTGTTTTTACAGAAAAATTTGGTTTTTCCAAATTTATCACACCTGATATACTACGTTGCTGCCCATAAGTATATCCTGCAAAAATTAATACAGCAAATAAAACGTAAAATTTTTTCATAAGTTTTTAATTTTTTAGTTAATAAATTAGTTTTTTAATTAATCGCAAAGATAAAAAAATAAATTTAAAAAAAAATAATTAATGATTTTTTTTATTTTTTATCATTAGAATGAAATTAAGCCAGAATTAACCTAATCCTTCTAATAGTTTTAATTTAGATGAAAAGCATTTTTATTCTTCTGCCTCAGGCGAATAAAAGAAACTTGATGATTTTGTTGTAAAGTCCCTTTTAAATCCATTGGCAGAAAATAAAAGCATAAATTCATGAGAACCATTACTATATGAACTAAGATCATTAGCGTTTATATCATAAGAATATGCTAATCGTAAATTTTTTGTGATATTAAAACCTATCAATCCTATATATGAATCATTAATTCTGTAAGAAAGACCTGCCCAAAATTTATCATTATAAAATACATTGGTATTTATTTCATATTGAGTGATAAATGTACTATTTTTTATAAATATTGATGGGATAACATCAACTTTATCAGAGGTCTTTATTTCATAAGATGAAAAGATATAATAATGCCTTGGCGTTTCGTATAGAGTAGATTTATCTAATGACTTGGTAAGATGAGTTGAAGATAAAGCAACCGTAAATTTAGAAGTATTAAAAGTTAATCCAAAACAAAAATCAGGTTTTGTCTCATCGTTTAAAGCTTTTGAAGCATTTTGGTCACCTTGTTCTTCAAATATAAGTTTTGAATAGTCAAAAGATTTGTTTGTAAAACCTATGCCTGCCCCAACTGAAAAGAATGCTTTTTCTGATAACATAAAATTTCGTGCATATATCAAATGAGCATTTATGGAATTTTCATAACCTAACTTATCATTTATTACAGACAATCCTATGCCACCTATTTTTTCAAAAGTTGTATGAACATTTAACATTTGAGAGCAAGGTGGCTCGTTTAGTCCTGTCCATTGCTGTCGGGCTGTAAGCGAACCTGAAAAATCATTATAACTTGCTATAGCAGGATTAAATGATAATTTGTTGAACATAAAATTACTGAACTGTATATCATTTTGAGCTGACCCAATAAAACATCCCAGTAAAATAACTGTTAAAATTAATGCTGTTTTTTTCATGTGTTTATATTTTTATATTACATTATTAGTAGAGACGCAAAATTTTGCGTCTCTACATTGCATTGTGCCTTTACATTATTTTTTATTTTGTTATTATCAGTTCAAAGCACAAAGCACAAAGTCCAAAATTCATAACTTTAAATTTGTTATATATTATCTTATAACAGTAACTGGTCCATTTAACTTAATTTCATTATCTTCTTTATCTTTAATAATAATAATATAATAATATGTTCCGGGAGACACATATTTTCCATTATATTTTCCGTCCCATTCATTACCTTTATATAGTTTTTGTCCCCAGCGATTTACAATTGTTAAATCCAGTCCTTTAAATCCTTTAATAAAAATGTCATTTACTTGATCACCATCAGGAGTAAAAGCATTTGGTATAGGTTTTACAGCAACTATGATTTTATCTTTTACGCTTTCACAAATATCTTCTGTTGCAATAACAGATACAGTATCTCCATCCTGAATAGTATTTGTTATGTAAACATTACTTGCCCCGTTTTGAACTGAAGTACTGTTAACAAAAAACTCATAATTATCATAGACACCAGGACTGGCTGTAAAAGTAATTAATTGTCCCTGATAAGCAAAATCATTAATTAAGTCATTTGTAATTGTAATAACAGGCGAAGAAATTACAGATATATTTTGTGTAATAGTATCTGAACAGCCCGTTGTCATATCAGTATAAGTATAAATAATAGTATGAGTGCCTGGTCCGGCTATTTCAGGGTCAAATATTCCATTATCTACTCCATCACCGGAATAAACACCTCCGTCAGGATGACCGCCTGTTAATGCAAATGCCTGAGTATTATCACAAACATTTGATAATGGATCAAAAGTAACATTTGGTGAATTAAGTACAGTTATATTTTGTGTACAACTATCTGAACAGCCATTTATGTCAGTATAAGTATAAGTGATAGTATGAATGCCAGAACCGGCTATTCCAGGGTTAAAAATATTATTATCTACTCCATTACCGGAATAAGTTCCTCCGTCAGGATGACCACCTGTTAATGTAAATGCCTGAGTATTATCACAAACATTTGATAATGGATCAAAAGTAACATTTGGAGTGTTAAGTACAGTTATATTTTGTATACAACTATCTGAACAGCCATTTATGTCAGTATAAGTATAAGTAATAGTATATGGACCACCTGCTATACCTGTTGGGTCAAAATAATTACCGGTTACGCCTGCACCTGAAAAAGTTCCTCCTGATGGAGTGGCTGTCAATTCTATTAATCCTGCATTTTCACAAACATCAGATTGCAAAGAAAAAGTAATTACAGGCAAAGGATTTACTGTTACTGTAACATTATCACTTGCAGTATTAGATCCATCATCAACAGTAACAGAATAAGTTGTTGTTATTGTTGGTGAAACGATAGGGTCAGCAATTGCAGAGCCAAATCCCGGTGGATTTGATGACCACGAGTAAGTGTAAGTTCCTGAGCCACCACTTGCCAGTGCATTTAATTGTGTTGCATCACCTTCACAAATAGATGGAGGATTAGCACTTGCAATTACACTTAAAGGTCCGCCTGTTATTGTTACAGTTACCTGATTTGTTCCCTGACATCCGGCACCGTCTGTTACAAATAAAGTAAAAATCGTGCTGGTTGAAAGATCTACTGTAGTCGGATTTTGAACATTTGGATCTTGTAATAATGATGCCGGTTCCCAGTGATAAGAATATGGTCCGCCACTGCCACCCGAAGCACTTCCGTTTAATATAGTATGCGTTCCACCTGGAATACTTACATCTGTGCCTGCATCAGCTATTGGCAAAGGATTTACTGTTGCTGTTACACTGGCACAACCTGTATGTTCTCCATTAATTCCATAATTGCAGTAATATGTTGTTGTAGAGGTTGGATTTACCGTTATAGTATCCCCTGTCCCTATTAAAGTACCATTACATGACCCTGAATACCAGAAAACAGTTGTCCCGGGACCACCTCCACCGGAACAGGTAAGCATTACATTATTGCCTGAACCATAACAAATAGAAGATGGCACTGCTGACGCTGATATTGGCGGGTTAATGCAATTAATGTTTATTGTAAAATCTCCGGATGCACCATTATAGCCATCACACGATATAAAATAATTATCTGTACTGTTTATAGCAGCAGTAACCTCTGATCCGCCATAAGCACCATTATAGCAACTGCCTGAGCCGGATAAATTTGTTATAAAATAATCAATATCAACAGAACTTGATACCTGCTGTACATCCAATACTTGTCCGACAGTCATATTAATACTAAACCAGTAATCCTTTCCGCTCTCATCCCATCCAATACAATCATAGCTTGTTACAGCATTTACCAGGCATATATCAGTGTTTGAGCGAGAGTATAAACCTCCACAGGAAGCTGGTTCCGGGTTTTGATAATGTCCCAGGGGAATAGGATTAACAGTAACAACAGCATCATCAACAGAAGACGGACAATAAGCATTAATTCCTGTTACTGTTACAAAGTATGTTGTTGTTTGCACGGGTAATACATTAATTGTTTGATTACTTTCCTGTCCGGATAAGCTTGGGTCAGTCGGTGAAGCAGACCATAAGTAAGTTACACCAGCTGAAGCTGTTAAAGAAGCAGCATCTCCTTCACAAATTGTTTTATCAGGACCAGCATTAGCGGCGTTAACGCCCATACTTGCAGAGAAAACATAATCGCAATGATCTGCTCCCCATCCATCAATCATTATTACATAAGGATTGCCAGGTGTTAAGCCCGTAGCTGTTATCTCTCCATCTGCCTCTTTATTTGGACTCCAGCAATTTGATTTAGGAGTAAAATTTCCATAACTACAATCAGTTTCATATACCTGTATTTGAATACCGTGTATTTTACCCAATGGTGGTATTCCCGTACAATTGCTTACCCACACATCTAATACTGCGGTAGTAGAGTCAGCTATAAATGACAGCCAGGAATTATTTTCAATAGTTCCACAAAAAATTCCTAATGAATCAATATTTAGTTCAGTATGATCAGCTGTATATGAAGAACTTGTATTACCATAATATCCGTTTAGATTACATATTGGTGTATATGTATCACAGTTATCACTTGCTGTATCACTTGGTGAATAAGCAGGAGCAACACAATTGTCAGGGCAATCTATTTTTATTTTCCAACCTTGATCAACAGTGGCTCCATCGGAATAAAAGCGGAATGTGATGCAGCCGGATTGTGCATAATATGCTGTGCCATTGTCATCTAATGTATGTTGAATATCTAGATTTGTTGAAGATCCTGTCAAAGTAGCAAGTAAAGGGTCAGACGTAGAAATTCCATCATAAATTGAAAGAGAATCCCAACCAGATTCAATTTCATAATAAGATATTACAGCTCTTATACAGGGACTGCTTACTGAAGCAAAACAATATGTAATTGTATAATCTTCATCGTTTCCATAGTTTCCTGATGCTCCGCCGGTATCATAAAACATATCATCACAGGTATATATTACAGTATGAGGAATATTATAGTCATAATTAATTTTTACATAAGGTTCTTTTCCCGAAGTATTAAATCCTCTAAAATAACTATAATATGGACTGTCATCAGTATATTCATGTCCTACCTTAAATCTGTTATCACCATTTATAGCTGTTTGCATATCAGAATTAGCATTGCCACCAAGTGTAGTATTTTTATATACATAAGGTGTATCTGTGCACCAGTATTCATTATACCTTGCACCAGTGGTTATATCATTCCATAATTGTAAGGCAGTTGCGCTGGTAGGGTCGTGTGCTAAATAAGAATTATCACTCCAGGCACAGTATGTTCCGCCATGATTATACAGATTAAGATAAATATCAACATTATTTACTAATGAGTTGTCAGGTATTGATGATACATCATACATAGAAAATCCGTGAGTAATACCCCAGTTATATGTGCATAAAATATTTCCGCTACCTTTGCTGGTATCTTCACCACATACGTATCCTGTCCAATAAGCATCAAAAACAGGATAAAAATCGTTTGTAGGGTCAAGAGTAACAGGATAGCCAATATTGGTTTTAAGTAGCCAGCTACAGGATACAGCAGTTGTAATATTCAAATTATTGCCGTCTAAGTCAACAAAATAGCGTCCTGTTGTGTTATCATAGACAGGCACAGCAACGTATGCATTATCTTTTCTACTCCATACCACAGTTGTATCAGGAATTGTTTCTTCAATAGATGGTTGTGGAAAAGAAACAACAACAGTTCCTTTATCATCAACAATAGCAATATCAGAATCTATCCATATATGATTTGTAATCTGTTTGCCAAGTTTATAATTTTTAAATGTCCATACAGTCCAGTTTTTAGGCAATTCTATAGTTTCCTGAAATCCGAGATAAGATTCTGAAGAAACATTATTTAATATTGACTTTTGTATTATAATATTATGCTCTAAGCTCTCAGCACCGAGAGTAAAAATATCTTCTGTAAGGCAATCGTCTGATGATTTATAACTTATTTCATTTTTATTACATATACCATTAATATTTGATATTGCTGAAACAAGTTTCGTGTTTCCTTGCTCATCTAAAGTAACGATTTTATAATTTTTCCATTGATGCAATATTGTGCCATCAAAATTTGAACTAAATCCAATATTAGGATTATAAGTAACAGGCATATTTACAGGCACTTGTATTTTATCACAGGTATATTTATCTTTATTTTTCATAAAATCAGTATAAATATCCTGCCATAATCCGTTTTTATCTTTATAATGTAAAGCTCCGCCGGCATTACCCAAAAAAGTGAAAGAGCCATTATTATTTTTAAATGTCTTGCTGGTACGGTTTCTTTTTGACAGCACTTCTTTATCAGGAGTAAAGCCCTCAAATATTTCCCCTTTTTTAAATCTCTTATCAGCTATTTTTGAATTAATATTATATAAATTTTGTTCAATATCCTTAAATTTATGTCTTACCTCAAAGCCGGATAACAAAATTATGTATTCCTCACTACTTGCTTTTTCATTTATGTTTAAAGAAACTTTAATTCTTTTATTTTCTTCTCTATATCTAGTGTAATTTCTAATATCTATTTTATCAGCATTAATAATATTTTTAAATTTATCAGGAATAATGAAAGATTTATTATATAAATAGTTTAGTTGTTTTATTTTTACAAAAGACATATTATTTATATCTTCTGTTGTATAATAATTTAATGCTTTTTTATCAACCAACAGGCAGTTGTCTGTTTGAGAATAGATATTATTACTAATAAAAGACGTTAAAAAAAATAAAAATATACAGATTAACTTTATTAATATATTAGTTTGTCTGATTTGAATTAATAATTGTAATTTTATTTTATTTGTCATAATAAAAAAAGAATTAAAAGTTAAAAAAATATAAAAAAAATAGGATAACATTCTATATATTTAAAACAAAACTATTTTACAAAAATACATAAATAAATTAATAATATAAATTCAAATAATATTTTTTTATATATTAGCGGTAAATTTGAATTCATTATAATAAATAATTTAAAAAATAATAATAGTTATGCAAAAAAATAATAATGTAGATTTAAATTGGAGAAATTTGTCTTTTGGTTATATAAAAACCGATTACAATGTTCGTTCTTATTGGAGAGCTGGCAAATGGGGAGAAATAGAGATTTCTTCTTCAGAATTTATCAATATTAGTATGGCTGCTACTGTTCTTCATTATGGGCAAGAGGCATTTGAAGGAATGAAAGCTTTTAGAGGAAAGGATGGAAAAGTAAGAGTTTTTCGTTGGGAAGAAAATGCAAAAAGAATAAATACTTCTGCTGATGGGGTTATGATGGCACGAGTGCCAAAAGAATTATTCAAACAAGCTATAACAAAGGCAATAAAGTTAAATGAAAGGTTTATTCCTCCTTACGGAACAGGTGCTTCTTTGTATATCCGTCCTCTGCTTATAGGCACAGGACCTCAGGTTGGGGTAAAACCTGCTGATGAATATTCGTTTATTGTATTTGTAACTCCTGTTGGTCCATATTTTAAGGCAGGATTTATGCCGGTAAATGTTCAAATAGCAAGAGATTTTGACCGTGCTGCACCCAATGGAACAGGTAATATAAAAGTAGGTGGAAATTATGCTGCGAGTTTAGTGCCAACAATGAGAGCACATAATGAGGGATGTTCTTCTGTGTTATTTTTAGATTCAAAAGAAAAAATATATATTGATGAATGTGGCCCTGCAAACTTTTTTGCAATAAAAGGAAATACTTATATCACTCCAAAATCTAAATCTATCCTGCCATCAATTACTAATAAAAGTTTGATGGATATGGCTAAAGATATGGGAATGAAAATTGAACGAAGACAGGTGTTAGTTAAAGAATTAGAAGATTTTGATGAGGTCGGTGCCTGTGGAACAGCCGCTGTAATATCTCCTATAGGTAAAATATTTGACAGAGATACAGGTAAGGTCTATAAATATTGTAAAAATGGTGAGCCAGGACCTATTTCAACTAAATTATATAAACGATTGCAAGGCATCCAAGCAGGTGATTATCCTGATAAATTCGGATGGAACTATGTTGTTATAGAATAATTAGGTTTATGATTTTTTTTAGTTTGTAAATAAATAAGTTGTTGATTAAAAGAACTTATTATATCTAAATCTGATTTTTGTATTGGTATAATTAAGCATTTTATAACTAACTAAATACAGCGGTTTATAAATATTTTTTACATTTTAATATAAAATATTTGTTTTTAATAAAAAAATATGTATATTTGTTTGTAAATAATATCTAAAAATTAATATATTGTATCACAAAAAACACAAAATATGAAAACACTTATAAAAACATCAGTATTATTATTTTTTCTTATTTCAGGCATTAGTGCTTTATCCCAGGATTCTACATGGACAAGTACCTATTGTGCTCATTTTCGTGATTTAAACTCGGTTGTTGTAAAAAGTTTTAATAATATCTGTATGGTTGGAGGGAACAAGACCAATGATTCAATACAAACAATAATAACATCACAAGATGCAGGACAAAATTGGGATTTAATAACTGACTTTATTTCTCCATGGTTAAAATCTGTATATTTTACAGATGCTAACAATGGTATTGCTGTAGGAGATTATGGGAAAATACTAAAAACAACAGATGGTGGTAATTCGGTTGGTTCATGGCAAACAATAACCTTAACAGGCAGTGCCAGCCAACGTCACTTTAACAGTGTTTTTTTTGTTGATAATCTAAATGGCTTTGTTGTTGGAGGAAATCCAAGCAATGACTCTATTGCAACAATACTTAAAACAACTGATGGAGGAGATAACTGGCAGATACAAAAAGATACTTTTGGCTACTGGTTAAATTCTGTTTATTTTATAAATATAGATACCGGCTTTGCTGTTGGAGATAAAGGCACAATTTATAAAACAACTAACAGTGGAACTGACTGGGCACCAATATCTGTATCAGGAAATCCGGGCACAAGAGATTATAACTCTGTTTATTTTACAAGTTCAGGCATTGGATTTATTGTTGGCGGAAATTTAACAAACGATTCTATTCAGACAATCTTAAAAACTAGTGATTGTGGTGACACATGGAATGTTATCAGAGACAATATTGCTCCATGTCTTAACTCAGTTCATTTTTATGACGAACTAAACGGATATGCAGTAGGTAATTCAGAAACTGTTCTTAAAACAACAAACAGTGGAGATATCTGGCAGGATATAGACATTCCTGAAAATGGTCAGGAAGGTGATGATTTTTATTCTGTTCAGTTTTTAAATCCTGAATATGGCTATATTGTTGGCAAATGGGGAGTAATATACCGTTATTATTCCGGTGCTCAAGGTCCGGCAGTAATAACAACATCTGCAACACAGGTTACTCAAAATTCTGCAAAATTAAATGGTATTGTTAATTCAAATGGTTTGCTTACAACCATTTTTTTTGAATACGGAACAACAACAGATTATGGAACTGAAGTTGCCGCCATCCCATCTTCAACCACAGACACTAATGATATTAATGCTTATGGGTTAATATCCGGGTTATTACCGGACACTTTTTATCATTTTTGTATTAAAGCAGCAAATATAATGGGAACAAGTTATGGTAATGATATGATGTTTTATACCGGTAGCCCGACAATTATTCCAAATTTTGATTTTGAAATATGGGATACTGTTTCAGTAAACTTACCGGATTTTTGGAATATAACTGGAGCGAAAATAACTCAATATTCTCCTGCATGTCATAATAATTATGCTGTAAAATTACAGAAAGATTCTGCTAAATGGTTAAATGGCTTTATACTTATAGGTTATACCGATAATGGACAATCTTTTACAGGTGGCGCACCTTTTAATGCAAGACCGGATACATTAACAGGATGTTTTAATTATGATATACCAGCTAATGATACTGCATTAATTTTGCTGTTTTTTAAAAAACAAGGTATTTTTATCTCAGATAATCTTTTTAAAATCTTTGGAACTTCTTCCGGAAACTTTGTTGATTTAAAATTCCCAATACAATATAGCTCCGGTGAAATTCCTGATTCTTTAATTATTGGCATAGTTTGTACTGACTATCGTAATTATCAACAATTATTCTTAGGCGGATATCTTATTGCTGACTATCTGCAATTTACAGGAACATCTCAAAATATTCCCAATTATGATTTTGAACAATGGACTCCAACAGAATATTTTTCACTGACAAACTGGGATTATGATAATAAATTATTTTTTTCTAACATTAATGTAAATGAAAACAAAGGTGTATATAGAACTAGTGACGCAAAATCAGGACAATACGCAGTTTTAATTAAGAATCATATAAGTCCTTATGATACAATGCCAGGATGGATGAGAAGTGGAGATGAGAATTGTCATTTATTTAAAGTTAACAACCGTCACACCTCATTAACTGGATATTATAAATATTATCCTGAAAATAATGATTCGTTAAATATTAAGATTATTATGTATAAAAATAGTCAAAATGTTGGCTACGGACAAATACAAACAGGTAATGCAACAGATATTTATACTCCTTTTATTATTGATATTGACTATTGGAACGATACAATAATTCCTGATAGTGCTGAAATACAAATACAAGCATATTCCTCTAATAAACCCAAAGGTGATTCAATACTATATATAGATTGTTTAAATTTTGATGGGCTTTTTGATAAAATTGAAAGACCTTATGTAACTGATAATAATTCGGACTTAGATATTAATATTTATCCCAATCCGTTTGATGAACAGACAACCATTTCGTTTTCTGTTCCTGAAAAGCAAAGAATTGTTATTAGAATACTTGATATTTCAGGAAATGAAATTGCTCAACTTACTGATAAACAATATAATGCAGGAGAACACAAGTTAATTTTTTCTTCAACAGGACTTGCCAAAGGTCTTTATATATGTGTAATTAATACAGAAAAATCTGTTTGTTACAGGAAATTAATTTTATATTAAAAATATATATATCTTTGCTGTAAATAATATTTAAAAATTAATATATTGTATCACTAAAAACAAAAAAATATGAAAACATTAAAAACATCAGTATTATTATTTTTTCTCATTTCAGGCATTAGTGCTTTTTCCCAGGATTCTTCATGGACAAGTACTTATACTATTCATTCCCGTCATTTAAACGCAGTTGTTATAAAAAATTTTGATAATATCTGCATAGTTGGCGGAAATAAGACCAATGATTCAATACAAACAATACTAACATCACAAAATGCAGGGCTAAACTGGGATTTGGTAACAGATATTTTATCTCCGTGGTTAAAATCTGTATATTTTACAGATGCTAACAATGGTATTGCTGTAGGAGATTATGGTAAGATACTAAAAACAACAGATGGAGGCAATACATTTGGTTCATGGCAAACAATAACCCTGACAGGCAGTGCCAGCCAACGTCACTTTAACAGTGTTTCTTTTGTTGATAATCTAAATGGCTTTGTTGTTGGAGGAAATCCAAGCAATGACTCTATTGCAACAATACTAAAAACAACAAACGGAGGAGATGATTGGGGAATACAAAAAGATGCTCTCGGCTACTGGTTAAATTCTGTTTATTTTATAAATATAGATACCGGCTTTGCTGTTGGAGATAAAGGCACAATTTATAAAACAACTAACAGTGGAACTGACTGGGCACCAATATCTGTATCAGGAAATC
>Ga0265594_1002207_pt1 | contig 14147 bp, 10 predicted proteins | sample saktaG_11_FD_190147 | JGI IMG/M metagenome (GOLD analysis project Ga0265594, IMG submission 190147) | Saline water microbial communities from Sakinaw Lake, British Columbia, Canada - sak_2011_5_24_80m | ecosystem: Environmental > Aquatic > Non-marine Saline and Alkaline > Saline ... | reverse complement strand
TTCGCCTCAACATAAACTTCTTTAAAAAAAAGTTTTATATTTTCAAATTTTCTACTTAAGAAATTAATAATTTTCATTGTTTTTTAAAAAGCCCTAAGGGGCTTTATATAATATAAGATTAGACCCTATTATCTATTTTGTCAATAGAACTCAATATTTTTTAAATATCTAAGTTTTTTACTTTTTTAGCATGAACTTGAATAAATTTCTTTCTAGGTAAAACTTCTTTGCCCATTAAGACATCAAATATATGATCAGCTTCTTTTGCGTCTTCTATCTCAACTTTTAACAGTATTCTATTTTTAGGATCCATGGTTGTATTCCATAACTCATCTGGGTTCATCTCACCCAAACCCTTATAACGTTGAATATTTATATTAACTGCTTTTTCTTTTTTGAAAGAAGATAATATTTCTTCTTTATCAGCATCTGTATAAGCATATTCTATATTTTTTCCAAATTGAATTTTATAAAGTGGTGGTTGAGCAATATAAAGATATCCTTTTTCAATAATTTCTCTAAAATATCTAAAAAATAAAGTTAAAAGCAATGTCCTTATATGAGCGCCATCAACATCAGCATCAGACATCAAAATAATCCTGTGATATCTTAATTTCTCTATGTCAAAATCCTGACTTATGGCAGCGCCAAGAGCAATAATTAATGCTTTTATTTCTTCAGAAGTTAGAATTCTATCAAGTCTTGCCCTTTCTACATTTAAAATCTTTCCCTTCAAAGGCAATATTGCTTGAAATCTTCTATCTCTAGCCATTTTACAGCTATTGTGGACAAATACACCAGAAGCCAAGGCAAAATTATGAGTGCCTTCTACTTCTAAATCATAAACATCCATTTTTTTTGAAATCTTGACTATTTTTTTAACCTTATGATTATAATTCAATACAGCATCTTTTAATTTTCTTTCGTTTCCATTAAAAAATCGAGGAGAAATCGTGATACTCTTTCCTATTTGAGAAATTTTACGATAAAGTGGCATTAGAGAATCCTGAGAAAAAAGATTTTGAGCCTCTTTGTAAAAACCATTTCTCAACATAAACTTATGATCCGGCGTACAAATTATTTCTTCATCATTGTCTAAAATTACTTTAATTACTTCTGTATTTTTTTTAGTGCGTCTAACATTTTCTATTAAACCTACTCCAATTATTTCATCTTTTTTTACTGTATAACAATAATTTTTCTTGTTTTCTTTTTCCTCTTTAATTAATTGCTTAAAGGATAAATTTCTTCCATCTATCAAAGCAACTTTTGTGTCTCCAGAAAAACAACCTCCGGCACTATCGCCCTCAACTATATAAATCTCTGATTCTTCCGGTTTGCTAGAGGAACAATCAGCTAATTTTCCAGGTAAAGATAGCCCATTTAAAACGCCTTTTCTTAAAACTGTATTCCTTGCTGCTTTAGCAGCTCTTCTGGCTTTGGCCGAAATAAGAGAATTTTCTATTATTGCTCTTGCATCTTGGGGATTTCTTTCTAAAAAATCAGTTAATCCTTCTGATAAAACTTGTTCAACTGCTGATTTAACTTCTGGATTTCCTAATTTTGCTTTTGTTTGCCCTTCAAATTGTGGTTCTTTTATTTTTATAGAGACAACCCCAACTAACCCTTCCCTCACATCATTTCCTGTGAAATTCTCATCTTTTTCTTTTAGATAACCATTCTTCCTGGCATAATCATTTAATACTCTTGTTAGGGCAGTTCTAAAACCAGTGAGGTGAGTACCACCTTCGCCAGTAAAAATATTATTTGCGAAAGATTGTTCTAACGCTTCCATTTCTTGGGCATACTGGAGTGCAACTTCTACTAAAGTTCCTTCTTTTTCATTTTTAACATAAAAAATATTATTATTTCTTGTTTCTGCTACGCCAACTAAATATTTTACATAAGAACGCAATCCTCCCTCAAAATAAAAATTATAAACAAGAGAATCAGAAGAATTTCTTTGGTCATAAACAGTTATTTTAATTCCAGGAGTTAGATATGCTTGTTGACGAATATGATTCAAAATCTTTTTAATATCAAATTTTACTTCTTCAAAAATCGTAGCATCTGGTTCAAAAGTAATTGTAGTCCCCCTTCTTTTACAAGCCCCTAATTTGCGAACTTTTGTTTTTGGTTTTCCTTTAGAGTACTCCTGTACATATCTTTCTGACCCCCTGCAAACTTCCGCCTTCATATACTTTGACAAAGCGCAAACCACTGAAACTCCTACCCCATGTAGTCCCCCAGCAATCTGATATGCTTTGCCACCAAATTTAGCGCCGGCATGCAGGGTTGTCATTACTGTTTCCAACGCTGACTTGCCTGTTTGAGGATGCTTATCAACTGGAATTCCTCTGCCATCATCCACTGTTCTTATTTTATTGTCTGGTAACAAATAAATCTGAATATGTTTACAATGCCCTGCCATCGCTTCGTCCAAGGAATTATGACAACAAATTGGCGAAGATCCTCCGATAAAATTCTCTCCATTAGGAACCGAAATATCATAAACCCAAGGATGAGAATATTTTATTTTTTCAATTTTCCTGATTTTTAAAATCCCTAGATCAGAGTTCAAAAATTTTAATGCTTCTGTTTTTAGAACAATCCTTTTGCTCTCTAAAAGAGTTAAAACTTTATTTGATGAAATCCCCTCTCCACCGTTATTTCTCCTGTTGATAGTCGGTCTGTCATAACACTCACCGATTATCTCGTCAAAAGGTAGGTAGTTAAAATAAGAAGAATTTGTATTCCAGTAGAAATCAAGGGCAAAAGAAAGTCTTTGGGATTTAATTTCCCATTTTTTCTTTGTTCCTTTATAATTTATCTCAATAAATTTTTTACCGCTTTTTGTCTTTCTTTCTCCGTATGAATAACTCTTATTCAAAGAAGAAAGAAGATAAGAAAGAGTGATAATAAAATCTCTGTTTTTAGCAGTGGCATTAAATTTTCTCCTCTCTAATGGAGAAGGAGTTGTGTTGTTAATTAAGTGCTTGATAAAAATCTTTGTTGGATATCCATCACCAGCTAAATAGCCAATTAAATACCTTTCTCTCAATTTTGAATTAAGGTTGAAAATCAAGTCAGGAACTTTTTTGTTACTACTGTTTTTACCGGTCTTGAAAATTTCTTTAAAAATTAAGGCAATTAAATAAGAATCAATAGCGATTGTCCTCGCTGTTTCATGAACATAATGAGGCTTTACTTCTGAACCAAAAACTTTTTGCGCTAAGAAACAAATATAATTAATTAAATCTTTCTCGTGAGCCCCTAACCCAAAGACTACCCTATTTGGAATATTGTGATTTTTCACAATACATCCTTCAGCCGTGAAAATTCCCAAAATTTCGATAAGAAAGCGGTCAATTTTGAGTCTTGGGTTTAGGCGAATTTTTGGGTTCCACCTTGTTCCAATTAGAGCCTGTTCTTTAATTTTTGCAACATCCTTTTCTTTGAGTTCCCTTAATAAATTAAATGGCAAATAATCATAACGTTTATAGTCGTAAAAAATATTTGAAGGGTGCTGGGTTGAAGTTGAATTAGCTTTTCCTCTCAAGTTTGATTTTAGACTTCGGTAGATATCTTTCCCCAATAAATTTTTAATATTATACAAATATATACTTTCTGTTTTTTTAGAAGACAATTTCAGAAGTTCCTCAATTAAATCAATTTCCTTTATTTGATTCTTTATTTCTGGCCAAACCTTTGGAACAATAACCGAACTGCCCTTTTCAAGTTCTGCTCCTTTAATTGGCAGAACTCTGCCATCCTTCAAGGTAAATAAAGAATGATAAGGAGTAATTTCTACTTGTCGCCCGTTTTGCAAAGTAATCTTATAAATTTCACTGTTGACTTTATGACGGATTAAAGAAAAAATTGGTTGAAAGCTCAATTTCAAGGTGTGGGGATCAAATGTCAAAGTCTTAGTTTCTAAATTTCCTCTCAAAATTTCAGCTTCTCCTTTGATTGATTTTTCCACTGAATAATGATTCTTTCTAAAATTTTCATCTATAATTTCACCAATTTTTTTGATTTTTATTTTTTCTCTTTCTTTGATAATCACAGGAGTATCATAAGTTACAGAATTATCTACGCATTCCCAAATTAAATGATGTATGCCAGAAGCGCCTGTTGAGCCAATATACATACCAGGTCTTTTACGAACAGGTTCAAGTCCCTTTAAAACATAAATATCTTTAGCTGTATATTCTTCTTTTTTTATTATTTTTTTCATATTTATTTCCTTACTTCCCACTCTATATTTTCTTCTAATGCTTTAATTATTTTTTGTTGAATATCATCAATTTCTTTAGAAGATAAGGTTCTATTATTTGCCTGATAAATTATATGAAATGCAAAATTCTCTTTTCCTTGAATAATCCCTTCTCCAGAATATATGTCAAAAAGATCAACATCTTTAACTAAAATTCCACCTGCTCTATTTATAACATTTAAAACATCAACAACTTTGGTCCCTTGTGGAGTTAAAATAGACAAATCTCTTATAGCTGCCGGATAAAAAGATACTGGCTTATATTCATATTCAGATGAAAATAATTTCACTAAAATATCAAAGTCAAAATCAAAAATAAAGACTTTTTGTTTAATTCCCATGTCTTCAATAATATCTGGGTTTATCTGCCCTAAAAATCCAACTTTTTTATTATTAATTTTAATTTCAGCGCATTTTTTTGGATGCAAAAGATATGAACAAGATAATTTCAAAGTTGGTTGATAATCATCATAGTAAACATCAGTTATGCCTAACTTATTAAGCAATGAATCCACTATTCCTTTTAATTCATAAAATAACTCATTTTTTATATCTTTCTTTGATAAGATACCTACTAAAACATTTTTTTCTGAAATCTTTTGATTTTTAATAAATATATTACCAAATTCAAAGATTTTAATTTCATCAAGATTTTTTAAATTATCCTTAGTATTTTTTAACAGACCCGGTATCAAACTAGGCCTTAAATATTTATTTAAAGCGCTTATTGGATTTTCAAGTTGTAATAATCTATTATCTTGGCAGTTAAATATATTTTTTTCTTCTTCGCTTATAAAAGAATAATTATAAACTTCTGAAAATCCTCTTTCTTTTAAAATGTTCTGGCATTGTTTTTGCCAAAAAACTTTATTATTTTTTTTAGGAAGATTCAGAATTGTCTCTGGGAAAATATAAGGAATATTTTTATATCCATATATTCTTCCTATCTCCTCTATCAAATCCTCTTGTATGGAAATGTCTATTCTTTGAGTTGGTATTTCTATTGTAATTTTATTTTCTTTGATTCTACTAAATTTAAAATTAAGTTTTTTTAAAATTTCTTTTATTTTTGATTCAGAAATTTTAATACCTAATAATTTATCTACATATTTCAAATCAAGCTTTATCTTTTTAGGCAAAACCTTTTCAGGATAAAAATCAACCATTCCTTTTAATACATTGCCTTTAGCAATTCCCTTAAGCATAAAAGCCATTCTTTCTTGGGCAAAATCAATCAAATTAGGATCCATTCCATTTTCAAATCGTAAAGAAGCATCTGTCCTTAACTTTAATTTTTGTGAGGCCTTTCTAATTATCTTTCTATCAAAATTTGCAGATTCTATGAGGATATTTTTTGTTGTAGCATCAATGCAAGTGCTTTCCCCTCCTTTTATTCCTGCAATGCCTATGGCTTTCTCTTTATCAGCAATTACTAAAATATCTTGGCTTAATTTATAAACTTTATTATCTAAAGCTTTAATTTTCTCTCCTTTTTCAGCTCTTCTAACAATTATTTTTTCTTTAATCTTATTTAAATCAAAAGCATGTATTGGTTGTCCTGTTTCAAGCATTACATAATTGCCTATGTCAACGATATTATTAATTGGTTGAAGCCCGCAACTTTTGAGATTTTCTTGAAGCCACTTAGGCGAAGAGCATATTTGAACTCCAAAAATTATCTTGCCTGCATAACGAGGACAATCTTTTTTATTTTTGATTTCTATGTTTATAAAATCTTTTGTTTTTAATTTTTTGTCTTCTTGGAATTTAATATCTGGTATTTTAAATTCATTCCCCGTTAAAATAACAATTTCTTTTGCTATGCCAATATAAGACAAACAATCATGAGCTCTATTTGGTAAAATATCTATGTCTAAAACATAATCATCTCCTTTTTTTTCAACACTTTCCACTTCAAAGCTATGTAAAGTTAAAATCTCTGCCAATTTCTTTGGCTCAGGTAGTTTATTTTTTAGATATTTTTTTAACCAATTATAAGAAATCTTCATAGATATATACTACTTCTATGTCTTATTTTAACTTAATTTTTAAGCAAAATCAATCAGTTTTATCCCCAAAATAAAAGGGACGCTTTACAAGCATCCCTCGCCTTTTAGAATCCAAAAGATTCTCCTAGTGGATTCTAAAATTCCATCTTCTTCCAAATTTTTAATCCATTTTATTCGGCCATTGCATTTTGAATAATTATCAAAAAAAATTTTCTCTGCTTTGGCCAAAAAAACTTTTTCTTTAAGTGGTTCCCATTGAAGAAAATTCCTCCCATTAAACTTTCCTAATGGCATTAAGTCTTTTAATCTTAAATCCGGAACTTCTTCTATGGCCCTAAAAATACAATCTATATTTGTTTCTGTTGCTCTTGGTTTTTTTCCTGGTAATCCCCATTTTCCTCTTCTTTTAATAACCAATAATCTCCTATTATAAATGACCGCCAAACAAACAACTTTTCTCATAACTGATAATCCTCCTTAACTATTTATTAATATAGAAAACAATAACATCAAGAATGAGCATATAATAAACTTCAAATATTCTGACATTTTTTTGAACCTCCTAATATAAAATTTTTAAACTGCAACTTATAAAATTGACTTATTTGTGTTATATACTATAGAATATTTTAATGAAAGAGTCAATCTCTTTAATTTGACGAAATAATTTATGTTTAGTATGATAATGGCTTAATCAGCACATTAAAAAAAGGAGCGTGAAATGGGAGAGAATATCTTTAGAATGATGGAAAAGATTATTATTTTTTTCTTGCTTATCTTAATTGTCTTAATAATCAGAGATTATATGGTTATGCCAAGAATAAATAATTATGTATCCAACAGACCAATTATATCTGAAAGACCAGTTTTAGATGAATCTAAATGTTATGAAATGACTGCAACTGGATATACAAGACATATAGATTGCATTAGCCAAGAACTTGATAACGGACGCACTGCGACAAACACAAAGGTGCGAGAAGGAGTTGTAGCTATTAATGTAGATTTAGTAAATGGGAAATGGATTCTTAATTCTGTTTTGGAACTCGGACAAGACATATATATCACCACTATAAAAGGCAAGCCAATCGGCTATTTCCGAGTAGAAGATACTGGACCATTCAAAGTTAGTGATATAAGAGGAGCAAGTACAAAGGATCTGGAGTGGGACAGGTTAAATTGCGATATATATGTTAATAATATAGACCTAGCAAGAGAAATGGGATGTATCCCCATGAAAGTTTATATTCTTAATTGAATAAAGAATTTTACCATTTCAAAACAAATAAAAGAGACATCTGGATAGATGTCTCTTTCCATTGGCGCAGCCGATCGGACTTGAACCGACAACCTTCCGCGTGACAGGCGGATGCTCTAACCAATTGAGCTACGACTGCATATTATATTAATACCGGGGGCGGGAATCGGACCCACATTAATCGCTTATGAGACGACTTTAGATGCCAATCTACTCCCCGGCTTGATATAAAAAATAGAACTATATTGTCGCGGGGGCCCGAATTGCACGGGCGTCTCGGGGTTATGGGCCCCGTAAGGTACTACTCCTCCACCCCGCTGTCGCTAATACTACAATAAAATAAAAAAGAACTCAACCCCTGTGTCTATTCTTTCTTAAACCTACCAATTTTTTAAACTAAAATGCTTCCAGTTCTTTTAAGGATTTTTCAAGAATTTCAATAACCTCCTCTGCTTCTGTTTTGGTTAACTTATAATCAGGATCTTCGGCAATTTCCTTATAAATATTATGTATTTCTAATTCCCTTAATTTATCAGCCAAGCTTATTTCATTTTTCCCCATTTTCTTTAAAATGTCTTCCAACAATTTAGCTGCTTCAATTAGTGCTAACTTGTGTTCAAGGTGATTGTTTTTCTTTAATCTTTTCTTTATTTTCTTCCATTTTTTTAAAACTTTACTTTGGCCATAATCTTTCCAAGATAAAGAATTTTCTACATTTTCTATCAATAATAATCTTAAATAAGTAGTTTTTAAAGAAAAATAAATAATAAAAGCTAAAAAGATTACTGAAATAACAATAAAAATTATTTTAAAAACCAAGACTCTTTCTTGCAAATGAGAAGAATTGATTACGTCAAAAATAGCCTTGATATCCCTGCTAAATTCATTTAAGTTTGCAGCTTCCATATATAATTAATTATTAGTTATTATTTTTTCAAAAAAAGTACACATTTTAAAAATTTCACTTTCTTTAAAATTCTTGCCAATTATTTGAAGTCCTACTGATAAATTTTCTACTTCTCCGCAAGGCATTGATATAGCTGGTAAACCTGCTAAAGAGGTTGAGACTGTAAAAGCATCAACAAGATACATACTAAGAGCATCTTCTATTTTTTCTCCTATTTTAAAGGCAGTGAATGGAGAAGTAGGCGTTAAAATCATATCTACTTTTTTAAAAGCATTTTCAAAATCTTGCTTGATTAAAGTTCTAACCTTTTGGGCCCTTAAATAATAAGCATCATAATATCCAGAAGAAAGAGCATATGTTCCTAGCATTATTCTTCTTTTTACTTCATCCCCAAATCCTTGTCCGCGAGTTTTTAAGTAGGTATCTAAGATATTTAATTCTTTTTCTTTCATATTTGACTTTCCATATTTTATTCCATCATATCTAGAAAGATTAGCGCTTGCCTCGCAAGAAGAAATAAGAAAGTAACAAGGAATAGCATGTTTTGTATGAGGCAAACTAATTTCTTCAACATTTAAACCCTGTTCTTGTATTTTTTTAATAAAATCTTTAATCGTTTTTTCCACTTCTGGATTAATCCCTTCTTGGAAATATTCTTTTGGCAATCCAATCTTAATATTTTTTAAATTAATATTTGATTTTTTAGAATCTAATTTAACGCTCGTAGAATCTTTTTCATCTTTACCCTTTATAAAATCAAAAACTATTTCTGCATCTTCAATATTTTTAGTCAAAGGACCTATTTGATCAAGAGAAGAAGCAAAAGCAATCAAACCATAACGAGAAACTGCTCCATAAGTTGGTTTTAATCCTACTACCCCGCATAAAGAAGCTGGCTGACGAATTGACCCTCCAGTGTCAGACCCCAAAGCAAATACGCATTCATTCGCCTTAACTGCTGCTGCCGAACCTCCAGAACTTCCGCCAGGAACACAACTTAAATCTTGAGGATTATGAGTTATTTTAAAAGCAGAATTTTCAGTTGAAGAACCCATTGCAAACTCATCTAAATTTGTTTTACCTAAAAATACAGCTCCTGCCTTTTTTAATTTTTTAACACAAGTAGCATCATAAGGAGCAATATAATTCTCAAGTATTTTTGAACCAGCTGTACACTTTTCTCCTTTAATTAAAATATTATCTTTTAACGCCATTGGAATTCCTGCTAATATTGATATTTCTTGTTTTTCAGAAATTTTTTTATCTATTTCTTTGGCTTGAGAAATAGCAGAATCATTAAAAACATTTAAAAAAGCATTGATATTTTTATCAATCTTATCAATTTGAGACAAGAAAACTTTAGTTAATTCAACCGCTGATATTTCTTTATCTAAAAGTTTTTTATGAATCTGTCTGATTGTTAGGTTTAAAAGTTCCATTTTATTTACCAAAAATAGATTTAACTTTTACAAAGCCATTTTCTTTCTCAGGTATTAATTTCATAATTTCTTTCGTGCTATCCCCTTTTATTGTAGAGTCTTCTCTGGTTACTTCTTTTATAGAAAGATTCTTCTGTATATCTATTGAACCAGAATTCGCTTCTACATTGTTCACATTAACATCCTTTAACAAGTTAAAATAATCTAATATTAAGGATAATTCTTTTCCCATTTTTTGGATTTCTTTCTGCTTAAGATACAAGCGCGCTAATTTTGCAATATGTTGAACCTCTTTTTCACTAATCATATTAATATTATCTTTATTTTGGTGGTTCTTGATGTTCTGTTTGAGTTAATGTTGCTTTTAGCATATCAATATCTTCTAAGAGAATCCCTCCTCCTCTAACAACAGCAGTTAATGGATCTTCAATAATTTTAACTGGCATTTTCGTTTCTTTATTAATTAAGACATCAAGTCCTCTAATTAAAGATCCTCCTCCACATAAATAAATGCCGTCTTCCATTATATCAGATAAAAGTTCTGGCGGTGTTTCTTCAATAACTGATTTTATGGATTCTACTATTTGGTTTATTGATTTTTCTACGGCTTCCTGAACATCATCTGAACTAATAACAATTTCTTCTGGCAATCCTGTAACTAAATTTCTTCCACGAATTGGCGCTTCTTTTCTTTTATCTATCGGGTATACCATTCCAATCTCAATTTTAATTCTTTCAGCTGATCTTTCTCCGATTAAAAGTTTATATTTTTGTTCAATATATCCTATTATATCTTCATTAAGTTTATCTCCTGCAATTTTTAGACTTTTGGAAACAACTATTCCTCCTAAAGATATAACTGCTACTTCAGTAGTCCCTCCTCCAAGATCAACAATAAAATTTCCTTTAGCTTCTTGAATCGGCAACCTTGCTCCAATCGCAGCTGCTATTGGCTCTTCAACCAAAGATACTTCTCTTGCTCCAGCATTTTTAGCTGCATCAAACACAGCTTTTCTTTCAACTTCAGTTATACCGCATGGAATACCAATAATAATTCTTGGAGAAGAAAGAAAAAACCAGTTTTTTTTACGAACTTTATCAATAAAATATTTTAACATTTGCTCTGTCACTTCAAAGTCAGAAACAACCCCTCTAACCAATGGCTTTATTGCTTTAATATGTGCAGGTGTTCTGCCAACCATTTTTTGAGCTTCATTGCCAATAGCAACTATTTGCCCTGTTTTTTCATTAAGCGCAACAACAGAAGGTTCATTAATAATAATTCCACGCCCTTTAACATAGACAAGTGAATTACAAGTTCCTAAATCAATTGCAATATCTTCAGATATCTTACTAAAAAATTTATTTATCATATTTCTTTAAATATTTAACTGCTTGCTTAATTTTTATTAAATTCACTTCTTTTCCATTCCTTTTTTTTATTTCAACATTGTTATTTTTCAAAGTTCTCTCACTTACAACAATACGATAAGGTATTCCTATCAAATCAGCATCGGCAAATTTTTCTCCTGCTGATTTCTTTTCTCTGTCATCATACAATACTTGTTTTCCAATTCCTTCTAACTCTTTATATAACTTTTCACTATTTTCTTTAACCTTTTTATTAATTTTTTTATCACCACTTTCTAAAGATATTAAATGAATATCAAAAGGAGCAACACTAGGAGGCCAAATTATTCCTTTTTCGTCATGATGAATTTCAACTATTGTGCCCATTAATCTAGAGATCCCTATGCCATAACAACCCATAATCATTGGCTTTCTTTTTCCGTCCTTATCTGTAAATAAAGCATTCATAGCTTTAGAATATTTGATTCCTAATGGAAAAATATTTCCTACTTCAATTGATTTATCTTGTTTTAGTTTTGCTCCGCAAACAGGACATTTATCTCCTGCTTTTAATTTACATATTTCCTTGTTTTGAGAAAAATCTAATTTAGGACAATAAATTATCTTATCTTCTCCAGCATCAGCAATCACCTGAAATTCATGAGTAAAGTTTTCTGTAAATCCTTGTCCTGATGCTTCAGTTAAAATTGACTTTAACCCATAATTATCAAAAATTCTAATATAGGATTTTTTAACTTTATCATAATATTTTTTAAAATCAGATTCTGACGCATGAAAACTATAAAGATCTTTCATCTTAAATTCCCTTCCCCTAAGAATGCCTGAACGAGCTCGGGCTTCCTTTCTGAATTTTGTTTGAATTTGATAAATATAAGCTGGCAAATCTTCAAATGAATTAATATATTTACGAATAATATTTGTTAACATTTCTTCATGCGTAGGGCCTAATCCAATTTCTTTATTTCCTTCACATTTATACATTATTTTATCTCCAATTTCTCCAGACCATCTTCCGGTTTCTTCCCAGATTTTCTTGGGTTGAAAAATAGTCATTAAAATCTCTTGCCCTGATATTTGATTCATCTCCTGTCTAATTATGTTTTCAATTTTTGTTAACACTCTTAATCCCAAAGGTAAAAAACTATAAGCGCCTGCCATTTCCTTATGGACAAACCCTCCCCTCTCTAATAAAATGCCATTTATGCTTTTCTCGTCTTTTGAAATTTGTTTTCTTGTTTTTGTAAAAAGTTTTGATTGAAGCATATATTTATTTTAGAATAATCCGATTATATCTTTGATTGTGACAAAAAGCATTAATCCAATCAAAAGACTAAAGAAAACTAATGTAATTTTCTGTTCGGTTTTTGGATTTACTGCTTTGCCTCTAATTTTTTCTATGGCCAGAAACAATAGCTTGCCTCCGTCTAAAGCTGGGATAGGAAGGATATTAAATACAGCTAACCAGATTGATATCATGCTTAAAAACATCAAAAAATTAACTATCCCATGGTCTAACGCATCTGTCATTATTTTACCTATGCCTATGGGACCGACAAATTTAGCCCCTTGTGTTTCTTTTCCTTGAATTGCATTTTTGAAAAGTGTCCCCAGCATAACTGGGATAGCAATTGTTTGTTTTGCTGTGATAAAAACACCTTGAATAGGAGCGCTATACCAAGGATATTTTATATTAATAACCCTTGCCAAAGCTACTCCAATTGCTCCTTCATTTTCATTAAAATCAGAAATTACAGGAGTCAAATTAATATCAAATATTTCCTCGCCTCTTTTTATATTAAGAGTTATTTCTTTTTCTTTATTTTCTTTGATAAATTCTTGAAACTCATTCATTCTATTAAAATTAACTATTTTATCGCCCATTTCTATGCCTGCTAATGCGGCAGGAAAGTCATCAAATGTCTGTGTAACCATAACTTCTGCTTTATATGCTCCTTCCCAGTCATCAGGAACAGAAGTAGGAACTCCCCAAAAAAACATTACAGAAGTTAAAATAACTATAGCAATAATCCAAAAAAAGCCGACTCCCCCAAAAATAATTAAACTTCTTTGCCAAATTGGTTTTTGAGAAAAACTTTTAGAATTTTCAATATTTTCTTCTCCTTCTTCCCCTTTTATTTTCACAAAAGCGCCAAACGGCAAAAGATTTAATGAATAAAGAGTTCCTTTAAATTTTTTTCCAAAAATTCTAGGAGGATAACCAATTCCAAATTCTTCCACATCTACTCCAAATTTTTTCGCCATTAAAAAATGCCCAAGTTCATGTAAAGCCATTAATGCTATTAAGCAGAATAAAATAATTAAAATATTAAAAAACATAATTATAGTATAAAAGGATTAAATTATTAAAGATTTATGTGTTTGAATAGTTATCCTTGAATTTCTTTTTTCTTTCTTTCTGTTATTTCTTCTATTTTCTCGTTATATTTATCAACTAATTTTTGAAGTTCATCTTTGGCTTTGAATTTATCATCTTCCCTAATCTCACTTTTTTTAAATTCATCCTGAATACTCTTCCAAGCTTCTTCTCTAAAGTGCCTGATTGTTTTACGAGCATTTTCTTTTTTTTCTGATAATATCCGAATTAAATTATCCCTATAATCCTGAGAAAGAGCAGGAGCAGATAATCTAAGCCCTTCTTTAGACACAACAGGACTCATCCCCAAATTAGATTCATTAATTGCTTTTTCAATGGGCTGAATATACAATTTATCCCAAGGTTGAATTAGCATCATATTAGAGGAGATTAAAGAAATTGTTCCTAACTCTCTTATAGAGAGTTCATTTTCTTCAATTTTTACCTTAATATTTTCAACCAATGAAGGAGATAATAAAGATGTTCGAATTTTCATCACTTCTCCCTCCAAAA
>Ga0265594_1002205_pt1 | contig 14155 bp, 13 predicted proteins | sample saktaG_11_FD_190147 | JGI IMG/M metagenome (GOLD analysis project Ga0265594, IMG submission 190147) | Saline water microbial communities from Sakinaw Lake, British Columbia, Canada - sak_2011_5_24_80m | ecosystem: Environmental > Aquatic > Non-marine Saline and Alkaline > Saline ... | reverse complement strand
GGTTTTAATTTAGAACTCCGGACAACACCGCAACAACAAATCTTTTAAACCAAAACCATTAACTGATTACATGGCTCTGTAGCTCAGCGGTAGAGCGCCGCTCTCATGAGGCGGAGGTCGAGAGGTCAGCACTCTCCAGAGCCATAAACTCGAGACCGAAGCGCGGAGGGCGAATAATTCGCTTTGAGCAAAACAAATAAAATAAACATTTTTGCGAAATGCAAATTATGAGAAGAGAGGTCAGCACTCTCCAGAGCCATGAACAAAATTAAAACAAACCCCTCGCCCAATTAACAAACTTCCCAATCCACGAACTCCTCTTAAAAACTTTAATCTTATACTTCTCGCCACAAGGCATACAACTCCCACCACAATCAATCCCATCCTCATCCGAATTCAAAATCCCATCATAACAATAATCACAATAAGTCTCATTCCCCCTATCATCAAAATAAATATCCATATACGGCTCATCATCCCCCTCCTTAATCCTCGCAATCAAATTATCATTCAAACTATTATAAATTCCAATAAAATCCTCACCACACTTACTAAACTTTTTAACATAAATATCAACCCCAATAGAACAATTCTCCTCCTCTTTCCGCGCCTCAACACAACCACTCCTATCTGAACAAACTCTCGACCTGACTCCATTAAGTCGACCAATATCCTTGCCAACCAAATCCAAAAGCCCATAATCAACTACACACTCTCCCCACCCCTCACAAAAAACATCCGGACGACACACCTCTTGAGTATCACAACTCATCACCCCCGGCTTGTCAAACTCAGTCCCACAATTATTCAAATCACTACAAACAGGTTCCATAAAACCATCAATGCAATCTCCCCAATCACAACTCCACTCCTCAACACATTCCTCACCACAATACCTAACAGTATTAGGCGAACCAATAGGTATTATACACCCATTCAAATCCTCACAACTTCTTCTCTGCAAAATCCCGTCACATTCTTCCCATTTAGAACAATCCCAATCAGACCTACACACATTCATCCAAACCTTTTCCTTCTCGCTATAATTAGTAATAGGGTATTCTTCCCTCGTCGGCAAAGGCAGCGGAACATAATATTCAACAACACTACCATTTAAAGACCCTTTCCCGTCACCAGGATGCCGAGTCACACAATACCTAACCGGCAACTCCTTAATTTTTTTACAACCAGAATCAACAGCACCCAACACATTCAAATCCAAATTAACAATAAGCGGATTCCTCTCTGCATGAAACTTATACAACTGTGAAACGTCATCAACATTATATCCTAAATCATAAGTACGATTCCCTCCATCAAAAAACGAAACCCTAAAAGTACTAAAATAATAATCACTCTCTCCCTTCACCAACATAAAAACATTTTGCGTATAAGAATCATAACACACGTCATAAACAAACCCCGAAGCCCCACTAACATCGACACACTCCGTCGGCTTGTCCGAAATATTAGCCAAAAAAAACCCCGCCACAAAAAAAACAACAATCGCCACAACAATAACCACAATCAACAAAGTAAACCTATCAATCCTCATAACAACCCAAAACCAAACTCATATAAAAACATTACCAATGATAAAAATATTTAAATACCTCAATTATCGACTATTCTTATGGTAAACGGAATCGACCGTCCTTTGGATTTGCTGAATTCAGCGAAAGGTAAAGAGATTTTAGTGCAGCTGAAAACCGGCAAACAATTTGTCGGAACTTTGCTCGCATTCGACATCCACATCAACGTGGTTCTCGACAACGCGAAAGAAGTTGAAAACGGGGAACAAACAACAAGCTACGGCCTGACCTTCCTCCGAGGAGACACAATAATTTTCATCTCCCCAGCCACTAAAGCATAGAGCGTTCGTCTGATTAATTTCGCAAGACAACGAATTCTAAAACTTTATAACTAGTCACAACTCCACAACATCCAAATCCTCAGGCACAACAACCCCAATCTTAGTCCCCTTCAAATAATCCTTAGCCTCCCCCAAAATAACCTTAGGAATCTCATCATACCTCTGCGACAAATGCATCAAAACCAAACCCCCAACCTTCCCCTTCTTCGCAATCATAGCCGCACCAACCGAACTCAAATGCCCATACTCATCCGCAATCTCCTGCTCATCCTTAGAATAAGTCGCCTCACTAACCAACAAATCCGCCACCTTCACAAACTTCACAATCGAGTCATTATACCGAGTGTCACAAACAAACGAAACCTTCCTCTCCTTCTCAACATAAATAAACTTCTTCCCATCAACTTTTTTGCCATCAATACTAACAACCTTCCCCCTTGCCAACTCCCCAACCAACGGCGAATTCCCAACCCCCAACTTAGCCAACTTCTCCTTATCTAACCGACTCTTTTCCTTCACAACAAAATTATAACCAACAGCCTGCCTACTGTGGTCAAGCTCAAACGACTCAACAAAAAAATCATCATCATCAAAAACAACCCCATTTCCAACCTCATTGACAACAATCTCAAACCCCCAATCCCTCCTAGACAAATTAGGCACAACCTTCTCCTGAAAATCAATCTTACTACCCTTCGGCCCATAAATAATCAACTCCTTATTAAACCCATTCAACTTCAAGGTCCTAAGTAACCCAGGCAACCCCAAAACGTGATCCCCATGCCAATGCGAAATCAAAATCTTCGTAATCTTACACGGATTCAACCCCGCCCTACGAAACTGCCTCTGCGTCCCCTCCCCACAATCAATCAAAATATTCTCCCCCTTAAACTTCAAAAGCACAGCCGGATGATTCCTCCTCGCAGTAGGAATACTACTCCCAGTTCCCAAAAACATCAACTTAATTTTTTCTACCATAATAACAATAGAGAAAATGGCTTTTTATTTCTTTAGAAAAGAAGATTATTTCTTATTCCTAAAAACAACTTCTGTATGAGGATAAGCAATCTCCACATTCTTTTCTTTTTTAATCAAATCGTAAACCTCTTTAGTAATCTTACTCTTCACTTCCATCATCTGCCTCGCAGGAACAAAAAATTTCAAACTAATAATCATCGAACTATCCGCCATACTAACTCTAGTATAAGGAGCTTCCTTATGCTTTTCCTTTAACTCAGAGATATACTTGTTCGCAACCTTCTCAATAATCTCAATCGCCTTGTCCAAATCACTCTCATAAGTAATAGAAACATCCATACTGCTCAAAACAAAATCATTAGTCAAAGTATAATTAATAATATTCTGTTCAAAAAATAAATAATTCGGAACCATTATATTCCTACCAGTCACTTCACCAGAAGAAATCCCAGCCCCAACCTCATCCAAATAAATATGAGTCAAAGTTATATCATAAACATCCCCCCGAACATCCCCAATAATTATTCTGTCCCCAATACTAAAAGGCCTCTTTATCGTCATCATTAACCACGCCGCAACCCCCGTTATCGGCCTCTGTAAAGCAAACCCAAGACCAGCAGTTAGCAAACCTAAAAAAACTCCAATACCCGTCCAAGATTGAAAATAAGAGAGGAAAATAAAAAGGAAAATAAAAAGGAAAACCGCAATATTTATCATTCTCGTAAGAAACTTTATATTAGAAATCTGTTTTTTATTTTTAGCCTTCTTTAAAAGAACAACCCTTATCCTTCTAACTAAAAGTTCAAGGAACACCATCATCAACAAAAAAGTTATGATAGCAAATGCCAACCCAACATTGAATTCCATAAATTATCTAAAGAAAATGAGTTTTTATTTGTAACTAAAGCAGGTACTGGGAATTGCACCCAGGATCAGCGGGTTGCAGCCGCTTGCCTTACTGCTTGGCTATACCTGCACAATAAAACATTAACAAGTCTTATTATAAATTTAACGCTCCCGACAGGATTTGAACCTGCGACTTTTAGCTTTCTTCAATCTCCGATTGGAGAATGGATGAACACCTTCATACTTAGAAGGCTAACACTCTATCCAGGCTGAGTTACGGGAGCCCAAGATTAGATACTTAGTTTGATTTAAAAGTTTATTGACAAAGAATAAAAACTCTACTTTTCTTAAGATACCATGACAAAAGACAAAAACATAACAACAAAAAAGAAAAAAAACAATCAAGCAAAAGAAAAACCAAAAAACGAATTCTCAAGTTTCATCGCCGACTTCGGATTAATCTGGGGACCAGAACCAGAAATCTATGGAGGACTCGCCGGATTCTACACTTACGGCCCACTCGGCAAACTCCTAAAAAACAAAGTCGAAAACTCCGTCAGAAAAATCTTCAACTCCAACGGACTAAGAGAAATCGAAGGCCCAACCATAATGCCAGACTCAGTCTGGGAAGCATCCGGCCACCTCAAAACATTCAAAGACCGAACAATCGAATGCTCAAAATGTAAAGCAATTTTCAGAGCCGACAAAATCATCGAAGAAAAACACGACGTCGCAGCCGACGCGTGGAACGACAAAAAAATTCTCGACTTCATAAACAAAAAAGAAATCAAATGCCCATCGTGTAAATGCAATTTCCAAACCAAAATCGAAACCCAATCCCTAATGATGAAAACAAAAGTCGCCGGTACCGAAGCCTCACTAAGACCAGAAACAGCGACGGTAACCTACCTCCCATACCTACGATTCTACAACTACTTCAAAAGAAAATTACCACTCGGAGTTTTTCAAATCGGAAAAGCATACCGGAACGAAATCTCCCCACGACAACACGTCCTAAGAGGCCGCGAATTCACACAAGCCGAAGGCCAACTCTTCGTCGACCCAAAAGAAAAAAACAATTGGGAAAAATACAACGAAATCAAAAAAAACAAACTCCCATTCTGGGGACACAAAGACAAAGAACCAAAAACAATCAGCATCGAACAAGCCCTAAAAAACAAACTAATAAAATCCCAAGCCTACGGATGGTGCATCAACCTCGCCTATCAACTATACATCGGCTTCGGAATCCCAAAAAATAGAATCAGACTAAGACAACATCATCCAGACGAAAAAGCATTCTACGCCGTCGACGCCTGGGACATCGAAGTCAATCTTAACGAATATGGCTGGACAGAAATGTGCGGCGTCCACGACCGAACCGACTACGACCTAACACAACACTCAAAATTCTCCGGAGTTAAACTCGAAGCAACGCGAGAAAACGGCGAAAAATTCACACCACATGTTTTAGAAATCGCCTTCGGAACCGACCGCCCAACCTACGCCCTCATCGATCTATTCTACAAAGAAAAAACAGAACAAGAAGGAAAAACAACATTCGAAATCCCATACCATATGGCGCCAATCGACATCTCAATTTTCCCGCTAATGAAAAAACCCGAACTAATAAAACTCGCCCTAAAAATAAAAAAAGATTTAGAAACAGAATTCATCGTAGACTATAACACAACCGGAAGCATCGGTAAAAGATATTTAAGAAGTGCAACAGCCGGAACCCCATACGCAATCACAATCGACTACGACTCCCTCGAAAAAAACGACGTCACAATCCGCGACCGCGACACCGAAAAACAAATCAGAATCAAAATAGAAAACCTAAAAGACACATTAAGAAAACTACTGTCTAACGAAATAGAATTCAAAAATCCCTAGCCTTCCTTAGAAAACGAATGCATACATCACCACAATCTTCAACCTCTCTCTTTGTGACAACCCTACCTGGAAATATTTTATTAGCTCTATCAAGTTCCTCCTGACTAGGATCTGGATTATCAGGAACAAAAACACCCACATTATTCAGCCCACAGTAATCCTCATTTTCCATGTACTCAAATACAATCTCTCATATAAATAACTTCCGTAACCTCTAACCAAAATCTTATATATCCCAAATTGTTATCTAACACAGGTGATAAAATGACAAACATTCTAGCATTCGTATCTATAAAAGGCGGAGTCGGCAAAACGACACTAGCCCTCGAAACAGCCTCATCCCTAGTCCACGACTTCAACAAAAAAGTACTACTCGTCGACGCAAACCTATCAGCCCCAAACATCGGACTCTACCTCGACCTCACAAAAGAATCAACCCTACACCACGCCCTCAACGGCACACTACTCCACAACACAATCTACGAAGCCCACGGCATCGACGTCATCCCAGGCTCATTCAACTACGAAGACGAATACGACCCATTCAAACTCAAAAAAATCCTAAACAAATACAAATCAAGATACGACTTCATAATCCTCGACTCCTCCCCAAACTACGAAGAACTAAAACCAGTCATCGCCGCCGCCGACAAAATTTTCCTCGTCACCTCCCCAGACAACGTCACACTAACAACAACACTCAAAGCCGCAAAAATCGCAAAAGAACAAAACACCCCAATCGAAGGAATCATCGTCAACAAAATCCGCTCACCAAAACACGAATACAATCTCAACCAAATCGAAACAATCTCAAGCCTCCCCGTCCTCGCAAAAATAAAAGATCATAAAAAAATGGTAGAAGCCACAAAATTCAAAACACCAATAACGCTTCTTGACTCCGCCAACACAATCTCCAAAGAAATAAAAAAATTGGCATCATCGATTTGCGGCTCCCCAGAAAAAGACGGCTGGCTACAAAAAATTCTCCCACTAAAAAAAATCATGCGAAAAGAAAAAATAAATCGCGAACTTCTACGGCAACAATTCTACATAAGCTCCTCGTAAACAATACATTTATAACCAGAAAAACCTTAATACAACCAACTAAATTAAAGAGGAAACAATGTATAACAACAAAGGATTATCTGCAATCGTTGCAACTGTTCTAATTATTCTATTAGTTATCGCAGGCGTTACTTTAGTTTGGAGTCCAGTCAGGAAATTAATAACAGACCAGTCTAAAGAACTAGAGGCAAGCTGCCTATTAGCAAATCCACAAATAGTAAGAGCTACTATGAATGGGGCAAACTTAGAAGTAACAGTCTCAAATGGTGCAGAAGGCATAATTGATGGAGGCGTACAAGTCATATACGGAAATAATGTGAACAATATGACAAACACAGCAATAGACAGCAACTCTATCGGAGTAAACAGCGTTCGAACAGCAGTCGTAACAGGTACAGTTGGACCAACTCCTACAGTAGTAAAAATTGCTGCAATCATCAACGGAGAAACCTGCTCAGCCGGAAGCACATCTAACGTAGCATAAACCAATTTTTTATTTTTATTATTCTATTTCTAAATTTTTTTACAGCCGAAGCTCCATTAGAAACATATTTAAATCAAAATTATCACCCCCTTTAATGAAAACTGGAAGAAAAACAAGTGGAGGCAAATATAAAAAGCCAAAGAAGAAGAAATTGACCGGCAGACAATCGCAAACAAGAATTGTAAAAATCGGGAATAAAAAAACCAAAACACTCAAAACACGAGGCGGCTCAAAAAAAATAATCTCGTTTCTCAACGACATCGTAAACATAACAACAAAAAACAAAACACAAAACACAAAAATAAAAAACGTATTAGAAACTCCATCAAACACTTTCTTAGCAAGACAAAACATTCTAATTAAAGGAGCAATTATAGAAACCGAACTCGGAAAAGCAAAAATCACAAACCGCCCATCACAAGAAGGAAACATACAAGCAGTCCTACTAAACTAATTTGTCGTCGACAACAACCAAAAGCCTTTTAAACCCACTCCTTTTATAAATCTTACTATGGCCGCCCTTAAAAAATGTCCAGAGTGCGACAGTTCTAAATTAATATATAACGAGAACAAAGGCGAAGTAATCTGTGGAACATGCGGACTACTCGTCGAAGAAAACATGGTAGATACATCCCACGAACTTCGCTCATTCAATAAATCAGAAAAAAAATCTCGAGGCGGCGCCCCAATCTCTCTACAAAAATTCGACAAAGGACTAACCACAAACGTCGGAGAAATCTCAGACATATATAAACTCGACTCGACACAACAAACAAGAAAATACCTAAGACTAAAAAAATGGCAAGAAAGGGTATCAACATCAATAGAAAGAAACCTAAGGCTCGCAATGTCAGAACTCCGAAGAGTAGCTTCATTCTTAGATCTACCATCAGTAGTTCGAGACGAATCCGCAAGAATCTACAACTTCGTTCTGCAAAGAGGATTAGTTCGAGGGCGCTCAATGGAATCGGTAATCGCATCCTGTATCTACGCCGCCTGCCGCTCCTACAACATCCCACGAACACTCGACGAAATCTCAAACGCATCCGAAGTCGAACGAAAAGAAATCGGGCGAACATACAGATTCATAATCAGAAAAATAGGCCTAAAAGTAACACCATCTTCCCCAAAAGATTACATATCAAGATTCTCCTCAACACTCCACCTCTCACCCCAAGCCCAAAACGAAGCCCTCAAAATCCTACGAAAAGCCGAAATCTCCGAACTCACATCCGGGCGAGGACCAGCAGGAATCGCAGCAGCCGCACTCTATGTCGCCGCACTAATCAACGACGAAAAGAAAACCCAACGAGAAGTCGCCGACGTCGCTGGAATAACAGAAGTAACAATCCGAAACCGATACAAAGAACTCCTCGACCGCCTCGACCTCAAAGACAAACTCAAAATAAAAGAAAACGAAAAAAAGAAAACGAAAAAAGTCGAATAATCCTAAAACACTACCGAAGGGCGGCCAAAGGCCGCCTATGTATCTGAGAACCGAAGGTTCTCCAAATTGCCCCCTTCTATTCTCTATTACCTATTCTCTATTGCCTTGAAGCTTCAGCTTCACCAACAACCTTTTATACCAAAAAACTTTTCTAATCAAATGAGGGAATGCCGGAGCGGTCAAACGGGGCAGGTTTAGGACCTGTTGGCTTATGCCTACGGGGGTTCGAATCCTCCTTCCCTCATTTTAAATCTCACTAACACTAATAGAACGCTTCCTAATTTCATCAAGCCCATCCTCAAGCCCCTTACCTTTAAGATTAGCAATAATCTCTATATTCTTAGTCGCCGGACGTTTCCCTTGATACTCCCCTCCAGAAACCATAGTCTCAGAAATATCCATCCAAATCATTTCATCCACAGACCATCTCCAACCTTCATCATACATAAAATAAATACTAGTCACCAATCCACCCTGCTCAACAATATAAATCGTAGCACTTTTCTCCTCTTTAACAACCACAACATCCTCTCTGCCTTCTTTAATGCACACATCCATATTCTTCACTTCATCCAATCCACAAGCTAACCCACTTTTACAATCCTTAATTCCAAAACATTCCTCACCTTCTCCCTTCGGCTCCAACCCTCCAGTCTCTAAACTACTAACCGGCGCCGGCTTCACAATACCCGCCCCAGCCTCCTTCTTCGCAACAACAATCATCCTATAAACACTCGCCGTCAAAGCCAACGCCTCAGCCCTATCCGCATTCGTCCCAGCCAACGCATTACCATCAATACTAACAATCCTCGCAAGCTCTCCAAAAATCTCAACAACCTTCCCTTCCGTCGGACTTTTCAAATCACTATCCATTAACCCCTTAATCTTCTCGCTCATTAACGCCAAAACTTTCCTAACTTCCTCAAGCGTCATCTTCTCATTCTCAATCAATCCCCGCCTCTCATCCAAAATCGCAATCGACGTCCCCTCAACCGCCTCGACAACTTCCAAATCCTTCTTAACACTATCAATATCCAACCAACATCTCATCTTACTATCCCCACAATAACCAACATCCTTCCACCTCATATCACTAACACCAGTACCCGGACTCTGTGTAGCACAAACCCGAACAATCCCCCTCATCGCAATCTCAGGATTAACAATTTCCTCGGCACCAGCCTGCAAATTCAAATCAACCATAGACAAAGCCGAAGGACTCCCAGAAATACACTCGCTCTCCGTCTTAATATCACTCGCATTCGCCTGCTCCTGCACATACTTATCCTTAACAAAATCCAAACCGAAATCAGTAGTCACAGACTTAAACCCACACTCCTCCTTAGCATCAATTACAACACACAACTCCTTGTACCCAGCAGGCGCCGTAAAATCAATCGTCTCATCCGCAGCCGAACCCTTCGCAATATAACCCGAATCAACCCACACACTCGGAGTAGAAGCATAATAACTCGTCGCCGGCGGATTCTTCAAATAAACCCGATACTGCACCCCCTTATCATTCCCAGCATAAATATGATAATAAACCTTATAATGAGAAGTCGCAGGAACCGTCGCATCACTAAACAAATTCTCCGAGAACTGCGCATAAAACTGAGTCGGACTCTCCGGCTCAAGCAAGCTATCCAACAAATCAGCCGAAGCCGGCACACTCGTCCCAACAAACGCCCGACAAATTTCACTCCCAACCTCCTCAGTATTCTTCATCTGAAACGCCCTAAAAGCATTCTGCGCATAAACATCCCTAAAATAACTAACACTCTGTTGCATCGTATTCCACGACTGCTGGACCAACGCATACTCCCCGCCACCACGAACCCTCTGTCCAGGCGCAATAATCCCGGCAACAAGACTCGGCAACAACTGGTCCATCACCGGCGACAACTGCCTCCAGAAAAACTCACATTTGTAAATCGAAGTAATCTCGTCGCAAATCCCAACCATCTCTCCATTCTCCAAATTCTGCTCAAGGCAATCCTTCTCCGACCTCAAAATAGAAAGATAAGAATCCAACCCCGCATGAATCCCACTCAAACAAATAGGAATAATAATACCATCCGCCGCATTAGGCAAACACAAAACCAAACTCCCAATAATCCCCGTCTGAATCACATCACTCACCGGCATCTTCCCCCCAAAATCACACCTCGACGGCGGACAAATCACCGGGTCACAAACATTAAACATCAACTTACATTCCTCAGGACTCATAAAATCCTGACACTCAAAACCACCAACCTGGCTCATCGGCGGCCCCAACTCCATCATCTGATTAAGAATATTTATCACCTTCTTCCCATACTGCTCCGACGCCTGACGAATCGCCTGCCTCGCATCATTATACAACTTCTTAACATCAACATCAGAACACCCACCAAAACTATCAACACTCCCGACGCTATTCGCATCAAACGACTGGCACAAATCATCGCCCTGCCCACTATGCATCAATCTATCCGAACCAATATTACAAATCTTAAAATACCTAACATCTCCCGACGCCGCATAACCCTGAGGCGAATTATCTAAAAACGTCCCGCCCGAATTCGGAATCATCGCATACCAACCATTCTTCAAATCAAACGGCACAATCGCCGGCAATCCCTTATTATCCCCAGCCTCATAATAACTAACCGTCGCCTTCCCCTGCGGCCATGGATTAGAACAACTCCCAGTTTGCACCATACTAACACTAACGCCACTAACCCTCGGAAGTGCATCAATCTCCTTAGCAACATTCAACACATTACCAACCTTACTAACCTCGTAAACCCCCAACTGCGCCCCCTTGCTATCAAACAAATAAAGATAATTCTTCGAATTCGCATGAACAATCTGCGCACCAACCTCTTCATTATCCCCAATATCTAAACCCAGCCCAACACCACCGATAATAGAAGATAAATCCCCTAACTTAATTCTCTTCCCCCTGTCAGGAAACGCTTTCATCCCCTCAGACAAAACAGTAACAGGAAATGAAATACTCCCAAACACAAACTCTTTCTCCAAATCAAATTGCTCTTTCTTCCCCTCGACATACAACGCCGTATTCCTCAAACTCTGTTCCATCTCCGCCTTAGCCACCTCTCCAGCAACCCCGCCACCAGCCTCCTTATACAACATCACCGCTCTCAACTCTGACACACTCTTAATCTCACTCAACGGAACCTCAATCTCTTTCCCGCTAATATTCACCCTAACACTTTCCCCACCAATCTGCCCCCTCAAACTCTTAAGATACTCATCCTGATTAACAACATTCTTCCCACCAAACAACCCACCACTATCCTGAACATTCCCTCCCTGCGCAGTATCCATCTTATCATTAACACTATTCAACGCCGCCGTCATCGCTACAACATCTTTCTCAATTCCCGCACTAATCTCCGGCAAATTATAACACGCCGTCCTCGACATACTACTATAATTAGCATCACAAATCCCTTTATACTTCGCCATAACCTTCTGCCTCGCCATAGCCACACCACCAAACCCACTCACCGCATTCTTCAACATCAAAACCGTAGACGTCGCAAAACACGCACCCTTCATCCCGCTAATAACATTCCCCAACTTCTCAACAATCCCCTCCCACTTCTCAATACTCGCATTCAAATTCTTAATCATCTCATTTGCCTTCTCCGGCGACAACTCAATCCCCCTTTTCTCAATCCCAATCCTAAAACTAAAATCAGCCTCTGTCTTCGTATGCTGAACCTCAGGAATCAAATCAATATAAGCAACCTCATTCACCTCAATATTCCTAACATAAACATCAGCCCCATAAAAACTATACTGCTCATTATTATTAATCCAAACCACATCAGACTTCTCTTCTTTCTTCAAACTCTTAAAACTAATCCTAACCTTCCCTGGCTGAATATCACTAATTGTCATATTCTTACCATCCCCTATACCAAAATTATCCCCTTTACTCAAACTCTTAATATCCTTACCCCCAACCTTCAAATCAACCTTCCTCTCTCCCTCTTCAACTTTCTTAAAATCAACAACACTAATAGAATGAAATTTATTATTAACATAAACACTCACCAAAGAATTACTAAAATCCGTCCCATTAAGCACCTGCCTCTTATATCTAACCTGCTCAACAATCTTCGACGACGGATACTTATCAATAAACTTATCCATCAACTCCGCCTGAGTCTTAGACTTATTAAGCTCACCCGCCAAAACAATTTGCGCATACAACGCCTCCTCTCCAAACGCCTCCCCAGTTTCCTTAATCTCAGAACCATAAACATCCACCAACTCATCAACAACACTACTCGCACTCTCAAAATATTCATCAACCCCCCTATCCCACTCTCCATCTCTCAAAACACTCCCATTCCTTTCCTTCAAACTCAACGGCTTCAAACTACTATTCCCCGCACACCTAATACTAACATTCCCGACCCTATCTTTCTCAACATCAATCTTACTAACAACACACTTATCATTCAAAAACTTCGAACCCTTCCGAACCCAAATCTCCTCACCATCAATATTTAACAAAGCCGAATCCTCCGGCACAACAATACTATTCAACTTCACCTTCAAACCAGCCCGACAATAATAACCCGGCAAATAGCTCAACGCACTCGTCTCCCCCACCTTCAAATTAAACGTCTGAACAACCCTGTCCTTAGAAGTCAAAACCTCAATCCTCGCCGTATCGTCATAAACACTCTCGACTCTCAAATAACCCCGCCCATTCCAAAAAGCATTCCGAGCATAATCCGTCTCCCAATCATCATCACTCATCACCGGTAAATAATATTCCGACCGCCCAGTCCCATAAGCCTCATCCGCATCATAACGAATCGTCGCCGTCAAATTCCCCGCAACCCACTCCTCCAAATTATCCTCAACCCTTTCTCTCTTCAAAATAATCACAACATACCCAATATTATTTATCAAAGGATCCCCAAGCAAAGTATCATAAGATTTAACAGCCGCCCTCGCCGGATGGAACGCAATCCCAGAAACACCCTCGGGATAATCCCCCGTAAAAGAAATCGACCTTATTGACGAAACCTTAATCAATGGATTAACTTTTATCGCGTACAACTCACAAAACACCGGCACATTCTGGTCAGCCAACAAATCACTCCTTACAACCATGGGCGTACAACCCCCAGGCGGAATTCCAATAATAAAATCACTCGTCGCGTTACATTGGTCATTCTTCATCCTACTCAAAATCGGCCAATAAGTATCCATCTGCCCCGCATACAAACGATTAAAATTAGGTTGATAATACTGCCAACTCCCAATCCCCCCCGAATAACTACTACTCACAGTCGACCCACTATAACTCGGACCAGTACTCCCACTAAATTGATCTACTGCCGACACCGACGCTATCATCAATAGCAAAACCCCTAACATTAAATATCTCTTAACCATCATTCAAACTCCAAATAAACAAACTCATCCTCAGCCCGAAGATAATTCGTCTGCAACCCCTCAAGGTCAACAGGCAACCCAAACAAAGGAATCTTAATATTTAATTCAACGGCCTCTTCCAGCATCCCCGCAG
>Ga0265594_1002197_pt1 | contig 14203 bp, 17 predicted proteins | sample saktaG_11_FD_190147 | JGI IMG/M metagenome (GOLD analysis project Ga0265594, IMG submission 190147) | Saline water microbial communities from Sakinaw Lake, British Columbia, Canada - sak_2011_5_24_80m | ecosystem: Environmental > Aquatic > Non-marine Saline and Alkaline > Saline ... | reverse complement strand
TCGCCTTCCTCCCAGTTATCCCGGGCAGTTCTCTATGACATATAAAACATAGAGCGAGGGTTGCGCATGTTACCCCATTTAAGGGAGCACTTCAAAGCACATGCTGACGACAACCGTGCAGCACCTGCCTAGCCGCCTTGTGAGAGGCCTTCTTTTCAGAAGGCTTTCGTCTAGGTGTCAAGCCCTGGTGAGGTTCTTCGCTTATCGTCGAATTAAGCCACATGGTCCACCGCTTGTGTAAAGCCCCGTCTATTCCTTTGAGTTTTAACCTTGCGGTCGTACTTCCCAGGCGGGATACTTAACGCGTTAGCTTCGCCACTTGAAGGGTCGACACTTCAAATAGCTAGTATCCATCGTTTACAGCGTGGACTACCGAGGTATCTAATCTCGTTCGCTACCCACGCTTTCGTCCCTCAGCGTCAGGGTCATTCCAGCTGAATGCCTTCGCTTTTGGTGTTCCGGTCGATATCAACGGATTTCACCCCTACACCGACCGTTCCATCAGCCCCTAATGCCCTCTATTCTGCCGGTTTCTTCTGCACTTTCAAGGTTGAGCCCTGATCTTTAACAGAAGACCTAACAAATCGCCTACGGACGCTTTACGCCCAATAAATCCGGATAACACTTGAGGCTCACGTATTACCGATGCTTCTGGCACGTGATTAGCAGCCCCTTATTCCTATCCTAACATCACCCGAAGGTTTCTCAGATAGAAAAGCTCTTTACATTCCGAAGAACGTCTTCAAGCACGCGGCGTCGCTCCATCAGGCTTTCGCCCATTGTGGAATATTCTCGACTGCTGCCTCCCGTAGGAGTAGGGTCCGTGTCGCAGTACCCTTGTTGAGGATCACACTCTCATGTCCCCTATCCGTCATAGCCTTGGTGAGCTATTACCTCACCAACAAGCTGATAGACCGCAGACCGTTCTTAAAGCGAAAAATCTTTACCCTTGCGGGAACTATCTCGAATTAGCTTGGGTTTCCCCAGGTTATGCGAGACTCTAAGGTACATATCTACGTGTTACTAACCCGTTCGCCGGTTAGTCCGATAAATATCGGACTCCCCTTGACTTGCATGCCTTATCCACGCCGCTAGCGTTCATCCTGAGCCAGGATCAAACTCTCAAAAAAAGTTTTGTAGCTCAAATTAAACTAAAAAAAATAAATAGGTCAAAGCAACTCTAAAATATTGAATTGAATTGCTTACTTTATTAAATTTACAAAGTGCCTACCTCTTAATCTTACTTACTTACAATCAATTGTCAAGCAAAACTAAAGGAGCTTAGCTCCTTATGGAGCCTGAGGTCGGATTTGAACCGACGACCGACTGTTTACAAAACAGTTGCTCTGGCCACTGAGCTACTCAGGCACGATTATTTCTTCCTTTTTAATTTCTTCCAATAATCGTCTGAAAACTTATTCTTTTCATCAATAGATTTTTGGCGAAGATTAGCAAGCAATGTACTTGTTTTCTTTTCAGTTTTTAAAACTAAAACTTTAAAACTAGAAAGGAACTTATAGAGCAATCTTTCTTTGGAAAATAGTTTTAAAATACTTCTACTTCTTTCTTTAATATTATCTAAGGAACTTGATCTTTCTGCCTTCAATTTAACAAGAACTGGAATCTTAATAAACATCATCACAGCCATAGCTGTAGCACTACCCAATAAAATTAAAATAAAAAGTATTTCTAACATTATATCTCGTATCTTGTAAATCTTTTTAAAATGATATTTTCACCGATTTTAGCAATGTATTCTTCAATTAACTCTTTTATTGTTTTACTTGGATCTTTTACCCAATCTTGAGATAATAAATTCTCTTCTTCGGGATTCAGGGCAGCAATATGCAAACAAAGCTCATGGGCTAAATCTATAAAGTCATTTGACTTGGCAACAAAATCTGTTTCGCAACGAAGCTCAATCATGACACCAACTCTTTTATTAGGATGAACATATGTATCAATTATACCAACGCCAGCATCTCTTGAAGACTTCTTATTAGCAAGCTCTCTGCCCATTTTTTTTAAAATCTCTTTAGCTTTTTCATCATCGCCTTCGGCTTCCTCAAGAGCCTTTTTACATTCTAATACTGAAACGCCTGTTTGGTAACGAAGTTCTTTAATTTGATCAATATTAATCATACTCTTGCTTTTTTATCAAAGTGACCGAGTCACTTTTAGCCGAAAGTGACTCGGTCACTTTTAAACCTTTATTTATTCTTTTTGTTTATTATAGCACTTTTTACTTTTTCTAAAATATATTTAACAGATGATATCGCGTCGTCATTGGCTGGGATTGGATAATCAGCCAAATTAGGATCAACATTAGTATCAGCAATGGCGATAACTGGAATGTTTTTCATTATCGCCTCCTTAACAGCTAAAGAATCCTTTTTCATATCTAGAACAAAAACTGCGTCAGGTAAGCCAATAATATTTTTAATACCTCCGAACTTAATTTCTAATTTTGCTAATTTTTTATCTATTCCTAATCTCTCTTTTTTAGTATATTTTTCTAACTCTCCTCTCTCTTTCTCTCCTTCCAATTCTTTAAAATGATCTATTCTCTTTTTCATAGTTCCAAAATTAGTAAAAGTTCCGCCAAGCCATCTTTCGTGTATGTATGGCATTTTGCATTCCTCAGCCGTTTCTTTTAACAAATTTTTAACCTGGACTTTTGTTCCAACAAAAAGAATCTTTTTATCTTCTGAAATAAGTTTTTCAATGTATCCTAAGGCTTTTTCAAGTTTTTCTGCCGTTTGCTCTAAATCAAAAACATGAACAGTGTTTTTCACTCCAATAATATATGGCTTTATTTTGGGATGAATTCTTGAGGTTCTATGCCCAAAATGCAAACCTGCCTCAGTCATTTCTGAAACATCAATATTATATTTATATTTCTTAACTTTTTCCCCTATCATAGTAGTTTCAATAATAGCATATTCAAAAATAAAATCAAGTAAAAAGGCGCAGAGAGAAATAAAACTCTGTGCCTATTAAGATTTCCTTCTAGATCGCACTTCAAACCATTTCATAATCGCGGTTAGGAACCCTATTGAGATTAAGATTACGCTAACAAGAGACGGTACTTTGCCCTTTAAGTAGGGATCAAAAGTGTTCAGCATTACTCCCATAACCCCTAAAAACAATAATATCATACCTAGATTAACTTTTCTTTCACTTATCATTTTTATCTCCCTTAAAATATTATTTAAGTTAAAGAACCATCACTATCTACACCATACCACAAATCCCCCACCAACGCAACCCTTTTTATATAATATCTGGTAACCAGATGAAGATTGTTAATAATAAAATAAAGATGGATTGGAAAATAACAGCTGTTTCTCTTTTTCTTCTGGCAATCATACCGACAAAAGCAAGAATAGCTAGACCAGCATATAGAACAGTTAGAAACAATCTAATTAATTGAGGAGAGTCACTTAACAGAAACATTTGGAAAACAGTTATGTCTGTATCAGATTGTCTTTTTTGACCTATATCGCTCCCCTTCTCGGTCATAGCCAAAAATAAGTTTTCTTTATAAAGTTCATTCTCATCAACCGTTTTAACAATAACCGGCTCTTCGGGCTCAATGTCTTTAATTAGCCCTTCTTCCGTAATGTCAAGATATGCTGGCTTGCTACTTTTATCAATTTCAGAAATAATAATCTCTTTATACTCTTCTGTTATGCCAGAAGCCATTGCTAAGCTGGGCGTCTTTTCTCTTCCCAAAAACATAACAACAACTATGGTTTTTCTTCCGTCCATCTTTCCTTCAGCTATGCCAATTCCAATATCAGTAAAATAACCGTTAAGAATATTCTTGGCATGAGATGGAGAATTAAGCCAAGCGCTTAATAACATAATCGGATCGCTAAAATCAATGGCCAAGTTCTCTCCCGCTGCCGCATAATCATATTCAACAAGATCAAGCCATGTCCAAGGTAATTCTCCCTCAGGTCCAACATGATCAAAATAACCTCTCTCAATCATATCTTGAGCTTTTAATTGAGCTGCTTGAGCAAGTTTTTCGTTTACATTTAAATCTAAAAAGCCGTAACTCTCTCTTACCGGATTAACCTCCTGAATAATAAGTTGCTGTGTTAATCCAGCTAAAAGATTATTTATTTTAACATTTAAAACTGATGACAATACTACAAAAAGAGCAACTGAAATAATTGCGTAAAAAATTAAATACTTTTTGTCTAAAAATCTCATTTGTTTAGCTCACCAACAACGATTAAACGATTCTTGTCTGAAAAAAGTGGCTCACAAGTAATTAATGTTACGATTGACTTCTCCGTTTGACTTAAAACCTCTATTACTTCAGGTTTAACAACTTTTGTATAAGCAACAGTGTAATCATATCTGATTCCCTCCCAATAAATATAAAAATGGTCGCCTGGCTTAACTTTATCTAAAAGGTAAAAGGTTTCTTTATGTGGTGGTCTGTATTTAAATCTGTGAGCAGCTAAAGCAGTGTTTCCTCCGAGATCGGGTGTCGACCCATCGGGAAGGAGCCAAGCTCCTTCCTCTAGGGCTGAATCATCCTGTCCTAGGACAACTGGAATTTCTACCCCAATACTTGGAATTACAAGCCAATTACCTTCCACTTCTGTCGTTTCTACTACAATTGCTTCTTCACCCACGCCTGTTTTAATAATATTCATATCAGCTTCAACAACTGGAATAGATAAATTATATTTAATAACAGGTATAAACGGATAAACTAAAGCAATTAAAGACCCTATTATCAGAATACCAAATAATGAGAACTGTATCAATTGTCTATATCTTTTAGTAAAGATACTGATAAATCCTAAAATACCCACAAGAAGAATACCTAATCCACCAAGAATAAACCAAGCGAATGAACTTACTCCTGTATGTGGAAGAACTTTTATTATTGGATCTGAATCTGGTTCTACCGCAACAATAATTTCTTCACCTTTTACTTCAGGAACACGAACTTCAATTTCAGCATCATCTGATACTGTCATGTAATTACTAGATGTTATCTTAGCTATATTAGCATAAAGACCTGCTGAAATATCTTCAGAAACTAAAACATCAAAAGAAACTATTCTTTCTTCTTTTTTAAGAAGATCTCCAATTTCCCATTTCCCTTCTAAGCTTCCGTCCACATAAGTGAAACCACATGGCAATTCATCCCAAAGGACAACCGATATTGCTTTTCCCCATCCAGTATTTTCTATTACAATCGTATAGGTTATAACAGTTCCTGGATTGATAAATTCTTCATCCACACTTTTATCAATGGTTAATTTGGGCTGTGGCGTAGATCCTCCAGGAGGATTGATTGGCTCAGGCTCAGGCTCAGGTTCAGGCTCAGGTTCAGGCTCAGGTTCAGGTTCAGGCTCAGGTTCAGGCTCAGGCTCAGGTTCAGGCTCAGGTTCAGGTTCAGGCTCTCCGCAAGGATTCTCGCAATAATCATCGCGAATAGCTCCGTTATAATTACCAAAATCAATATTTTCTAGATTTTGGTTTACTATCTCAACTATATGACAACCGTCACAAGTATTAGGATAAGTTTGATCCCAATCTTCATTCTCTATCTCGCAAACATTATAAGTTCCAGGTTGAAGGTCAGTAAAACTATAATTACCTAAACTATCAGTTAAAGTTGTCGTATATGGATAAACATCTGACTCAAGACTAATCCCCCAGTTTTCTAGACTAGGTTCCCCATCATCAATACCGTTATGATTTTCGTCGTTAAACTTTTCTCCGGATATTGAATAGGTTTGAGTCGCTAACACAGTTTGAGAAACCAAACTGAAAGCCATAACAGATATAACTGCTATTGCCGTAACACATAATATTCTTTTTTTTCTCATATTATTCATTATTTATAAAATAAAAACCTAAAAAGCAACTAACGAAATAGTCTCAAATATAGGTTTGTTTTAATGATCTCCCCTGTTTCAAAAAAGAGCATTCACGAGATAAAGAGCATTCGCGTGTGCCTATTCGTAGTAGGCCATTCGCATACTAAAGAACAATTAGGGGAATATTATATCTTAATGAATTCACAAAAAAAGTCAAGATCTTTAACCACCAAGAGGAGGATTGATGGGTGAATTAAGAGCGTTTATTATTTTGGTCATTTCAAGGAAACGATCACGAGCACCTAGAACTATATTAATAAAACGAGTGCCAGTTTCTGGGTTTTCTAGAACTATTAACAAACATTCACCAGCGGCTGGACTATAACCTGTTTTACCACCAATTATTTCAGGATATTTAGTTAATAATTTATTAGTACTTATAGAAGCAAACCTTCTATCAGCAGTTATTTCAAATATTTCTGGCTGATTTTCCAATATATATTTTGCTAATTTAACAAGATCTTCAGCAGTTGAATAGTTTTTTACTTTTTCTGGGTCGTCTGGTTCAAGACCTGTCGGATTAACAAAATAAGTATTTTCTAGTCCTATTTTCTCGGCATAATCATTCATTGAATTAATAAAATCATCGTAATCAATTAATCCCGCTAAAGAATCAGCAGCATTATTATTAGATTCAATTAACATAGAATTAATAAGCTTTTGGGTTGAAATATTTAAATCGTAATTATCAAAAACAACTAAGGCGGTCATTAGTTTTGAGATTGAAGCCATTGGAACACGATCTTGAGAATTTAATGAGAATAAAACTTTTTCCTCTCCTTTTTTATTAATCTCAACTGATATAGCTACCCTGGTATTAATATTAGCGTTTTGTAAGCTTATTCTTTTGCCCCTGTCAATTTTAAGATTCTCTACTTGCTGATTAATAAACTCTTCTGTCATATCAGCCGTAAACAATTCCGGTGTTTTGGCCAGCTCTAGCTCATACCAAAAATCTTCTGAAAAGCCCATTAAGGCACTGGCTCCCCATCCAAAAACCATACTTAAAACAATAGCAAGTGATAGAACCTTTATTTTTCCCACAGCTTTATCTTTAATTCTTTTAGTTGAGTTTTGGATATTTCTGATGGAGCGTTCATCATTAAATCACGACTGTCTCCTGTTTTAGGAAAAGCAATAACTTCTCTAATGGTTTCTTCTCCAAGCAACATAGCTAAAAGACGATCAAGTCCAGAAGCTATTCCACCATGAGGCGGTACGCCATATTTAAAGGCCTCTAACATATGACCAAAGTTTTCTTTCACTTCTTGCTTTTTATAGCCAATTATTTCAAAGACAACTTCAAGTGCTTCCGATTGATAATTTCTTATGCTACCACCACCAACTTCGGAACCATTCAAAACAATATCATATTGAGATGTTAGAATACTCTTTATATTCTTTTTCTTGAGTAGGTCGTCCATAAACTCTGGTTTTGGAGCTGAGAAAGGATTATGAGTAAATGTCCAGCCGTCTCCGTCTGTTTTTTTAAAGAAAGGAAAATCAATAACCCAGCAGAAGGCAAGTAAATTAGGATCTTTCTTATCTTTCCTCAAGTCGGGTCTATCAGTTTTGTATTTCTTCATTGCTTCGCTATAGGTAATTCTTGGAAATGGTGTTTCTTGAATCTTCTTTTCCGGATATAGCTTTTCAACAAGAGAAATAAATAGCTTTTCTATAAGCTCTATAACATCTTCTTGATCAATAAAAGACATTTCTAAATCTAATTGGGTATGTTCTGGTTGACGGTCCCCTCTTGGATCTTCATCTCGAAGACAACGAGCAATCTGGAAATACTTTTCAAAACCAGCTATTTGTAATAACTGCTTATATTGCTGTGGCGACTGAGGCAAGGCATAGAACTTTCCCGTTTGCAATCTTGATGGGACAACAAAGTCCCTTGCTCCTTCCGGAGTTGACTTAGTTAACATCGGAGTTTCTATTTCCACAAACCCATCTTCTTCTAAAAAACTTCTTATAAAGCTAATTGCTTTTTGCCGATCAATAATATTTCTTTTCAATCTTTGTCTCCTTAAGTCAATATATCTATGGGTCATTCTCTTTTCTTCTGATATGTCGTATCCATCGCCTTCAATAGAAAAAGGAATAGTTTCTGCTTCAGATAAAACCTTTAATTCATTAATAAAAAGTTCTATTTCTCCTGTTTCTAGTTTAGGATTAATCATTTTGTCAGGTCTTTTAGAAATCTTTCCTTCAACCTCAATGACCCATTCAGGACGAATTTCTTTAGCAATGTCTGCCTTACAAACTAATTGCAAAATACCGCTGACATCTCTTAGGTCAATGAAAGTAATTTTCCCATGAGATCTGATAGAATCAACCCAACCAGCAGTTTTAACCTTTTTGTCTAAATATTTATTTGTCTCTTTATTAAGTATTCTTTTCATTAAATTTATTATATAAAACTTTTAAAGCATTGACAAGATGCTTCAATTAAGATAGACTGAAACAATGTAGCTTTTTAAAAATATTATAAAGGAACTTTGTGAAAGGAGTCCAAAATGTTAGTTCTAAGCAGACGGAGAGATGAAGAGATTGTGATCGGTGACGATATAATAATTCTTATCGTAGATGTCCGAGGCGACAAAGTTCGTCTAGGCATAACCGCCCCCAAAGAAATACCAGTTCATCGCAGAGAAATATACGATGCCATTCAACGCGAAAAAACAAAAAATAAACAAAAACCGAAAGACCCACCAGAATGATGGGTCTTTTTCTTTTCTATAAATCAATTAAATCATTGGATCTACTGGTGGTATTGGAGGTTGTCCTCCCCCATTTCCTTTTGAACCAAAAATTTTATCTTTGAAGATATAAACCAAAATTGCTATTATTACGACAACAGCAATGATTATTCCAATTGTTGTTCCGCTCATAAGCTATAAAAAAATTAAAAACATTAATAATGACCTTTCTTAGTTAATTCTCTTCTTTTTATATATTTGTGTCAAGCAATTTATACACATCTCCTGCTCCCATAATTATTACAACTTCTTCTCCTTTTAGCGTATCTTCTAAATATTTTTTAACCTTATCCTTCGGTAAATATTCTGCCCATGATCTATTAATTTTTTCTATAAGCTTTTTGGAGCTTACTTTTCCCTTGATATCTCCCTTTTCTCTTCCGGCAACATCGTAAATATCTACTATTATTAATTTGTCTATTGGAGCACTAGAAAATACTCTTACGAAATCATTGAATAGGAAATGTGTTCTTTGATATTGATGCGGTTGGAAGATACACCAAATTTTCTTATCAGGAAATTTTTCTCTAGCGGCGGTCAAAGTCGCTTTTATTTCTGTTGGATGATGAGCATAGTCATGGATAATTTCCAATTTCCAATTTCCAATTTCCAATTTTCTCTGATCAAAACGCCTCCAAGAACCTTTATATTCCGAAAGTGCTTCAAAAGAAACCTCATCAGGAATTTTTAAAATTCTAGCTATCTTTAGAACCAGAAGTGCATTTGAAACATTATGATCACCTGGTACTTTTAAGATCTTTTTTAATTCCTTGGCTTCTTCGTTTTCTAGATTAAATTTTCTTGCATCTATCAAATGACCATCTTTGGGCAGATGAGAAAAAAATTCTTTGAAAGTTTTAAGAATGTGCTCTAAATCTCTGTAATAATCTAAGTGTTCCTTTTCAATATTAGTTAAACCAATAATTTGAGGATAATAATTTAAAAGAGAGACCTTCCACTCATCCGCTTCTATGATTAAATATTTACTTTTGCCCTCTCTGAAATTAGTATCACCAAATTCTTTTAGCTTGGTACCGATAATCACCGTTGGATCAAATCCTGCCTTTATTAAAACCAAAGAAAGCATTGAACAAGTCGTGCTTTTCCCATGAGTGCCAGAAATAGCAATTGTAAAATACTCTTTAACCACTTCTCCCAATGCTTCTGGATAACTAAAAAGCTTGGCTTTTTGACCTTTGGCTTGCTTGTATTCTGGATTATCGTTTTGAACTGCTGGACTATAAATAACCAAATCAACATCTTTGGGAATATTTTCAGCTCTATGGGGCCCTAAAGAAACCTTGATTCCCTTTTCTTCTAGCTTTTCAATAACTTCTGAAAAAACTAAATCAGAGCCAGTTATTTTATAACCCTTAGCTAAATAATACTGAGCTAAAGCACTCACTCCTATTCCTCCAATACCAATAAAATGAATCTTCTTCATGTTTTTAATTCAAACGATTCAAGTATAATATATTCTGGTCCGCCCTTTTTTAAAACGCTTTCCATAACTTCAATAGAATTAACTTCAAATTCTAGATTAATATCTTCGTCAATTTGAGGCCTTTCTTCAAGTTCTATTCTATTCCAATCCCACTTTCTAATTCTCGCCAAAGTAATATGAGGAATTAAATTAAGTTCATCTATTTTAGGTCCTGTTGCCCAAACCATACGAGGAGTTTTGCCTATAGGTCCATAACATATCTTATCTAGCTTAATATTGAAAGAATTATTTTTTTCGGCAAGCTCTTGAGTGTCTTTCAAAACATCTAGCAATTCTCCATCCGAAACATAACCTAAAAATTCCAAAGTAATATGCAAATTATCTTTCTTTGTCCACTTGGCTGGCAAGTCAGACCACTTCTCCGTATGAAAGGCCAAACCTTTCTTAACATCCCCCGGTAAATTTATAGCAATAAATATCCTATGTCTATTTTTCATAATATTATAATATATTCATCCATATTGACATAACTTCCACAAAATGTAAAATAATGGATTAAATGTAAATCTAGAACTTTAACAACTTAATAGGGAGATGTATTATGAAATCAAGAGAAAAAATCAAAATAGGTCATATTGTTATAGTAGAAACATGTGCAATATATAGCATAGGAATTGTGACTGGAATACGTTCAACAGCACCTCTTTTCGAAATTCACTTACTTTCGGGAAGAAAATCAACGTATTATAATTGCAATTTAACTCCGATTGCTTATATAGTTCTAAATTTAGACGAAAAATTAGAGCTTGCTGTAAAAGCTTTGATTTCCGAAAAATATCATTATCTTTTAGATAAAACCAAAGATGGAGAAATGTTGACTAGGGAAGAGACAGAAATTATTAAAAAAGATATTAAAAAACTCATTGAATCTTGATTTCAAAAAACTCAAAGCTCAGATCAAAACAACGATTTGAGCTTTTTCTTTTTCTTCATGTATTTCATAACAACAAAACAAAACCAAGCCATGATAAAAATTCCAAAAACTACAATACTCTATAGTGCTGTAGTTTATAGAACTTTATTTTAGAGCTTTATTTATTTGTTGATATATTTGAGATTTGCGATCTAATTTATTTAAAGATTTTTTGACTCTTTCCTTTTGTTTTTCGTTCATTGTTTTTATTACATCTTCCATTAAAAGCTGTGGCCAGAACATAATAGGATACCGTTTTTTAAGCTTTTTAAATTCACTATATTCTGATTGTGTTTTTTTAGATTCTTTCCGCTCAGTTCTTTTTGCAATTAATCTAAAACCTTGTCCTGATTCTAATAACCATTGATTTATTTTAGATATTGTAGTCGGGCTTGTCTTTAGTAAGTTTTGAATTTCTTGATAATCTTTTCCGTTAATTAACATTTTTGCAACCTTAATTCTTCTAGCTATCATCACAGTTTCCTGTTTTGTTAGTAAATCAGTTATAAAATCCATTATTTCTTCTGGCCCATTTAAAACAGAAATTGCTTCACAAAACTCTTGTAATAAATTGGCTTTCTCTGTGCTTGAAATTGTTGAATATTTTTTCATATTATTTTGATATGTTATTTTAATTTTATTTAAACTTTATTTCCCATCTAACCATTTATTCAATTATATTATTTAATTATAACATAATTCTAAAAACTACAGCACTCTATAGTGCTGTAGTTTTTTCTCAGCAAACATTCCCTTATTTTTTTTCTATTCGGCGGACATATTCTGACTTTTCGGTGTTTATCTCTATAATATCATCTTGCTGAATAAATAGGGGGGCGTTGATTTCGGCTCCTGTTTCTAGAGTTACCAATTTATTCCCACTTTGAGCTCGGTCTCCTTTTGTTCCAGGAGGAGCCTGACTAACTTTCAAGCTAATCTTAACTGGTAAAGATATATTGATTATTTCTTCATTAAATATTAAGGCCTCAACCTCTTGATTTGATTTTAAAAACTTAGCTATATCTCCTATCTGATCTTTTGATAATTCAAATCTTTTAGAAGAATTGTCTGATTCAGAGAAAACATATTTGTCTTTGTGGGAATATACAAACTTAGCTTTTAGTTTTGAGAGCTCGGCTTCTTCGAAGCTATCTGACCCTCGAAATGTTTGAGGAATAATATTCCCTGTGATTAAATTCTTCAACCTAGCTTGCAATACCGAAGAGCCCCTTGCTTTAAACATGGCTGAGGCCTCAACTATTTCATAAGGTTGGCTGTTATATATAATTCTTGAGCCTTTTCTTAGCTCAGAGTAAGGGATTAAAGTCATGATGTCCTCTTAAAAAATCTTCTATGGCCATTGGCTTTTTGCCTTCTGGCTGTATTTTCTTAATTATTAATTTATCTTTGATTACTTCTGTTTCTAATATCTTTATTCTTTTGTTTCTCCAAATAGTATAGGTTCCTGGCCAAGGATTAAAAGCCCTAACTTGAGAATCAATTTCTTCTGGTGTCTTCTTCCAATCAATTTCACCATCCTCTCTTTTAAAAACTTTTGTATAACTCGCTTCTTTATGATCTTGTTCTTTTGCCTTAATTTTTCCGTCAATCCATTTAGGCAATATTTCTATTAGGAGCTGAGCTCCTTTAACGGCCAATTGCTTCTCCAATTCCCTATAAGTATAGTTTTGGGAAATTGGATATTGGATATTGGAAATTATTGCTCCGTGATCCATTTTCTCATCCATTAGCATTATACTAATTCCTGTCATTTTGTCACTATTTAAAATAGCTGTTTGTATTGGAGAAGCTCCTCTATATTTTGGCAACAAAGAAGGATGAATATTAATAACCCCGTATTTAGGAATATTCAAAACATCTTTAGGAATTATTTTTCCATAAGAGGCAACAATAACTAGACCAGGCCTAGTTATTTTTATTTCATTATGATCATTAAGAACAACTAAATTCAGGGAGCCAAGCTCTTCAAGAACTGCTTCTCCAAATCTTCCTTTTCCTAAATAAGCTATTTTTGTATTTTCCATTCTATTTCTTTTTCTTTACCAGCAAACTCAAGCCATTCTCCAAAATTATCAATAACATACCACTTCTTTTTTGTTTCCGACCAAATCATTGGCATATTTCTGAAAAATGGCTTCTTAACTATTTCTTTTGGTTTCAGGCGATCTAGTTCCAGCCACTTTTTAAAGACTGTTTCTATAGTATAATCTAATTTCCTTGAATTAGCCCAATCAGCAACTTTATCAATTGCTTTCTTGGCTTTTTCAATAGAGCCGGCTAATTCTAAAAGCTGTTTAGCTGGTTTTGTGTAACGCGAATAAACTATTTTCCTTTTTTTGGCATTCTTTTTTAACTCTTCTAAACTGACGCCTTTCGTTTCAAAAAAATGAGTGATAATCTGGCGGATAGCTGTCTCTTCTTTAAGCTCATCGTAATACTTAATCTTTCCCTTTTTAATATACTCTTCAATCTTTTTAGCTGTTCTATCTCCTATTCCTTCTAACTTCTTCAGTCCTTTTAAACCATCTTCTTCATATATTTCCTTAACATCTTTTTTGAGATCATCTAATACTTTCCCTGCGCGACTATAGGCCCGAATTCTAAAAGCACTATCCCCTTTTATATTAAGAAGTTCTTCTATATCTTTTAATATTTTAGAAATCTTTTGATTGAGCATTAATATATCTCATAGGTAATGATAACCGATGATGATATTTTATTTTCTCCTGTTTGGATATCTGGTACAGCTCCACCCTTGCCCATACCGGAATCCATAGAAACTGCTGACTCATAATATGGGTTATAAGAATTTTCATTGAAATTAACTATTCTTCCTAGCTTAACTCCGAGTTGATTGGCCAATTCCTGAGCTTTTGTTTTAGCTTTTTCAATCGCTTGTTCTCTGGCTTGCTTTTTTAACTCGTCTTCATTGTCAATAACGAAATTCAATCCGCCCATATTGGTGGCACCAGTTGATGTTGCTTTTTCAATAATAGTTCCTGTTTTATCTAAGTCCCTTATCTTCACTTGAACTTGTTGAGAAACTTCGTAACCTTTTAATACTCTTTCTCCATAACCTCTTTCTGTA
>Ga0265594_1002195_pt1 | contig 14216 bp, 17 predicted proteins | sample saktaG_11_FD_190147 | JGI IMG/M metagenome (GOLD analysis project Ga0265594, IMG submission 190147) | Saline water microbial communities from Sakinaw Lake, British Columbia, Canada - sak_2011_5_24_80m | ecosystem: Environmental > Aquatic > Non-marine Saline and Alkaline > Saline ... | reverse complement strand
GGTGAGAAGGTCTCTATTGCTGGATGTGGCATAGCCGGTGAGCGTGGTTATTGCAACGCTGGTGTGGTTTTCAACGATATGGCAAAGCGTCCCAGCCGCTATTCCGGACGCGGCGGTCTAGGCTCTGTATTGGGCAGTAAGAAGCTCAAGTTTATTGTTGTGAATGATGCGGGGTGTCCCGGTGTAGCAATTACTGATAGCGCCTTGTTCGAGCAGGGACGCAAGAAAATGACTGAGGCCCTACAGACTCATGCTATTACCAAACCCAAGGGCGCCCTGAACACCTACGGTACGGCCGTTCTAATCAACATTCTTAATGAAGCTGGCGGTCTGCCCACCCGTAATTTCACTAGTGGTCGTTTTGAAGGCGCTGGCAAAATCGCTGGAGAGGCAATTTTTGAGGGAAACAAGCAACGCCTGGGCAAGGAACTCTATAACCATGCCTGCAGCCCGGGCTGCATTATCCAATGCTCCAATACCTGGCACAAAGCCGATGGTAAGGAACATGTCTCCTGTGTGGAGTATGAATCTGACTGGGCCTTGGGTGCCGACTGTGGTATCGACAGTTTAGACGATGTTGCCGAACTGGTGCTTCTATGTAATGGCTATGGACTGGATACCATTGAGACCGGTACTACTCTGGCTGTAGCAATGGCGGCTGGCGTAATCCCGTTCGGTGATGGCAAGAAAGCCATCAAACTGATGCGTGAAATAGAGAAAGGAACACCTATAGGCCACATCCTGGGCAGTGGCACCGAGATTACCGGCAAAGTCTTTGGCCTAACGCATGTGCCCACTGTGAAGGGACAGAGTATGCCCGCCTATGAACCACGTGCTGTCAAAGGCATTGGCATTACCTATGCCACCAGCACTATGGGTGCTGACCACACTGCCGGTTACACCATCTGCCCAGAAATTCTAAGCGTAGGTGGCAAGATCGACCCGCTAAGCCCTGAAGGCAAGGCGGCCCTCAGCCGTGCCTTCCAAGCAACAACTGCCTTCATTGACACCACCGGTCACTGTTTATTCATCGCCTTTGCCATTCTTGATATTTCTAGTGGTTACGAAGGTATGATAGAGGAATGCAATGGCGTCTTGGGAACCAAATGGACCGCAGATGACATTCTCAAGATCGGCGGAGACATTCTCAAAATGGAGCGTGCTTTCAACGAAAAGGCTGGCTTCACCAATGTGCATGACCGGCTTCCCGAATTCATGAGAACGGAACCCCTACCGCCGCACAACATGGTGTTCGACGTGCCCGACAGCGCTTTGGATTCCGTTTACGCCGAGCTTTAAGTTCACAGAAAGTATACAGTGGACAGGGCAACCTCACCCTGTCCACCTTCTCTTGGGGGACAACGATGCCGCAGGTTACAGTCAACAGCCAGGGAAATGTAATTCTACAGGACACATTCCTACGACACATGTATATTGCTCCCAGTGGTGAATATTGGTTTGACGAACGCTGTGGGAATCTGGTTTTTCATGCTCATCGTTCGTCGATTGCCTTCGTGTACAGTATATTGTCCGCTACCAACGGATGAGGATGGGGAAATGCGTTTCAAGGTAAAACTGTTTGCAACACTGGTTGTCTATGTTCCTAGTACTAAACCAGGGGTCTCTTTTGAGATTGAGTTACCCAATGGAAGTTCCTTGTCCGACCTGATGAACCAATTGAACCTGCCCCAAAGGGAAGCACAACTAATCTTCGTCAACGGGCGCATGCAACCTCTGGATTATCAATTACAGGACAATGACGAAGTGGGTATTTTCCCACCGATTGGTGGGGGATAAATTGGCAGATATCACGGTGAATTTATATCTTTATGGCGACCTGGCAGGCTACGGAGATAAAGTAGCTACTTACGGATTTGCCAGTCTACAAGTTTGCCTCAAAGAAAGAAGCGTAATCCGTGATCTTTTGGCTCATCTGGGGATACCTACCGAGAAACGCGGGGTTACCTTCATTAATGCTAAATTGAGCGCCATGCCTGGTTTGCAGCCAGACCTGGACTATGTCTTAAAAAACAATGATCGGGTGGCTTTCTTCGACCTTAAAAGTATGTGGCCCTTTCAGTACCGTCATGGTGCCATGATGATTGATGAAATGGCTCAGACCCTGTCCGCTGAGAAAAACAAAGGGTTGCACCATACCTACGACAAGCAATCTTAAGTGATTCAAATCATAAGAAGCTATCTTTAGCACAAAATGGCTATTTGTTTAATGCCTGTGCTAATTCCAGCAGATTCAAGTCCAACTGCTTTTTGTTCGCAACAACTTCGGCAAGTGGTGTGGCTGCGATCTTTCCGCTGACTAAGCCCACCATTATCCCGTGTTCGGCCTGCGCTAAGTGTTCTGTTGCTGCGGCACCCATCCGTGTGCCAAGTAGGCGGTCAGAGGCGCTAGGTGCGCCACCCCGTTGCACGTGTCCCAAGATCGTCACCCTTAGCTCGAAGCCAAGCCGCTCATGGTGCGCCTCAAAATAGTGCTGTAACCTCTGGGCATTGTAATAAGCACCTTCCGCAACAACTACCAGCGCATGCGCTTTACCTTTCTGATAGTCGGCGCGCAGCCGATTAGCGACAGTCTCAGGATCCGTCTCTATTTCAGGGATGACAACGAACTCAGCACCGCCCGCAATGCCAGCCATCAAAGCGAGGTAGCCGCAGTCGCGACCCATAACCTCAACAACAAATGCACGCTGGTGGGATGAGGCCGTAATCTTAAGCCTATCTATTGCCTCCAGAGCAATGTTCAAGGCCGTGTCCACTCCGATGGTCATCTCTGAGCCGTAGAGGTCGTTGTCTATGGTAGAGGCTATGCCTATCACTGGGTAATCCATCTTGGACAGCTCATAGGCTCCAGCTTGAGAACCGTTGCCACCGATAACAACCAGGGCATCAATGTCATGCTGATGAAGCGTCCTCAGTGCTTTGCTGCGCCCTTCCCCAGTTTCGAATTCGGGGCAGCGACTACTACCTAGTATGGTGCCACCCTGCTGAATTATCCCACCTACATCTCGAGCTCCTAATATCGCGAAGTTGTCATCGATGAGACCAACATAGCCATGATGAACTCCGAAGACAGCCCAACCCTTGTCTAACCCAGTACGCACAACCGCCCTAATAGCTGCATTCATGCCGGGGGCATCACCTCCGCTTGTCAACACTGCAATACGTTTCATATCACCCCTGTCACCCCTGTTAACGATGTGCTGGATTGCATATCACTAGGAATATTGCCGGAGCATTCATACACATTTTATCTCCCTGCGTCCGCGTTATCAAGCTACGTTACTGCACTTTATGACGAAAGGTGCAGAAAGAAGTATAATAACCTATATAAATGAACATGAAAAAGTTGTCAAAATCGACTCTAAAATTTATTCGCGAGGAGAAGGCTCGGATTCGCCGGAAGGTTTTGGATTTAAAAGAACAGTAAAACTTAATTAGTGAGTTATATCAAAAATTTCATTAGGCGTAGATATGCTTGGTCAGGGAGAAGGAGTATAATCATAGGAGTGAGGATGCCAGTATCTTGGAGGAGTTGCCGAGTGGAAGTTCTAGGGGGGCTGATGGTTAAACACATTCGCGGACAAGATTACACTGAATACCTCAAAGGGAACAGTTGGAGATGCAGTAACTCTCCTACTGGAGCGCACTACTGGATTGTCCGAAACCAGACAGTCTGCAAGCATTGTCTTATGGTGAAACAGTCCCAAACTGTCCGATTGGGCAGGGATATTGTGATCCATCCTGCTACAAGCAACCTTAAAGCCTAGTTGTCATTGTTTGGTGGTGACAAGTCCTTGTCCAGGTACCACAGGCCGTCCCTTATGTCATCCAAACCCCTCTACCTGCCAAAGAGATACAATGTCTTACCATCCCATTCTTACCCGGCAGTTCTAGCAGTCCCAATACATGAGAGGTAAGGAAACCACAATATGTCGGGTCGGAAAGGAGCTAAAACCGAGGTGGCAAAAAACCTGGTTCTATCTGAAGCTGAGTTCGACGAGTTTAAACAATATTGTCATGAAAAAGGGCTTTATTTATCTTACTTTGGCCCTGAAATTCTGGGCTCAAAGGAAGAAATTGAACATTATCAATTTAGTAGACCTCAAGTTATAAAACTGAGAAAGCGCCGATTTACTTTCAAGGGATACCCTATGATGTTGCTGAATGGCAACAGGAAAGATGGGACAGTAGCTTGCCACAAATTCAAGACGAATTTTTCAAGAAGGGGATACAAAGGGTGAAGGTCGATAGCTTTTCCAGGAAGGGAAAGACAGGCCATGGCTGAACGAATTTCTGTTTTTGACCTTGAGGGCAGGCTCTGCCTGCACGGTGGCAGCGTGATTCAGGTTAATGAGCGTAGCGGTGAGCCAAAAGAGCTATCCATCCCGTGTTTTCGGTGTGGAGTCTGTTGCACCAGGTATCAGGTTCGCCTAAGCCTAGTAGAGGCACGGCAAATTGCCGATGAGTTGGGCTTTGACTGGGACGAGTAGCTAGATAGATATGTTGACCAGAGATGGCCCGGGACTGACAGCTTTCTACTGCGCCACTGCAACGGAGCTTGTGTCTTTTTGGAACGAGTAGAAGCTCGTAACGTGACTCGTTGCATTATTCAACCTTTTAAGCCATCCGCTTGTAGAGAGTGGACGCCCAGCTTGTACCGACGGGATTGTCAGGAAGGACTTGCTCAGTGTTGGGGACTAACAGTAAATTCTTTGCTTGCTCATCGGGGTATGTGCACCCACTTTTCCCTGCTGATTCCGACTCGGTAGGATTGCTGTCAGCCATTTTTATCAGCTGTTTGGCACTCCGGTATGCCGTGGAACAGCCAAGCTCTGCCAGTAATCCGGCTACAGCAGCATAGTTGAGCCCCCTTATAGAGAGCAGATATTTGCCTTCCTCTGTTTCATCCGTCAGCCTGATTAGCGTTCTTTCTATGATGCAAATGTGCCGTCTAATAAGCTCGAGTTTCTCTACCAGGAAGGAAATCTCGGAGGACACCGGGTGACCATTGCCGCAGACGCAGACACACCTCAATCCTGTCCAGGCTGGGCATCATGGTATACATCAGTCTGGATGAACTGATACCCGCAGCGCTCCAGTACGGCACGACGCACTTGATGATACTTGGCATCGGCTTGGGTATGGTGGTCATGGCTATAAGCGCTGTACTGGTTACCTAGAGCACCTCAGGTGCGTACCGCTAGCGTCTTCATCGCCGATGCCTAATTCGACAAAATGGCTTATTGTTGAACATCCGATTGGGATTTGAGGAATTATTAGAGCAGTGCCTTTGCTTGAGAAGTCAGACAGAAAGGGGTATGATGTAAGCAGGGAAGATAGCATGGATATGGAAAAGATGAGATTGTTTTTTGAGCCTAAGAGTGTGGCTTTGGTTGGAGCTACCGATAGGAAAGGTGCGGTGGGGCGGATAGTGTTGGACAACTTATTGTTGGCTAAGGACAGGCGCAAAGTCTATCCGGTAAATCTTAAGCGGGAGCTAATATTTGATATGAAATGCTATCCTGCTCTGGCCTCTTTACCGGAAACACCTGACCTGGTTATCATCGCCACGGCTGCAAAAACCGTTCCTGAGGTAGTTGCAGAATGTGGCAAGACTGGTATTAAAGCCGCTATCATTATTTCCGCCGGTTTCAAGGAGATGGGAGAGGAAGGGAAAGCACGCGAGGATATAATCCTTGCTCTCGCCAGCAAATATGGTATTAGGATAATCGGCCCTAATTGTCTGGGTGTCATCAAACCTGGTGCCAATCTGAATGCTACCTTCGCCACTGGGATGCCCAAACCGGGGCGTATCGCCTTTCTGTCGCAGAGTGGAGCTTTAGGCTCAGCAGTACTTGATTGGGCAGTGAGTAGAGATATCGGTTTCAGTGCCTTTGTCTCCCTAGGTTCCATGCTCGATGTCGATTTTGGCGACTTGATTGACTATTTTGGTGAAGACCCTGAGACCCATAGCATCATTATCTACCTTGAGTCTCTGGGCAGCTCCCTACGGAATACCAGAAAATTTATGAGCGCGGCTAGAGGGTTCGCCAGAACCAAACCAATAATCGTCATCAAACCAGGGAAGTTTCAGGAGAGCATCAAGGCGGCTAGATCACATACCGGAGCTATGGTCGGGGAAGATTTATATTACCAGGCTGTTTTTGATAGGGCTGGCGCCGTAAGGGTGGAAGAAATCGAAGATCTCTTTAACTGTGCCTCCATATTAAATACTGCTCAACTACCCAGAGAGCGAAATTTGGCTATTATAACCAATGCTGGTGGGCCGGCAGTGCTGGCTACGGACGCTCTCATAAGCCGTGGAGGCGAACTGGCCCAACTCCGCGAGGAGACCATTGCTGCGTTGAATGAATTCTTACCAGCCTACTGGAGCAAATCCAATCCCATTGATATTCTGGGAGATGCTGACCCGCAGAGATTTGCCAAAACTATCAAGGTGACTCTCAAAGACCCCGGGATTAATGGTGCCGTGATTATCTATACGCCGCAAGGCATAGCTAGGCCCGCAGGTGTCGCCAAAGCAATTATAGAATATGCTAAAGCAGCCAGTAAACCAATTTTAATCTCCATGATGGGCGGTGGAGAAGTCGCTGAAGCCAGGCAACTATTATACGAGAATAATGTGCCCACTTATGAATTCCCCGAAGAGGCCATCAAAACCTACCTCTACATGTATCAGTACTCCCGTAACCTGGAAGAGTTGTATGAGACTCCGGAAGATTTACCACTGCATGCGGGAGCTCCCAGAAACTATCTTAAGGTACTCACCCGCCACTGGCTAAAAGAAGGCAAAACGCTTTTAAGTGAAGCTGATTCAAAAAAGTTCCTGTCAACATACGGGGTTTCAGTGACAACGCCGTATTTCGCTAAAAGTGCTGGAGATGCAGTCAGCGCAGCCTCAAACATTGGCTACCCGGTGGCAATGAAGATAACCTCTCCTGATATCAGCCACAAGTCAGACGTTGGCGGGGTGAGGTTAAATATCTCTTCGGCCAACGAGCTAGAGAAGGCGTTTGCCGAGATGATGGAGACTGTCAGAAAGTGCAAGCCTGATGCTAGAATTGATGGTGTCAGCGTTCAGAAAATGGTCACCAGTTTCGATTATGAACTGATTATCGGCGGTAAGAAAGACCCGATTCTGGGACCGGTAATAATGTTTGGTCTTGGCGGGACAGAGGCAGAGTTCTTTAAAGATGTGGCGGTAGGTTTACCCCCGCTAAATCAGGCACTAGCCCGCAGGGTATTAGAACGAACCAGAACTTACAAGATACTATCTCAGGGCTTCAGGCATAAACCGCCGGTCAACTTACGCTTGCTGGAAGAGACCTTAGTCAGGATCTCAAACTTGATTATCGATTTCCCTAAGATAAAAGAGCTTGATATCAATCCGCTGGTTATCAGCGACGGTACCGCTATTGCCCTGGATGCCAGGATAATTCTGGATGAAGAAGCAGTGCAAAAAAGAACCGGGGGATATTCCCATCTGGTAATATCCCCTTATCCAACGAAATACATTCAGCCCTGGAGATGTAAGGATGGGAGGTCGGTACTTTTAAGACCAATCCGGCCTGAAGATGAACTATTGGAAAGGGAACTTATCGCTGGCCTGTCCAAGGAATCATCTAGGTTCAGATTCTTTTATATCATTAAAGAGATAACTCACGAAATGCTGAGCCGATTTTGCAACATCGACTATGACCGAGAGATGGCGATTATTGCTGAATACACCTCAAACGGTAAACGGAGAAACGTTGGCGTTGGCCGTTTAATCCCAGAGCCCGGTAGGGAGACGGGGGAATTTGCCATTGTCGTGGCCGACGATTTCCAGGGAAACGGACTGGGCCTGAAACTACTCGATAATTTAATAGGTGTCGCTCAGGATAAGGAGCTAAGAAGTATCTACGGAATCGTGTTAAATGATAATTGGAAAATGATTGGTCTAGCGAAAAAACTTGGCTTCACCACGATGAGACTTTCCGACGAGGAAAGTAGAGTAACCTTGGAACTCTGAACAAGGCTTACCATCTGACTTAGCTTGAACGAAACGATGGAAATCAAAAGTAATAGTGGCGGCTTAAATAACCGGTTTAATATGCCACCTTAGAATAAGAAAAGCTTGTTATGTGATCTAAGTGTACAAATTGACGAAGTGTTACTCATCGGCTCGTCAATACTACTTCCTGTTCCAATGTTGTAACTACATTCCGTACGCTAATGGTGTAATGTGTTTATGGTGGATGGTGCACAAGATGGCTTTAAAGTCAGGAGTACTCAAACTCGCTGTGTAGATTGACTTTGTAAGCAACCGGACGACTAGAAAGAAGGGCTGCCGATGCTGAGTATCAAGCGTCTTGTGGCGGGACTTGCTGAGCCTTATTTACTAAGCCGCAATTTGCCTGTTCCCTTGCAAAGTTCTCTCAATCCTTCTTACTTCCCTGCTTCTTGTCTTCATTGCTCTTCCCCTTACGCATGTCGGCATACTTATTTTTATGCTGCTTCCCGATATTCTTTTTCTTGTCACGCTTACTCATCGTCTTCCTCCTCTATCCAGAAAAACATGATAGGTCACTCCTTTCGTTTCAATAGACGGAACATAGTCGCGCAGAGCTTTCGCACGCCTTACATCATCCCTTCCATGCCACCCATGCCGCCGCCAGGCATCGCCGGCATCTTTTCCTTCTCCGGAATGTCGGCCACCAACGCCTCGGTTACCAGGACCATGGCAGCGATGCTGGAGGCATTCTCCAGAGCGCTGCGGACCACCTTGGTCGGGTCAATGATGCCCTTCTTCATCATGTCGCCAAAATCATCAGCCTCGGCATCGTAGCCGACCCCCGGCGGACTCTTCTTGACGGTATCAACGACTACTGATCCATCTCGTCCGGCATTGGTAGCGATCCAGCGAATCGGCTCCTCGACCGCCCTGCGGACAATATCCACGCCGGTTGCCTCATCGCCGTGGAGCTTAAGGGAGTTGAGCTTGCTCACGGCGCGAATCAGACCGACGCCGCCGCCGGGCAGAATGCCTTCCTCAACCGCAGCTCGGGTCGCTGAAAGGGCATCCTCTACACGGTGCTTTCTCTCTTTCAACTCAACCTCGGTAGCAGCGCCAACCTTGATCACTGCCACGCCGCCAACGAGCTTGGCCTGCCGATCTTGGAGCTTCTCGCGGTCGAAGTCGGAGGTCGTCTCCTCAATCTGGGCCTTGATCTGCTTAATCCGGGCCTTGATGGCCTCTTCGACCCCCTTGCCCTCCACGACCGTGGTGTTGTCCTTGTCGGAGGTAACGCGGCGGGCGCGGCCCAGGTCGTCTACAGTGACAGAGTCGAGCTTCCGTCCTACTTCTTCGGAGATGACTTTGCCGCCGGTAAGAATTGCGATATCCTCAAGCATCGCCTTGCGCCGGTCACCATAGCCGGGCGCCTTGATCGCCACGACGTTGAGCGTGCCCCGCAGCTTGTTGACCACCAACGTAGCTAGGGCCTCGCCGTCAACATCCTCGGCAATAATAAGCAGGTTTTTAGAGACCTTTAGGATTTTCTCAAGCGCCGGCAGCAGGTCAGAGACAGCCGAAATCTTCTTGTCGGTGATCAGGATAAGCGGGTCCTCGATGACTGCCTCCATGCGCTCGGCATTGGTAATGAAGTAGGGGCTGATATAGCCGCGGTCAAACTGCATACCTTCGACAAACTCGGTCTCGTACTTCGTGCCCTTGGACTCTTCGACGGTGATGACGCCGTCCTTGCCGACCTTCTCCATGACCTCAGCAATGAGGTTACCGATCTCCTTATCTTTGGCGGAGATCGTGCCTATCTGGGCAATCTGCTCCTTGCCCTTGACCTCAGTTGAATCCTTCTTGAGTTCTTCAATGATCTTGGCAGTAGCCATCTGAATACCACGCTTCAGGGCCAGGGAATCAGCACCGGCCGCTATGTTCTTGAAGCCGCCGGTAATAATAGCATGGGCGAGAATGGTGGATGTGGTGGTGCCGTCACCGCAGGCATCATTCGTCTTGCTCGCGGCTTCCTTGACCAGCTGGACGCCCATGTTCTCGAAAGGATCAGGAAGCTCGATGTCCTTTGCTATGGTGACGCCATCATCGATTACCGACGGAGCGCCCCATTTCTTGTCAAGAGCGACGCAATGGCCCTTGGGGCCCAGCGTGACCTTGACCGCATCGGCCAGAGTATCAATACCCCTCTTGAGGGAGTGTCTGGCCTCTTCACCAAAAATTATCTGTTTCGCCATTTTTTCCTCCTTTAAGCCTTCTTGGCTAGAATGTCGCTTTCACGCATGATTACCAGCTCCTGATCATCAATCTTGATCTCGGTACCGCCGTACTTGGCGTAGATGACTCTATCGCCCACTTTGAGGTCCATTGCAATGCGCTTGCCCTCATCGGTAAGACGGCCGGGGCCTACGGCGATGATTTCGCCTTCCTGAGGCCTCTCCTTGGCGGTGTCCGGGATATAGATACCGGACTTGGTCTTCTCTTCCTTCGGTACGGGTTTCACCACTACACGGTCAGCTAGTGGTTGCAGTTTTCCTGTCATGTTGTCTTTCTCCTTCTTCGGTTTCCGTTTTTCTATTGCCATACCTGCACCTCTTTTGATTTATAGTTTCACATAGGTCCCGCTCAGGATTTCTTCATTGGCCTAAGGACTAATTATGATATTGTTCTCGACTTCGGACACGCCTGGTGCGGCAAAAGCTGCCCACTGCGCTTCTGCTCTCTCTGCCCAGGAGCGCACACTGCCGCTGAGAATCATCTTACCACCGCGAGTTTCCACTGTGATTCGCCGCGCGTCAAGTGCTAGCCGGCTTTTGTTACGTTCCTTTCAGCTGACAGCAAACGCAAATATATCCGCCCAAAAAGAGAGGGAGACGAACTATGCCGCCCCCCTCAATCAAACTAAATGACCTGGGACTTTATGCCGCGATTGGAGCGGCGATCTTGTACCACTTTGAGTTGGAAACCTCGCAGGTTTCAACCTGAGGGGTTCCCTCAATCGCTTCTTCCATGGCCTTCAGCGCTTCTGGGTACTTTATGCTGTTAGAGGTTTCCGCGTTCTCTTTCTTATCCCACAAGCTGATCGCAACCGCCTTCTTTCCGCCTGATACGACGAGCGCGATCTCGTCCTTGAAGCCCTGTAGCAAACGGTTCTCTCTTTTTAAGCGCTGGTATAATTTCATGCCCGGAGGGGCGTTAAGCAAAGAGACCATTACCGTTACAATCCCACTACCTTGGATAAAATTGATTTGCCTTTCAAAAATGGGAGTGGGGATGATAAGCGGTCGGGGAGGGCAGCGTGGGTAGGGGAATGGGGGCTGCTCTGTCTTTCTATCACGCTGACCTCCGGCCTTATCAATCTCTACACCTTTTCAATAGTAATCTTTACTTTGTCACCTTTTTTGAGGTCTTCAGATGGCTTGAATTTGACTGTCTCTAGCTTATCTGAGTAGCTGACTTTCAGACTAACACTCAGCTCATCCGTCTTCTTGACATCGGCAGACATCTTACTCTGAACTTCTCCAAGTTTGGTTGGCATTTAAATCCCTCCTCTTACTTGTTTTGGTAGTGAGTAAATATTCTACTCACATTTTTAATGATAGTATATTTAACTGGATTTGTCAAGTGAATTGTGATATATATTTATTAGGCATGGTAAATTAACTATATCGAGTTAAATAGAGGGAGGATTCTGATGGATGTTTCTTTGGTAATCAGGCACCGGCTTAATAAGTTGGGTCTTCAGCAGAGAGACCTGGCAACCGCCGCCCAAGTTACGGAGTCCTATATTTCCCAGTTGCTGACTGGGAAAAAGGCACCCCCCTCGGCTCATCGGACAGACGTATATGAGAAAATGGAAGCGTTCTTGAAGCTGCCGAGTGGTGAGCTTTCGAAGCTAGCTGACCTCCAGCGCATTGAAGAATTGAAAAGAAAGCTAGGAGACCCGCCTGCGCCCGTGTTCAAGGAAGTTCGAGGGTTAATTCTCCGCAAATGTGCTCTCAACAAAGAACAACAGATACGAGCGATTTTTGAGAAACAGCCGTTAGGCGAACTCGAACGCCTCGTCACACAGAAGCTTCTGGACGTGGTCAAGAGGGTGGCCGAAAAAGAATTGGAAAGTGAAGACTGGCTCCGGGAGGTGGCTCGACTCAGCAACCGAGGCTATGAACAGATGCGAGTCATTATTCTGGAGTTCCTCGATACGGATATCTTCCACCTGTCGATTGAAAACTGCGTCTCATTCTTGGAGCCGCTGATTGAATCGTGGGACATTGACCTCGAGACTTTTGGTATGGAAATTGTCTTGAACCACAGAGTAGTGTCAGAGCACGTTAAGAAATTGGAGTTTGTTGAAAAGGAACCCGAACAGCCTTTCGAGGAAGAGCCGGGGCTCAAAGAATTCTTTCATGACACTGGGCTCAGCAGCGATGCTAACGAGGAGGAAATCGCGTTTCTAAGAAAGTTGAGATTCAAGACAAAACGACCTACCCCGCTCTATTACTACCGGGAGCTGCAAAACCTCAGAGACCCTCTCCATTTTCGCACGCATTAGCTTCTTGGTTAATGCTCTACTTGGCAGCTTTCGAACCAGGAATAAACCTGCCCTCTAAAAACTGGTCCAGTTATAATGTTAGGACTATTGAACTTTTGATTGGAATGTTGGCTGGCGGGTAAGACCAATTTAACAATCACTCATAAAGTTACATCAGGGGTAAAAAGGTCAGTTTTCATTAATCTCCATTTGGAGTATCATGTAAGCAGAGAGAGAAGAGGGTTGCTCCCGTCGTAAACTGAAAAAGGAAATCTAGTGCAAGATGTTCAGCAAGAATGACATCATATTCTATGTAGTTGCAGGTAATGTGATCGCCTTGATAGCTGGACTTGCTGGAGCAAACCTAACTGTAATTCTGTTTTCGTCCTTGCTGATTCCTCCGATTATTCTAATTATCTTGAGAATTATCCGCTGAGATACAAAAGGTATATTTCACAAAATAGTATTTTGTGACGCACCGGTGGTTGGTCTTCAGTTCCGAGTGATTCAGCTGCATTGCACAATCTAGCGGTTTGTTGGACAAGGGACAAAGCAACAATGCAGAGATCGAGCCAATTTGTTGAGGCTACTTTTCAGAATTGGTCGTTCTATCCAGCAGGCTACTCTTTGCCAAATTCTTTAAAGCGGTAGCCTATTCCTCGTTCACCTAGGATATACTTCGGTTCCTTCGGATTGTCCTCGAGCTTCTGGCGCAAATAGGTCATATAAAGCCATAGATACTGGTCTTCATCCCGGTACTCATAGCCCCACACCTTTCTAAGTAATGTCTCATGAGTGAGAACACGACCAGCATTACTTACCAAATGGTAGAGGAGACGGTATTCGGTTGGTCTCAAGTGGATTTCCTTACCTTTTACTATAACTTTGCGGCGGCCGAAGTCGATGGAAAGATTGTCATCCACCCGTATTTCTGTCTTGGGGACCGGACCGGGCATCTCGGTTCGACGCAAAGCCGCTTTGACCCGCGAGATAAGCTCCTTCGGGCCAAACGGTTTGGTGACATAGTCATCGGCTCCCAGATCAAGACCCCTAACCTTGTCTGTTTCTCCACCCCTGACTGTGAGCATGATAACCGGCACGTTCGAGACTTCCCGAATCCTTCTCAGTGTCTCAAAGCCATCCATATCTGGCATCATGACGTCGAGGATGATAAGGTCAGGCAATTCTTCAGTGATTTTACTTAGCGCCTCCTGGCCATTACTGGCATATGAGACTTGATAGCCCTCCAGCTCCAGGTTCATGGTCACGGCCTCGGCTATGCGAGGTTCATCATCGACGACTAGAATTGTCTTACTTTGTCTTCCTTCGTATACCAATGGTACTCAACCTCTGTCATATTCAATTACTAACCGTGTAGTGGTAGGCTGAAGATAAGGCGAGTTCCCTTTCCCAACTCACTCTCCACCCAAATGCGACCGCCATGAGCTCAATGAGGGTTTTACAAATGTAGAGTCCTAGCCCTGTACCCTTAACTCTCGTGGCTGAGCTGACCTGCCCCCATTAGTTGTACCAGTTCTTACGTCGTTACCATAGTTAAAATAGTCTCAGGTGCTGGCGGACGATAGTTCCTGGCACTATGTGGACGTACCTGATTATATTCTTTCCTCCACTGCT
>Ga0265594_1002194_pt1 | contig 14219 bp, 8 predicted proteins | sample saktaG_11_FD_190147 | JGI IMG/M metagenome (GOLD analysis project Ga0265594, IMG submission 190147) | Saline water microbial communities from Sakinaw Lake, British Columbia, Canada - sak_2011_5_24_80m | ecosystem: Environmental > Aquatic > Non-marine Saline and Alkaline > Saline ... | reverse complement strand
CTTTAAAAAAATACGGAAAAATACGGGAAATTTTTCCCAGCCGTACCGGTCACCCAGACGAAGGCACATACCATCGATGATATCCGGAGTGATGCGGGTCCAGTCCAGCTCCTGGTCTTCATAGAATTCCAAGGCCGTCCCGAATTTCTCACGCATCGATTTCTTCTCTTCTTCGAAGAGCTTCTGAACAGATGGTTTTAAAACTTCCTTATCGATTCGCTCGGTAATATAAAGACTCGCCAGGGTCGCCAATCCCTCGGCGAATCCGAACGTCAATGACGTCCTTTGATAGTTATCATCGCCCAGCAGATAAGCGAATCCCGGCAGTCCGCCAAACTGGAAATTATGTCCCACTTCATGAAAGGAGAGAAAGAACGGAAAATTGTTCTCTTTCAGAAGGGTTTTGCCGAAATGAATGGGGTTGCCGCTATAGGCAAAAGTGATCGCCGGATCGTACAAAAAGGCCTGTTTCTCGCCGGGCAGCGGTCCCAGGGTAGGTACCTGACCCGCGGCAAGTTCTCTTTCCAGCAGGTAACAGGTGTCCAGCACCCGGAGCAAATCCAGCGAATCGATTGTTGATTCGTACCATTTGGGAAATTGCAGCTGTATATACTCGCCTTCGTAGCACTTGATCACCCCTAAATCACCGATGACCAGATCCTGCGGCTTACTGGTTCCGACCCATTCTGTCCCCTCCGGGTACACTTTCAATTCCCAGCGATACAATCGTTTTCTGAAATGTGATCCGTCCGGAAACAGACCATTAAAAGAATAACTCGGTGATTCGATCCGTCCCGACTTAAAATATTGAGTCTTATCGGTGCTGTAGATTTCGACCTCATATTCAGCGGTATCACAATATGGCTTCCATTGAAAAATCAGCGGATTTTGTTCGGTAACTTTTTCCAGATCAATACTCTCGCTATCTTGCGGGTAGATTATTTGCGTTGCAAACCCATCCACTTTCCGAACAACATTTTGCGGGCGTTCTTCACTTATCTCAAGACTATCGGTCTTCCATAGGAGCGGCATCCGCACACCAACATCCGCAGGGTGAGTGATAAGATAGTACGTGCCGTACGGTAAATCCGAGAACACAAAAATACCATTTGAGTCCGTCTCCGTTTTGCCAAAATACAAACCGGTAATCGCGTTGTGGATATTGATACGCAAACTGCACGGCTGAGTGTTCTCGAAAAAAGCACCCCGGATTTCTCCGCCAGCGTCCCGGGCCACCGCTGCATCCGTCAGGAATAAGTATTTAACCATAAATACCATGAAAATGAAAAGATTCTGTTTTTTACTCATTTTAGTCACTAAAAAAGATTACGATTTCATTTATGAATTCATATCTGCGAGGAATCTATTTGTCGCCTCATGCAATTTCAGGCAGACCTTTTTCGCATCGAGTTCCTCACCATAATAGAGCAATTCCATATTTCGCCTGTAGATATTTTCCCATTCCTGATATTTGCTGATGAATGGCACCGAAACTCCATCGCGGCGGGCTAAATCATAAAATACCTTTTTATAATTGCTCAATTTGGAAACCAATTTGCCCTGTGGTAATCCATATTCATACATCGACATCCGGCTTACAAACATTCTGCCCATCTTGCCGATAATCTTCAAATTCTCGGGGTTGCTGAGCATATAGCGGATCAGTTCGTAGGCGATATGCTTATGAACAGCTTTTTGCGGAATGGATAATGCCGAACCTCCTATAAACTGGAAGCGTCCCTTGTCTCCTCTGGGAGTCGGAGCGACGGTCCAGTTGAATTTATCTTCCAATAAATCCGCGAAAGCCGGCGCGCCAAGATTGAAATCAATCGCCACAACGCCATCGACAAAAGGTTGAGGTCGGCCCTGGGTAACCTCGGGTAAGGGTGCAACCTTATGCTTCCAGCGCAGGTCATTCATCCATTGATAGGCCGCAATCGTCTCGGGCAGATTGAATTTCGACTCCGTCCGCTCGGCATTAAACCAGTCACCGCCGAACGAGCGCAAGATCCAGTACTGATATTCGGCGCTCGCCTCGCTACCGAAATTGAGTCCGAATTGCCGATTACCTTTGCTAAGCTTTTTCCCGACCCGCAATAAATCGTCAAACGTCCAGTTTTCGTTAGGCAATTCCTCGTCGATCTCTTTATACATGTCCAGATTGATATACAGTCCGCCCGTCGCATAATCGTACGGATAAGCGTACTGACTATTTTCGTATTGAAATTCGCCTACCTGCGTTGCATAGTATTCCTCCGGCCAGCCTTCCGGCTTGAAAAATTCGAGGAACGGATCCAACTTCTGAAGCAAATCAATCGAGGCGAACGACTTCACCCGAGTGTTATGCATCCAGACCAGGTCCGGTGGTGAGCCGCCTGCCAACAGTACGGGCAGTTTGGTATTGTAATTCCCGAAACTGATTCCCCAGTCCAGCTGCACCTTCAGATTCGGATAATAGGTTTTGAAAAATGTATCGATGATCAGATTCCACTTTTTGAACTGGAAGGCACTTTCCCAACTCATAATCTTAAAAACACCGGAAATCTGCGGATCGACAACGCCCATTGTCCACTCGGTCTGCGGGTATTTGACATCAAAGCTGAGTGGCTTCCGTAATTCGGACTTGTCTCCATTCCCGCATAAGCGCCAAAGCGACAAACCGTATGTACCAACTCCCAACTGTCCAAGCCTTTTTAAAAAATCTCTTCTGATCATTTCAATAGTCCCTGCAAATTCTGGTTTAGGTTTTCATTGACTGGCGGTCAGCCCTTAAGCCCCGAGGTGACAATCCCTTTTACATAGTATTTCTGGCCGATGATGAAAAGCACGATGATCGGTAAAATCGTGGCGCAGGAAGCTGCCATGATAAAATGCCAGGGTGTTTCCGCCGCGATGCGGGTTTGAAACATCACCAATCCCAAAGGCAGCGTTTTGTTCGAAATCGTATTGATCATTATCAGGGGCCAGAAGAACTGATTCCAGGTTCCCATAAATGTGAAAATTCCTAGAGTCGCAAACACCGGTTTGCATAAAGGCACAATAATTTTCCAATAGAGTCCCCAGTAGCTGCAACCATCGATTTTCGCCGCATCCTCCAGCGCCCGGGGAATTCCCATCATGAATTGACGCATCAAAAAAGTCCCCCAGGCACTGAACAGACAGGGAATAATCAAGGATTTGAGAGTATCGATCCACCCCAGGTTCTGCATGATAATGAAAAGCGGGATCATCAATACCGGAAAGGGAATCATCATTGTTGCCATATACATTAAAAACAATGAATCGCGCCCGGGAAACCGCAGGCGGGCGAACGCAAATCCGCCCAGAGAGCAAGTGAACAACTGTCCGATCGTCACGCAGACCGTCACAAATAGGGAATTAAATAAAAACCGATCAAACGGAAGTGCTTTCCAGGCTTCCAGATAATTCGACCATTGGAACTTTTTAGGCAAAAATACCGGGGGGAATGTCCAGATCTCGCCGGCCGTTTTTAAGGATGAAAGGATCATCCATAAAAACGGCAGAACCACTATCACGCTGAAAATAATCAACAGCGTATAAGTAAAACCATCGGCGATATTGTTATAGGTACTTTTATTCAGCATACTGGATCATTCCATCCCTTCATCGTAAACCCATTTTTGGGCGAAACGCCACTGGAAAAGAGTTAAGCCCAGAACGATGATGAACAGCATCAAAGCGATCGTGGCAGCATATCCCATTTTAAACCACTCGAAAGCATTTTGAAAAATATAATATACCAGAGTCGTTGTCGCCCCGGAAGGACCGCCGCGGGTCATGATGTAAAATTGGTCGAAACCCTGGATGGCACCAATCGAAGTAGTGACCAGCACAAAGAAGGTCGTGGGTGAGATTAACGGAATCGTTATATGAGTTATTTTGTGCCACCAGTTGGCTCCGTCGATTTCGGCCGCTTCATAATACCGTTCCGGGATACCCTGCAATCCGGCCAGGAAGATCAACATGGAATAGCCGGTACCTTTCCAGATACTCATAATAATAATTGCCGGCATCGCCCAGGTTTTGCTTTGCAGCCAGCGGGGACCGGTTATACCTAATTTTCCAAGCAGATAATTAAACAATCCGAAATCTGCATTATATAACCATGACCAAACAATCGCAATGGCAACCAGCAGGGTGACGCTGGGCAGAAAATACAACGTGCGGAAGAATATTACACCGTGAATTTTTCTGTTCAGCATATACGCCAAAAAAAAGGACAGAATAATCGTCAACGGTATGGTCCCGATGGCATAATAAAAAGTATTCCAGAGGTATTTCCAGAACAGTTCATCCTTCAAGACATTGACGAAATTCTCAATCCCTACAAATTTGGGATTAGTGGCCAGATTCCAGCGGGTAAAGGTAAGAAACAGGCTGGCAATTATTGGCAAAAAACTAAAGATCAGGAATCCCAGCAGATTGGGAGACAGAAAACAATAACCGGCAATTTTCTCTTTTTGAATACTATTCGTTCCAAACAATCTGAGTACCATTTTTGTATAATTTAAAAACTATTTACTTATCTCAAACAGACCCGTCGATATAATGCACGGATTGAAAACTATGCGATATCGATAATCACCTTGATGGTTTCATGCAAATCATGGAGACATTTATGCAGACCCTTCTCCAGATCAACCAAGGGAAAATGATGGGTGATGAGTTCTGCGGCTCTTATTCTTCCCGATGAAACTAATTCAACAGTGAAATCAGTAAGTTCTTTTGTTTTAATTAATCCGGGTTCAAACCCTCTCATCGTGATATCTTCATTACTGATAAGTTGGGTATTAATAGAATCATTCTTACCACGATGTCCAAAAATGATATATTTTCCGTGTCGTTTTAACAGATTCAGTGCCAAATCAATGGAATTTCCCTGTGTCCACCTATTATCTCCCATTGCATCGATAACGACATCTACCTTACCAATCATCTGGCTGAGGATATCAAATGCTTCCCCATAACTTTTACCATCCAAATTCAAGGTATCATCGGCTGCAAGTTCTTTGGATTTAGCTAGACGATTAGCATATAAATCCACCGTATACAATTTATCGATACCTGCTAATCTTGCTTCCTGAGCTAAAAACAAACCGGCTGGTCCTTGCCCTAACATTAAAACTTTATCTCCTATATGTAGACCGGAATCATAGACCAGTCGAATCGTACCGCATACCAGTTCTAACAGCGCTCCCTCATCATAGCTCATATCATTCTTTAGTTTACAAATACCGAGGCTATTTGGTTTAATAGCATTGTATTCAGCAAATCCTCCGGTCATTTTGACCCAAAATCCAAGACGATCACCTACCCTATAATCCTTTGTGCATTCTTTACCCACTTCCACGACTTCTCCGCAGCACTCATGACCAAGAATATGCGGAAATTTAGGGGTTGCATAGGGGCGAAAGGTTCCATTCCAAATATGAGTATCAGTAGAGTTACATATTGCAGAACGATGAACTTTAATTAATAATTCATCCGGACCGCATTTAGGATCCGGAACATCTTCGATTGACAAATGCATCGGTTCGTGCAGGACTGCGGCTTTCATCGATATTCTCCTTGTTTTAGTACTTGAATCATATTGGATACGTTTTTCTGGAAGATCTCTTTCAGTTGATTGGGATGAATATGTGGCTCCATTGTCAAATATCCGTCATAGCCATCTGTCAGCAGACGCTCGATAAGCGATGAATACGGAATTGCTCCCGTTCCCATCTCACAACAGATATAATCTCCGGATTTATCCTGCCACAGGAAGCCTTCGCCAGGTTCCGCATAGAGATCTTTATGGTATTTCATTCCGTCTTTAATATGGACATAGCCTATATAGTCCCGTAACAGATTATAGGCGTAGGGGTAAGGTTCCTCACCCGCAAAATAGAAATTGCAGCCATCGAAGGTCAGTCTGAACTTCGTTGAATTGATGGCCTGCACAAGTTCCAAAACGAAATCTGCGCTTCGCGTTGGATCGACCCCGCTGGGATCGAATTCATTCTCCAGCACAATCGTAATATCTTCTTTCTCTGCCAATTCCAGGCACGGAGAAATATTATCTTTATAGGCCTGCAGGGCTTGTTCCGGCGTCTTCATGGAATCGGCGCCGAAATAAGTGTTTACAATTGAAGCTCCGAGTTCCTTTGCGGCTTTGATGCTGCGAATTATCAGAGCCTGTCTCTGGCTCACGTTACCCGGCAGGTTTAATTGCGTCCAGGTTGAGACGCATATAGTGCTCAGTTCGAGTCTTTCCAAATCTGATTTCACCTGGGCGAGATCGGCATATTCAAAATTGTGAGGAATCCACAATTCCAGGTTAGGTACGCCCAAATACTTGGCCATGGCGTAGACCTCTTCGATCGGCCGGAAAGGAAACTCGGTTCCGGAGATGGCAATCTTATCCATTATTTGTTTGTTCTGCATGTCTTATTGCTACCACTTTCTCACGTTTAGGTTTTTCGTTGACCTTGTTCGATAATCACTCGTCGCTAAAATGAAATCGATAGACCGGTCTGAGACTGGAGACCAAAATCCTGAAGGTTCAGCGCTGCGTAATCGAACTCAAAGGCTGTATTTTTTATATGAAACCGAACCCCTGCACCCACACTCCAATCAAATCCATCGCGATTAAATTGATATCCGCCCCGCAGGATATAGTTTTCCATAAATTTATACTCCAAACCGGCGCTGCTATTTTGTCCAATATCGTTGAAGTAGTTGATACTACCCATTATCGCCAGTTTGTGATAATTCATTTTCAAGATATCGTATCCGGCCCCAAATCGAAAACTGGTGGGGAGACGAATTTCGTTCGCCACATGTTCTAAAAGTACATCATCCGTCTTATAGTCAGGGAAAATCTGATATTCCAATTGCAACTGATCCCCCGAAATCTGTTTTTCGACTCCGAAGTTGATGAAGGACATCCCGATGTGTAATTTGTTATAATTATAGATGAAGCCTACATCAAAAGCCCACCCATCGGATACCATATCCCAAATCGTCTCATTGACGTATTTTGCGGAAATTGCCGCACCGAAGCGATCCGTGATTCGTTGGCCATAAGTTGCCGTAATCGCGAAGTCAGATGCGGTAAATTTTCTACCTGTACCTTGGGGTTGTAGAATCGTGGTTTCTTCCATATCATCCATGGTGATAAAATTAACAGAGGCTCCGAAATATCCGCTGGTGGAGACAGGTGATTTAAATCCGACAAAATTGTGATTAATAGCCGCAATCCAGCTGTTGTTGAAAAATGTGGCGCTTTTTTTATCGTCAAGGCAAATACCCGCAGGATTCCAGTACATGGCTGTTGGCCCTTCCGGCATTGCAGTATTCGCTCCACCTAATGCAATCTCCCGGGCTCCCACTCCCAACTTCAAAAACTGAAAACCCGCTGTTCCGACTTTATTATCTATCTGCCGGGCAGGAGTCAGGACTGACAATAATAATAATGCGACGATGATTTTAATTCTTTCGCTCATATCGTACCTCACTCTCTTACAAATTGTAATCTTCCTTGACCGGGACTTGCCGGATAACCACGCTGAAAAATATTTAATTGTCGTTCGAGTATCCCGAATATCATATTGTTCCTGTCAAAATATTCCAGAATGGTGACTCTTTTCTATCTAATGATTGCGAACTTTCCGACATCTTTTCCGAAAGGAGAATCGAGATAAAAGACATACACTCCCGTGGATGCTTTCTGATTATTACGGGTCATCAAATTCCAGAAGGCCGTCCCCCCGGTCTCACTATCGAAGCCCGCTCCGTACGGTGCTCCGTGATGGATTGTCTGCACCAGATCGCCCGCTATCGTATAGATTCTGATTGTGCATTCCGTCGGCAGATTAATAAACTGGACCTTCTGGTAATCATTATCGATATCCCAGGCCGCCCGCACCAGATAGGGATTGGGAACCACTTTGACATCCAACTGGGTATGATAATTCACCTGGCTCGCCACCGTTGAAAATTGATACACATCCCCTCCCCGAGGTGCACTTACCCCGGAAAGTCTCACAATCAGTGAATCTCCCGCAACCACCTCATGACCCGGGTCTTCTACAAAGATAAAGGCGCCCGGTACGTAAATCTTGTAACCACCCGCTTCATTGGACAGACTGTTCCTGAAATCCACCGGATTATTGTACCAGGTCCAGGTCGTATCCCCCGAAACCGGATCCACAGATGCGACAACCTTCTCAAAACTGGCCAGTGCAAAATCGCGACCAAAAGACTTGGCCTCGTATTGCAATGTATCGCCGTTGTCCAGATCGTAGACATTCACCCTTCTTTTACCGGCAACTTCATAAAACTCGATCAAGTACTCATGCGGTAGGAAATAGGCCCCGTACGGTAAATCCAGCGGTATGCTTGTTTGGGGGGTATTATAGGTCTCATAATCCGTTTCCGGATGGATCGTCACGCCCGTCTTCGCCTGCTTGAAGTAGGCCGTATCGATTGCATTCAACAGGATATTCGGACCCGTGTAACTCAACAGCATCCCATCAAACAGGTCTGACTTGACCGTTGCAGCCGGACTGCCGATCGGAAAATTCAGGGTGCTGACGACCGTGTCTTCCGTTGCCGTATTAACAAGATAAATATCGGGTCCGTAAACCGATACTTCTTTATCGTATCGGAAACTCGGCAAACCGGAGAATCGTATCTGGAAGGTCTTATTCTTCACGCTGTCCGCTATCAGATATTCGGGACTGACGATAAACTGAAGCTCATCCGCGTCGCCTGCGATTAGCTCCAATCCTTCCATCTGCGGTTCGGTGAAGTTGGAGGGTGGCGAATTCGGAGTCTCCGCGTTGAGGTTGACGCCAAAAACCGTGCCCGTTTCCATGGGAGGCACAACCTCGAACTCGGGATCGCCATAGCCCAGCGGTTGATATTCCCCCTTATCGTAGGCAGTGACCGCGTAGAAATAGAGTTTCCCGTTGATCAGATCCTCATCGACATAACTGTGCGCCAGGCCCGTGTTCTTACCGATCGGATTGCCTAAATCGTCAAAACTTACTTTGTCCCATTGCCCCAGCATCTCGAAACTGCCCTCATCGCCGGTCGTACTTTTCCAGAGTTTGTAGCCTTCAAAGTCCAATGAATCGGAGAAGTCCGGCAAGGAGAGAATCCGTTCGACAGTTTCTTCGGCTTTATTGTCCCAGATCACGATGATCTTCTGATCCTGGGGATTCAGTCGAATCCGCGGCATATTCGGAGGCTGTGGGAATCTATAGTTATTATCATAAACAAACTGCGCGTTTTCCGCGACCAATTTCAGATAATCCGCGTAATGTTCCGGCTGCCCTTTGACCGATGAATCGATGTACCACATGGGCCAGGCGAAACACATCGCTACCACGAAGGTGGTCGATTCGCCATAGGCCAGATTGAACGGACCGGAGGATAAGAATATCCGTTTGTCAGCCGGTTCGGTATCTTCCAGATCATAATATTCTTCCGACAGTAAATCGTACCGCATCTCATCTGTACTGGGATCTGTTGCCCAACGACGAAAGCAAGACATTTTCGCCTCACCGGTAACCGGATCCTTAGCCGGTCCGTCAAGAAACTTGATGCCCACATATCCGGGCGGATGCTCTAAGTCTTTCTCTATGCCCGATAATTCCTCCGCACTATAGGCGAAGCCAATATTCAAATCGGGAAAGCAGCCTGTCAAATCATTGGTCGGATCACCGATATCGGGATCCATAGCAAAACCAATATAGGCGTCTTCCAATGTTTTCTGATCGGGATTGATATTTTTCACGGTATATTTAACGAAGGCAATATCCCACACATCCCGGAAACTGCTGGTCCAGGAGTAGGTTTCGGCGGTCAGTAAAATGCCCAGCGGCTTGCCGGCCTCGAATTGCCGGGAAGCGTCCAAATCATTACACTGACACCAGGAATCCATCTGGGAAAAAGCAATAGGATTCCCGTCTTGGCCGTAGCCACCGGGCCATGGCGGTAAAGCTGCATTGGGATAGTCCGTACTTACAAAAATAATTTCGGACGGATCGGTATAGCCCGGTTCGTTCGGAAGATTTCCCGGCACCAATTCCGTCTGACAGTTCGATGTGTTATAACCGACGGTGACCTGTTTACGCCCATCAACTTTAGCACCGATCCAGATGCCTGCGCCAAAAATATATCCTTCATTGGTTCCGCGCAGCCATATACCGCCACCGGGAGTTTGTGCCGTCGGATCCCAGCCAAAACGACCGTCATTAGCAATTGGAATATCATATCGGGCATAGATATGCCGTAAATCATGTATAGTGATTTTATCTAAAGATCGGTTGTCTTTTGGCAGTGCCCATATCCTCAAATCATTTATACACAGCCCAATAAATAAAAGAACCATAATCGCGGGCATAATTGATCTAGTAATTTGTTTAGAACTCATAATGCACTTCCCCTTTTTTGTAACTACTTCACTAGCTCCAACAGGAGTCTATTTCGTGATCTGTATCTACAGCACACTGCATTCTCAAAATTTAATATCCAGGCCAATCATGAATGTTCTGGGGTTGGGATAATTTCTTTTGAACTTCAACATATCATCCCGAAAGCGCTGATAGGCAACTACGCGCTCCTGCGTCGTCAAAGCGCCATCACCATTCAAATCCGCCAACTCGGAATACAGATTACTCTCTCCTTTCAGGTAGGTATCGGAGGAAAGACAACCTGCGGTCAGATTGTACATATCCTGATCAGGATTGCCCGAACCTTCAAAGACGGAAAACGGCTTTTGTAAATTGAACAGATTGTATACTTCTACAAACAAGGTCAATTCTTGACCCAGGATTCGAAAATCCTTGTAAAATTTGCCGTCGGCAGTGTATGTCCACGGATAACGCGCTGAGTTGAAACGGTCACTGGTGACATTCATCGTATATGCCGTGACCGGGGTATAGGGTCTGCCCGAATGAAAGGTCGACATGATATTTGCTCCAAAACCGGAGAGCAGCTTTTTATTGAATATACTAGGTCCCTCGCCATACGGGATTCTGAAGTCCAGATTAATATAAACCGTGTGGTTTTGATCAAAATCCATCGGCATAGTATCCTGAGGATAAAGCGGTTCATATCCCAATAGTCTGGCATAGGTGAGACTCAGCAATGGGTATCGCGTAATTTGGGTTACATCGGACGAAGTACCTTCAGCCGTGCAGAACGAATAACTGATCGAGCCCCCAAAGTAATGGCTGTATCGCTTTCGTAAAGTGAGTTCAAAGCCTTTGGCTTCAGCATATTCCTCATTGAAGGCCTGGAAAAACCAGTCTAAAGTAGGAGATCTTCTGATCCTGTAACCTTCCAGGTTAAACATATTTTTCTGATAAAGAGTAAGATCCAAAGCGACATTTTCGGTTAAAATTGTTGAGAGGCCTACTTCATAGGCGATCGTTTTTTGGGGTTCAATATCAGGATTGCCCATGTTTAAATCAGCCTGATTCCGATCAAACCATAGGTACGCAAACATCCGTTCCAGCGGAGGAGTTTGGAAAAAGTGCCCGTAGTTAAATCTAAACATCGTCCTGTCCGTGACCGGAAATGATATTCCTAAGCGCGGGCTTAATTGGTATTTTGGATCGGGATTCGTCCGGTCTTGCTTAAACGGATTTGACGGAGTGCTTTGAATCGGATCAATACGATATTCTGTGACTGCATTAAAATAGTCAAAACGCAATCCAAGATTCAAATACATGCCCTCCAATTGAAGCTGGTAGTTGACGTAAGATGCGAACTCCAGGGGCCGGTACCCATCACCCAAATCATTGACAGATTCAATTGTCAAGGCCGTATCGCTCGGCGACTCTTCATAAAAATCGATAAGCGGGTAAGTGACGCCGATACCATTCAGAGCGGACATTGCTCCGATCGCGAAGCGATTGACGTTGTGCTTGTTAAACTCAAATCCAGCCTTGATCTCATGATTTTTATGGATCTGGCTGGTCAGATCGTATTTCACGATGAAATTGCGGTCTCGATTCTCTGAAAACCAGTCGCCATCGCCGGCCCAGATGAAATTTTCAAAATAATCAGCATCCATTGTATTTTGAATACCGCCCGTGATTCCATAAGGATTACTTGGCGATACCAAATCGGTTGTTCGTCTCTGATAAACATCATCTATGCCCTGACTGTCACGCAAACGCCACTTACTGTATTGAGTACCGGTGGCATCCCCGGGTATCTGGTAATTGTGATCGAGAAAGGGTTTGCGGAAGGTGAAATCTTTCCACCAGTCACAATTGGCGCCTACCTTATTCCCCGACCATTCTGCACGGTCGCGCTGTCCGCTGATCGAATGCCAATCCATCATCCCTACTTTAAGCGTATGGTAGGCTCTGGAGCTGATGGCATGCTCCAGAATAATTGCGCCATATTTCGATTTATTCAACCAGGCCCCCAAGCGATCCAATTGATTTTCATCGGCACCAAAACGCCAAAACATATTATAGTTGAGACCTTGCGATCTGTTCATTGACCAGGTCATTTTCAGTTTCAGGGAGGATGTGACAGGCAGAGAATATTTGAAATTGGTGCGGTATTCCTGAAAACCTTCGTGGGGATGGCGACCGAGATTGGTACCGTCCGGCGCGATCACTTCTCGCTGGGAATTCATATCGCGGGTATTCAGATAGCCGGTGAAAAATATTCTTCCCTTCTTTACCATCGGACCGCCAAAAGTAAAATCCCAGATATTGGCGTTCTGATAGAATTGGCTGCCCGAATTCACTTTATCGGTTTTGTAGCGCAGACTCCCGCTGTACTCGGGACCGCCCTCTTTGGTGACGACATTGACGATACCGCCCATGGCATTTCCGTACTCTGCGGAAAATCCCCCCGTCTGTAAAACAATCTCTTCCACCGCATTCTTATTGATATCGGTGATCATGCCGCCGCTAATCGGATTGGTCAACGATAGGCCATCCACCATATAACTGACTTCTGTCCAGCGGCTGCCCCGAATATAGTTACCGCCTACAACGCCCGCCGATGTATTTATGACTGAACCAACGGATTCCACAATCAGATTTTCGAATTCTTCGGAAGACAATGTCCTGGTGGAAGAAGAAACCTCTTTATGGATCAGAGGACGTTCAGCATATACCTCTACCGCCACACCGATATCAAGTACCTTGGATTGCATTTCAACATTTATTTCGGTAAGCAAATCCTGAATGACTTCTACGTTCTTGACGGTTACCGGGCTGTACCCTATATAGCTGACTTTCAAGGAGTAGGTTCCGCTCGGGATATTCAAGATAAAGTAGTGTCCGTCTACGTCGGTCATTGTGCCGAGCAAGGTGCCCTCTAAAACGATGTTGGCGCCCGGCAGTGGTTGGCCGGTCTCCTTCTCTACAATAAGCCCGACAATCTTGCCCTTTGTACCGGCAAAAACTAGGGTAGATGATGTTATCATCAGTAGGATGATTAGAAAATAGCTAAAATATTTGCTTTTCATTTGGATGAACCTCCAAGTTATAAAATATTTCTTGTGCCAAACCTGTGGATATATCTATATGATGGAATTTCGTTATCTTAGGAATACACATTTTTTAGCCTTCACCCCCTGGTTGGTTTCTACAGAATAGATATAGATTCCACTGGAAATATTTGAAGCGTCCCAGATAAAATGATGATCTCCGGCATTTCTATGACCTTCATCTATAATCCTGACCAGATTTCCCAACAGGTCATAAATTTTTATTCTTACTTCTGATTGTTGTCCAATTTGGTAACTGATAATCGTGCTCGAGTTAAAGGGGTTGGGATGGTTGGGATAAAGCCTAAACTGCATCTTATCCGCTAATCCCGGATTTTCGTCGACGCCGGTCATCATCATGGCCTCAATTTCCGGCTTGATCTCTTCATATTTCTCGTTGTCAATCGGGAAATCCCATTGATCCCTGAACTGAGTGCGGAGATCCGCTCCCGCTGCCACGCTGAAGGCGCAACAAGTGACAGTCATTGCCACCGTTTTCGACAGATCGTAGTTACTTCTCACATTATTTTTAACAACGGTGAGAACGTCCCAGGATTGATCCGGAGGCTGCAGTATCCTGAAAAATCGAGGGAATATCTCATATCCGTACTCCTCCCCCAGAGACATAAACATACCGTCCAATAAATCGGGAGTCAGAATATGGAAATTGGGATCTTCCTCATAACCT
>Ga0265594_1002192_pt1 | contig 14236 bp, 15 predicted proteins | sample saktaG_11_FD_190147 | JGI IMG/M metagenome (GOLD analysis project Ga0265594, IMG submission 190147) | Saline water microbial communities from Sakinaw Lake, British Columbia, Canada - sak_2011_5_24_80m | ecosystem: Environmental > Aquatic > Non-marine Saline and Alkaline > Saline ... | reverse complement strand
AAAAAATGGAAGGATATTGTAATATGAAATATAAGCACGCCTTGTTTCTCAACCCGTATATTGAAAATACAGCAACAAGTATCATGGGACTTTTTCCACCCACGGGCCTTGAATATGTAGCTACCAGCGCAAAGGATCTTACAGATAAATTAACGCTTCTTGATCTGCGCTATGAAGACGATCTTCAGCATGCCCCTGAGCTTTTAGATTTTATAAAAGATAATAAGGTCGATATTATATGTGTAGCTGTAGGATGGGATCGCCAGTATAAGGAGATATGCGAACTATTAAATAAGATGCCTAAAAATATCCCATTAATTGTAGGAGGGTATAAGGCAACAGAAGAAGCTGCTGAGCTATTCAATATCTGCCCAACAATAACAGCCATTGTCAGAGGAGAGGGCGAAGATACAATACAGGAGATATTTACAGGTGTTCCATTTGAGGATATCCTGGGACTTTCGTATAGAGATAATGAGACAGTAGTACATAATGCGAATAGGCCATTGAGTGATGTTAATAAGATCGCTGCACCAGACCGAAGCTTAAGAAAAAACGACTACCGGTTAAAACTAAACGGAGTTGGTGTTAAAAAGATGACATTTGATACTGTATTGAGTGCAAGAGGGTGCCCTTTTAATTGCAAGTTCTGTACATTCAGCTTAAACCCTCTTGGGCAAAAGAGAACATACGCAGCGCGAACAGTTGCTTCGGTTATGAGTGAAATTGATAAGATTGATGCTAATACCATACTTTTTAGCGATGATAATTTTTTTACTATCCCAAAAAGGGCAGAAGAGATCTGCGACGCGATCATTGCCAAAAAGATAAAGAAACGTTTTATTACGCAGGCGCGTATAGATATCTCAAAACACCCGCGCTTATTAGCAAAGATGAACCAGGCAGGGTTTAAATTGCTTCTTTTAGGTATAGAATCTGGTCATGATCGCATACTTACCCAGCTGGATAAGGGATTTGATTCAAAGACAATACGCGAAGCGTTTTCTGTGTTGCGTAAATACCCGATCTATTGCCACGGATATTTCATCTATGGCAATATAGGTGAGACTGAAGAAGAGATGCTTTATATATCACAGTTTGCAAAAGAGATAAAACTTGATTCAATCACATTTCAAAAATTGCGCATAGAGAAGTTCTCGCCTTTAAGGGAGATCGCGGAAAATACACCCGGCTACCATGTAACTGATAGGGGTGAGTTATACTCAGATGCTTATAGTCATGCTACTTTGAAAAAGATAGGCCGCAAGATAAAATTTTCCTTTTACACGCCGATGCGCCTTATCAAGATAGTGATAAAAGTAGTTAAGGCGAGACTTTTTACCTTAAGCGAGGTCATATCACTTTTAAATGCTACCCCTCGCATATTATACAGAGTGCTGGAACGCGAGATGCAAAAAAAGCGGCTTGGTAATTCCATCAAGCGTATCTTCATGAAAAATTCATAAAACTATACGGAGTAAATATGTTATGAAAAAAGTAAAATTTACTTTTGTTATATTAGTTATTATCATAGCATCAGTTGTATCCTATAATTTTTTAAAGACACAATTTTATGAAAACAAGGTCTTAAAGCAGATTATACAGCGCCTGGAGGCAGAATCGCGTATAGCAGAGGTCTTGGTTACGAATGTGCAATATGATGAAAAAGATAATAAGATAAAGACTACGATAAAATTTTTGGAGTACGATTCAAAAGGTGAGCCTCTTGAGCCAAAATATTTTACCTTTGCGGGTAATATCATACAATTTCAGTCACTGGTAATCAGATTTGATGATATCCATATAAGAAGAGCAGACAAGCTGCGCGACAGGAGCGCTTATCTTTTCTGGAAAGTATTTATGCTCGATGGAAAAAATACGCAGGAATACGATATAACGAAGGCAGACCAGGTGCCTGAAGGATATAAGATAGAAGGTGAAAAAAATGGATTTGAAAAGAAACTATGGATGGAGTTCTGGCAGTATGCCTTAAACAATGAAGAAGCAAAAAGGCTAGGGATAAAAAACGCTCAGATAGAAGCTCCTGGTATGATGTTTATTCCTGGCATGCTTTATACTATTAAGGTAGAACATGATGGCGGCATGAGGATAGATTCCTCCCCATTACCTTCTATACTTAAGGGTGAAAAAATACCTAAATGAGCTATGAAAGAGTATTCAACTCGATATGAAAGAAAAAAAGAGAAAAATATTTCTGAGGACCTTCGGATGGCCGATGGCCGATTTATAGTGAGTCGATGATGTCGCTAGCCGCGGCGCTGGTAGAATAGCCCCTGCGTATCGTCATCCTGCCTGCCCCGAGCGGAGTCGAGGGGAGCCCGCAGGGCGAAGGATCCCTCAAACAAATGTCATTCCCATCCCCGCTTTCGCGGGGATAAACTCCAGTGGGAATCTATAAGTGTCCATTCCAATGAAATCTCTGCTAATCAGTGGACATTAAATCTCATAATAAGCAATCAGCCCCAAAAATCATCTTGACAATATGTCGCAATTATAATATATTATTTTCGACACCTAAAAGGGGAATATTATGCAATCAATTGTGGATAGAATAAAAGAAATCATCTATAGCCAGAAGAGAGGTTTTGTTTTCACCAAAGATTGTTTTTTTGATATAGGCAATCTCAAGACAGTTGCAAAAGTACTGGAACGCATGGTTGAGTCCGGCGAAATCAGGCGCATTGCGCGCGGATTATATTATTACCCAAAAAAACATCAGGAATTTGGTGATGTGCCGGCGGACCCTAATAAAATTGCTGACGCTTTGGCTGAAAAAGATAATCTCAAAATCCAGCCGTCAGGGGCATATGCCGCCAACTTGCTCGGCTTATCCGATCAAGTGCCGGCAAAAATTATTTTTTTAACGGACGGGCATTCCCGGACTGTTCATGTTGGGAGGAGGAGTATTACATTAAAAAAGACAACTCCCAAGAATATGGCAACGGCCGGGCGTATTAGTGGTCTGGTTATTCAGGCTTTGCGTTATATAGGACAGGAAAATGTGGATGATAAGGTTATCAATATTTTAAAAAGAAACCTGACCGAAAAAGACAAGAAGATACTTATGGCCGACCTTCGTTATGCTCCGGTGTGGATTGATAACGTGTTGAGAAAATTGAATGAAAAATAATCCAAAAAATCTCGTGCCATTTGCGCGAGAGACCGAATACAAAGAGGTGCGCTTTGAATAAAAAAGACATAGTCAGAGAGTATATTAAGAAGCACAGGTATTTTTCTTTATCGCAAATCGTTGAAGATACCAATTTTAATAAGAAGCTGGTTAAGGATTATTTATTTCAGTTTAAGGAAGAAAAAATTGTTTATGACGCCGGTTATGGGTTTTTCTCAACGGTTGCTCAAGAATTCCCTTTTGAATCTGTTCGCAGGGTAGAGACTATACGTCAGGATATAAAGAAAAAATATCCACTTATCGATTTTTTAATCTGGGATACTAAACTTTTCGCGCCTCTGTATCACCATACTCAGACTCACCACATAACTTTTGTAGAAGTTGAAACAGAAGCTGTTTTTCCTGTATACGATTATTTGGATAGTAAGCATAGAGGTGTTTTAAGGGAAAAAAGAGTTAAATCTTTTTTTGCCGGATTTGATGTTACCCGAGACCCTGTGATTGTTCGTGTTGTTCCGTCACGTTCTCCGCGGGCCGGGAATGTTCCGGCTTTGGGAAAGATTCTGGTGGATATGTACCTTGACCTTAACAAATACAATTACATCGCTCAGTCTGATTATTTTGAGTTATGGTGGGATTTGGTCAGGCTTTACAGGATTAATATAGGAGAGTTACTGAGCTATAGCAGGAGACGCAGATGTCTGCGAACGTTAATTCCACAACTTACTTATAATATTAATAGTTACGCAATAGACTTTTGCCACATTATGTCAAATGTTGGCAAAAGTCTATAATTAAGGAGATTTTGTGCTTGATAAACAAATTATAGAAAAACTGAGACAAAATCTTGGGTTTAAAGATCTCGGGATATTTGAAAAAACTGTATATGCTTTAAACCTTTTACCGTCATTACTTGAGGTTTATCCTGATCTCATTTTTAAAGGAGGAACATCGATTCTTTTACATCAGTATCCTCCGGCAAGACTTTCTATTGATATTGACATTCTTCTTCCTGCAAAAGAGAAAGAATCTATTAATGAACGATTGGTAGCTGTTGCTGAAAAGTCGGGCATATTCAAATCTGCAGAGGAGAATGTAAGGAAAAGCAAAATAGAAATCCCCAAGCTTCATTTCAAGTTCTTTTACGATTCCTATTTTTCCAAAATAGAGCAGAGCATATTGTTAGATATCGTTTTTTCCGAGAATCCTTACCCCCAGACTGGTTAAAAAGCCATTGAAAGGACAGCCGCTTATATTGAAAGAAACAGATGCTGTGGTCACAATCCCGACAGTGGAGGGGTTATTCGGGGATAAGCTGACAGCAAGCGCGCCTAAAACACTCGGTTTAAAATTGCCTGAAGGGCGAGATATGGAATTTCTCAAACAGGTCATTGATTTGGGAACACTGTTTGACCTTGTTTCTTCAGTTGATGAAATAAAAAAAGCGTTCGAGAAAGCTGTATATCAGGAAAATGCTTTTAGAGGGACAAAGTTTACCAGCGAGAATGTTATCGATGACATCTTAGACGTAGCTTGGAAATACTCTCAGTGGCTGGTTAAAGGCGCAGACAATTCATTTGAGGAAATAAACTTAATTAATCGCGGTTTAGGGCGCATCGGAAATCATCTGGTAGGCTCAGTTGATGCGGCATCCCTTAAAGCGATGTTTGGGAAAATTGCATATATTTTACGGTTAATCAAAGACGGAGAAAAGGGCACAATTATTAAAAATGCTGATATATCATTATTGGAGAATACACGTTTCAATGATAAACATGCAATTCTGGAACGGTTAAAAGGCATTAACTCCGAAGCATATTTTTATTGGGCTTTGGGAGTCGGGGAAAAGGAACAATAAGACAATGAACTACTGGTGGACATCAGATTATCACTTTTCGCATTTCAATATCATTCGGTATTGCGAACGGCCGTTTAAGACGGCTGAGGAAATGGATGAAACGATCATCCGAAAGCACAATGAGCGGGTTAAGCCGGAAGATACTGTATTCTTTCTGGGTGACTTTATTTTTAAAGGCGGGAAAGAAGGTGGAGAAGAACGGTATTGTGAGTTTGAAAAGAAACCCAGTTTGTACATCCGGACTTTCGGATGCCCCCGTAGTTTTGCTATTGCAAAACTATGCACGGGGGCACCCATGCCTCGGTTTTTACAAAAATCAGGAGTTAAAAAATGAAAGTTTTTGTAAAAACCTACGGGTGCCAGATGGACAAATTGCTGCCTGCCGGCAGGCAGGCACTCGGATCATACACTCGCTCAAGGAGTGGTATAATAGAGATTAAGTACCAGTACGATATAGGGTTGCGGAAAAGGACAAGAGGGGAACCGAACGTAAGTGGAAATAGATAGAAAGGACGATCGAGGTTATGATTAAAAACATATTTTTGGCTTTTATACCATTATTCGTAGCAGTAGATGCTATAGGTGTTTTACCCATATTTATCTCTCTTACTGAGAAAATGGAAGCAAAAGAACGATTAGGTGTAATACTTAAGTCTCTTGTTACTGCGATCTGCCTTGCTATAGTGTTTATATTTTTAGGCAAGGCTATTTTTAGGGTGCTTAATATAACCGTAGCTGATTTTATGGTAGCAGGTGGTATTTTGCTTTTTTGTATTGCAATTATAGATCTTTTGAATCCTGCGAAAAGAAGACGCATTCCCGCCGGCGAGATGGGCTTCGTGCCGCTTGGCACTCCGCTTATTGTGGGGCCAGCTGTTTTAACAACATCGCTATTAATGTTGGATATATATGGTTTATTACCGACTCTTATGTCAGTTTTAACTAATATCATTTTGGCCGGAATAATTTTTTTATCAGCTAACACATTTATAAGACTTCTTGGTGTAGCTGGAACGAGAGCGCTTTCTAAAATTACAAGTTTACTTCTGGCAGCTATTGCTATTATGATGATAAGAAAAGGCATAACTTTTATGTTGGGTTTCTAGAACAAAATTCTAAAAATAAAACAGGAAGGCTATGATAAAAAAGATTTACCTTCGCACCTTTGGCTGGCCGATGGCAGGGTTATAGTAAGTCGATGCTCAGTATCGCTGAGGCGTTGGTGAGGGAGACGTAATTCCAAAAATCCGCTAAATGTCCATTTCATCGAAATGCTCACTATCCAGTGGACATAGAGCAAAATGCCTGCCAACAAATAAATTCCTTGACTTTAATGTTCACTAAGTGTATATTGTTCACTAAATGGTGAACAATAAAAAGGAGTGAACAATATGAATAATCCCACAAATGGAAAGAATATTTTTGCTGATAAGGCTACTTTTATCTTACGGAAAATGCTGTCTAGTCCGGGTAAGAAATGGGTAATACGTGATTTTACAGGTGAGAATGGGGTGAGCCTTGGCATGGCTCAAGGGGTTCTTGAGGCCATGACAAAAAAGGGCTATATCGAAAGAGTTAAACGTGGGCCTAATAGTTACGCACTTCTTACAAATACACGCGAATTGGTCGAAGATTGGGTAGCGGTGTATCAATTTGAATTAAACGATATCCATACGTATTATTCGGCTGATAAGGCCATCTTACCAAAGCTTAAAGATTGTTTAAAAGATAAACAATACGCGTTTACACTTCATTCCGGGGCAAACCTGATAACATCTTTTGTGGTGACTGATCAGGTTTATGTGTATTTTTCTCCTGAAAACTGGAAAAAAGAACTTCTCGATTTAAGGCAACAGATGGATTTAAAAGAGCTTGTTAGAGGCGGGAATATTCATATCATTCGTCCCTTTTATAAAAACAGCGCGTTTTACAATACTCAAATGATTAAAGGCTACAAGGCTGTTTCCAACCTGCAACTTTACATAGACCTCTATAATTTTAAACCCCGGGGAAAAGAGCATGCCGAATATTTAAAGCAAAGCTTAAAGGAAAAGGGGAAGGATTTATATGAATCTTGAGAAAATCGAAGCCGTATTTTTCAATGTGCTTGAAGATATCAGCGATTATCTTCCGGATCTCACGCTTGTTGGCGGGTGGATGCCTTATATTTACTCAAATTTTCTTTGGAAGACAAGTGTTCGAAATCCTGTGACCACAGTTGATATAGATTTTGGCGTGGATCAAACTGTTACCGGAGATTATTCAAAGACGATTTTTGAAACGCTTTCTTCTCTGGATTACAAAGAACGTCATCTGAAGATGGACAGGCTGTTTCCTGTCGTGTTGTATAAAGAAAAGGTCCCGGTAGAGTTTATTACTTATCCTACTGTTGATATTAAGGCAATCGAGAGGATGGTTGGCCAGCAAATTCAGATAAACAAAATCGACAAATTCGATTTTCTCTTAAAGCACCGGATTCCAGTAAACATTCAGGCCAAGAAAAAGAACAAAAGCTATACGTTGAATTGCCCCAAGCCGCCGGCTTTTTTGTATCATAAAGGATCGACTTTCATTGACCGGATGAACAAAGAGAAGCAGGCCAAGGATTTATATTATATGTATTTCATTTTGCGATACGCTCCTGATATAGACGTAATTTTAAAAGAAGTGTCTAAGTATAAGGCAAAAGGCTATTTGCCGGGTGTCGCGGATAATATCAACAAATTCTTTGAGCGGGTCTCTAGCCAGGGCTGTTTAATGATTGAAGAGGAAAACGGAGACGATGAATATATCCATGATGTTAGACAGGATGTATTTGAAAGATTTGAAAATTTGAAAAAAGTATTACAAGGGACGTAACTTTGAAAACCTTCGCCATCGGAGATATTCACGGCGCTTACAAAGCAATGATGCAATGCTTTGAGCGCGCTAAGTTCGATTATGAGAGAGGTCGCTTGATCGTGATGGGCGATGTTTGCGACGGGTATCCGGAAGTCAGGCAGTGTATCAATGAGCTTTTGAAGATTAAACATTTTGATCTGGTCATTGGCAATCATGATATGTGGGCACTTGATTGGGCGTTAAAAGGGGATATGCCGGAAATATGGACGAGTCAGGGCGGAGACAGAACGATGGCATCATATAACGGCGGGCCTATGCCACAGGAGCATATTGAATTTTTGAAAGACGGAGAGCTCTGGATTGAACACGACAATCAGATATTTGTACATGGGGGATTCAATCCCGATGTATCGCTTAAAAGCCATAACGCGCAGACTTTGGTCTGGGATAGAACACTCCTTGATATAGCGTGGAAGAAGCAGATAGATGGTCATAAGTGCCAATTTGGCAAGTACAAGGACATATTTGTCGGTCACACAACAACCGAGCTTTATAACACATTACAGCCGATTCATGTGTGTAATGTATGGAATCTTGATACAGGAGCTGGTTGGTCGGGTAAGCTTACTATAATGGATGTTGATTCAAAAGAATACTGGCAATCGGATTTGACACCAGACTTATATGGCGGAAAACCGGATAAGTTATGCAGTTTGAGGAAAGAATAAATTATGGGAACGACAACATTTTTCCTTAGACTTAATGATTTGGGTAAACCATTAAACAAAACGGGGGATATCTAACAGTAGAAGAGGTTGCTAAACAACTTGGCTTGTCTGAATATAGAGTGCGTGAGCTTATTAGAGACAAACAGATCCGCGCCACAAAGATAGGACAGTGGAAAATAAACCCAGAGGATTTGCAGGAGTTTATTAAGTCCGGACGAATAGATAATAATATTTGGTTTAACTGGAGAGAACGAAATAAAGGATTAAAGCATGAAATATAAAATATTCATTAGCGGTATTCAGAAAGAACTTAAAACAGAACGTCGAGCTATTAAGAATTACATATTTGAAGATGCGCTTTTTTCTGAATATTTCGATGTTTTTTATTTGAAGATGCTCCTGCTAAAAGCAAGTCGGCTGAAAAGTCTTATCTTGAAGAGGTTAGAAAATGCAATATTTATATAGGTATTCTTGGCAACAAATACGGCGCAACGAAAAAAGCAAAAATCTCACCGACTGAAGCAGAATTTAAAGAAGCGAAAAAGAAACATAAGGCCATCCTAATTTATATCAAAGGGGACAATACGATCGACAAGAAACGTAAAGCCGGTGTTCAAAAGTTGATTAAAGAGGTGCGTGATTCAAAACGAGGTTCTTACGCATTTAAAACTTTTAACGGATGGAAAAATTACGAATGCCGCAATTTTGTTATTTGGGAAAGAGCCGCGTAACTTCTTTAATCAGGCCAATATTAAATGTATTCAATTGCCTAGCACCAAAGTTGAAAAACCTTTTCCCTCATACCATATTTATGATGGAACGCTATTTGATCGGGTTGATAAAACGGTAGGTTTTGTATTGGATATAATAAAACAAGCCGTTATCCAGCAAGAGCATACACCACAGTTTAAACGCCCCTTTGAAATACCTGTTTTTGCTATTCAAGAGGGGATTGTCAATGCTGTTGCTCATAGGAATTACAACACAAGATCTTCGGTTCAGGTTATGGTGTTTCTTGCTGCGTAGGAAAGTATATAAGCATCGCAAGGAACCTCACTAAGACGATGCTCTAAGTCAATCGGTTTCTTGCTGCGTAGGAAAGTATATAAGCATCGCAAGGAACCTCACTAAGACGATGCTCTAAGTCAATCGGTTTCTTGACCGTGTAGAGATATGGAATTCAGGAACATTGCCTGAAGATTTGACTGTTGAAGATTTAAAAAAGCCGCATGCGTCCCATCCTAATAATCCATTATTAGCTGGCACGCTTTATCTTGCCGATTACATTCAACAGGTTGGCTCAGGAACTCCTGAAATGATAAAGCAATGCCGTGCTCAAGGCGTCCCAGAGCCGGAATTCGCATTGATTAGAAATGTAGAATTCAGAATAATTTTGTCGAGGGATGTTTATACAGAGGCTGTTAAGTTTATCAAAGTGGGAGGTCGTATAACTAATAAGGAGTATCAAGAAAGATTTGGATTGAAGAAGAGGCAATCCACAGACGATCTTAAAGAACTCGAAAATAAAGGTGTTTTGAAGCGAGTGGGTACAACAGGGAAAGAGGGACTTATTACATTTTAAAGGGGCATTAAAGGGGCACCATGAAGAAGGAGTGTTTATGGGAGTGGGAAGCTTCCGGGGTCGTGGCAATGAAGGAAGACGATGAAAGAAAAAGATAAGCTTTTAAAAAAGATAGAAAATGTTGATTTTCAAATCACTTTACTTAGTGATTTGAAGAAGAAATTAGTCAGTCAATTGGATGATTCACCTAAGGAAAAACCTATTTCTGGCGACTCATATATATCCATTGACTTTGATGAGAAAAAGGTTATCTCTGATGTTTCGGCATTTGATAACATAGCCCTATTTCGTAGTTTGTTTCGTGGACGCGATGATGTTTATCCGCGCTTTTGGATCAGTAAAAAAACAGGAAGGTCTGGATATAGTCCTGTATGTAAAAATGAATGGGTACCTAGGATTTGTAAGAAACCTATAATAAAGTGTTCAGGGTGTCCTAACAGAGAGTTGGTTCCACCAGATGATGAAATAATCCGCAAGCATTTAGTAGGGGCGCATATAATTGGTATCTATCCAATGTTACGAGATGAAACCTGTTATTTCTTGGCGGTTGACTTTGATAAAGAAGACTGGGTGGATAATGTCTTTACTTTTAAAGAAACTTGCATGCAAGAGGGTGTTCCAGTAGTAATTGAGCGTTCGCGCTCTGGCAATGGAGCGCATGTTTGGGTATTTTTTAAAGAAAATATTCCAGCAAACTTGGCAAGGAGAATGGGTAGTTTCTTGTTAACAAAAACTATGTCTAAAAGATACAAACTTTCTATGAAAAGTTATGACAGGTTATTTCCGAATCAGGATACTTTGCCAAAAGGCGGGTTTGGAAGCCTTATAGCGTTACCGTTCCAGAAAGAAGCTGTGAAACGCGGCAATAGCGTTTTTATAGATGAAAATTGTACTCCGCATGCTGATCAATGGAAATTTTTGTCTACAGTAGAAAAAATGACCCTTCGCAATGCTGAAAGGTTTTCAAAAGAAGCCTCCAGAGCCGGACAGATTGTCGGGCTGCGAATGAGTCCTGTAAGTGAGAATGATCCGCCATGGATGCGATTGCCTTCAGGTAAACGTAGATACAGGTCAGTTATAAAAGATCTACCAGAAAGATTAGAATTAGTAATAGCCAACAGGATATATATAAAGACTGATGGTTTACCTTCTGTGCTTCTGAATCAAATTAAACAATTAGCGGCATTTCAGAATCCAGAGTTTTATAAACGGCAGAATATGCGGCTATCAACATTTTTAACTCCAAGAGTCATTTCTTGTTCAGAGATCCTGGATGATTACCTTTCAATTCCTAGAGGTTGTTTTGAAGATGTTTCCTGCCTGCTCGATGAGTATGGAATTAAAGTTGATATAAAAGACGAACGGGTAGCGGGCAAAAAAGCCAAGTTTAAATTTTATGGTGAGTTAGATAAAGAGCAGAAAGCTGCATGCAGGAAAATTTTAAAGAGTGAAATTGGAATTCTTGTTGCTCCTTCGGGAATGGGCAAAACAGTTATGGCCATTCATGCTATCGCTAAAAGGAAGACGAATACGTTAATATTAGTTCATCGTAAACCGCTTATGGAGCAGTGGCGATTACAATTAACGTCTTTTCTGGGTATCAATTTGAAGGATATAGGACAAATAGGCGCTGGTAAAAATAAATCAAATGGCATGTTAGATATTGCCATGATTCAAAGCATGGAACGAAAAGGTGCGGTAGATGACAGGATAATTGATTATGGCTTTGTCATAGTAGATGAATGTCACCATATTAGCGCCGTTTCTTTTGAAAGGGTTCTAATGCACACAAAAGCAAAATATATATTGGGCCTTACAGCTACACCTTTTCGCAAGGATGGTCACCAGCCTATTATTCATATGCAGTGCGGTCCAATCCGTTATCAGAGGAGGCAAGGGGATGCTCTTCGAGAAATCTCACGATACTATGTAATCCCCAGGATGACAGAATTTAGCTATGAATGGAATGAAGAATCCAACATATATGATCTCTGGCCAAAATTGATAGATGACGAAAAAAGAAATCAATTAATTGTTAATGATGTATTGAAAGCTGCTCAAAACGGCAGATTCCCGATTATTCTTACCGAAAGAAGGGCGCATCTTGATATGTTAGCCGAAATGCTCAATGAGAAGATTGAATATCTAATCGTTTTATCCGGTGGGGTCAAGTCTAAAAGAAGAAAAGAAATATTGGAGAAATTATCTCAAGCACCTTCGGATAAGAAAAAAGCTATTTTGGCTACAGGCGCTTATATTGGTGAAGGATTCGACAATCCACAGCTGGACACGTTATTTATAACTATGCCGATATCCTTTAAAGGCAAAGTAATTCAGTATGCAGGTAGATTGCATCGAAAACATAAGGGTAAAACGGATGTCAGAATTTACGACTACGTTGATAAGAATGTTTCAGTTTTACGAAGAATGCACGAAAAAAGATTAAAAACTTACAGAACGATGGGTTATGTAAAGTCGGATGAAATAGATATGGAAAAAATATCCGGGTAGCGTTATGAAGAAAGTGCCTAAAACACCACTTACATTTTTCAAAGGAAGGATGTATGCTACGTAAACAAATGTACGCAATTTTACGGCAATATTGGGGATATAAATCGTTTCTTTCTTTGCAGGAAGAGGCGATTTTATCTATACTGGAAAACGAAGATAGCTTAACGGTGCTGCCTACAGGAGGCGGTAAATCCTTATGTTTTCAATTACCCGCTTTATTAAAGGAAGGTATGGCTGTAATTGTTTCTCCGTTGATCTCTTTAATGAAGGACCAGGTGGACAATCTTAAAGATATGGGAGTAGCTTCCTGTTGTTTGAATTCCGGCCAACCTTTTGGACAACAAGCGTTAGCTATTGAGCAAATCAGGAAGGGGGAAATAAAACTCTTATATGTTTCTCCCGAACGCTTACAAAGCCAGGCCACTATAAATTTATTAAATTCTGTCAGGCTTTCCTTTTTTGTGATCGATGAAGCGCATTGCATAAGCCATTGGGGGCATGATTTCAGAGAGAATTACCGAAACCTTTGGATGATTAAAGAAAGGTTTAAGGCCCTTCCTTTAAAAGAACTAGGAAGGTCTATCCCTGTGGATAAACCTGTAAGCGTGCATGCCTTTACCGCTACCGCTACGAAAGAAGTGCAGCAGGATATTATAGAACAGCTTAGGCTTATTAATTCCAGGGTCCATATTGGCCGGGTGGATCGTCCTAACTTAACCTATCGGGTAATACCGCGTAAACAAATTTTAAAACAGATAATGGGTGTTTTAGTAAAACATGCCAATGAGGCGGGCATCATATATTGCTTACGCCGCAAAGATGTAGATGCTGTTTCAGCAGACTTAAAAAGGTTCGGCATTGATAACGTCGGCTATCATGCCGGCATGATAGATGAAGAACGCCATATAGCGCAAGAGAGATTTGCCCGGGAGGAAGTGAACATAGTTGTAGCCACAATAGCATTTGGCATGGGGATCGACCGCTCTAACATCCGCTTTATTATTCATGCAGGTATGCCAAAAAGCATTGAAAATTATCAACAGGAGACAGGCCGGGCTGGGCGGGATGGACTTTCAGCTTCTTGTTATATGTTTTATGGCGGTGGAGATTACCGATTATGGAGCTTTTTCGCCGAGGAATCCTCCGGGCGGGAAGTGATGAAGAAGAAGCTAAGAAGTATTTACAATTTTTGTATTCAACCCCAATGCAGGCATAAGGTATTGGTAAATTATTTCGGACAAGATCATGGAAAATGTTCCTGTGATGCTTGCGATTATTGCTTGAATGAACTTGATATGGTTGACGACGCGCTTAGCATTGGACAGAAGATACTATCCTGTGTAATTAAGGTTAGGCGCAAATACCATGGATTTGGCGCGGGCCATGTAACAAATGTATTAAAAGGTAAAATGACTGAAAAAATAGAACGTATGGGACACCATAATTTATTAACATTTGGTATAATACGGGAGGAGTCAGAGGTATTCATACGGTATATGATCGAACAATTAGTAGGGCAGGATTTCTTATCTAAGGAAAGAGAGTTTTCAACGCTTTCGGTAACA
>Ga0265594_1002191_pt1 | contig 14237 bp, 12 predicted proteins | sample saktaG_11_FD_190147 | JGI IMG/M metagenome (GOLD analysis project Ga0265594, IMG submission 190147) | Saline water microbial communities from Sakinaw Lake, British Columbia, Canada - sak_2011_5_24_80m | ecosystem: Environmental > Aquatic > Non-marine Saline and Alkaline > Saline ... | reverse complement strand
CCGCCGCCAGCAAAAGCTTCTTCGGCCTGCCCTGATTCGCTTAGCTGTTCTGTTCTTGTTCCCTTTTTTCTTGCAAATCCCATTGTAGTGGCGTATAATATAATCGACCGGCGGATTTAATTTCAGTACCCGACAACAGCGCACATTCTCCTCGACTCCGGGCATGTAAGGACAAAGCGAACGGGAAAAGTTAGAATGAAATTGGCGAAATGAATTTCCGTGAACGCTATGTGAGTCAGTAAAGGTTATTAATGGAGAAGCAGATGAAAAAATACGCTATTGCAGCAATAATTACAGCCGGACTGATTGGTCTGGGCACCCTCTGCTGCAGACCATCAAAACCCACCGACGGATTCTACCTGCGCTCCTGCCGGACGGGCAGGCTCATTGGGCCTGTTCCCCTGAAGCCGGGCCATCAACTGCCGCCATTGGACGAACCAAAATACATCGTCGCTTCCCCTACTGAGTCGGAGCTTGAAGTCAGGAGTTGCCTGCTTGGGACGACTGGGTACGAATCTAAATATATTGACTGTAATCTTGCCGATGTGGTAGAAACGATCAACCAGATGTTGGAACACCGGCTGGGCGACAAGGCCCCAACTGTTCGGATTGAGTCCGAGGACACATCGCCGCCGCTAATCACGATTGATATAACTAAAGAGTCTGCCTACGATGTGCTCTGCAACATTGCAGCCAAGGCGCAGGTTCGTATCTTTGTGGAACAGGGTGCAGTCGTCCTGAGTCAAAAGAAATTCAGGGAGATGTCCGGCAAGCAGACGGACAGCTACGTACAATAGTCCGGCAGCAAGGACTCAAGCATAAGGTTAATGATTCAATGCCGGCAGGAATTACGTCGGATTTGTGCTTTTAAACGCCTTGCATTTACAGCTTTGGGGCGTTAGACTCAGCAGCCTTATGACGCTCGCTATCGAAACCAACGGACTGACCCGCTGCTTCGGCGATTTGCATGCCGTGGATGGCCTCGATTTGCGTGTGGAGGCCGGCAAGTTTTACGGCTTTCTCGGCCCCAACGGCGCGGGCAAATCCACCACCATCAAAATGCTTACCGGCCTGCTCTCACCGACGAGCGGCTCGATGCGTATCCTGGGCGAAGACACGAGCGACACCGAGAAGGCCAGGCAAATCAAGCAGCGTGTCGGAGTCGTGCCGGAGGAACTGGCATTGTTCGATAATCTTACGGGCTCCGAATACCTGACCTTCATCGGGCGCATGTATCAGATGCCCATTGCGACGGTGCGTGAACGCTGCCGGGAGCTGCTGGCCATGATGAGCCTGGATAACGAGGAAAAGAAACTCACCCTCGAATATTCGCATGGCATGAAGAAGAAACTCACATTAGCCGCGGCGTTGATTCCGAATCCGGATCTGCTGTTTCTCGATGAGCCGTTCGAGGGCGTCGATGCCGTTGCCTCTCGCGTGCTGCGGGACACGCTGAAACGCTGCGTCGCGCGCGGCGCGACCGTGTTCCTTACCTCGCATGTTCTGGAGATTGTCGAAAGACTCTGCACGGACGTCGGGATCATCGCCGAGGGCAAGCTCGTGCATCAAAGCACGATGGATGAAATCCGCGCCGCCGGCTCGCTGGAGGAACGGTTTCTGGAGGCCGTCGGCAGCGATCACGTCGAGCGGCAGAAGCTGAGCTGGCTGGAGGATTAGATGAACTGGAGCCAACTTCGCACAATCATCTGGCTGCGGTGGCGTCTGACGCGAAATCAATGGTCTCGCGGCGGTAAGTTGAATGCCGTGCTGACCATCATTATCGCTGTCATTGGATTGGCCTTAGGATTTGCTGGTTGCATTGCCGGCCTGCTGGCAGGCACCTTTGCCCTGGCGAAGGCATCGCCCCCGGTCATGCTGATTGTATGGGATTTGATCGTCGGAGTGTTCCTGTTTCTATGGCTTGCCGGAGTCGTCTCAGAGATCCAGCGCTCTGAAACGATCGACATCAGCCGGATGCTGCACCTGCCAATCTCGCTGCGAAATATTTTCATGGTGAATTACCTCGCTTCGCATCTGACCTTCAGCATCATTCTGTTCCTGCCGGCAATGCTGGGCCTTTCGGCGGGACTTATCCTGGGCGGCAGAGGATTCATGGTTCTGATGTTTCCGCTGGCGATTGGCGTCGTTTTCATGATTACGGCGTGGACCTATTGCTTGCGCGGATGGCTGGTCACGCTCATGATGAACAAGCGGCGGCGCCGTACGATTATTGCCGGAGTTACATTTGCATTCATCCTGCTGAGCCAGCTTCCGTATATCCTTGGAAATCTCTCGCATGATCGTAAACGCCACAGGCCCAAAACCACCGAATCGGTGCAGACGGACCAACAATCGCCAGATCAATCCCGGAACCGTGACAAGCTTGTCCTTCCTGATGGGCTTTTGGTAGCGCATAAAGCGGTGCCCTTCCTATGGGTGGGCAACGGGGCAATGTCATTAGCCACGGGAAATGTCTGGCCGGCGGTTTTGGGAGCGGCCGGCGGGTTCCTTCTGGGCGGACTGGGTCTAAGGCGGGCCTACCGATCGACTATCCGTTTCTACCAGGGACAAACAGTCGTCAAGAGGTCTAAACGAAAGCCGAAAGCCGAAAAGCTCGCCGGTGATGGAAAGAACCTTATCGAGAGACAACTTCCCGGAGTTCCTGAAGAGGCCGCGGCCTCGGCGCTGGCCTTCTTTCGCTGCCTGACGCGGGCGCCCGAAGTGAAAATGATGCTGGCGACCAATTTCATCATGCTTCTGATTTTCGGGACGATGATCTTCGTAAAGCGTTCGGTGAATATAAGCGATAACTTCAGGCCGTTCATAGCCACGGGGGCCGTCGTGTTTATGTTCCTTAGTTTAAGCCAGCTCATGTACAATCTGTTCGGCTTCGACCGGTCCGGTTTTCGACAGCTTGTCCTGCTGCCGGTGCCGCGGAAACAAATCCTGCTGGGAAAGAACCTTGCGTTTCTGCCGGTCGCAGCCGGAATCGGAGTGATATTTCTCTTACTCGTCAAGATAGTGATGGGCATCTCGCTGGTTATCGTTCTTGCTGCCGGCATGCAGATGCTGGCGGCCTTCCTGCTGCTCAGCATGGTGGGCAACCTGATATCCATTCTCGTTCCTTACCGTGTTGCCGCCGGGTCGCTCAAGCCGACGAAATCTTCCAAGAAAACAGGCTTCCTGATTTTCATATCGCGCATGTTCTTTCCGATGATCATGGCCCCGATATTTATTCCGCCGGCGATAGGACTGCTCTTCTTCAAAGTCGGCTGGCTGCCGGCCGCGCCGGTGAACCTCTTTTTTTCGGCAGCGTTGTTAGCGCTGCTGGCCTTCTTTTACCGGCTCAGCCTGGGCCCTCTCGGCGAGCTGCTGCAGCGCCGGGAAAAGGAAATCCTGCAGGTAGTTACCAAAGAGATTGAGTAAGCCAATCCGCCCTGTTTCGCCAAAGGGCCGGCTGTAATTCCCGCGTAGTATGTATAAGGACATCTTAATAAAAACGGTAAAATTCAGTAGAATGGACTTCAGCAAAAGCTGTCTCTATTATCGCTGACTCGTTTTAACACCAGGTTCTTTAAGGAGATTATTATGGATCACTATCCCGCAATTATCGTTTTAATCTTAGTGTTGGCCGGCGTAATTTTTTCCTCGGCTCTTCTTTTCGTCGAGTCGTTTATCGGTTTTTTCCTCACCGTTTGCAACGCCTCTTGACGCTGGGCCCTGGAGAGTCCCGGCCCCTGGCACGCCAGCTTGACAGGCCGCCGGCGACCTCCGTGAATGTGAATTTGCCTGTGTAAAGCCGGGGTTGCCGTGGTATAATTCTCAGAGTTTTTTCCGGCATTGGCGACGGATTTTCCTGCCGGGGCGAGAAATAGTTACAGAGACGTGACCGACAATAGTACGCTGAGTTCCAAGCAATCGACTAATGAATGTGGATTCCGAGACGTTTGCGATAAACGCCGCGCAAACTGGCAGCGAGCAGGCATGGCAGCAGTTGTTCGAGCGGCACTTCGAAGCAGTGTACCGGTTCTGCATCGCGCTTGCGGGCGGCCGGCATGACTTGGCCGAGGAACTGGCCCAGCAGGTTTTTGTTACTGCGGCCCGGCGGATCCATCGTTTCGATCCCGGTCGGGCAACCTTTCGAGCATGGTTGTTGGGGATTGCGAGGAACCGCCTCATGGCGATCCGGACCAGCGAGCAGCGGCGGAAGCGGCACGAGAAATCCTCTGCGAAGGGCAGCTCTGAGACGGTCACGCGGGAAGAGCCTGATTTGCGGGTGCATGATGCGCTCGCCCGGTTGCCCTCGCATTATCGCATAGTGCTCGAGGCTAAATACCTCCGAGGGCTCAGCATGAAGGAAATCGCCGCAGACAGCGATGCAAGCATCGAGGCAATCGAATCATTGCTGCGGCGCGCCCGGGCCGGCTTTGCCCATGTTTACGAACAGATGCGAACTATGGAGTGATACATTAAGCAAGGTGACATTATGAATGATAAGGATGTGGATACATATCTAAGGCGGCATTTTTCGGATGATCGGCCACGAGAAGCGTTGAAGCAACAGACGCTCCGTGACTCGACGGCTGCGCTGGTTCGGGTTCGGCGGCGGCGTTCCGCCTGGCGGAGGGCGGAATTGACGGCAGCCGCGGTCCTGATCGCCGGTGTCGCGTTTCTTGGCGGTCGCCTGTCGGTGCCACGTGCGTTGCCGGGGAGCGTGGATGTCGCGCCGCCGCGGGCGGCAGCCGAGCCCGATGGCGTAACCGTACCGAGTGAACTCGTCGCATGGCTGGACGCCGCCCGTCTCTTCAGGCAGTTGGGTATGCAGGACCGCATGGCTCGAGCCGTCGACCGCGCCGGCAGACTGCTGCCCGTTGACACGGTCACCGCGGAAGCCGAGACGGGGCAGGTGTTCGCCACCGGTGGATCTGTCGAGAATCAGAATAAACGTATGGAACCGATGGACATGCCGGGCCTGCACCCGTTGGCTGAGAGTGTGAATCGAGTTCTTGCACAGTCTTTTGGAGATTGAAACATGAGAACTGGATGGATCAAAAAGTTGTTGTGTGTCCTTTGCGTGGTTCTGCCAGTGGTCTTGGCGGGGGTTGCGATGGCCCAGAGCAAGACGCCAAGCGTTCTGGATCGCGTGCAGAAGGTGGATGACCCGGAGTTAAGCGAGCTGATTCGAGTGACCATGGAGAGCCGCAAAGACCTCTTACAGAAAGAAAAGTTGGAAGTCATCCGCAAGGTCACACTCGGCTACGTGCAGATCAAGCTGCTCGACCAGCAGATCGCAGAGGTTTTCCGAAAGGTCGAAGCGGCAACGGGACCGGCCGAAATACAGTATGAACTGCTGCTGGCTAAAACGGAACTGGAATCAAAACTTGCAGCGGAGCTGGCGAATCTAAGGGAGTTGATGGGTGTCATCCCAAAGCACGCTTTCGATGAGAAGTCACTCCAGAGCCTCAATACATGGGTACACCTCCACGCGCTCGATCAGGGCGTGTATGTGCTCGAGACCTTAAAACCATTTGAGGAGTTCTGGGCCACGTGGCGTTTCAAGTCATCAGGATTGCTGTCCGAAAGAAAGGCGTTGGACTTTGTCCGAGACAGATTGAAGGATGAAGACCACCTGCCCATAAGAATCGATATTCATCACACGGCTGCGATGAGCAGTGCAGCCAGAGACCTGCGCAGCAAGGTTATCTCGCTGGTTATAGAGGCCAACCGCCAAATGGAGGTCGTGGTGCATATGGAACCAATAACAATACAGCAGGGTTCCGGCGAATCCACGTTCTTCCTCCGGGGGGGCACCATAAGGACATTGGTTGCTGTATTACCGGTTCGTCGACCCGATGGGGCATCCCAAGCCCTCGTCTCAGGTCCGGTCGAGCCGAACGACCTCGATCAGAATATCCTGTGGCGCCTCACGTATCCAGGGAATGTCCCGCTCAAGTACCGGATCGAGTATGATGAGGCAAGTGCTGCATTGGCAAGGCAGACAGCCGATGCTGTCAAGGCGGTTGCCAATCGCCTGGGCATAAGCGAGCTCGTGGACGTCACGAGAGCCCGGGTCGAACCGGTGCCGGAGATGGCGTTCCTGGGACAGTGGCAGGCTATCGCGAAAGACGATATCCAGACAATCGATATCCAGCCCACAGGTGTGTGTGTGTTCAAAAAGAGCGAAGAATCAGCATCGACCAGAGGCGGGGTGAGCGTATCGGGCACATGGTTCCTGACCCTCAAAGAAGCCTTCATGGATATCAAGGACATGAGGGGCACGAACTTCTACGTCTACCGTGGATACCTCGACAAGGAAGGCAATCTCGTCGTGGACAGAGGAATGATTTACCCCCAAGGCAGTTTCCACCTCTCGCAGCCGGTGCCGATGGTCTTCAAGAAGGTGTATTAGGGCGTGTGCTGCGGAACGGGCGGGAATGGCGTTCCCGAGGACCGCGAAGGTAAGAAAGCAGGCAAGGATAAAGGGACAGATGAAACAGTCAAGGGCGGCGATACATACCTGCCCACATAGTAATCATTTTGAAAGGAGAGGAACCATGTTGAAGAAATTAGTACTAATTCTGGCGGCACTGCTCTCGTGCCATGCCTCGGCGGCGATACCGGACGGGTGGTCAGAGCGGGACATCGGCACGACCGGCGGCAGCGCCAATGAGGCCGGCGGCACGTGGACCGTGAGCGGGGACGGAGCCGACGTCTGGGGCAGTTCGGACGCCTTTCACTTTGTCTATCTGCCCCTATACGGCGACGGTGAGATCACGGCGCGCGTCGTCAGCCGTGGCAGCGGCTCAGACAGATGGTCCAAGGGCGGAGTGATGATTCGCGAGACGCTTGCGACGGGCTCCAAGCATGCAATCATGGCGATAACCGGTGGCGAGGGCGGTGGCTTGATCTTCCAGAATCGCCCGACCACCGGCGGCCGTTCTTACAGCGCACACGGCAACCCCACGGCGGCGCCGCCTCACTGGGTGAGACTGAAACGCGAAGGGAATACTATCACAGCCTACTCCTCGACAGACGGCGTTGACTGGGTGCAACAGCCCGATGGCTACACGGAAGACTCTACGGCGAATCCAGTAGATATTTCGATGGCGGCAAACGTCTTTGCAGGCCTCTTCGTCACCTCGCACTCCGCGGGCGAGGTGCGCACGTACACGTTCGACAATCTGACAGTCGGGCATCCCGTGACAGCTACGGAGCCCGAACCCGAAGATGGCGCCATCCACCCCGACACGTGGGCGGTTTTGAGCTGGATACCGGGTTCCACAGCCGACTCGCACGATATTTACTTCGGCGATAGCTTCGCAGACGTCAGCAACCGCGCCGGTGAGACCTTCCGAGGCAACCAGCCCTCGAGCTATTTTTATGTCGGGCTGCCCGATTCGCCTTATCCGGATGGCCTGGTTCGTGGCACAACGTATTACTGGCGCATCGATGAAGTGGAAATCGACGGCGTGACCAGGCACAGGGGCGACGTGTGGAGATTCGTCGTTCCCTCCGAAAAAGCCTACAATCCTGTCCCGCCTGACGGCGCCCGGTTCGTAGCTACGCAAGCAACCCTCACGTGGGCTGCCGGCTTCGACACCAGACTGCACACGGTGTGCTTCGGCGATGATTTTGACGCCGTAGCAAATGCTGAGACAGGAATAACTCAGCCGTTTACCGAATACGTCTGTGGCTCCCTCGAACCCGATAAGACGTACTATTGGCGCGTTGATGAGTATGACGGGGACACAACACATAAAGGCGATGTCTGGAGTTTCACGACCAGGCCGGCGGAACTGGCCTCGGCCGCATTCTATTATGTCGATACTGACAATCCCGATGCCCGTGACACCAATCCCGGGACCGAAGCTCAACCCTGGAAGACGATTCTCAGAGGCACACAATCGCTGCAGCCGGGAGACATCCTCCTGGTCAAAGCCGGGACCTACAGAGAAACGGTAATCCTGACAAAAAGCGGAACGGAAGCGAAACCCATAAGGATATGGGCTTACCCCGGAGATGAAGGCAAGGCAATAATCAACGCGGCAGAACCCGTGACAGACTGGCAGAAGTGTGCCGGCCCCGGCGATTGTGCCGGGAATCCATACTGGGAGCACATCTACGTTGCGGATGTGGCGGCCCGGGTGCAATCCCACCCGGACAGTAACTTCGCCATCAAACAGGTCTTTCAGAATGGGGAGCTGCTCAATCGCTCGCGATATCCGAATGCCGGGTGGAGCTATCCAACTGCTATCGCGAATCCCGGAAAAACGTTCACCGACAACTCTATCTCCAAACCCAACGGGTATTTTATCGGCTCGGTATGTCACATGAAAACGGCCATATGGCATATCGACCAGATCCCCATTGCGGACTTTTCCCGAAGTACTATTACCCTGTCGAAGAGTCCCCGGTACGATATATCGACACGATTCGGATACTATATCACCAGCGTCGTGGGCGAGATCAACGAGGAAGGGGAATGGGCCTACGACCCCGTGGAGAAGAAACTCTTCCTGTGGCCCAAAGGCGACGTGGCGCTGGATGTGGAATTCACTTATCGGGAGTATTGCATGCGTACCTACGACGGCACCTCCTGGAATATCGTGAGCGGATTGGCGATACACAACGCGTACAGGTACGGCATCTGGCTGTACCAGGCGAACGATATGACGATTGAGGACAATACGGTTGAATATATCTTTAACTGCGGCATCTTCGTGCAGGCTACCAGTGGACAATGCACGAACAATCGTATAATCAACAATACGGTTAAATATTCCGCTGCTACCGGCATCGGCGTGGGTATCACCGCCTCCAATAACCGTGTTGAGGGCAATTACGTCTACGCCACAGGGACAGAGCACTTCGGCGGGGACCTGATGAATGGTCAGAGCTTCGGCTTGTATATCAGCGGTCCGTTCGCCCAGGTGTACAACAACAGGATCGACCGAGCAGGTTACACGGCTGTGTACGTAGACGGCAAGACCCTCGGCCGGGATATATCATATAACTATATCACCAATATCGGTCTGGCGTTGTCCGATGGAGGCGGCATATATACAGGCGGCTTTTCCGACGTACCTGAAACAGACTATTTACACCACAATATCATTGAAGATCCGATTGGATGCCTGTCGATGTATAAGGGCCGCGATACAGGATTGCCCGTGACCATCGAAAGGTATTCCGGCGACACGCCCGGTATCTATATTGATGGAAAAGGCAATAATCGAATCATTGAGCACAACACGGTCATCAACTCTCACATGGCGGGCATTTTCTTCCACGGGGCGCCCGGTAATCTCGTGCAGAATAACACGCTGTACGGTAACAAAGTGACCCAGGTGTATCTAGTCGGCAGGACGGATGAAGGAATGAGGCTTGTCGATGATGTCGTGCTGAACAACATCATGTTCGCCACCGACGCTGAACAGCGAACACTGTATCTGACCGTATACTATGAAGACGTCCATTTTGGCCATTCAGACAATAACTACTTTTATAATCCTTATAATAGCCGGCATGTCCATGTCAGCCGTTATGATGCCGGCCAAGGCGGAACGGTACGTGAAGATTTGACTCTTGACGGCTGGCGTGCATTATCAGGCTACGATGAAAACTCGAGGGAATTTTCATATTTGGAACAGTTCGACGATATTACCATGGTTCCCGAAAAAACGTCGCGGATTATTTATAATCCGTCGCTCGATGTAATCACCGTCGATCTGGAGCCGGATAAATACTGCGATGTGCAGGGAAACAAAATATATGGGAGCATTACTTTACAGCCCTTCGAATCGAAAATTCTTATATCGTCCGATTTCGAAAACCCGGATCTACTCATCGAAGCAGAGCTGAATAAAAACTTGAAAGTCCGGTAGAACGATTAGCTCGATTGCCCACGCGGATTTTAACGCTTGATTAGCAACTGCAGTTCATATCTAATGGAAATCAGAAAGACTATCGGCAAGCAAAATAACTTCATGAATATTACCTGGCCTGCCGCCTGAAACAGATATAAGGAGAAGCGTTTTGACTGATTCAAATAACGATTTGAAGAAAGAAATCCGGCGAACTGTTGAAGGGATCAATGAAGCCTCCCGGAAGGGTGACATCGAGGCACTCAAACACTTTTGCCACAAGGACGTAGTTATCGTTCCTCCCGGTTTTGTCCAGCGGGCCGAAGGCAGGGATACGTATATCAAAAGTGTCGAGGATTTTTGTGCTACCGGCAGCGTTCTCGAATACAAAGAGCTGTCTATGAAAATAGATGTCTTCGGCGACGTTGCGGTTGTCTATTATCGCTATGAAACGAAATGGGAGATGGACGGCAAGACCTTCAACGAGAAAGGCAATGATGTGATGGTTCTCAGCCGTACCGAAGGAAAGTGGTTGCTGATCTGGCGAACTCTGATTCCTCTTGCTCAGATTGGTTAGAATGATCTTTCGTTCATAACAGTTGATCCCATTCGCCTGAACTCAAAGTGAAGTATACTCAGAATCCGATACCCTTTTCTCAATTTACAATCCCCTCCATTAGTCGGTAGTATCCTAATTTGAAAAAGAAAAATATAAAAATCTTTATGCTAACGTAATATTATATAAAATGAAAATCGATAACTGTGGTGCGGAGACAAATAAAAATAAAGCCTCAAATTATAAGGAGGCAAATAATGGACAAGAAAGTGCTTGTGCGTTTACATCGACGTTTTGAAGATATGGTTCGTAGTTTTCCTGATACAAATACAGAATTTTGGTGCGCACGTGATCTTCAAGAATTATTGGGTTATTCAAATTGGCAGAATTTCTCTAAAGTTATCGAAAAAGCTATAACAGCTTGTGAGAGAGCAGGTTATGACAAAAGAGACCATTTTATTGGAATCAATAAAAAGGTTGATCTCGGTTCTGGGGCGAAGCGTGAAATAACCGATATTGCTCTTAGTAGATATGCCTGTTACCTAATTGCCCAAAACGGCGATCCATCAAAGGATCAAATTGCATTTGCCCAAACATATTTCGCTGTCCAAACACGCAAACAAGAAACCATAGAAAGGCGTTTAGCCGAGGCAGAACGCATACATGCTCGAAAAAAGCTAACACATTCTGAAAAAGAATTATCTGGCATTATATTTGAACGGCTACGCGATAATGAAAGCTTTGGAAGAATACGTAGTAAGGGTGATAGAGCACTTTTTGGCGGGAAAACAACAAGAGAAATGAAAAATCAATTAGATGTGCCAAAAGGAAGACCTTTGGCTGATTTTCTTCCTACAATTACTATTAAAGCAAAAGATTTCACAAGCGAAATAACAAATTATAACATAAAACAACATGATCTTGGTACGGAAGGAAGTATTACAAACGAACATGTTAAAAATAATGAAGAAGTACGAAAACTCTTACGCGATCGAGGGATAATCCCTGAACGATTACCACCTGCTGAGGATGTAAAAAAGGTCGAGCGCCGTCTTAAATCAGAAGAAAAAAAGCTACTTAAAGGAACGAATAAACTTCAATTACCCCGTGATTAGCTTACTCCGAGAAATCAAGTATTTCCTCAATGCTCCAAATATGCCCCGTTAATCCCGCCTTCATAGCTGGCGTCATTCTCAAAGAACCATGTATCCTGCAAAAGTTATAATAGGCAAAATGCAGATTAAGTCTTTACTATCTCAAATAAGCTTATTTTAGCTTTTTCGTTTTTTTGATACAGGCCGTTGGGATCGTAATTCGCCCGACTACTTGAGTTTCACTCATACTATGAGCGATTGTCTTATAGTCGGGCGTTTCATCTATAAGAAAGCCTATCGTTTTAATCGTAACAGACAATAGAGGCTATAATTCTTCAATATATTCCCATTCATTAGAACCTGATTTGTTGTCTATCCATTCAATTTCAACCTTTACCATAATAAATAAATATATCATAATTCAAATTAGGACACTACCCATGAGTCTGATTTAACCAGGTGTCCATTCGATTTGTAATGGCGTTTAGCAGTATTAAAAACGGGTTTTTTGGGACTGACTTGACTTTTTAGCAAAATGGGTCTATATCTATGTAGTCCGGCTGAGTAAATTACGCCGGTTTAACCACCCCATTATCGGGGGGAGGTGCTTGAACTTATGCGATTCCAGATATATTTAGTTCATGGATGGTAAATAATAATCAATAATCAGCTATATATAGTCATTTAGCATGGCAGGGATGTTCGATAACAGCATGGTTCTTCAGGTTCAGCAGGCCAATGATATCATTGACGTGATCGGCGAGCACGTTAGCCTGAAGAAGAAGGGGCGTGAAATGGTGGGTTTGTGCCCCTTTCACGATGACCATCGGCCGAGTATGAACGTTAATCCTGTCAAACAGATCTTCAAATGTTTTTCCTGCGGGGCCGGCGGGGATGTATTCAAATTCATTCAGATGCGAGAGAATCTGACTTTTCCGCAGGCAATCGAGAGATTAGCCGAGCGAGCCGGCATAAAACTCGAAAAAAGGCAAATGCCAAGACGTCCTGCGAGCGGAGCCGACGCAGGACAAAACGGGCAGGTAGAGGATGTAGATCCGAACAGGCTGGCCAAGGCCAACTTATGGGCGGCGAAATACTTCCAGCAGAAACTCAATGATGATAAAATGGGCAAGTATGCCAGAGATTATCTCGCCGAAAGGAAAATTAGCCCCGAAAGCATCGAAAAATGGCAGCTTGGTCTGGCAATCGATTCTCCGGATGGGCTGGTCAGGGAAGCAAGGGCTAACAAAGCAGTATTGAAGCTGCTGGAGCAGGCGGGGCTTATCTTCGGTCAGAATCAGGACAAGTTCGTCAACCGGCTGATGTTTACGATTACCGATGTGACCGGCAGGGTGATTGGCTTTGGCGGCAGGACGCTGGACGATAACAGCGCCAAGTACATTAACTCGCCGACGACGGTACTGTTCGATAAGAGCAATTCGCTATACGGCCTGGAGCAGGCCCGGCACGAAATTGTCTCGACCGGCACAGCGATCGTCGTGGAGGGCTATACCGACTGCATTATGGCTCACCAGTTCGGCTGCTGCAATGTCGTCGCGGCACTGGGAACCAGCTTCACGTCGGGGCACGGGCGCCTCTTAAGGCGGTACGCCAAGAAGGTCATCCTGATATTCGACAGCGACGTAGCGGGAATCGAGGCGGCCAACAGGGCCCTGGATGTCTGCCTGGCGCAGCGTATCGATATCAAGCTGGCCTCCGTGCCGGAAGGAAAAGATCCGTGTGATTTCCTTTTAGCGGCCGGAAAAGAGGGATTCGAGCGGCTTATCGACGAGGCGGTTGACGTTTTCAAGTTCAAATGGGACAGGCTCAGAGAGAAGTTCGCTACCGATGATACATTAGCGGGCAAGAAGTCGGCCATTGACGAATACTTGCAGACCATCGCGACGGGCCTGCAGGCGGGCAAAATTTCCGATATCGACTTGGGGCTGCGAGTGAACCAGATTTCGAGGATTATCGGCCTTGACAGCAGACAAATCAACGCCGAACTGAATAATCGCCTAAGGCGGGCGCAGAGAGCCGCCAGCTATGGTAGTCGGAGCGAAAACGTGCCCGGCGTCGATTACGGGCAGGGCCGTTTCGCCGCAGCTCAGCGAGAAGTGCTGGAAGTACTGCTCAATGAGCCGAAACTGTACGAGACCGTAAAACAAAAAATTACAGCGGACGTATTTGATGTACCGATACTTGGGCAGGTGGCTGAAATCCTGTTTGAGACGCTGGATGGCGATGTTAATGCTTCACTAACAGAGATTCTGGCCCGGACCGAGTCTGTGGAGCTTGGCAACTGCATCATGGAATTGTCAGCGGACGGTCAGAAGAAGGGCAATTTCGAATCAAGCCTGGCAGGAGCTGTGAGTGCGATTGAGCAGTATACGGCACAGAAACAAGATGGCCTCACCGAAAGTACCGAGGATCAAAGTGAGTTTCTACGAAGAGTTTATGATAGTACGGGAAAGACAAATCCGCATAACGTGGGAATGGTGTAGCGAACAACCGCGGTCAAATGGCCGTAAAAGCAAATGGGGCACTGAGATGCTTGCGATTATGCCGGGTTGAGAATAAATGAACTTTCCGTGGCGTGCGATTACGGATTGATTTAAAAAATATAGACAAGGGTGCTAATTGTGGCAAAAAAACGAAAAAAGACACGTAAAAAAAAGACTGCTAAAAAACAGACTGCTAAAGAAACCGTGACTGAGAGCGAGT
>Ga0265594_1002186_pt1 | contig 14261 bp, 13 predicted proteins | sample saktaG_11_FD_190147 | JGI IMG/M metagenome (GOLD analysis project Ga0265594, IMG submission 190147) | Saline water microbial communities from Sakinaw Lake, British Columbia, Canada - sak_2011_5_24_80m | ecosystem: Environmental > Aquatic > Non-marine Saline and Alkaline > Saline ... | reverse complement strand
TTCGTCCTTGCCGTAGCTATCCGGGAATCCTTTCGCGGTATGAGAATATAGATATCGTAGTGGTGAGGGAAAACACCGAGGATTTATACGCTGGAATCGAATTTGAAAAGGATACCCCGGAGGCGGAAGAATTGCTTGCCTTCATTTCACAGAATCAGGAAGAGGAAGTAAGCAAAGACTCTGGTATCAGCATCAAGCTAATCTCCGAGACGGGAACGAGGCGAATTGCCAGATTTGCCTTTGAGTATGCCCGTGCCAACGGAAGAAAAAAGGTGAACGCTATTACTAAGGCAAACATCCTGAAATTCTCGGATGGGCTGTTTCTTGAGGTGAGCCGGGAAGTTGCCGGTAATTATCCTGACATTGAGTACGAAGAGACGCTTGTGGATAATCTGTGTGCTCAACTCGTTCAGCAGTCACATACTTTCGATGTACTTCTACTTCCCAATCTTTATGGGGATATTATCTCCGACCTGTGCGCTGGACTCGTCGGCGGCCTGGGGGTAGCCCCGGGAGCGAATATCGGGGATGATATCGCTGTTTTCGAACCTACTCATGGTAGTGCCCCGAAATATACCGGCTTGAACAAGGGGAACCCGATGGCCACGATTCTCTCCGGTGTGATGATGCTGCGGCATATTAGCGAGAGAGCGGCTGCCGACAGATTAGAAGCAGCCGTGGCTGAGGTCGTGGCTGAAGGTAAATCGGTTACCTATGACCTGAGACCGGGGCGGGACGCCTCTACCGCCGTGGGCACTGCCGAAATGGCCAACGCCATAATTACGAGGTTAAGTGAGGGAGCATCCCGCCGTAGTTAGGCTTCCGCTCAAAAGTGGGTAAATCAGGTCAGCGGTATTAACGTAAGTAACTCTTTAGCAATATCCGGATATTTGGCGATAAACTGCAGCTCATCAGCCACCAGGGGTTTCTGAGCCAGCACATTGGCATGTCTGGCTAATTCCAGCACCCGCTCTGCTTCCTCTCTGGTTTCGAAGTTTATGGCTATTTTACCCATGATGTGTCGGAAACCGGATATGCCGCTGTATTCGCCGGAGCATATCTCTCTCCCTGTCTCAACCATCTCTGGTTCCCCCCGCCCCAGCTCCTTAAAGTCATATAGTTCGTAGTTTTGCGGGTCCTTTAACACGCCGTCAGCATGGATGCCAGAGGCATGGGCGAAAACATTGGCGCCAACCCCGGGCTGATTTACCGGGATGGGAACATTAAAGGCATAGCTGGCATATTTACATATCTTCCACGCCTTTGATAGACGAATCGGCATGCCAAACTTATATTTTCCAGCGAGACCCTTGGACTTTTTGAGTGCCAGGACGACAGCGACGAGGTCAGCATTGCCTGCCCTTTCTCCTATCCCGTTGACCGTTGTGTTTATATAGGCGTCCTGCCCCCCATCAATGATACCCGTTGCTCCGGCGATGGAGTTGGCAACAGCCATTCCCAGGTCCCCGTGACAATGGACTTCAATAGGTATGCCTACTTCCTTAGCCAGCATCTTACCCATTTCGTATATGGTGAAAGGGTTGTCATAGCCGAGCGTATCACAATACCTGAGCCTTGCGGCCCCGTGTTCTCTGGCTACAGAGGCAAATCGGAGCAGGAAATCTGTATCTGTTCTTGAGGCATCCTCAGCATTAACACCGATATTTTCAGCGCCATGTGACTTGGCTGCGTCTACGGCTTCTGCCATCATTGCCAGTATATCTTCCTCGTTCTTTTTGCCCTGAAACTTGCCGGTAATCATCTGACTGGAAGTGGAGATGGAAAGGTTGAGGTCCTTAATACCTGGTACCAGAGCATAAGCCCTTTCCACGTCCTCAGCAGTGGCTCTTATCCACCCTCCCAGGCGGATAGGTTGCAGGATACCCATCTCGGCCAGTTTAAGGTTGGCTTGAAGGTAGTGCGACTCGTGTTTGGTAGTGGGGAAGCCAAACTCGCTTTGATAAACCCCCATCTCATTCAGGTATATGTTTATCATGGTCTTGGCGAGCTTGGATAGGCCGAGCCTGGCGGTCTGGACCCCGTCACGATTTGTTACGTCAATCAAGTAAATTTTACCCATATTTTGTGCCTTCCAAATTTGAGTAGGTGTATTATTATGATTCGGATATAATTTTACACTTTTTGGTGGTAATATTCAAGGTACTGTCGTCTCTTGCTGGCTGATATTCAGGGGGTGGATAGAAAGACCTATGCCCGGTCAATTGAGCTCTTGCGGAAGGCAATAAACAAGACTAAACTGGGAATCAGGGAAAAGAACGAGGCAGTGAGGAGGTCGGACAGGGTGAGATGTTAACCAAAAACATCGTGTTTTACACAGTTGCAGCTACTGTAATTGCCTTGATAGCGCAGGTTACCGGGGCAAGCCTGACTGTAGTTCTGCTTTCATCCTTGCTGGGTCCTCCGGTTCTTCTGTTGATAATCAGAATTATCCGTTACTATTACTAGATTGAGGGGTTTTGTTCACTCTGCTAGCCCGCAGATATCCCCCGGCCACCCCGCCTAGGATTATGGCCAGACCCGCAGTGATACCGGCACAGAATATAGCCGCATCATACCAGAAGCCTCTGGGGAAGAGCATTATCAGGTAGTCCCTGGTGGGGTCGAGTTGCCATAGCTCGTTGGCGAAGCTGATGAGATGGAACTGCCAGAATAACTGGTCGAAGTTCAGGAGTATGCCCAACCCTAGGGCCAGCATCAAAGCTAAAGCGATGCCGCCGCCACCAACCACTCCCCATGCCAGCCGCCGCCAGTACTTTCTCCTCCGCCAGAAGAGGCTGACCCCGGCATAGCTCAGGCCATAAATCAGTGTCCCCAGTAGAACCCAATAGTCCAGCCGAATCAGCCCCTTTACATCCCTGAGGTGAGCTGCCTCCCGCTGATTGAACAATTCAAACGGTTCGCCATCCTTTATCACCGTCAGGCTGATATCCTCCTCACCCGAGTTAAAGTAGCTGATTAGCCCGGTAGCTGCCTTCTCTAGCTCTGCTTCAGCTATGCCTGTAGTCTGGATGATATCGTATTTCTCAAAGCCGTACTTGTAGAGCCGGTGGCTGTTTACCGCCACCCCGATACTGACTGTCAGCAGCAGTATGGGCAGACAGAGGCTGAATAGCCATTTAGCAGCAAAATTGAGAGCTTTCAATTTTTCATCCCCACCAGGATTTTACACTGTCGGGGCTAAAAATAATATCCCCCGAAACCAACCCTGTGCTATAATTACCCCAGAAACCGAGTGTAGAGGAGTAATGTTCACTCACCTTCATATCCATACTGAGTATAGTCTGCTTGATGGCATGTGTCGCATCCCTCAACTGGTGGCGCGGGCCAAGGAGCTGGGGATGGACAGCCTGGCCATAACTGACCACGGCGTTATGTATGGTGCTATCCAGTTCTATCTGGCAGCTAAGGAGGCGGGCATAAAGCCTATTATCGGCTGCGAGGTCTATGTAGCTCCGGGTAGCCGCTCCGGCCGCAATGCCGGTGATAAGGGCCACTATCATCTTGTTCTGCTGGCTAAAAATCAGACGGGGTACCGCAATCTAATCCAGCTCACCACCAAAGCACACCTTGAGGGATTTTACTACAGGCCGCGGGTAGATAAAGAGCTTCTCCAGGAGTATCACCAGGGTCTTATTGCCCTCTCCGCATGTGTCGCTGGTGAGGTTCCTCGCCTTATTGCGGGAGGTCGCCTGCAGGAAGCCAAGCAGGCTGCCCTGTGGTATAAGCAGACATTTGGGGATTTCTACCTGGAAATACAGAGACACCCCATTCCTGAGCTGGAGCAGATAAACCAGGCCCTCATCGCGATGAGCAGTGAGCTGGATATTCCACTGGTAGCCACTAATGATGTCCACTATATTAATCAGAAGGATGCTTCAGCCCATGACCTGCTACTGTGTATCGGGACTAACTCTTCCATCAATGATGAGAAGAGAATTAAGATGGCCGGCGATTTCTTCTACCTCAAGACCCCCTCAGAGATGGCAGAGATGTTCAAAGATATTCCTCAAGCGATGGAGAATACCGGGCGTATTGCTGAGATGTGTAACCTCAAACTTACCTTTGGGCGCCTTTATCTCCCTGAGATAGACCTGCCTGAGGGGAGGAGTGCCGACCAGTTTCTGGCTGACCTTTGTTATGAGGGTCTGCCTCAATACTATCCCCAGCCCACTCCGGAGATAAAGCAGCGGCTTAGCTATGAGCTGGAGGTAGTAGAGAAGACCCAATTTGCTAACTACTTCCTTGTCGTCTGGGACATCATCTCCTTTGCCAGGAAGCATAACATCCTGTTTGGGGTTAGAGGTAGTGCTGCGGCTAGTATTGTCCTCCACTGTCTGGGTATCACCGAGATTGACCCTATTGAAAATAAGCTGGTCTTTGAGCGCTTTCTTAACGTGGAACGCCGGGAGATGCCCGATATAGACTTGGATTTTGAGGATGAGCGCCGTGACGAGGTCATCTCCTACGTATCGCAGAGGTATGGGCAGGATCACGTCGCCCAGATTATTACCTTCGGCACACTGGGTGCCAGGGCGGCTCTCAGGGATGTGGGACGGGCTTTGGGTATGCCCTATAGTGAGGTTGACCGCGTCGCCAGGCTGGTTCCCTTTGCCCCTGGTATGACCCTGTCCCGGGCCTTGGATGAGAATGGTGAACTCAAGACTATCTATAACGAGGATAAAATAGTACGCAGACTGATTGATTCAGCCCGGGAAGTAGAAGGTATTTCTCGCCATGCCAGCACTCATGCCGCTGGTGTAGTTATCTCTAAAGAACCCCTCACCAGATATGTCCCCTTGCAGCGAGCCAGTAAGGGTAATGGTGAAGAAATAGCCATGACCCAGTTTGCTATGGAGGATATTGCCCGAATCGGGCTGCTTAAGATGGACTTCCTCGGATTGGCCAATCTCACCATTTTGGGTAAGGCCAGGGAGATTATTTATCAACACCAGGGCATTGATATTGACCTGCATCATATCCCTATGGATGATGTTAAGACCTTTGATCTGTTGTCCTCGGGGGAAACGGCTGGCGTATTTCAGTTAGAGGGAGCCGGCATGCGCCGCTACATCAGGGAGCTTAAACCGACTACCTTCAGCGATATTTCAGCTATGGTGGCGCTGTATCGGCCCGGACCTATGGATAATATTCCTACCTTCATCAAGGCTAAGCATGGCATTGAACCCATCCATTACCCCCACCCCACCCTGGCCAGCATCCTTGAGGAAACCTACGGGGTGATCGTGTATCAGGAACAGGTGCTGTTTATTGCCCAGGCCTTCGCTGGTTATAGCCTGGGTCAGGCTGACATTTTCCGCAAGGCAATGGGCAAGAAGATTCCTGAGGTTATGCGGAAAGAGAGGCGTAACTTTGTTGCCGGAGCTAAGCAGAAAGGATTCTCCGCTGAGGTAGCCAGTGAGGTTTTTGACCTTATTGAGCCCTTTGCTGGCTACGCCTTCAATAAAGCTCATAGTGTTAGCTATGCCCTGGTTGCCTATCATACCGCTTATCTCAAAGCAAATTACCCGGCAGAGTATATCACTGCTTTCCTGATTACCAATGCCGGACAGTCGGAGAAGGTAGCCAGTGCTATTGCTGAGTGCCGCCGTCTGGATATTAATGTGCTACCGCCTGACATAAACCACAGCCAAGCCAGCTTTTCTATAGAAGAAGATAGTAAGGATGGTGCCCCGGCTATCCGCTTCGGGTTAAGCGCTATTAAGAATGTGGGGTTGGGGGCAATAGAGCCTATCGTTGCTGAGCGCAATAAAGGGGGCGAATTCAAATCTATTGAAGACCTGTGCCGCCGTTGTGACCTGCGTGGCGTCAACAAACGAGTAATGGAGAGCCTGATTAAGGTTGGCGTACTGGATTGTCTGGGCAGCCGTGGGAGTCTACTTCACAATACTGACCGCATCCTGTCTCTGGCGCAACGGGAGCAACGCCTTCGGGAGACAGGACAATCCACCATGTTTGACCTGTGGGGCAAGGAAACGTCGGTGCCTGTGCCTGGCCTTGACCTTGAATCTGCTGATATCTCTACCAGTGAAAAACTGGCCTGGGAGAGGGAGTTGATGGGGGTGTACCTCTCCGAGCACCCATTGAGTGCTGTTGCCGCTGACATGGCTTCAGAGAATGCTACCCTGTGTGGGCAGATTGATGCCGAGTTAGCCGGTCAAACCGTCGTTGTCGCTGGGATGGTAGCCTCGGTTCATTCTCTATTTACCAGAGATAGGCGTCCCTTTGTCAGCGCTGTTCTGGAAGACCTTGATGGTAGAATTGAGACCATGGTTTGGCCCAAGCTCTATGCTGAGACCAAAGACCTGTGGCAGGAAGGTAATATACTGCTGGTTGAGGCTAAGGTTAGACTGCGGGAAGACCGGGTGCAGCTGAACTGTGACCATGTGCGTCGCTACCAGCCAGAGGAAGCTCATGGCGAGCAGGTAGTTACTCCGCAACCGTCTAAACCGCCAGTAGTAGCCGAGGAAGCTGTTGCCGATACGACACCGGCTAAAGGTCGCCGACTGATAATCAACATCAGCCAGACCAGCGATAAGGATACTGATATAGCCTATCTGCATAAATTGATTGACACCCTGAATGAATTCTCCGGGCAGGATGAGGTTAGCCTTTGTGTTACCAATGAGGACAGGATTATCAACCTCAAACTGTCCGATATGCGTACCGGCTACTGTCCCGAGCTTCATCAGCGGCTGGTAGAGCTGGTAGGTGAAGACGGGATAAGGGTGGAGCCGAGATAGAAACCTCTGCCCCTTGATGCTAGAATAGGTAGGAGGGAAAATGCCGGCGAAGGATATATCAACAGGTCACCGCAAGAGACTGCGGGAAAGGTTCATTAAGTCTGGTCTTAAGGGCTTTCATGACTATGAGGTTATTGAGCTGCTGCTGACCCTGGGCTCACCCCGTAAGGACTGCAAACAGCCGGCAAAAGAGGCTATCAAAAGATTCAAGACCCTTAGAGGAGCCCTGGAGGCTCCTCCTGAAGAGCTACAAAAGATAGATGGCATCGGTCCTCATAATGCCTTTGGTATCAAACTGGTGCAGGAAGTGGCCAGGGAGTTTCTCAAAGAGAAGATTATTGATAAGCCCGTTTATCAATCCTCTCAGGAGATTTTTGATTATCTCTACCACTCAATGCGAGACCTCAAGAAAGAGGTGTTCAAGGTTATTTATCTGAATAGCCAGAACCAGATTATTGACACTACAGACCTTTTTGAGGGGACAGTAAGTAGTAGTTCTATCTCCCCCCGCGAGGTTATAGAGGGCGCCATTAAACATAATGCTGTCTCCCTGATTTTTATTCATAACCACCCTTCAGGTAATCCTGAGCCCAGCAAGAGTGATAAGGAGATGACCAGAGACCTGGTCTATGCTGGAAGCGTTATGCAGGTCAGGGTCTTGGACCATGTCATAATAGGCAATAATAGATACTTTAGCTTCGCTGGTGAGGGACTAATTGAAGAATACGAGTTGAATTTCTTGAACCTGAAAATGAGGGGAGTATCTGAGGCTAAACGAAGGCTATACCGGGCTAAACTGTTCACCCCCTGAGTTTACCCGCTATCCACAACCACAAGGCATGTCCTCTCTTGCCCCGGTTGAGCCAAAAGGCTCACTGTTATGAGCCAAATGTATCACAATAATCGGGCTTTTTGTCCCCAATTGGCATTTATTCTGCTATAATGTTGACAATGGAAAAAAGACCTCTAACCCCTCTACAGGAAAGGTTTATCAGGTTAGGATTTGAGGGCTCTAATGACCAAGAGATCATTGAATTGCTCTTATGCCTAGTCCTTTCCCCTCGGAAGTCTAGGAAAGTAGCAAAAGAGTGCATTAAGCAATTCCAAAATCTTAGGGGATTACTGACAGCTTCGCCTGAAGAACTAAAGCGAGTTGGGCTTACGCCCCATTGTATTTGTGGTGTTAGGCTTCTACGCGAATTACCTGCAGAGGTTCTCAAGCAGAAGATTAAAGAAAGGCCTGTTCATGGCTCCTCACAGGAGATTTTTGATTATCTCTACTACTCAATGCGAGACCTCAAGAAAGAGGTATTTAAGGCTATCTATCTAAACAACCGAAGCCAGATTATTGACGCCGAAGACCTCTTTGAAGGGACACTGGAGAGCATTCCCATCCGCCCCCGCGAGATTGTAGAAAGTACTATTAATCATAGTGCCTCCGCAGTAATCTTTGCCCATAATCACCCCTCAGGCGACCCTGAGCCCAGCAGGAGTGATAAGCGGTTCACTAGAGATTTGGTCTTTATGGGGAATATTATTGAGGTTAAAGTCTTAGACCATATCATTATAGGTGGCAACAGGTACTTTAGCTTTGCCGATGAAGGGCTGATGGAGAAGTATGAAGATAATTTCTTAAACCTGAGGATAAAAGCTGTGCGTAATAGCTAATAAACGTCCTTTTCGGGCTAACTTTTCCCCCTCTCTTCCGTTATAATGATAGTGCGTAGTTGATAATGAGGAGGCCTTGGTGAAAAAACTTTTGGTACTGATTACTATGGTATTGATAGCTACCTGCTTGCTGGCGGGATGCGTGAGGGTTGAGACCTATACTGACTCAGGTCAGACAATAGACATTGGCGTTAACCAGGAATTTGTGATTGCCCTTGGTTCTAATCCTACCACCGGCTATGACTGGGAGATAAGCCTTGATGAGACCATGCTGGAGCTGGTGGAAAAGACATATAAGCTGCCTGAGGAAGCCGAGCACGAAGTAGTTGGTGCCGGTGGGGTCGATTATTTCCGATTCAAGGCTTTAAAGGCAGGTGAAACTGAGATAACCCTGGTCTATAAGCGGACGTGGGAAGAAGAGTGGGTAGAGCAAAAGATATTTATCGTTAATATAGATTGACGCTTTACTTGATACTGTCTGGGGTTTCCAGGGAGAGCAGATACCGCTTCATTTTCACCCCGCCGCTAAAGCCACTGAGCCTGCCCCCGCTGGTTACTACCCGGTGACAGGGGACAATAACTGGCAGCGGGTTTTTGCTTAGGGCTTGCCCCACCACCCGCATTGTCTTTGGTCTTTTAATCTGCTCAGCTACCCAGGCGTAGCTTCTGGTTTCGCCATACGGGATAAGCTTGGTTGCTTCCCATACCTCGCGCTGAAAGGGGGTGGCCCGGGAGAGGTCAAGTCTATCAGGGAATGTTCTCCTGTGGCCGCTGAAATAGGCATTGAGGCGTTTCATCAGGTCGTCAAACAGGTGAGGGGACAGGATAGCTTGGCTTACGCTGTCGCCTAGTAGCTGATAGGCTGCCTGAGCTGAGTGCTGGGGCAGGGTGGTGCCTAGTAGACCCTTAGCCGAAGCCAACACGCCTACCCAGCCCATATCAGTATCAAAGATAATGTAGTTTAGCCTCCCTGTTATAATATTGGTTACCATTTCACCCCAGCTCAGGTTCAATCAGGCCGTAGTTACCATCCTTGCGTCGATATAACAGGTTAAGCTCCTCATTATCGGCATTAAAGAACAGGAAGAAATCATGACCCAGAAGCTCCATCTGGTCTATAGCCTCGGCTAAGGGCATTGGCTTGACGGCAAACCGCTTAACCTTGACCACACTTGAGGGTGTGGTCTCTGCTTCCTTGCTGAGTTTACTTCTGGCAAACAAACTACCTCTCCTTTTATCGTACAATTTTCCCTTGTGGTGTTCGATTTGTCGGTCCATGGTTGCCACCACCTTGTCGATAGCCTCCAGAGGGGTTTCCCCCCTGCTTTCGCCCCGGAGCAGGGTGCTGCTGCCCTCTATAGTTACCTGTACCACAAAGCGCTGTTGAGGAGACCTTGTCTTTTCTTCAGAAACTTCTACCCTGGACTCAGTGATGTCCGGCAGATGGCGTCCCAGCTTACCCAGTTTACGCTCAATATATTGGCGCACCGCAGGTACTAACTTCATATTCTTGCCGATTATTTTTAGTTCCACCCTTTTACTCCTTTTTGATTCCTTCAAATCTCTCTGGCTAGCACCAATCCCCATACCGAGGTAGCTCCGCTTGCTTTTAAGGCTGCAGCGCAGGCATCAAGGGTAGTTCCGGAGGTGGAGACATCATCTATGAGCAGTACTTGCTTGTCCCGCAGCCTGTTGTCGCGGCAGGCAAAGGCGTTGGCGACGTTGCTCTGCCGTTCGGCTACGGTTGATGTTCTAGCCTGGGGGGGAGCATACCGCTGTCGGATAAGGCAGTCGTCAACTATTGGCAAGCCGGTGAGTTTACCTAGCTCTTTAGCCAGCAGGCTGGACTGGTTATAACCGCGCTCTCTTAGCCGTTTCCGGTGAAGTGGCACTGGTGCCAGAACCTCACCGGGCATAGGGTTGGCGGTGAGATAATCCTGCAGTAACCTGGCTAGGGTCGTCACTTGGGCCCTGAGGTTTCTGTATTTTAGCTGATGGATAGCCTGGCGTATTACTCCATCAAACCGAAATGGAGAACGGATGCCGTCTATCTCCGCTTGCCAGCTAACACAACTGGGGCAGAGTATGCCACTGGTCTGTGGTTTGCCACATCGGGGGCAAAGCGGAGGTATAATCCGGGGGAGCGAGCGGAGGCACGAAAGGCAAATGAAATCACCCTCCTTGCCACAACCCACGCACCACCGCGGGAATAAAAGGTCAACCGTTATCCCCTTGAGTTTGGCTAGCTGAGGAAGGATATTCACCACTATAATTTAAGGCTTCAGGATGAGCGCTAAATATTTTAGCGGGAACGTGAGGTATGGAGCGCGCCGCTCATAATAGGTTCATTAATATAGACGTCACCATTCCTGATTTTCAGGTTGAAGCCGCAATCAGGGTTGGTGCAAACCCAGGCTTTGTAATGAATAGCTGCCCCCTGACCACCAAAGTCAGATAAGGGCACCAGGTCTCCAGTCTTGCACTTCTGACATTTGGGTAAGTTGAATTGTTCCATGAAGTCCACCTCCCAACCGAATTTAAGTTTCCTGTAGTATACACTAATATTTGGGCTTTTGGCAATAGTCCTTTAACCTGACTGAACTAATTCGACTGTAAATGGCGCCTTCTCTGGTCAACTGGCTTCTCATCAGGTTTATGGCATCTACCTTAATGGTGTAACCTCTCTCAAATCTGGTGTTGGCTATAAGCTGTCCCAAGCCTTGCCGCTCATTTGATGAGGCTCGGTTGCCCAGGCGAGCCAGGGTCAGGTGAGGCGTGAATGGTCGTCTCTCGGAAGTAAAGCCTAGGCGAGCCAGGTTGGACTCAAGGTGTTGTTGAAGCTGGCTGAGCTTATCTACCTCCCCGCTTATTCCCACCCACACTACCTGGACTCGCCTCAAATTGGGGAAAACTCCCAGGTCCTTGGCTTCCAGGCGGAAGGGAGAGATTCCCTGGGCGGCTGCCTCCACTGCCCTGGTTATTTCACTGGTCCTATCTACGGCGATACTACCCAGGAACTTTAGTGTCAGATGGATACTGGATGGGTCAACCCACTTCACCCCGGTCGGGTGACCTGTTTTCAGTTGGGCCTCAAGCCGAGCCAGCCCTAGCCTTAGCTCATCGGGTAGCTCAATGGCAATAAAAGAGCGAACCTGTTCCATAGCTTAAGCCTTACTTGCCCTTAATACCCAGTAGCCTCCGGGCGTTACCCGCTAGAATCAGGTCCCTGGTTGCCTCAGGCAGGTCCAGAGCCCTGATCTCGTCCAGTAGTCGGCTCTGTGCCAGCAGGGGGTAATCACTGCCGAAGAGAATCTTCTCGGCGCCGACCAGCTGGATAACCTGGGTATAAATCTGTGGACTAAACAGAAGAGGCGAGGCGGCGGTATCAAAAAAGACATTGTTCATTGCTTTCTTAACTTCGGGCATTAGCGCATAGAAGGGCAGGCCCCCACCCCAGTGCGCACAGATTATGGTTAAATCAGGGTGGTCGGTGATGAAAGGGTATAGTATCTCCGGCGTGATAGCCCCCTTCCCCGGGTAGGTGTGGCCTACCGGCTCAGAGGCATGGGTAAGTAGAATTAGCCTGTGCTTTTTTATTACCTCAATAAGGGGCTTTATCGTCTCATCATCCATAAGGTCAAATAACTGAATATCCGGTCTTATCTCGCCAACCCCCCTGATTCCTGCTTTGGCACAGCGCTCGACCTCGGTTATAGCGGCTTCATACGAGAGGGGCTGTACGCTGCAGAAGCCTATCAACCGCCGGGGATAGCGGGCTATCGACTCTAAGATGTAGTCATTGGTTTCAACGCACAGTTCGTGCGTGGTCCAGCCAATATTGACAATAACCGAAATATCAATTCCGGCTTTATCCATGCTGGCAATGAGTTCATCAGCGGTGGCCAGTTTGGCTTTCTTTTCAGAGTAGAGGATGGCGAAACAGGGGTCACTATCAATGTACTTACTGCGGTGTTTCTTTATCTGAGGCGGAAATACGTGGGTGTGAAAGTCAATAATCATCGCCAAATTATAGCAGAACAATCTGCATTGCTTCAACGCATAAAAACTTGACAGGGTTACTTTTTTATGCTACTTTCTTATGCTAGCTTATCCTTGACATCCTTAGCGACTTGTAGTATATTAAGGGTGGCTAGATATTAGTGATGATGAAGGTAGATACATAAAATAGATAAATGGTGATTGATAGCCAGGCGAGCGGCTTGGTGAATCATCGCCAAGCCGTTTTTTTGTGTTTATAGCACCTTAACAATTGAATAGAGCTGGACAAACAAATTAACTAGACTAATATTAAATCTGAAACAGGTCAAGCGGTGAAGGCGCATGGTGGATGCCTTGGCATCAAGGGCCGATGAAGGGCGTGGCAAGACTGCGAAAAGCCTCGGCCGGCTGTCTAGCAAGCAAACCGAGGATACCCGAATGGGGCAACCCGCTCAGGTAAAACCTGAGCACCCCCAGCTGAACACATAGGCTGGGAGGAGGTAAGCAGGGGAAGTGAAACATCTCAGTACCCTGAGGAAAGGAAATTATTCCCTGAGTAGTGGCGAACGAAAGGGGAAAAGCCTAAACCCTGTAAGCTAAGTGGTTCTGAGGCCTAAGCTTATAGGGGGTTGTAAGGCAGGTAGGACCTAGCTCGGAATAGGTCAAGGAGTTACAAACTGAACCCTAGTCGAATGTTTCTGGAAAGGACAACTACAGAGGGTGACAGTCCCGTAGGCGAAAGGGGTAGGCTCCTTACCTGTACTTGAGTACCACGGGACACGAGAAATCTTGTGGGAATCTGCCCTGACCACAGGGCAAGGCTAAATACCCTTGATGACCGATAGTGAACCAGTACCGTGAGGGAAAGGTGAAAAGTCCCCCGGGAGGGGAGTGAAATAGACCTGAAACCATGTGCTTACAAGCAGTCGAAGGAGCGTAAGCTCTGACGGCGTGCCTATTGAAGAATGAGCCGGTGAGTTAATCTATGTAGCTGGTTAAGCAACTATCGTTGCGCAGCCGAAGCGAAAGCGAGTCTGAATAGGGCGATTTGGTTGCATGGATTAGACGCGAAGCCGGGTGAGCTATCCATGGCCAGGGTGAAGCCTCGATAAAATCGAAGTGGAGGCCCGAACCAGTCAGCGTTGCAGAGCTGTTGGATGAGCTGTGGATAGAGGTGATATGCCAATCGAACCCGGAGATAGCTCGTTCTCCCCGAAATGCATTTAGGTGCAGCCTCAGGTGTTAGCTAATGGAGGTAGGGCACTGGATGGACTATGGTGAGATAATATCTCGTCAACTCCAACCAAACCACGAATGCCATTAGCCAGAATCTGAGAGTGAGACTATGGGGGATAAGCTCCGTAGTCGAGAGGGAAACAGCCCAGACCATCAGCTAAGGTCCCCAAGAACAGACTAAGTGGCAAAGGAAGTAGGATTGCCCAGACAGCCAGGAGGTTGGCTCAGAAGCAGCCATCCTTTAAAGAAAGCGTAATAGCTCACTGGTTGAGTGGTGCTGCGCCGATAATCCAGCGGGGCTAAAGTCTGTCACCGAAGCTATGGCTCCTTGATTTATCAGGGAGGGTAGGGGAGCGTTCCCTTAGCCTTGAAGTCAGACCGTAAGGTCTGGTGGAGCCAAGGGAAGTGAGAATGCCGGCATGAGTAGCGTAAGGCGTGTGAGAAACATGCCCACCGAAAACCTGAGGTTTCCTACGGAAGGTTAATCCGCGTAGGGTTAGTCGGGCCTAAGCCGAGGCCGGAAGGCGTAGGCGATGGACAACGGGTTATTATTCCCGTACCGTTTCTACTGAGGCA
>Ga0265594_1002182_pt1 | contig 14284 bp, 8 predicted proteins | sample saktaG_11_FD_190147 | JGI IMG/M metagenome (GOLD analysis project Ga0265594, IMG submission 190147) | Saline water microbial communities from Sakinaw Lake, British Columbia, Canada - sak_2011_5_24_80m | ecosystem: Environmental > Aquatic > Non-marine Saline and Alkaline > Saline ... | reverse complement strand
AAACAAAAGTCGTAATGCTCAATTCGTCCAGGGTGGCGGTGAACCTTCCCTGGGATACGGTGATATCGCCCTCTTGAGCGCAGTTCTTGGTTTCAGAAGTGACGTACGGAGTGAAGGAGGCGACCGTTCCTTTGCGGATCACAAAGGTCTGTTCAACGGCCGGCGAATAGTAATTGATTGCGACGATCACCACTTTCGAGCCGTTCTTATAAGCCGAGACATGGACATTGTCCTGGGGATTGGCCGTGGCGTCTACCCGGTAGAATCCGGGACGCACAAAGCGCGCGAACTGCGACATGACATAACCCCGTTTGGTGACGTTGCCGACATCGTCAATCGGGCCGTAGAATCTTCGGATATACCACCACAAATACGCATTCATCCCCGCATTCATACAATCATTGATCTCCTTACCTGTGATCAACGCCCCCAGCCAGTCGGTCGATAGGTCCAGGTGTTCGGTCATCCAGAGCTCTTTACCTTTGCTTTCGGCCAGAGGATAGCTCCTCAGCCCGCCTCCGTAAATGTGCCCGCCGATGATGGCGACATCTGCGGCAGCGACCGGATCATTGAGAATGGCGTTGGAAATCGTGGGATTGAAATTATACGATTCGGGCACGATGATGGCGATCCCGACCGCCGGTGCATTCTCCTTAACGAACTTGAGCATCTGGGCTGCGTTCCAGTCGCAGGATTCATAGTCGACCGAGACATCCGGTTCGTTTTGAATCGAAACGGCGTACAAGGGAACGCCGTTGTCGGCCATGTAATCGGCGAAGGCTTTCAGATGGCCGGCGTAGGCGGCATAAGAATTATCGTTGAGCCGCCGCCGACGATATTGTTGTTGCTTTTCATCCAGACTGGCGGCGTCCAGGGCGAAGCTATCATGATGGCTCCGAGCGACACGGCCAGCTGGGCAGCCGGGACTTCCAGGTTAAATTCCGCCGAGTCGAAGGAAACGCGGATGCGCAGGATGCTCATCCCGATTTGACCGCTTGCAGTCCCAAAGGCCTTATTCACCTGGTCGTCGGTCAGATCGGGAATCCAGCCAGGCATGTTCACGCCTCCAAAGCCCCGGATCAACTGCTGGGTGTCATCCAGGTCAACCGTCGCGCCGCCCGGTTCGACTTCCGAGGGTCCATTAACGGAAGAACAGGCGGAGATCGAAAAGGCCGAAACGAATGAAAAGACCAGGAACGAGTTTCTGATTGTATTTCGGTCCATAGTCTTATTCATTTTTTGCTTCGTTCTTTCTATCTCAATCTTTTGCCCGTAATTGATATCATTTGCATTGATCATTTCTGAAAGAGTCCTGCTTCGGTCCTCAACGAGCTTTTGGAAAAAACCCTTGCTGCAAACGTTTCCCGGTTACTGCGCTTTACTTCCATATAATAGGCCCCCCGAGTACCCGATATTCGCGCCACTCGGATCAGACCATAGCGCGGACCAACAGCTTAGTGTACCCGCCGTGAGGGACCCAAAGCCGGGAGAAAAATCAAGATGAAAATCAGGGCCGTATGGATCAACCACAACACCCAATTCCTCAGAATACGGCGCTTTATTACCATGAATGTGTAGCTCAATCCCATCGCACGGTGGCATCCAAGGGAGACCAAAGTCTGTATTATATTTATTAAATATAAGCGTTCGATCTACAATATAGGCATGTGGCCCAGGATTCCAGTAGGTATCGCTCCCGTTCCAGGTCAGTGTGCCGGATGCGGTCTGATATGCCAAATCAACACTCTGCAAATTGAGTGTCCACGTTCCACTGACGGGCGAAGTTGCCTCCTCCGCTCCCCCACTGCTTCCAGACCATGTTCCACTCCAAATTCCGCGTAGTTGTTGCACTTCGTCGTTAAAATTTCTGATGTCTATTGAAACGAAGGTTTTAACGTAGTTCGACGTTTTTGGTGTGTAGATATTTAGGACGAGTGTTGATCCCACGAGGCCGCCGAAACTGCTATCTGTAAAACTAGGGTCTACAGAAACGGTGATTGTGGAAGTAATACCGGCATTCAACGAGCCTTCGCCGTTGGTGTAATCGAGAAAACCTCCGAGCGCACCATCGTCGGCTATGCTATAATTCAAAATGCTTCCTTCCGGGCCCACATTGGCGATGGCAAACGAAACTGGACAATTATAGGGTAGTAAAATACTTTTTAAAATGAGGGGAGTTTTGGTACCATCATAAATGGCTCGAATCGAATCAGGAAAATTCAGATAGTCTGACGAAGGATAAATCGCGACAATTGGTGCGGGTGAAGTATCATCCGGTTCGGTCGACATATCACAAGATAATTGTAACAACAGAACAATGATACCTGGTAATAGAAAAAATTGTGATGGTTTCATTATCTCCTTTATGATGTCGCCGGCCAACATTTGTTTAACCTGCATGGCAAGTCTTAATCTCATGTCCACATCCCTATCCGGATGCTCAATATTCCTAAAGCAAGGATTCCAAAGATCCCTGATACCGGACATTTTCGTTTAATTTACTTCCTTATTACAGTCTCTTTTCTTTTCCGTCGTTGCATGGGACGGTTCTTTTATTATCTTGAAATGATTTTAGTGATAATTTAAAAATAAGTAAAGCCTTTTGTTTACACCTGTCAGGTTTAGACAAATTGTTATCCCGGTGAGGAAGAACCTTCTAAACCTGACAGGTGTATTGGTGAAGCGATGTTACCCGAATCAGGAAAGCCGGAGTTGAAAACAGGAACGTTGCTGTTTCATGTAGGAAGGGACCTGTTCAAAACAGCAACGATGCTGTTTCCAATAGGAAAATTGGGGTAGAAAATAGCAATGGAGCTATTTCAAATAGGAAGGGACCTGTCTCCGAGATAGGAACGTCGCTTTTTCAGGTAGGAAAGGACCTGTTCGAAATAGGAACATTGCTGTTTCAATTAGGAAATTATGTGTCCGAAATAGGAACACCGCTTTTCCAGGTAGGAAACGACCTGCCTGAAGTAAGAACGTTGCTGTCCAAAGTAGGAAATTAGGGGTCGAAAACAGGAACGCTGCTGTTTCAGATAGGAACGGACCTGTTCAAAGTAGGAACGTTGCTGTTTCAGATAGGAACGGACCTGTTCGAAACGGGAACGCAGGGATTGTACATTCGCAATGGGCTGACCCGATCCTTCACTGCGCTACGCTGCGTTCAGGATGACGGCTTTGGGGAGGATGATGATCCGAAAGATGTGTCATTCTGAGGCCCAACAGGCCGAAGAATCGTGTCGGCCGGTAATTGATTCCTGATGCACTCACGCTTGGCCTACCCGATTGGACCCCGCTAAGGGCGGGGGAATCCCGCCAACGGCATGGGCTTCACTGCGCTGCGCTACGTTCAGGATGACGGCCCCAGGAAGTTGAAAGAATCATTCATATCGTAAGGCCTTGACCGGGTTGGCGATCGCGGACCGGATCGCCTGATAGGCGATGGTAATAAGCGCAATCGCCAGGGAAACCAAACCGGACACAAGAAAGACGGAGACCGCCAACTGCGTATGATAGGCGAAATTCTGCAGCCAGCGCTGCATTGCGTACCAGGCGACGGGCCAGGCCAGTAGGTTGGCGATAATTACCCATTTCAGAAACTCTTTTGAGAAGAGAAACACGATGCCCCGCACCGAGGCGCCCAGGACTTTGCGAACGCCGATCTCTTTGGTGCGCTGCTCGGTGGTGAAGGCTGCCAGGCCGTACAATCCCAGGCAGGCAATGAAGATCGCCAGCATGGAAAAAGTCGTGATAATCTGCCCGAGTTTTTGCTCACGGCGATAGTATTCGTCGAATTTGTCGTCGATGAAGCGAAATGCGAAGGCATTGCCCGGAGCGATTTCTTTCCAGATGGACTCGATTCCTGCGAGGGTTTCACTGTAGCGGCCGGGTTCCAGCCGTACAACCAGGTTGCTGAGCATCGTAGGATTGATATGAATGATGATCGGTTCGATCTTCTCGCGTAGCGACTGCATATGAAAATCGTTGATGACGCCGATGACTTTTGCTTGCGTGGGTTCTCCACGTACGCGCATGCTGGGGAGATTGATGGATTTTCCGATGGGCTCGTCCCAGCCCAGGCGCCGGACGGCGGCCTGATTCAGAATCACAGCTTCGCGGGCATCGGAAGCGTATTCACGCGAGAAATTACGGCCGGTGACGAGTGGAATGCCCAGGGCATCGATCAGATCGTAATCGGCGCCCACGACCTGCATGACGACCGGATCGTCTTCGGGCATGCCCTCGGCCCGCAGGCCCATTTTAATCATCGAACTGCCGCCGGGATATGAGAACGTCCCGCTCACGGCCAGCACACCGGGAGTGCGGTCCAGGGCGTTCTTCAATCCTTCGTACTTGCCCTGCAGCGGAGCTTCATTGATCGGTATGACAATCGTTGATTCTTTGTCGAAGCCGAGATCGAGGTTTTTGACGTAATGCAGTTGACGGTATATCACAAGCGTCGAGATGATCAGCGTAACCGAGATGACGAACTGAAAAACGACCAGCGCCTTGCGCAGCAGGGATTTGGATGACACTTTCCAGCTGCCTTTCAGTGTGGCGATCGGGCGGATGCCGGAGAGAAAGAAAGCGGGATAGCTGCCGGCGATTATCCCGACGAATACGGCCATCGCGAGCAAAGCCGGCAGAATCCAAAGGTCAGCGCGGTAATCAATCGAGATGTTGTTTTCGCGGAAAAAACCGATGGTGTGTCGCAGTACCTCGAAGAGAGTAAAAGCCAGGATCGTCGCAATGACAGCAATGGATATCGATTCGCCCAGGAATTGACGGATCAACTGCTCGCGCCGGGCGCCCAGGGTCTTGCGCATGCCGACTTCGACGGAACGATGGACGGAACGGGCCGTCGCGAGATTCATGAAATTGATGCAGGCAATCAGCAGGATGGCGATCGCCAGGGCTGAAAAGAGATACACGTACTGGATGCTGCCCGATGGTTCCAATTCCATTTTCAAATCGGAGCGCAGGTAGATGTCCTTCAGCGGCTGGACAAACAATGTGATTTTTTCGGACAGAGGGCCGGGTACATGCCGCTTGAGGAAGTCGGGTAACTTGGCGTCGAAGGCTTCGGCATCGAAAGGCTCATTGACGAGAATATAGGTGTACGGTGTGCCCAGCCGTCCCCAGATATTGTAATTCAACTCCGGGATGGCCTCGAGTGTGGCAAATGAGGCGATGAAATCGCAGCGCAGTTGCGTATTGGCCGGAACATTGCGCAGCACACCGGTGACGGTCAGCTCGTATTGATCGTTCAGGGTGAGCGTCTTGCCGACCGGATCTTCCGGGCTGAAATATTTGCGGGCCATATCTTCGGAGATCACGACCGTAAAGGGAGCGGCCAGGACTTCATCCGGGTTGCCGCGCAGCAGCGGGAAGGTGAAGACCGAGAAAAGGCCCGGATCGGCGATGAAGAAATTTTCCTCCTTGAAGCGCTGGTCGTCGTATTCGAGGATGACATTTTCGACAACATCGTTGCCGGGCAGGATACGGACAGCCTTTTCGACTTCGGCGAACTCGGCTTCCAGGAGCGGCCCCATCGGGGGAAGCAGAGCCGCCAGCCGGTCCTCGTTCACGTTGAAACTGATCTTGCCCGCGACCCGGTAGATGCGGTCGTGTTGTGCATGGCATTTTTCGAAACGGATTTCATGCAGGATGTACAGGCTGATAAGCAGGGTGCAGGCGATCCCGATAGTCAGGCCGGTGATATTGATGAACGAATAGACCTTGTGGCGTCTCAGGTTTCTGAGGACGACCTTGAGATAGTTGACGAACATTTCCCCTCCCGTAATTTCAAGACGGTGTTTTTGGCTTTATATGGATGAATGACGGCCATTCTGTGCTTATGACTTGGGAATGGGCGAAAAAGTTCTGTGGGATGGAAAAATTTTAACCTCGCTGCGGGGTTGTACTCCGTAGCGGTCACCGATGCCGTTCCCGAGTACAACCCGGGAACGAGATAAAAGAATCGCGCCAGCAAATCTGCGGTCTTTAGAGAGCTCGCCGTTGCCCAACCCGATCCTTCGCTACGCTCAGGATGACGTTTTTGGGGAGGTGTCATTCTGAGGGCATGAAATGCCCGAAGAATCGTGTTGGCCGGGCGTTGGTCTGCGGTGCACTTGCGATTGGCCGACCCGATCCTTCGCTCCACTCAGGATGACAGTTCGGGGGAGGGTGACGTTCTAAGTCAGCGTGGTGACCGACGCGCGGCTCTGCTCGATCAACTCCCGGATCAGAAGCGGCTCGCTCTTGGTGAAATCGCGTTCGAGGGCGAGGGCCTTGCGATTGCATTTATCGATGCAGACGCCGCAGCCCAGGCAGACTTTTTCATCGATGGCGATCGTTTGGCCATCCAAACGAATTGCCCCGAAGGGACAAGCTTCGACGCAAAGACCGCAGCCGCTGCACTTCAGGGAATCGACTCTGGCGACGAATCCCGAAGAGGCCAGCATAGGCGTGCCGCCGCGATAGGCCTGCATCGCGCCGCAACAGCAGCTGCAGCAATTGCAGATGGCGTAAAAGCGATCCAGCACGGCGTCTTTGAAGAAGGCGTGGTGTACGTGGCCGCGTGCGTGCTCTTCCTCCAGGATCGTGATGGCTTCCGCCTGCGTGATGCGCCGTGAACGGCGCGGATGATGGTCGAGAACGAACTGGGCAAACGGCTCCCCGATGGCGATGCAGACATCCAGCGGAAGGCAGGGATTGGGACGCGCCACGCGGCAGGGACAATCGAGTACCACAATATGATCGGGATTGCGCAGCACGATATCGCGGGCGCGAGTGTAAGGGATGATTTTGTCCAGGTTGCGGATGTCGATATCCTGCCTGACCGAAACCAGGCGGCGGGCCTCGTCAAGTGGAACGATTTTGCCGTGATACATATCGGCAAAGCTGGCGCCTTTCCCGCGATGTGCGCCGTGACCGTGAACCCGAAAAATTTTCATGAACAGGTTCCAGAGCGGAATGATGATCCGTGTCAGGCGATGCTCCCCGGTGGCGATGCCGATATAGAGGTAGGTCCAGCGCCCGTAGATATAGCCGTGCAGGCGGGTGAACCAGGAAGAGTTTTCCAGTTTTTTACCTTCCCGGTAAAACTCACGGGTCGAGGGTTTGATCCATTTCGACAGGAATGGTCGTTGCTTGTTTTGATTTTCCACCGAATTGTCCTTATAGTATTATCCTGAAGGGTTCATCCAATGATAAGGAAAAATCCGGCGAAAAGACAGAGGTTTTTGCCCGCCTTCGCAGAAAGCCACGGGCGTAACCCGTGGAGTTTTATTCGTAGCGCAGGCTTTTGACCGGGTTTGCGGTGGCGGTTTTGGTTGCCTGGTAACTGACGGTCAGAAGCGCGATGCCGAGCGCGATCAGTCCGGACAAAACGAAGACCCAGATGCTGATCGATGTCCGATAGGCGAAATCTTGCAGCCATTTGTTCATGATCCACCAGACCATCGGCCAGGCAAAGATATTCGCAATCAGGACCCATTTGATGAAATCCTGGTTCAGCAGCCGGATGATCCCGCCAACTGAGGCGCCCAGGACCTTGCGAATTCCGATCTCTTTCGTACGCCGTTCCGCGGAGAAGGAAGCCAGGCCGAAAAGGCCGAGGCAGGCGATAAAAATGGCGATCAGGGTGAAGTAACTCAGCAGCCGGCTTAATTTCTCGTCTTTGCGATATTGATTGTCAAAAGTCGTATCCAGGAACGAATAATCAAAGGTGCCGCCGGGATCGATTTGCTTCCACCTTTTCCCAATGAATTGCATCGTTTCGGCGATTTGATCGGGCTTGAGGCGAATGCAGAAATAACCGAAATCGGCGGGCTTGTACTCGATGTAGAGCGGTTCAATCCCGGAATGCAGCGAGCGCATATGGAAATCTTTTACAATCCCGATCACCCTCTTCCTTGTCGCATTGCCGTCCAGCTCGGTGATGGTTTTGCCGATGGGATCGTCCCAGCCGAATTTGCGGGCGGCGGTTTCATTGATGATCACAGCCTGATCTATATCGGTGCTGAATTCCGTTGAAAAATTGCGGCCGCCGATCAGCGCAATGTCCAGGGTCGGCAGGAAATCCGGATCGATACTCCAGGCTGCGATCATCTCGGATTCTTCGTAGGATTTGCCTTCGGCGAAGAAGGCGTTATGCCGGCCGCCGTGGCTGGGCAGGTGTGAACTCAGGGCGGCATTGACTATGCCGGTATGCTGTTTGAATTCCGCCTTGATTGTCGCGATGGCTTGGGATGTCACATTTTCCGGCAATGCCAGGATCAGCACGTGTTCCCTGTCGAATCCCAGTTGTTTGTGCTTCATAAAGCGGATCTGGCGGACCATAATCAGCGTCGCGGCGATTAAGGCTATGGAGATCGTGAATTGGACCACGATCAGGACGCTACGGAAGCGGGCGCCGGATGGACCGGTCCTGTGCAGGCCTTTCAGGACGCGGATAGAGTGGAAGGATGAAAGCAGCAGCGCCGGGTAGCTTCCCGCGACAATACCGACGAAAAGCGTCAATCCGACCAGGGCCGGCAGGAGCCAGTAAGTCTCCCACATATTGAAATTCACCGGATTGCCCGAGATCCTGTTGAAAACAGGCTGGAATAGCTCCACGAAAAACAGGGCAATTATGAGAGCCAGGAAAGCGAAAATTGTGGATTCACCGATAAACTGCCGGATGAGAACGGAGCGGCTGGCGCCGAGCACTTTGCGCATGGCGACTTCCCGGGAGCGATTGGAAGTGCGTGCCGTGGCAAGGTTCATGAAATTGAAGCAGGCGATGAAAAGGATAAACAGCGCAATGGCGATGAAGGTATAAACGTAGGTTATATTGCCGTTCGCGGAGATTTCGTTTTCGAGCCTGGAGTGCAGGTGAATACTCGTTAAGGGCTGCAGAAAATACTCCATTTTGCCGCCAACAGTGCTTAACAGTTGCCCTACCTGGGCGTCGATAAGCGCGGGGAATTTGGACTCCAGAACGCTGCGATCTGTCTCATCATTGAGCAGCACGTAGGTATAATTATCGAAGTCACCCATCCAGCGCCCGGTCTGTTCCGGGTTCCGCTGTATCAGGGTTTCGAATGAACAGAGCATATCGAATCGCAGGTGAGAGTTGACCGGGACATTTTGCAGAACGCCGGTGACCGTGAAGATTTGGCCATTGTCAAGGTCCAGTGTTTTCCCGATTGGGTTTTCCTCACCGAAGTATTTTCGGGCGGTATTTTCCGAGATCACAATCGTCATAGCTGCCGCCAGCGCCGTCTGCGGGTCACCTTTCAGGAGTGAATAATCGAAAACATTGAAGACGGAATTATCGGCATACAAGATACCCTCTTCAAAGAAACGCTTATCTTCATGCCGAACGAGGGCTCCCCGGCTGAACGGTCGAAAACGTACGGCCCTCCCTGACTTCGGGGTAATCGGCTTTTAAGGTCGGGCCAAGCGGGTAGTTGCTCGATGCGATGACGTTGTACATTGAGCCGATATCGAAAACGGTCCCGACCCGGAAAATACGCTTCGCTTTGGCATGATAGCGATCATAGTTGAACTCGTTCAGCACCCACATCGAAATCAGGATTGTGCAGGCCATGCCCAGCGCCAGGCCGAGGATGTTGATGAAGGAAAAAACCTTGGATTTACCCAGATTCCTGAGAGTTATTTTGATAAAATTGCCGAACATTTCCTACTCCTATTCGATTGTCCAATAACATTAGACAGAAGGGCAATGAACATGCCAAACTCCACTACAAGGAGGATCAGGGCTTGATTGGAGAATCCCGCTATCCGAAATTGGTACATTGGTGTCCGGCTACGAACGGATTCTCTTCGGCGCCGGTAGTAAGATCCGCCTGTTTTGGCTTGAAAAGGAGGCTCCGCTTTACTCGTATTTAAGCGCATCCACAGGATTGGAACGGGCCGCTTTCCAGGTCTGGTGGCTGATTGTCACCAGGGCGATCAGGATGGCGATCAGCGCGCTGGCAAGGAAACCGATGTAACTGTAGCCGATCCGATAGGCGAAGTTCTGCAGCCATTTATTCATCAAGAAATAGGAAATGGGAAAGGCGATCAGGGCCGCAATGAACACCAGTTGGAGGATATCCCGGGAGAGCAGAACCAGCACATTCGGAACCGTGGCGCCCAGGGTTTTGCGGATCCCGATCTCCCTGGTGCGCTGTTCCATCATAAAGGAAGCCAGCCCGAATAGTCCCAGGCAGGCGATGATAACAGCCAGAATCGAGAAGATGGTGACGATCTGGCGAGTACGGATTTCAGTCGTGTACAGGCGATTGAAATCCTCATCGAAGAAGACATATTCGAAGGCCTGTTCACCGGCGTATTTGTGCCAGGTATCCTCGATATATTTTAACGTTTCCTGATAGCGGTCGGCAGTTATTCGAACGGTCGTCGTACGCCCGATGCCGCGATTGCCTCTCATGAAGTAGACTACGGGATCGATTTTACGATGCAGCGACTGGTAGTGATAATCTTTCATGACTCCGATGATCGGATAGCGTTGCACCCGTCCCGGCTCGTCATCCGGCTGAACCAGGTTTTTTCCGATGGGATCGGTCAGGCCCAGAACCCGTACCGCGGCTTCATTCAGTATGACTGTAGCGGAATCGGCCGGGTTACCGGCCTGCCGGTCTCTGCCTTCGGAAAGTTCGATCTGGTAAGTGCGCAGATAATCGACGTCGGCATTGAATACATTGAGCAGACGGGCGTCTTCACCGCTCATCTCGCCCTGGGAATAGGTGCTGTTACCGATTGCTCGTCCGGGGATGGTGCTGCTGTTGGAAACGGCCAGGATGTTCGGATTTTCGAGTAATTCCGCCTTGAAGGTCCAGAAACTCTGTCCCAGATCGTCGGTCTTTTCCAGGATCACAAGGTTCTCCTTGTTGAATCCGAGATCCTTGTTTTGCATGTGCGACAGTTGGTTGTAGATAATGCTGCTGCCGGAAAAGAGTACAATCGAAATCACGAACTGGAACACTACCAGGATTTTGCGTAATAAGGCGTGGCCGCTGCCTCTTTGCGTCTCGGTTTTCAGAACCTGGGCGGGGCGGAATGAAGAGAGAAACAAGGCCGGGTAGATGCCTGCTAAAATTCCAACCACGGCTGCAAACGCGATGAGCGCCGGTACGGTGTAGAGGTTTCCGAAGATACTGATTTTCAGTTGCAGCTGGATCAAATTGTTGAAATTGGGAAGCAGCAGCAAGACAATGATGATGGCCAGCAGGCTGGCGATCAGGGTGATCAGAATCGACTCCGCCAGAAACTGCCCGATCAGCCGCGAACGGCCGGAACCCAAAGTCTTCCGAATTCCGACTTCTTTGGCGCGATTTACCGAGCGGGCGGTGGCGAGATTCATGAAATTGATACAGGCAATCGCCAGGATGAAAATGGCGATAATCGAAAAAATCGTAATATAACTGCCGTTGCCGTTAGGCTCGATTTCGAAATCGAGATGGGAATGCAGGTGGATGTCGCCTAAGGGTTGTAAGTAGTAGCGGTAGGCGGCTCCGTTGGCAACCAGCTGATCCCAGGAAACGCCCAGAAACTGCTGCACCTGCGGTCCGACATTCCGATATACCAGGTCGATCATCTTCTCATCCAGTTCTCTGTAATCGTATCCCGGTTGCAGGCGAATATAAGTATGGAAATTATTGCTGACCCAGACGGGATTGTCGGCATCCCCGTAATTGACAAAAGACGCCAGGAAATCGAAATGGAAGTGACTGTTGGGCGGGAAATCGGGAATCACGCCGGTAACCTCCCAATCACGTCGATTGTCGGCGTTCAGGGTTTTGCCGATTGGATTCTCCTCACCGAAATATTTTCTGCGCATGGATTCGGTGATGACGACCGTGTTGGGTTTGGTGAGTGCGGTTTTTGAATCACCCAGGATGAAGCGGATACCGAAGATCTCGAAAAAGTTCGAATCGGCATGGAAGAAACGTTCTTCGCTGAAGACTTTGTCCCCGTAACGTAAAACGGGATAACCGTAGCCCCGTACTCTGGCGACCATTTCCACTTCGGGAAATTCGTTGATAAGGGCCTGGGCCAGCGGAGCGCAGGTGACGGCCATGTTGAATTCATCCTCACCCAGAATGCCATTTAAAACCGGGCGATAAATCCGGTCCGAATTCTCCCAGAAGTCGTCATAGCTGAGTTCGTAGGAGAGATAGAGCAGAATCAGGATACAGGCCGCGAGTCCGATCGCCAAACCGGTAATATTGATCAGGGAGTAGCCCTTGTGACGCAGCATGTTACGGTAAGCAACGGTGAAATAGTTTTTAATCACAACCGACCTCTGGTGTTCTTTTTGTGGTTTTTTGCCCGAGCAAAATATTTGTCAGCATCGCAATTTCTTCGGAAGTCGTATCGTTTCAATTTTGGATTCTCATATATTTGATGGTTTAAGATTCCATTATTTTTCTAAGATGACCCGCGAGCATAAAAGGTTGTCGGGAAGCGAAATCAGTCCGTGAAAAATAACGGGAATCTTAGCGAAGATCATTCGCGAACTTGCGAAAAAGCGCCACGTTTTTGCGAAGACCGGCCATGCTTTTGCGGATGACCGCCATGCTTTTGCGTTGACCGGCGACAACTATAGAAAACCTCCCGGACGTTTCGAATGTCCGGGAGGCTGACCAGGAGCGGACTCCCGGCGAACGCGAGTGTTAAAACGGCAACCGATTAATAACTTGACAGTATATCGCCGGAATGGATAGATTTACAGCATAATGGCGGCGAAATATAAATAAAGTATGTATTTTGGCTAAGGATCTGTGTCGATATATAGAAATCGCCGGAAAAAGTTAATGGATATGGAAACCAGTGCCTACACATGGACACCTTAAGTGGATGAGAGCAAGCAGGCTAACATATGTTATGTTTATTAGATGAATTAATGAAAAAGATTATTGTTATATATATAAAAAACAATTGATTATTATTTGTTAATTTATTAATATAAGAACAATGAATGTACAGAAACGATTTAAGATATTGCTCACACTTCAAGAGGAAAAATATCATAAATCTATGTGCTCTATCATAAACAAATCTGATTGAAAAATGCATAGGAGGGAAAAAAATGACAAGGAATAACATTTTGGCAATAAGCATGTTTGCAATGATGCTGCTTGTTGTTCTCAGTAGTAGTTGCACGGAAAATGGAGAGAAGAACGAAGAAACTGGAATAATAGGTTTACAATATCTGAGTACAAATGATGAATTAAATATTGTGAATTGGACAGTGGACGGGGTCGTCGGCGATCCAAAATTAAACTCGGTTGACTGGGAATTGAAAAATGACACCGATGAAATTGTATGGTCCGGGATCGCTGTAAAATATACTGAGATACCTAATGTTGTCGGCGTGTATTATCTAGACGTCAATCAAAATAATTTAATTGACGTGGGAGACACGTTCTGCGTTAAGGCTCCGGAGAATGGACACTATATTCTGCGATGGTACATTGGTGAAGGTTACGGCGAATATATGGCGGACTATTAGTCCAATAAATTGAAATGATTATGAAAACTTAATGATTAGCAATTTCGCTAATGTTAATAGTCCTAAGTACCGATATAGGAAATGCTAAAGGAAGCATATAACCATTGCGGAGATGACTAGGTAAGCTGTCTTACGGAATTGCGTTTTAGGAATTTTCAGCGCAGTTGTCGGACGATGAAAATTTCAATCACTACCCCGCCTCGTCTCTCACGAAGCCACCGTTAAAATTACGGTGGTGGGTTTTTTCATTCGCACGATTTTCGTCCTGGTGATTGTATCGATAAATACATATGACCGGGTTATTGCGTGAAATTAAGAAGAAGCCCATAGAAGCAGCCGTATGAAATATAAACTACTGATTGAGGGCGAAGAGCCGTGCATAGTCAAATGTACACCTGATCCCACCCAAATGAAGTATTTCATTTCATCTCTAGACAAGATCCTTCATTGTTGATATTGAACCTGAGACTTTACGGAATCTTCAGTACTTAATTACTTGTCCGATAAAAAAGATACTTCTCTCATCCCCAATTCCAGTTATTACAACCTATGCAAATGTACTTACTGAAAATTTAAATCCTGCAGCTGATTGCCATCTGGTATATCCTAATTCCTTTTGACATTCATGAAACACTCGAAAAAATCCAGCAATTTTCACTAGACCATGCTTACTGACCTATCGCTTTATAGTTTTGATTAATGTGTTTTCAGCATTATTCACGGTGGATAAAACAGGTTAAAGACTTTGCATCCTGTATA
>Ga0265594_1002181_pt1 | contig 14291 bp, 11 predicted proteins | sample saktaG_11_FD_190147 | JGI IMG/M metagenome (GOLD analysis project Ga0265594, IMG submission 190147) | Saline water microbial communities from Sakinaw Lake, British Columbia, Canada - sak_2011_5_24_80m | ecosystem: Environmental > Aquatic > Non-marine Saline and Alkaline > Saline ... | reverse complement strand
TTTTCTTACCTTTTAAATTAGGAACACTGTGGTTTTATATTGGTCTTCCCATTGCCCTTGTTGGAACAGTTCTATACACAACTGTCTGGGTAAATCTTGCCACCAGACCGCCTGGTGGTAAACCAGCCATTAAAGGGCTATACCGCTTTTCAAGACACCCCATGTATCTATCCAGTTTCATAATGTCTATAGGAGTGGGAATAGTATGCGCATCCTGGCTTTTTCTACTGCTTTCCATTATATCTATTATCCTGACCATAATATTTGTACATTATGAAGAGCGGTTACTTCTGGATATATATGGGAATTCATACAGTGATTATATGGAAAGAACCCCAAGGTGGATAGGAATTGGCAAGAAGATAGCACTTATTTGACGACAAAATACAAATAGAGCTATAAGAATGGCTTGTACCCATAGCGGACAAATATCCAGCACTTGAAAAGCAATACAAGAATGTTTGAGCTAGAGAAAAACACCGATTTTGAGCACAAAAATAGAGTTTTAGAGCCAATTCGTACGGCTTGGCTGGCCATAGCGAATGAAGTTAGAACCAGGATTATAAGGTTAGGTAAGAATATTTTAAGCTTAATTAATTTACTCTACCGGACTACTTACTATTTATCTAATAAATAAAATTAAGATATAAACTTTTAATAAAAAATTCTTCTCATATCAGATGAACAAATACCAACAGCTTTTACCGCTACTTTTTCCTGTTTTTTAAATCAAATTTATTCATGCTACGTTTCTACATAATTCCCTTTTGATCTTTAAAATTATCAGATAAAACCTTTTAGGGTTAAAGCAAGTTCTTATAAATATAAATTCTTAAACATATACAGTCTCAATACCCTGCACATATTTTGAATTCTTAGTGACAGCAAATGGGAAGAACTGAGAGATACGGTTGGCAATGTTATCAATTTCTTTATCATACTTTAATTCTACAATGATATTTCTATGATCAATAAATTTGTATCGAAAGGTGTTTTTAAATCTTTTTATATTATAAAATGACATATCATTATCCACAGTGACCCTGAATCTTTTATCAATGGATTCATAATAATACCTGTGGTAACGGTTGGTAAGAACAGGATCAAGGTCTCTCATATAGTATTTTATTTCCTGTGGAATATCACTATCCTCAAGTATCTTATTGAAATATTCGCTGTCAAAATACTCATCAAAACTAAATGAAGCTAATCTGTAATGCTGTTTTGTGCCCACAAAACCGTCTTTTATCTTAAACTCGAGAACAGGTTTTTTTTGGTTTCCATATAGATCTCCATACCAGCGTAACCTGACCTTTCTGCGCTCCTTTACACCATTTACATTTTCATAATAATAGGTCATCTCCTTAGTATCAAAATAAATATTGTTTATATACCTTGAAGGATAAGGAGATTTAAATATAGCCGGATGCATTCTGACAAGATACCTGATCTGATGAGCACTTATTTCGTCCACCAGGTATTTTCTTTCACAGCGAAAAGTCTGCACAATATTATCTGTCACTTTCATTACCATATTCCCTTATTATCAAGAAAAGTTATGTTTATATCTTCAGATAATTTTTGTAGCGCATTTCTTGCTGCACTTAAATCTTCCATCTTTCTAAACTCCACAAGGAATGAAAGCTCCAGGATTTTGTCGTTTTCGTCAAACCTGAGCAGTTTCAATTTGGAGCAAAACGGTCTTAATGCCTGCTGGACCTGATCAAGACTGACTTTGTTCGGTGCAGCAACGGCGATGTTTAAATGCAGATTGACATCAGCCTGTGCCCTCCTGAAAAGCTTCATCAGACCAAGAATAACTATAGCGACTGCAAAAGCTACAGTAGTTATAAGCTTCTGATTATCACCAAGCCCTATACCAAGACCGATTGCCAGAAACAAATACGCCAGCTCTTCAGGCTCCTTTATAGCTGCGCGAAATCGGACAATTGAAAGAGCACCGACCAGACCTAGTGAGAGAGCTACAGAGGATCGTACAACAAGTATTATAAAAGTAGTGGTGACCGTCAGTAAAATAAAATTAGATGCAAATTTTCGCCTGTTTGAAAGCGAAGCACCCCAGTATATATACACTAGTCCAAGGATATATGCAAAAACAGCGGAAAGGCCCAAGTTTATAGCAAATGCCTTCATATCAATAGGAGCTGCACCTGTAATAAACAGCTGGTCTAACAGTCCTTTAAAACCGGTATCAGAAGCAGAGACCTCGCTTGTAGTTGCCTGGCCGGACTCCATAGTAATATCAGACTCTTCTGCTACCTGTTCAGCCTCCGACACCTGTCCTTCCTCAGCTTCAGGTTCCGGTTGAGCCTCACCCTGTGGGACTTCATTTACAGATTGTGATGATCTGATACTAAGGTCATCTACCTCTACTGGTTTTTCGCCCACTGATACTATTCCTATGCCACCCGGCTGAAATGCATCGATATCTTCAATATCCAGTATCAATTCATCGTTTACTTTTACTATATGATTATTTCCTGAAAAGTCTATTTGCAGATCATTCCAGTCATTGTCCTTCAGGTTATCTAGCTTCTCTGAACTTAGATCTGTCCTCTGGCCTTTCTGTTCCTTAAAAAGTATTAATTCTTTGTTTTCTGTCTCATCTATTATATGTACTCCATAATTGCTATTTTCGCTGGCATGATATTGTAAAAGCACTGCTCCTGGTTGCTCAAAACGGACCTTAAGGGAAATCACAGGTTTGTCCCAGGATCCTATTCTGAACAATACATTTCCCGGGTTTATTTTGACTATACCTCCGGTGACCACCACATCCTGAGAATGCTCATAATTCTGAAGGGTGGCATCGTCAAAACTATCAGTGATTGCCTCTGCTTCTTCCTGTGCATAAATAAGACTTTCAGAAAAAAAGGATAATGAAAGTGCTATAGCAAGGAAAATAAACAAGAGGAAAACTTTTTTTTGTATTTTACGCCTCATTTTACACCTCATTTATTGATTATTTCCTAAAGTTGTTTTATTGATCTCTTCATCTATTGCAGACTTTACATATTCGTTCCTGCGATTTGCAAGATCAGCCAGATCCTGCCAGCTATAGTTAAATTCTTCAATTGTAAACCATCCGGTTTCACTGTAAAACATCTTGTCGCCACTGCCCTGACCTATATAAGGGACTATCATCATGTGATAATCCCTGGTGACCTCATATATTTTTTCATAATTGAAAAATTCTCGCATCAACAGGTCCAGGTATGCTGCAAACTGCAGCCGATATTTCTCGACTTCAAAAACCCTGTCAAAAAGTGGCGCATATTGAGACATTTCATTGCTCTCTCTTTCAAATAATGGTCCAATTACATTGCCACCCCAGGTTATATCCCAGGGTATCCATTCAAACTTGCCCGATACAGGATTATTGAAAAGAAAAAAATTATTTCCTGTGAAAGGATATGAGTCCCAGTTCATAGTAAGTGTTATAACAGCCATATATCTCAGAAATGTATCGACATTAAATACTTCTTCAAGTGCTTCCGCAAAATCTTCAGGTGATGAATATTCTGCTCCATCGATCACGTAGCATAGCTTTATAATATCGCTATAATCAGCATCGTCAAGATTATTTTCCTTACCATAGGCATACTGTCTGTTTGTCATTGGGTAATCTTCAATGCTGTCTCCATAATATTTAAGATCCATCGGTCCTCTCTGTGCATGGCTTGCTTTATAAAGATTGCCATCTTTACTTTCCTGACCGAAGCGATTACCCAGAAATTTCCTGTCCACACGTTCTATCATCGTATAGACTCCCCAGAATTCAGACGGTTTAGTATCATCTGTTATATCGATCCAGATCTCTACATAACATATATTGCTCGATGCGACTCCTGCAACATGCATAAGATCATATGCGGTTTTTTCCCACAGCAAAGAAGAGTCCCCTATGCAGTTTGTAAATATAAGTTGTTTTAGGTTATGAAATTCCTGGTCTGAGATATATGCATCGGTGTTTATTTTCCAGGGCTTCTTCTCTCCTCCTTCCCTCATCGAGAACTGTCCCCGCATACTGAACCCTACATCATCCAGTTCTTCACCAAAGATAATTACATTAGCTGGTACTTCAGTTTTTGCTTCAATATCAGACCACATCAAGTCCCAGTCCGATTGCTTTAGGTTAATATCTACTCTCTTTACCTGACTGTCGTCAAATACTTCCCAATAGTCCACACTGCTTGAGGCAGGATGCATTACATTTACAAATACAGTTGCAGTGTCGGTTGCACCAGTCTCATCTGTTATTTGTAGAGTCACATTATAGTTACCATTATCAAGATAAGTATATTCTACATAACCTTCATCAGTAGTAGCATCTGTATCAAGCCGCCCATTGCCATCAATATCCCATTCATATTTAATTATTTTCCCGTTTTTAGAATAGCTTCCAAATGCACTGAAATAAACCGTCAGAGGCGTCCAGCCGCTTATGGGCATAGCGCTTGCAATAGCTTTTATCTCACCCTTTTTGGAGCTTTGATTATTTATTTGAGAAAATGTAGTTTTATTGGGCAGAAATATTATCAGCAGGACAGTAGCTACCAGAAAAAGAAAAACTGCTGAGATCTCAAAAATACGATAACGTTGTATTTTAGTAAAGTTGTTAAAAAAATTCTTCAAATTATTTTCTTTAAACCTTATTTAAATAAATAATAAAACTAAATATGATTTTTTACCAGCACTATAAAAAATTAACTTACAAACATCATTACTCGTTAAGTCAAGCTTAATGTACTATCCTTATAGAAATTAATACGAATTATTTAATTTTACTTTATTTAATAAAACACATATATTCTAATCTCTAAAAACTATTATTAAAATTAGGGAAGCTGGTTACTTTTTTAGTGTACAAGTTGGCTGCCCCAAGGTTTGAAATTTCGAACCAATTTTTAAGGCATTAATTGATTTAAAATACCTATTCAATAACTAAATTATATTTATATTTACTAATTATTTGTGCAGATTTTCATTTATCTAGGAACACCAAAATTATGCTTACAATTCCTATTCCTAAAAATAGGAGATAGAACATAGCGGGCAGTTGTTGTTTATATTAAAAAAATGCTATGAGCGTAAACTTATAGCTATTATTTACTTATTTTAAATAATCCTGCTCTTTTAGCGATTAAAAATATTCACGAACAACATAAAAAATAATTATATGAGTCTTAATCGGATTATTCCTCGACAACGCCAAGAGATATATTTGTCTCATTAACAGTTTCGTTAGCGAATACCGTTACAAGGTATGTTCCGTTGCTCACCTGATATGTATAGTTCATACCATCATCACCATAGTCTTGAATTGCGTCTTGCTTCACGTTCCAGTCAGAGAGCTCCGCCTTATAATAGTTTACAAATTCCTCTCCGGTTCCATTATAAGTTCCATATATGCCCCAGCCTTTTTTACCGTCAGTCTCGTTATTTGCTGTATTTGATATTTCAATATCACTGCTTACCGGTACGACTGATGGCCAATCCTCATCTATCTCGCTTCCTCCAAGACTCTGTGTGTTGCCTTCTTCATCCGTAATAACGACCTCTCCTTCAGATTTCTCAACACTAACCTCTCCTTCAGATATATCAATGCTTTTACCTTCCTCGGCTAGAGCTTCTTCTACCGCCTTTTCAGCTACCCTGGCAGCCCCGCCAGTGCAACTACTAAAGGTAAATAGCATCAGTAAAATAGCTGGAATTATGATTATAATAATTGTCTTTTTCATCTCGGATACCTCCCTTCATTATTTTATAAAAATTGTACCTTTTTATATTTAAAGATTCAATATAATCCTTACGAGATAACACAGGTCAAAAATTTATTAGTATTTGTTAAAAGTTTTTCTATGACAGATTCAGGATTAGTTTTTATGACCATTCTGAATGCTACACTATAAATATAATAACTTTTTAAAGCATAGTGCTGTTAGGAGCAGGGTGCCCAGTTATTTGGGGAAGAGCCGGTTCTTGTATTTGACCTATGCGGCTGCCCCAAGGTTTAAAATTTCGAACCAATTTTTAAGTTATTTAATTAAATTTAAGGAATACCCCTTTTGATATAATTATTTGTTTATGATTAATTATAAAAATGATTATGTAAAATATATTTATATTTTAAGATATATTATAATCAATATTATTTATGATATATAATATATAAAATATAAGTATTTTTTCTTAAATTTAATAAATATGACACCTAAATTGTTTTATTCAAAATATCCTTTGTTAAATTTATTATCATCTTTCAAAAAAAGGGATTTTAATGAGTGAAGAAGAATTTAAAAATGTATGGTATCTGGCTAAAGAAATAACATGGCAAGATAAGTCTTTATTTCCATATAAACGTTCAGCTACACTTAAATTAAAGGATAATTGTATTGATGTTATTTGTAATGATGAACTAATTAAAATTACTAATATAAAGCATATTTCAATAGGTAAGCAGGGTAGGGATTTTATTAATAATTGGGTTAAAATTGATTATGAGGATGGAAAAACTGCTTACTTTGCAGATGGGAATTTAATAGGCTGGAGTGGAATAATGGGCGGAACCAATAGGATATTTAATGCTATAAAAAATAATATAAAGCCTGAAGTCAAAGTTGAGGAAACCATCAAAGAAATTAAAACCCCCGATGATAAAATTCTTCCAGATACTGAAGATGTAATAAATAATGATATTGCTATTAGCCCTAAATCTGAAGAACAAATAAAAGAAATTGATAATACAAAAACAATTCATTATAAAGATAAGACTGTCGCAATTTTATTATCAATTTTTTTTGGATTTTGGTCTTGGATTTATACATGGGAAAAAGATTATTGGAAATTTTGGATTGGTCTTGGAGTAACTATTGTTACTTTTGGGTTTGGATATATTGCTTTTTATATTTGGGCTATTGTAGATGCAGTAAATAGAACACAAGAATTTTATAATAATTATACTAATTAATTCTTACTGTATATTTTCGCCTTATGTGTACCTACAATTAAGTTAAAAGAGAGGTACTATTTATACCATTTTCTAAATTCCTGTAAACTTGTTTCTATAGTGCTCTAAAATACAGACCACCTGCTCTGGAAAGCTGGGGGGTTGATATTAGTTTAAAAATAGCCTAGATACTAACTTTAAAACTGGACTAAAGATTGGCGTAAGGTCAGTGTATATATAATCTTTCAAATATATATAGAAGTACTATAATGAGATTGTACTAAACATCACAAATGAAGCTTTGCGAAGACACATTATATCACTTCCTGGAATTTAAATTAAATAAAGGAGGTAAGGCAGATGATATCTAAAAAGCCGCTGAAGTTTGGAGCTATATTATTTATCATAATACTATCTCTATCTTTATCAGTTTATGGTTGCAAGAACATATTTTCCCGCACCCTTCCAGAGGAAGACTTAACAGAAGTAGAAAATTCCTCTGAAAATAACCTGTCGGATATAGATTCCGAAATAAAACTGAAAGCATTCGAAACCGCCCACGTATACGTGGAGCAGAAGAATCCCGGTGCCAGCTTTGAATCCGGTTATGCTGAAGATAAAGTAATAGCTGAATCTGAAGACTTATTTAAGGTAATAATCGATTTTTCATCAGAAGGCAAACAGTACAGCTGGGAAATACTCCTTAAGTATAATAAGCAAGATGACAGCTTTACTGTTATTGAAGCATCAGATACTGAGGGTGAGGTAGCCCAGGAGTCTTCTCCTGAGAAACAACCGGAAGAACAATCAGAAGAGCATCCACAGGAACAGTCTCAGGAATCTGAAGGTAAAGAAGAACCATCTTCACAGGAAATTAAAAAAAGAGCCTTCCATTCAGCCCAGGCTGATATTCTTAAGACCTTCCCTAATGCTGTTTTTACTACAGACTACAATGACAATTTAATAGAAGCTCTGGGAAATAATCTGTATCAGTGTGTAATAATGATTTCCCAGCCAAAAGGTAAAAGCTTTTTATATTTAGTCAGATACGATCCAGATGAAGATAAAATGCATATACCTTTTAAAAAAGATCTTGAAGACGAACTTTTTGCACGAGCAATTGGCTCTGTTAAAAACTACATAGAGAAGCAGGATAATTGGGTTCAAAATAATTGCAGTAGTATAATTTTTGATAATAATAATATAACCATAGTATATAACTATAATTATATAGATGATTTCACAGTGGATATTAAATTTCAGTGCCTGGGAAAGGACGGCAGCTCAAAATGGCATGGCTGGGTTGTAAAAACAAGATATGATATCATAAGTGACTCATTTGTCAAATTTGATATGAGCGGCAACATATTATAAAATAAAGATTAATAGTTCAAAATAATTTCTTACCCCTAACCAGAACAAAGAATACTATAAGGATAATTCTATAAAAAAATAATCTGCAGAAAATAGTTCTTCCTTGTAAGATACATCTTTGCAAAAATCCGGATTAGCAACACAAAATCGGTAAATGCAGAAGCTTTTATGGAAATTCTTTTCCTAATTATCAGCAATATACCTACTGTAAAAATAGAAAAGAAAAAATAGCTTTCTTTGTAATATAGTTCCTATTTTAAAGATATTAGGAGGTATTGGTAGATTATTGCCATTATGCATGCGGTGATCTATCTTAACTAAATATCTCTATTTGAAAATAATATATAATAGTATTAGAATAAAAATATAATAAAAACTAAATAAACCATTTTAAAATTTAGTAGCTATAAAACTTTTCCTGTATATGGTCGCTTAGGAAAAGCATAAGCTAAAAGCGAAACCGACTAAATAAGTCGGTTTTTTTAATTATATACGCTTTTAATAGCTATCTCTAATAAGGGAGATATTATAATGAAAAATAGTAATGGCGAAGTAGAAGATTTAATAGAAAAGCTTAAAAAAAAAGAGATCACTTCCAAAGAAATAATTAAAACACTTAACGAGAGAAATCTTTCTGAGAAGGCAATCTTCAAAGGGGCAGGATGGGGCTATCTTATCTGGATAGTTCTATGTTTTCTTCCTGCTTTAGCCAAATATACCAATTGGGAATATATAAGCTTTCTAAATAAAATACCATCTTTTGAAATACCCAATATATTAATTTATATTTCCATAGCCTTTTTTATTTCCGCAATTATTCTCACAGCTTGGAGCACCTACTACAATATAAAAAAGGGCGGGGTTTCTTCTGAAGACTATACTTTAATACTTTTTAAAAGCGGTCCCTACAAATTACTAAGACACCCCAGTAATTTTGCATGGTCTGTATTTTTTACAACCATCCCTATAATGCTGGGTAAATGGGTACCTTTCACTGTTCTTAGTATCATTGGAATTATTGCAATGATATCTCTACACTATTTTGGAAGTATAATAGAGGAGAGAAGGCTCAATATAAAAAAATGGGGAGATAGATACAAGCAATATATGAAAGAAGTACCGCGGTGGAATATTATTTTAGGGCTGGTAAGACTTGGAAGAATAAATAGCCATACCTAAATGAATAGAATTTAAATTCCAATTAACTTCAATAACCTATACTCGTCTTAATACTTTAGTAAGCTGAAACTATCAAAAGCAGTATCATAAATGGACTTATAGGAATCAAATGACTTTTGAGGTGAATTAAAATTTACTATCCAACCTGTTCCATCATCAACCAGGCATACTTCCACTAATTTACAGGTAGTGAGAGCAATCGTTACAGTGTAAATATGCTTTATTGCTGGTATGCCATCTATAGTTACTTCTTCAGTAGAAATAGAAACATAATCTTTAGAGGTATCGGATAAGAAGTCTTTCCTATATTCAGTAAAACTCTCCAAGTTGTATCCTGGTGCCGAATACTTTCCCACCATAATACCCACTTGATTAGGGCCAATTTCCTTTTCCCAGATAGAAACTTTGAGTTCCGGAGGCTCACTTGGAGTATCAAAATGCCAGTTATCAGGATGATCAATGGAAAATCCATTGGCTTCATCGATATATGACACAAACTGAGATGGTTCTGAAGGTCCACAGCTCATACTAATTAAACTCAAAGTTGCTGCTATTGCTAACGTTGTAATTATTAAAATAATCTTTTTACCCATGACTTTAACCCCCTATGTTTAGGTTTTACACTTTTATTATGACACTTCTGCTGATAAATATAGGCGTATATTTAAAATATATAAAACATCTACATTAAAACTGCAGACAAATAACCACAGTAATACTGTGTTAATACTTAAAGTTTTATACCAGAATTGAGTTTTTAAGCTTAATTACTACTTATCCTAATATGCTACTCACTATTTCTATTTAAACTTTAAACAAAAGGCATGAAGATATTTTTTTTTGTGAAATAGTTCTGATTTTGTAAACTGATTACTTTTTACTGCGATATAGTTCTTATTGTCATGTTATTAGGAGGTATTGTCAGAATATTGCCCATTATATATAAAACTTTATGTTGTTAAAACTATTTACCCTGGAATTTGGTGAAGAACCTTTAATTAACGGTCGGCAACTTTGGCTGGCCATAGCATACGAAGTTAGAACCAGAATTATTGGGTTAAGTGAGGATATTTTTATACCAGAATTAAGCTTATAGAATATAGACTATACTATTTTTACCTATAGATTATCTTATCTATTTTTTCCAGAAGTAAGTTTACTTCTGCCAGTTATGCCACAGATCATCATTAATTCCACTGCCAGTACTTTTAACAAAAACCTCCAGCCTCTCATCCTTATTTTTTCCAACAGCATAAATATTGGAAATACCAATACCAGGTGGTTTGCCCATACTATACCAGCTGCTCCAGGATCCCTTTTTTGGTTCCGTTTGATACTTATAACAGATAGAAGACTCCCAGCTAATAGTAAATACCACAAGACAACCATTACTATCACGTTCTACAATGGGTTCAAATATCAATGGTACATTTCCAGGTTTTCCAAGACTATCCCAGTTTATCCATGGTCCCCTGCCGGGTTTTGATTGATACCTATGCCATAATGAACCTTTACTGTAGTCTGTACCACCAAAATAATCTACAGCAAATACCTCCAAGCGCCCATCACTATTTCGACCCACCGCTACCGGTATTAAGTTAAGTGAGGTATTTGTGGGATTACCCATTCTACCCCAACCAATCCATGGTCCCTTGCTGGGCTTGGATTGATACATATGCCATAGACTGCCCTTTGTGACAAAAATTTCCAAACGGCCATCGCTGTTATGGCCTACTACAGCAAGTCGGTTATTCAACGTATTAACACCTTTTGGTTTACCCAGACTTGCCCACTTACTCCAGGTTCCTTTATTGGGTTTTTGCTGCCAGATATGCCAGATACCTTCTTTAGAGCTTATTGAGCCTCCATCAGCTCCTGCAGCAAAGACCTCCAGCCTGCCGTCACTGTTTCGACCTACACCAACTCTATTAATTTTTACACTTTTAGAAGGTGACCCTAAGTTATTCCAGGCAGCCCAAGGACCTTTACTTGGTTTTGATTGAGAGGTATGCCAGAGTTCACCTCCCATATAGGTAGTGACACCTGCTGTATAACCAGTAGCAAAAACCTCCAGACGTCCATCTTGATTATTAAATACAACAGGATTATCAAAGTCTGAGATGTTACTTGGCTTACCTATACTTGCCCAGCCACTCCAAGGTCCTTTGCTGGGCTTTGGCTGATATGTATGCCACAAGGCTCCATCTCCAGCAATGGCAAAAACTTCCAGCCTTCCATCACTATTTTGCCCAACAGCAATAAGGTCGTTGCTTAGGCCGCATTTTGGCCTGCCCATACTGGCCCAGCCACTCCAAGTGTATTTATTCATAATAAACATCCCCTTTATTTAGTTTTCAACTTTTTATAAAAAGAATATTTCCAATAATCATATTACAGCTATTATTACAGATTGAAATAAAAATGAAAACACTTTTAGAATAATTTACTAAATATGGATCAGTATAGCTACATAAGTTAGAACCAGGATTATTGGTTCAGATAGAGATATTTTTATACCAGAATTAAGTTTTACAGGTTAATTACTTACCCCACCTTACTACTCACTATTTACTGGCTGGCCATAGCGTACGAAGTTAGAACCAAGATTATTGGGTTAAATGAGGAAATTTTCATACCTGAATTGAACTATTAAATATCTAAAATACTTCTTCATATTAATAACATTTCTTTACTAATTGGGTAATCCTACTCTACTCAAAAGAATTTATAGGAAGTTTTTAATAATAGAGTAAAATAATATAGAATAAACTCATCTTTTAATATATTTATCAAAAGATAATTCTAAAAAGGAGAAATAAAATGATAAATAAAGAAAAACCCCAGATCTGCCAATTATGTAAAAAACATAAGAAAAAAACCGAGCTCCTTCCTCTGGAACTGATAGATTCTGCACTGCTTGAATTTATTAAAGAGAAGCACCCTGAATGTAGCGAAGAAGGTTATATATGCAAAAATGATCTAAAAAACATAAGATTGAAGTATGTGGAGGAAGTTTTAAAAAAACAAAAAGGCGAGCTTTCTGCTCTGGAAAATAAAGTATTTGACAGCCTAAAGGAGCAGGAAACCATCACTAAAAATGTTAACTTTGAATTTGATAAACAAATAACTATCGGAGAAAGGCTATCAGATAGACTTTCAAACTTTGGTGGGAGCTGGCGCTTTATATCAATCTTTTTTGCATTTCTGGTAGTATGGATGATAATTAACACTATAATCCTTGCAGATAAAAACTTTGACCCCTATCCCTTTATACTTTTAAATCTGATCCTCTCTTGCCTTGCAGCTATCCAAGCTCCTGTTATTATGATGAGCCAGAACAGACAAGAAGCTAAAGACAGACTTAGATCAAGAAATGACTATATTGTAAATTTAAAAGCTGAGCTTGAGATAAGAAATTTAAATGAAAAGATTGATAATCTGCTGGTATATCAATGGCAAAGACTGATCGAAATACAAAAAATCCAGATGGATATAATGAGTGAGATATCTGATAAGAATAATAAATGAAATTGTTTAGAAACTGGCTGGCCATAGCGTACGAAGTTAGAACCAAGATTATTGGGTTAAATAAGGAAATTTTCATACCTGAATTGGGTTATTAAACTCAAAAGATCATTTATAGTGATGTAATATGTTAATATGGTGAAAATATGAAAGAAAAAACCAAGTTTTCAGTTACACATAAAGACAAGGCCATTGTAGAGCTTATGAAAAAAGCCGACCAAAAAACTTTAGCAATCTGGGCAATTGATTGTGTCGAGCGTGTAATGCCATACTTTGAGGAAAAATATCCAGAAGACCAACGTCCTCGAAAAGCTATCGAAGTACTCCAAGCTTGGATAAATACAGGAGTGTTTAAGATGACAGACATACGCAAAGCTGCGCTTGCATCTCATGCTGCAGCTCGTGAAGTAAGAGAGGATAATGAGGCTCGCTCTACGGCCCGTGCTTCTGGTCAAGCAGTTGCGACTGCACATGTTCCAACTCATTCTATTGGTGCCACAAATTATGTCTTACAGGCTATTCATAGAGCTACTAACCCCTCTGATGCCGATGCTGTCATAGCCAAAGAACGAGATTGGCAATATCAACACTTACTCGAACTAATGAATAATACACATATTAAGTAAAATGACAAAAAACCCCTAAAAGCAGAAAATTCCTTGATAATTTCATTTTCGGTATTGACGAAGCTTCAGACAAAGCAGTAATTCTAAAATGCTGATTAGCTGTCCACCGTAAACGATGTTAAAACCAAGATCTTGCTACTAAATGAGGATATTTATATACCTGAATTGAGTTCAAATATCTAACACACTTAAAATATAATAGGTTTTCATTCAAACTTAGTTGATAATTTACTATACTAAACCCAATTATAAAAACAGGTTTTAAGGATCTATCTAAAATATTCATATAATAGACTTTTTAGACTATCGCAGTATAGTTAATTATTACTAATCGTTATTGGAGGTTTTCTATGACCAGGCACAGTTTATGCACATTTGATAAAAACTCATCCTGCTCATCATGTGAAAATCAAAAAGTAATCCACTGCAAACGGGAAGTAAGAATATTATTGGCTTTTATTGCCATTATGATTCCTCCCGGACTTCTGGCTTTTTTTTCATTGGCACTAACCGGAGTAATAACCGGCATGTGGTGGCCACTAATATCATATGTTGCATACTATTTCATCATGATCACTGTGATAGAACCAATGTTTATATGCGCACATTGCCCTTTC
>Ga0265594_1002179_pt1 | contig 14294 bp, 12 predicted proteins | sample saktaG_11_FD_190147 | JGI IMG/M metagenome (GOLD analysis project Ga0265594, IMG submission 190147) | Saline water microbial communities from Sakinaw Lake, British Columbia, Canada - sak_2011_5_24_80m | ecosystem: Environmental > Aquatic > Non-marine Saline and Alkaline > Saline ... | reverse complement strand
CTGACCGCAAAGCTATGCTACGGGAAATCGGAGTCAGTTCTGTTGAGGAGCTGTTTCAGGATATACCTGAAAAGTTCCGTAATGCCCATTTTAATTTACCGCTGCCTCTATCCGAACTAGAACTCAAAGAGGAACTGCGTCAGCTATCAAACCGTAACGCAAACCTGAATGACTACGCCTGTTTTTTAGGGGCTGGCTACTACTGGCACTTTATTCCCAGTGTGATAAGTCATATCACTGGACGCAGTGAGTTTTATACTGCATACACTCCATATCAAGCTGAGGTCAGCCAGGGCACACTACAGACCATCTATGAGTATCAATCATTAGTCTGCCAACTCACCGCTATGGAGGTAAGTAATGCTGGAATGTATGATGGTAGCACAGCATTGGCAGAAGCAGCACTAATGGCATGCCGAATTACAGCGAGGAACAAGGCTGTCATACTCCCCACAGTAAACCCGGGATACTATAAAGTAGTTGATACCTATCTCAGTGGTCACGATCTTCCTCTAGAGAAAGTAGAATCGAACTTAGATGGTTTGTCTCCCGACTGCGCTTGTTTAATAGTGCAACAACCGAATTTCCTTGGCTATTTTGAAGATATGGCAACTTATGCTCAAAAAGCCCATGAAAATGGAGCACTACTTGTCGTCATAGTTGACCCTATTTCGTTAGGGATGTTTAAGCCCCCGGGGAATTATGAGGCAGATATCGCTGTTGCTGAGGGTCAAGCACTAGGTAGCCCGATAAGCTTTGGTGGATCCGGTCTGGGCATTTTTACCTGTCGCCAGGAATACTTGCGTCAGATGCCGGGTAGGATTGTGGGCAGGACTGTAGATGTTGAAGGAAATCCGGGATATGTGTTGACCCTCGCTACCCGCGAACAGCACATTAGAAGGGAACGAGCTACATCTAATATCTGCACTAACGAAGCATTAGAGGCTCTGGCAACAACAGTTTATCTTGCCGCCTTGGGCAGGAAAGGACTGCACCAGGTAGCTGAGTTATGCTACCACAAGGCTCATTATGCTGCTGATGCCATAAGTAAACTCAAAGGGTATTCCCTGATTTTCCAACAGCCCTTCTTTAAGGAATTTGTCATCCGTTGTCCAGTGCCACCTTACCAGATCAATGAAGTGCTTTTTAAGGAGAGGATAATTGGTGGTTTAGATATCAACAGTAGGATAGAAAATGGGATGTTACTCTGTGTCACTGAAATGAATACCAAACAAGACATAGACAAATTAGCCGAGATTCTAGGCAGATTATAAATGGAGAAGGAAATGGATCATCATTATTTACTTCCTGATATTAGCCAATCGGGCAAGATTGGTTGTAGTCTTCCATCCTTGGATGTAACTCCATCAGAGCTGCCTCCTAAAGAGCTACTTCGCCAGGAACTTGAGTTACCTGAGGTAAGTGAAGTTGAGCTTGTGAGATATTTTACCGTCTTGAGTAAGCTCAATTATGGAGTGGACACGGGATTTTACCCTTTGGGTAGTTGCACTATGAAATACAATCCTAAGTGGCATGAGGATATTGCCAAGTTGCCTGGTTTTACTTCAATCCATCCCTACCAGCCAGTTGAGTCTGTTCAGGGAGCTTTGTGGCTTATGTTTGAGCTACAGGAATGTTTAAGTGAGATTACTGGTATGAATGCCACTAGCTTGGTGCCTGTGGCAGGTGCACATGGTGAGTTTACTGGGCTACTAATGGTAAAAGCATATCATCAAGACCGAGGGGACAAAGCTCGGAAGAAGATATTATTAACAGATTCATCTCATGGAACAAATCCAGCCAGTGCTGTTATGTGTGGCTTTGAGGTAGGTGTCGTGGCTTCCAATGATGAAGGTAATGTAGATATGAAAATCCTGGACTCCATGATGACTGAGGAAGTAGCTGCTTTAACATTAACTATGCCGTCCACTTTAGGTCTTTATGACCCGCAAATAGCTGAAATTAGCCAATTGATTCATAAGAGAGGTGGTCTCCTTGGTGCGGATGGGGCAAACTTGAATGCTTTTTTGGGGAAGGTGAAGTTTGGCGATCTGGGTTTTGATTATGTTCAATTAAATCTCCATAAAACCTTTAGTACACCCCATGGCGGTGGCGGCCCGGGCTCGGGCCCCATCTGTGCTAAGAGGAACTTGACTGATTTTCTGCCATCACCTTTGGTAAATAAGAATAAAAAGGGATACTTTTTTACCTCACCGGTTAATTCTATTGGCAGTCTAGGTACTGCCTACGGGAACTTTGGCGTAATGATCAAGGCTTCTGCTTATATACGTTCTCTTGGTGCAGGAGGACTAAAAGAAGCCAGTGAGAATGCCGTTATTAATGCTAACTACCTTAAGGAGAAGCTAAAAGCGTATTATCACTTACCATATGACCGCACCTGTATGCATGAAGTGGCATTCTCAGGGAAACGACAAAAAGCCAATGGGGTTAAAGCACTGGATATCGCTAAACGTTTGCTGGATTATGGTTTTCATCCCCCCACCATCTATTTTCCTTTGGTGGTTGATGAAGCTCTTCTGATCGAACCCACCGAAACAGAGAGCAAAGCGACACTAGATGCTTATATTGACGCCATGAAAGAAATAGCAAAAGAGGTAGAGAAAAACCCAGAAATTTTGCACACTGCTCCTCATAACACACCGATTAGGCGGTTGGATGAGGTCAGAGCTGCTAGACAACTAGACTTGCACTGGTGACCTGCCCCCATAAAGGATACCACCTTTTAAGTTAGAGTTACCGGTATTCTAGCCTCAGGAGCAGGTGGCCGGTAACCTAACGAGCTATGAGGACGTACCTGATTGTACTCCTTTCCCCACTGCCCAATCAATACCTTCGCTTCTGTTAAAGTGGTAAATATCTCCCGGTTCAACAACTCGTCTCTCAGGGACTTCCCGGCTCTATAAACAGCGTTTTTACACCTATTCGGTTTAGCCATCTCCTTACTGCATTAGCGGTAAACTCAGATCCATTATCAGACCTGATGTGCTCAGGTATACCCCTAAAGATGATTAGCTCAAACAGCTGGTCAATAACATCCTGCGAAGTAATGCGTCTCTTTACCAGTATCGCCAGGGCTGCTCCAGTCGGTCATAGGACAGGGCTTCGCCATAGTGGGGTTGCCTGTGCATGGTCAAGGTCATAGCTCCCCTTTTCTGCCACGCACAAAAAGAGGGATATCCGCTCCCACGCTTGGGGAACGAATATCCCCTAAAATAGCCAAAAAGCAGGGCTACATACCCTGCTTCTCTGCGTGGCTGTTTATTGTGTGTCAAGCGTTCTTATTAGGTAGTAACCGCTACTTTTTCCTTTTTGCGGTTACGCTTTGTCTTTTTCTCGGCTACTGGCTCGGCTGGCTCGGCTTGCTCGGCTTTAGCTTCTCTATCCTTTTTAGCTTGCTCGTTAGCGTAGTCGGATAGCATTGGCATAACAACCAGTTGATAACCATTGGCACTAAAGAGTGTCGGGCTATAGGAATTGGTGAGCTTAAACTCTACCATATCCCCGCAAGCCTTTAGAGCTTGGGTGATATAGCTCCCGTCTAGCCTAACCTTGACTTCACCATCAGTATCGGCTACTAGCTCGGCTTGACCTTTGTCGTCGGGATTAGCCATCACTACCTTGCCATCACCAATAGTCAAGTCAATAGGATAGCTCTTACCATTGGATAGGGCTTTGAGTGAATTGGTTGCCTTGATTGCCTCTACAGTGTCAAAGTGAGCTACAGTGTTAAACTCGGTGGGTATGAGCTTTTGCCAGTCGGGGTAGTTACCATCAACGCTAACCCACTTATAGCGGATTAGCTCAGTGTCTATAATGAGGCTCATACCGTCAAGGCTCTCTCCACTAGGCTCAAAACTAACCCTTGCCCTCTTTGCTCTCCGTAGGGCATTGGCTACACCCTGAAGCTCACCAGTGTTTATCAAGGCTTGCCCCTCTCCGCCAGCATAGTCAAGGCTAATAACTACTAACCGAAAACCATCGGCACTAACCAGCGTCAATTTACCCTCTTTAGCCATGAGGTTGACGCATTGGAGTATAGGTCTTGCGTCATCTTTAGCGGTAAAGGGTAACACTCTATTGAGTGCGTCGGCTAGCTCACTAGCCCCGGCATTAGGCTTGACGGAGTTGCTAGGGCTAACCCTAACATCACAAATGGTCATAAGTGTTTTGTCGCCTATCCAGTCAAGGTCGGCGAGGTAACTGGTATTGCTTCTGCAGATAACCTTAAGCCTCTTATGTCCGTTAGCCTGCGACCCGCTAGCACTAGCGTTGGGGATAACCTTGACTATATTGCTACCCCCTAAAGCTCGTAGGTATCCGAGTAGCCCACTACGCCCCAGAGTGATATCCATTATAATCACCCTGTCGGCTATTGCCCTTAATAGAGCAACAACCAGCATAGCTTTATGGGCGACAAAGCCCTCACCTGAACGCTTGCCCACGATATTCAGTTGTTCCAAAAACAACCCCCTTTTTAGGCTTGCTCGGTAGTGGGCAAGACTACCAAGTGCCTAGTAGTAAGCTTCTGACTAACTGCTACCCGCTAGCTTAATCGGTGCTTCCACTACTTACTGGGCATTGAGAGGGGTGTTTTGTTAGGATAACTCTAGCCTTTTTTGCTCTTTTTTACGCCAATACCACAAGTATTGACGCTCTTTGTTAGTTAGTGGCTTGCCTAGCCTTGCTTTATTGGCTATCTGGATTAGCCTCATTGGGCAACCGAGTAAAAAGGTTTTGTCGTCTAGCCAAGCGTCAAGGTCAATTGCCTTGTCATCGGCTAGTGTATCCATTAGCTCGGTAGTGTTACCATCTCCGTCGTCTATATCGGTATTGAGGCTCAAGATAGTTAGTAACCTCTTTTGCTGTCGCCAATACTTCTGGCACTCATAAGAGCCTATCCGTAGCATAGCTATGTCGGATAATTGCCCGCCACCATCATTGTCTAGCCTTATTTGAGCGTCGGCAAGGCTTGCCATAATGGTGTGATTGAGATCTTGTCTATCTTGCCACATTGCCTTGTGTTGTAGTTTATCGGCTATGGTGATATACTCGCTCCAGTCTAGCATTGTCGGGATACCTCGCTTTGTTAGATTTGCCCTAGCTTGGTTACTGGCTGGCTAGGGCATTTTATTTGCCCCTAGACTAGGCAAGCGTTCAGTTTTAGCTTTGAGCTATATTCAATTGTTAAGGTGCTTTTGTTTTTCTAATTCAATTATGTAACAAAAGAGCTTTTTATTACCTTTATCATCCAACAAAAGGAACGAAAGTTAAATTTCAAAATGAACCTATATTTTCGCGATATTTGTGGTGGGAGCATTTGTTAGGGACAAAAAGGAAGCCCTCTAATCAATCGGGATTAGAGGGCTTCAAGAGGCAGTATAAGTTAGGTTATGCTATACTACTCATAAGAGCTTGAGTAGGCTAGCCTGTACCTATCTATCTGGTAAGTTCAGCTAGGCTGAACGTTAATGTAAAGGTTCTGTCTATTGTACACGTTGGCCCACCATAAAGCTGGAAAGCCGCCTGGTAGCCTAATCAGTAAAAGACATTTCACCCCCCATCCAACCTCACTAATCTAACCGACTGACGCCTCACGCAAAACCATGTAGACAATATCTCACCGCTGGTGGAGAAGGCCGGGTTCGGGCAGAAGATAGTGTTTTACTGGAGGTTTGAACATTCCGTCAGAATGTTATTTATTTGCTATCAGGTATAGAAATGGCTATAATCTCGGTCAGCGCAAATATCTCAGAGTCTTCCATAGACCTGCGGCATCTAGAAAGAGGGGGTTATCTTATGGCTAAAGTTTTGATGGGGCCTGAACTATTACTCTACCCGACACCAGTAGTCCTAGTCGGAGCAAATGTCGATAGCAAGCCAAATTTCATGGCAGTTGCCTGGTGTGGTATTGTCAATAGTGAGCCGGCGATGGTCTCCATAGCCATACGACATCATCGGCACACGCGTAAAGGCATCACACAAAACTCGACTTTTTCTATTAATATACCCTCCACTGAGATGGTTAGGGAAACGGATTACTGTGGTATTATATCTGGTCGCAAGGTTGATAAAGTAGAGGTTTGTCAGTTTAAGGTTTTTTACGGCAAATTGGGTAATGCCCCCCTGATTGAGCAATGTCCGGTCAATCTAGAGTGCCAGACCATGCAGATGTTGGACTTGGGGAGCCATTCGCTTTTTATTGGTAGAATAGAGGAAAGCTATATCTCAGAAAGTTGCCTCACCGATGGCAAACCAGATGTTGATAAGATCAACCCCTTCGCCTACATTGTAGACCCGGATCGTGAGTATCGAGCTCTCGGAGAAGTAGTCGCCAAAGCATTCAGTATTGGTAGTGAACTCAAAGCAAGAGATAACCGCTAAAAATGCCAAGAAGGTAACAGGCGGCAATAATGTGCAATTTAAGTAGCTATTGACATTCCACCATGGGATGGTCTATTCTCCATACAAAAAGGGAGGACCAGTTTCAATGCAAGCATATTGTGTTAAATGTCACGCCAAGAAGGAAATGAAGGACGCCAGAGCGATAACGATGAAGAACGGGAGACCAGCGACTCAGGGTGTATGCCCCACATGTGGCACCAAAATGTTCAGAATAGGGAAGAGCTAAAGCCGTTATCTGAGGTGGACCCCATCATCTGGACAGGATAGAGACTATATTTTAAGGGGTCCACCTATTCCCGGGTATCTGATATTAAGGATTCTACCGCAGCTCTACAGACCGGAGTAGTTATCGTCCCCCCACCCTTTAGTACCTCCATAGCTGCTTTGGCTTTGAACGATAGGCCGTGCTTCTCTTGATTCCGTTTCATGTCCTGCCCCTCCTACGCTGTCTCCTCTATCTTAGGAGCAGAACGCGCCTTTAATAACCTGTCTAAAATTCGGGGACCACCTCACTTCCATATCTAGCCAATCAAACAACGCCCTCAATGCTCTTGAGTAACCATTAACTATGGTTAAGCCTGCTCGTCTGTTAGTGGCAGGACCTGTGCTATTTCCGTCTGTGTGATTCAAGGCCAGTAGTAGGAATTAGAGATTCCAAAAGTAGGGAGTCTACAGCTTGTTTTTTCAACTAGTTTAGCGTAGAATTTACGTGTAGCGTAGCTATGCGGGAGTAACTCAGTTGGTAGAGTCCCTGCCTTCCAAGCAGGTTGTCGCGGGTTCGAGTCCCGTCTCCCGCTCCAGGAGATAGTTGTGCAACCAAAAATGGCCGCCCCTACCAGGGGGCCAAGCAACCATTACACCTTGACGATACCCCGCATTCATGCTAATCTTACCGCAGAAGTGAAGGAAGGGAGAGCATATATAAAAGACTATAGTAATGAGATGAAGTAACTCAACTGAATCAGTAATAGAATATCAAGGAAAGGAAGAGAAAAATATTGTGGCGATAGAAAAAGAAAAGCTGATAGAGATGTATAGGACGATGGTCCGGATTAGAACCTTTGAAGAAAGGGTTGCCAAGGAATTTGCGGAGGGGAATATCCCCGGCTTCGTACACCTATATGTTGGTGAAGAGGCAACGGCTACCGGTGCCTGCGCCAATCTAAGGCCTGATGACTATATCACAAGTACTCATCGTGGGCACGGACACCTGATTGCCAAGGGTGGAAAGACAAAGCGGATGATGGCTGAGCTATATGGCAAGAAGACCGGCTACAACAAAGGTAAGGGAGGCTCAATGCACATCGCCGATATGGACATTGGTATAATAGGTGCTAACGGCATCGTAGGCGCTGGAATACCGGTTGCCGGTGGGGCTGCCCTTTCAGCTCAAATGAGAGAAACGGACCAGGTTGTTATCTGCTTCTTTGGAGATGGAGCCACCGACACCTCCAGATTCCACGAAGGAGTAAATATGGCCTCACACTGGAAACTTCCTGTGGTCTATGCTATTGAAAACAATTTGTGGGCCATGTCTACTCGCACCAGCGCTGTTAGAAACATAACCAGACTCACTGATAGAGCGGCCGCGTATGGCATTCCGGGCGTAACCGTTGATGGGAATGATGTATTAGCAGTGTATGAAGCGGTAGGTAAAGCGGTGGCTCGAGCCAGAAGAGGCGAGGGTCCTACCCTAGTAGAGTGTCAAACCTATCGGCACCGGGGGCACTCAGAGGGAGACCCTGGGACCTACAAGCCAAAGAAAGAGGTTGAGGAGTGGATGAAAAGGGACCCCATCCCGAGATTCGAAAAGAAGCTTATTGAAATGGGAGTATTGACAGAAAAGGAAGCAAGTGAAATTAACCAGGCAATGCTGAAGGAACTGGATGAAGCGGTGAAGTTTGCTGAAGAAAGCCCGCTTCCAGACCCCGAGGAAACCCTGGAGGATGTTTTCGCTTAAGGAGGTAAAATGAAGAAGATATCGGTTCGCCAGGCCCAAGTTGAAGCCATTGACGAAGAAATGAAGAGAGATTCAAGTGTGTTTGTTCTTGGCGAGAGTGTAAGTACTTTTGCAGCTACTGGTATTTTTGCAGGCTTAGTTGATAAGTATGGACCCAAAAGGGTAAGGAACACAGCAATCTCGGAGACGGCAATCTTGGGCGGTGCCATCGGTGCGGCAGTAACCGGGATGAGGCCAATCGCAAGCTTAATGTCCTGTGATTTTATGGGCGTGTGCGGCGATGAGTTAATAAATCAGCTCCAGATGAGGTATATGTTTGGGGGGAAGGCGAAATTACCACTAACCATCGTAGCCAGTAGCGGTGCCGGCGTGTCTGGCGCTGCTCAGCATTCTAAGACCCTCTACGGATGGTTTATGTCCATCAAAGGGCTTAAGCTCGTGGTGCCCTCAACCCCCTATGACGCCAAGGGCTTGCTAAAATCGGCAATCAGAGAGGATAACCCTGTGGTAATGCTGGCACATAAGATGGTGGGGCGCCTGACCAGCGAGATACCAGATGAGGAGTATACCATACCCCTAGGCAAGGCGGATATCAAGAGGGAAGGCAGCGATGTTACTGTGGTGGCAATAGAGTTTATGGTTCATCGTGCCCTTGCTGCCGCAGACAAGCTCCAGCAAAAAGGCATAAGTATAGAGGTTATTGACCCCCGGACCCTGGTGCCTCTTGATAAACAGACTATTATTAACTCGGTCAAAAAGACCGGTAGGCTTGTAATTATAAGCGAAGAACCCATGACCGGGAGCGCAGCCGGTGAAATCTCGGCTATTGTAGCTGAAGAAGCATTTGACTTTCTTGACGCACCAATAAAAAGAATCTGTGCACCCGATACGCCTGTTCCCTTCAGCCCGGTCCTGGAGAAATTCTGGATGCCAAGTGAGGAGAGATTAATCAAGGCAGTAACCGAAATTACATAGTTAAATTTAACCCACACCACCCAAAATATCTTGCTTAGGAGGTAAAACATGGCACAGGAAAGCCCAGCCAAATTCAAGGTCAAAGGGATTCATCAGGTAGCGATTGTGGTTAAGGACATACGGGAAACGGTAGAGAACTACTGGAATATCTTAGGCATTGGCCCCTGGGAGATTTATGAATGGGAGGCTCCCACAGTCTATGACCGCAAATATTACGGTAAACCGGCCTGGGCCAGGGAGAAGATAGCCTTAGCTCAGGTAGGCGCAGTACAGATGGAGTTAGTCCAGCCGGTTGAGGGAGACTCAATATATCAGGATTCCCTTACGGAGCACGGTGAGGGGCTCCACCACATAAACTTCATGGTTGACAATGTGGATGAGCTGGATAAGGCTGCCGAAATTATAGCCAAGGAAGGTTTCCCCACCCAGCAAAGCGGGCGTATCGGCATCGGCGAAGACAAGGGTGGCTATAACTATATTGATATCAAACCCCTCCACACCATCTGGGAACCAGTCCATGAAGCCGGTAATCTGAATGCGGTACCTACCCGCTACCCGGCAACAGAACAGGTAAGTCCTGCCAAGATTAAGGTTAAAGGGATTAATCAAATAGCACTTGTGGTTAATGACCTGCAGAGAACCGTGGAGAACTACTGGAGTATCTTGGGCATTGGCCCCTGGGATATTTCTATGTTGGAGGCTCCTGTAATCTTTAACCGTACATATTATGGTAAACCGGCTTGGGCTAGAGAGAAGATGGGCCTGGCTCAGGCAGGAGGGGTACAGCTAGAGTTGCTGGAGCCAGTTGAGGGAGACTCGATATATCGGGACTTCATTACAGAGCACGGTGAGGGGCTCCACCACCTGAATTTCTTGGTTGATGATTTGGACGGGACTGCTGAAATTCTGGCTAAGGAAGGTTTCCCCACTATACAAAGCGGGCGCGCAGGGGCACCCGAAGACCCAGGCGGCTATAACTACATTGATATTAAACCTCTCCATGCTATCTGGGAACCCGTCCGCAAAGGCAAAAAGGCTAAAGGCGGCCCGGAACCTATTCGCTACCCTTAATATAATTGATTATATAAAATAACCAATCTAAAGGATTGCGTCTGACAGGGAACGCAGCAGGGACTCTCGGGTAAGACCCGAGTAAGGGATAAGTAAAGTTCGTTTTTGTGTTCCCTGCAGCCTTGTTTGACATATTTTGGAGGTGAAAGGATGGCAGTTTCAATAAAAGCTCCTAAGCTTGGGTGGAGCACGGACCCGCTTTCATTGGTTGAATGGAAAGCGAAGGAGGGCGACCGGATTGAACAAGGTAGTGTTGTCTTAGTGATAACGGCGGAAAAGATTACATCAGATGTCAAGGCCGAGGCGTCAGGCTACCTTCACATTTTAGTCGGAGAGGGAAATGAGGCACCTATAGGGTCGACCGTTGGCCTTATTGCTGAAACAAAAGAGGAACTGGAAGCAATTCAAAAAGAAGCACCAAAGGAAACAGATACAACCGCCGCTGAGGTTAAAGAAGCCCCTCCAGCAGAAGCCGCCCCGGCTCAGGCCGCAACGCCAGCTCCAGTCAGGGTCAAGGAAGGGGGGCGTATCCGAATATCCCCGGTGGCTCGTAAGATGGCAGAAGAACACATGATAGATATAGCCAGTATAGCCGGCACCGGTCCCGGAGGCAGGATTGTAAGGGAGGATATTGAAAAGGCAATAGAGGCGAAAAAGGGAGGGGAAGTAGCCCCGCCGGCTGATTACCAAGGTAAAGGGGTGAAATCTACAATTCCTCTCAAGGGAATGAGGAAAGCGATTGCTGAACATATGCATCGTAGTCTGTCAATCTCTGCTCAGCTTACTGTCATGGGTGAGATAGACATGACTGAGGTGGTAAAGCTGCGAGAAACCCTGGTAGGCAAAGCAAAGGTTATTGGTGCCAGAATCACATATACTGATATATTCGTGCTTGCCCTGGCCAAACTACTCAAGGACAATCCCATAGTTAATTCCAGCCTGATAGATAACGAGATTAAGCTCTGGGAAAATATAAACATCGGGGTTGCCGTTGCCTTAGAAGAAGGGCTTATTGTCCCGGTGGTAAAGGATGCTGACAAGAAATCGCTGGCAGAGATAAATCAGAGCATAAAGGCTTTAGCGAAGAAAGCAAGAGAGAAGAAACTGACACCCGGTGATGCCACCGGCGGAACCTTCACCATTACCAATCTAGGGGCTCTCGGTGGAGGATACCGCTTTGAGACCCCGATTATAAATCAGCCGGAGTCGGCAATTCTGGGAACCGGGGGTATCACAGACAGGGCTGTGGTCAGAGATGGGAAAATCGTGGTCAGGCCTATTATGACCTACTACTTTACTTACGACCACAGGACAATCAACGGAGCCGTAGCCGCCAAATTTATAGCAGACTTAATTGCATTGCTGGAAAAACCAAAGTCCTTTATCAGTTTAGAAAAAAGCTAACACCACGAATAATGCAGTTGGCCCTGGAGAAAACCAAGGCATCAGGCAAGAAGTCCTGCTGTTTGCCGCGCTCCGAGCTCACCGGAATGGAAGATTCGGGCAGCAGAATCAAGCTATTTCCCGGTCTGTGTATCCTTGGTGGATAAGAGTGTGGAAATGTTGCTCGTCTCTGTTACTAGCCGGTGAATGCTGACTCTATTTCCGCCTTGACCTCGTCAGCAAGCTTCCAATCACCAGCCACCACGTTCTCCTCAATCTCCGAGGGTCTGCGCGCTCCGGTTAGAGCTACCGTTATAGCTGGATTAGAGAGCACCCAAGCGACAGCTAGTTGCGCCATTGATTTACCCTGTGAGGCCGCTATCTTTTTCAGTTTATCGGCTATCTCTAAGCTGCGGACAAAGTTCTCATCCTCGAATATCGGGAAGCCGAGAAGTCTCACGACAGTCTGCGAATTGCGACGCCAGTCACCCTCCTCAAATTTGGTATCGGCGGTCATTGTTCCCGTAAGCAGGCCAAAGCACAAGGAACCATAAGCCATAATACCCAAGCCATGTCCCTTGCAGAAAGGGAACAGTTCTTTCTCAGGTCGCCGGTCGAAGAGGTTATATCCTATCTGGTTACAGATGAGGGGAAACGTTTTCAGAGACTCCTCAATTTGAGCCGCGTTGAAGTTGCTGACGCCACCGTAACGTATCTTCCCCTCCTTTTTCCACCTGGCAAACACCTCCATCGGCTCCGAGAATGGCCGGCTTGTATCGGGCCAATGTATCAAGAGCAGGTCAATGTAGTCCATTTGCAGTCGCCTCAGACTGCCTTCCAGCATCTTGTTGAGGAACTCCTTACTTGAGTCCCATTCTGGTTTCCAAGACAGATTATCCTGATCCCAACGTACCCCGCTCTTGGTCACGATAATGCAATCGTGGCGTCTTCCCTTAAGTGCCCGGCCCATGAGCTCTTCACCAGCTCCCCAACCATAACTCTGTGCGGTATCAAACAGAGTGACGCCAAGATCCAGTGCCTTATGTACAGCCTTTATTACCTCATTCTCATCGAAGGAGCCGTACTGGCCTTTTCCCATAGGCCAACCCCCCAGACCTACTACTGATGTCTCAAGCTCTGAATTTCCGAACCTTCGGTACTCCACATCTCCCCCCTATAGCTCAGGTTGGCTAATTATAATAACGAGGGTATATCCTTGGCTGCCTCCTCTATCTTGCTAAGTTTGCTCTCTGCCCTTCTCTGCCTTTTCTTGACCTCAGGAATAAAGCTGCTTGATTCAGTATAGTAGTTCCTGATTTTTTCCACATCGCTAAGTTCAGACAGCATTACAGTAACGTCCAGCACACCTCTTTCCCGGGGGTAATCGCCATTTCTTATGATAGCCTCCGAGGCTATATCTCTCAGATAGTCTCCGAGGTCCTTAACCAATTCCATATTCATTTCCTTAGCTGGTGCTGAGATAAGATACAGCGCTCTACCGGCATCCATAGGGTTACACTTGAGTGATAGCTCACTTACGGCTTCATCCATTGCCTGAAGTCCCCTATGGATTTCAACGCTCTTCTTCCTGAAGTTATTCGAGCCTGAGAAGGGAAGCCTGATTAGGGGTACCTCTGATCTACCATAACCTATCACTGTCCAGCCTGCCAGAGTTTGCATTATGTCACCGGCATCAAGCAGCCTCACCCCGATATATTTAGACTTCTTCTCTTCACCACAACAGAGCAGGTTATAGAATGGCTCAGCTATTAAGGCATTAATCTTGTCCAGATTATTTCTAAGCGAGAAGTCCTTTCTAACATACCTCTGATTATCAACCAGAATTACAGCATCGGCTACTGAATCAGTAGATTTAAGACAGGCGGCTGAGTTATAGATAGTTCTCTCTTCTGTATCTTCCTCATGCTGAAACGGCAGGACAACCAAAGCATATACCGGCTTATCCACATAGCGCTCTTTTATATGTTTGGCCATTACCGGCAGGGCACCAGAGCCAGTACCACCAGCAGCGCTGGCAATTAACAAGAAGGCATCCGACTCAAAGAAGCGCGGTGCTGTTCTTATGGCATCAATAACCTTATCGGCATCTTCCCGGGCTACCTCAGCCCCCAGTTCATTGATTTTGCCCACGCCATGACCGCTGGTCTTTCGCCCTCCGATGAGGACTCTATGCTGATAGTCAGACTTTATGTAGGACAGTCCGCTCAGGTCAGCGGCGTCCGTGTTAACGGCAAAGGCACCGGTAACTATCTCAATCCCACGCCGGCTACGAGCCTTTCTGTTTAGCCGCGCAAAGTTATCGGCAACCCTGCCGCCACATTGACCAAAACCTATGACCACTAATTTCATTTCCCACCTCAATATCAAGCAGTTTAGCTATTTTAGGCATACCCACACAGTAATGTCAACTTCTATTAGAGGTGTCTGCTATCCTCACCCCTATCCATGTCCCTTATTAAAG
>Ga0265594_1002178_pt1 | contig 14299 bp, 14 predicted proteins | sample saktaG_11_FD_190147 | JGI IMG/M metagenome (GOLD analysis project Ga0265594, IMG submission 190147) | Saline water microbial communities from Sakinaw Lake, British Columbia, Canada - sak_2011_5_24_80m | ecosystem: Environmental > Aquatic > Non-marine Saline and Alkaline > Saline ... | reverse complement strand
TCACAGTTTAGCTGCACCCGGTCATCCCTCAGCCTAACCTTGGCCTCAACCAGCAGTATATTCCCTTCCTGCCACAGGTCCCTGGTCTCAGCATAGAGCTGGGGCCAGACCATGGTCTCAATTCTGCCATCAAGGTCTTCCAGAACAGCGCTGGCAAAGGGACGCCTATCTCTGGTAAATAGAGAGCGGACCGAGGCTACCATCCCGGCAACAACAACGGTTTGACCGGCCAACTCGGCATCAATTTGCCCGCACAGGGTAGCATTCTCTGAAGCCATATTAGCGGCAACAGCACTCAGTGGGTGCTCGGAGAGGTACACCCCCATCAACTCCCTCTCCCAGGCCAGTTTCTCATTAGTAGGGATATCAGCGGCTTCAAGGTCAAGGCCGGGCATAGGAGCCGACGTTTCCTTTCCCCACAGGTCAAACATGGTAGATTGTCCCGTCTCCCGGAGGCGCTGCTCCCGTTGAGCTAGAGACAGGATACGGTCAGTGTTATGAAGCAGACTCCCACGGCTGCCCAGGCAATCCAGAACGCCAACCTTAATCAGGCTCTCCATTACCCGTTTGTTGACACTACCCAGGTCACAGCGACGGCACAGGTCTTCGATAGATTTGAAGTCGCCCCCTTTATTGCGCTCAGCAATGATAGGCTCCACTGCCCCCAGCCCCACATTCTTAATAGCGGCTAACCCGAAGCGGATAGCCGGAGCACCATCCTTCCCATCCTTTTCTATAGAAAAGCTGACTTGACTGTGGTTTATGTCAGGCGGCAGCACGTTGATATCCAGACGGCGGCACTCGGCAATAGCACTGGCTACCTTCTCCGCTTGTCCGGCATTGGTAATCAGGAAAGCAGTAATATACTCTGCCGGGTAATTTGCCTTGAGATAAGCGGTATGATAGGCAACCAGGGCATAGCTAACACTATGAGCTTTATTGAAGGCATAGCCAGCGAAGGGCTCAATAAGGTCAAAAACCTCACTGGCTACCTCAGTGGAGAATCCGTTCTGCTTAGCCCCGGCAATAAAATTACGCCTCTCTTTCCTCATAACCTCTGGAATCTTCTTACCCATCGCCTTGCGCAGGATATCAGCCTGTCCCAGACTATAACCGGCAAAGGCCTGGGCGATAAACAGCACCTGTTCCTGATACACAATCACCCCGTAGGTCTCCTCAAGGATGCTAGATAGGGTGGGGTGGGGGTAGCGGATAGGTTCGATGCCATGCTTAGCCTTGATGAAGGTAGGGATATTATCCATAGGTCCGGGGCGATACAGTGCCACCATGGCTGAAATATCGCTGAAGGTGGTTGGTTTAAGCTCCTTGATGTAGCGGCGCATGCCTGCTCCCTCCAACTGAAATACGCCAGCCGTTTCCCCTGAGGACAGCAGGTCAAAGGTCTTGGCATCATCCATGGGGATATTATGCAGGTCAACATCAATGCCCTGGTTCTGATAGATGATCTCCCTGGCCTTACCCAGAATGGTGAGGTTAGCCAGCCCGAGGAAGTCCATCTTAAGCAGCCCGATACGGGCAATGTCTTCCATAGCAAACTGGGTCATAGCTACTTCTTCCCCGTTACCCTTGCTGGCTCGCTGCAGGGGGACATATCTGGTGAGGGGTTCTTTAGAGATAACCACACCAGCGGCATGAGTGCTGGCATGACGAGAGATACCCTCTACTCTCCTGGCTGAATCAATCAAATTATGGACTATTTTATCCTCGTGGTAGATAGTCTTGAGTTCACTGTTCTCATCCAGCGCTCTGGACAGGGTCATCCCTGGAGCGAAGGGGACCAGCCTAGCGACACGGTCAACCTCACTATAGGGCATACCTAAAGCCCGCCCCACATCCCTGAGAGCCGCCCTGGCACCCAGTGTGCCGAAGGTAATAATCTGGGCGACGTGGTCCTGCCCGTACCTCTGCGATACGTAGGAGATAACCTCATCACGGCGGTCATCCTCAAAATCCAGGTCTATATCGGGCATCTCCCGGCGCTCCACGTTGAGAAAGCGCTCAAAGACCAGCTTATTTTCAATAGGGTCAATCTCAGTGATGCCCAGACAGTGAAGGACAATACTGGCGGCAGCACTACCCCTGACCCCAAACAGGATGTTGTGCTTCCTGGCAAAGGAGATGATATCCCAGACGACAAGGAAGTAGTTGGCAAACTGGGTTTTCTCTACTACCTCCAGCTCATAGCTAAGCCGCTGCTCTATCTCCGGGGTGGGCTGGGGATAGTATTTGGGCAGACCCTCACAGCAAAGGTCAGCCAGAAACTGGTCGGCACTCCTCCCCTCGGGCAGGTCTATCTCAGGAAGGTAAAGGCGCCCAAACGCAAGTTTGAGGTTACACATCTCAGCAATGCGTTCGGTATTCTCTATTGCTTGAGGAATATCCTTATATAGCTCCGCCATCTCCAAGGGGGTTTTGAGATAGAAGAAATCACCGGCCATCTTAATTCTCTTCTCATCATTAATAGAAGAGTTAGTCCCGATACATAGCAACAGGTCATGGGCCGAAGCATCCTTATGGTCAATATAATGGACATCATTGGTAGCTACCAGTGGAATATCCAGCTCACCGCTCATTGCGATGAGACCCTGGTTTATCTGCTCAAGCTCAGGAATGGGGTGTCTCTGTATCTCCAGGTAAAAATCGCCAAATGTCTGCTTATACCACAGGGCAGCCTGCTTGGCTTCCTGAAGGCGTCCTCCCAGAATAAGGTGGGGAACCTCACCGGCTATACATGCCGAGAGGGCAATAAGACCCTGGTGATACTCTTGGAGAAGCTCTTTATCTACCCGCGGCCTGTAGTAAAAGCCCTCAAGGTGTGCCTTAGTGGTGAGCTGGATTAGATTGCGGTACCCCGTCTGATTTTTAGCCAGTAGAACAAGATGATAGTAGTTCTTACTGCCGACATTGCGGCCGAAGCGGCTATCCGGAGCCACATAAACCTCACAGCCGATAATGGGCTTTATGCCTGCCTCTCTAGCGGCCAGATAGAACTGAATAGCACCATGCATAACGCCGTGGTCAGTTATGGCCAGGCTGTCCATCCCCAACTCTTTGGCTCGTGATACCAACTGAGGGATGCGACACATGCCATCAAGCAGACTATACTCGGTATGGATATGGAGGTGAGTGAACATTACTCCTCTACACTCGGCTTCTGGGATAATTATAGCACAGGGTCAGCTTTGGGGGATATTATTTTTAGTCCCGACAGTGTAAAATCCTGAAGGGGATGGAAAATTGAAAGTTCCCAGCATTGCGGTTAAATGGCTGTTTATCCTCTGTCTGCCCGTCCTGCTGCTGACGGCTAGCATCGGGTGGGGAGTGAATAGCCAGTGGCTCTACCAGTACGGCTTCGAGAAATACGATGTCAGCCACACTACAGGCATAGTCGAAGCAGAGATGGAGAAGGCAGCCACCGGGCTAATCAGCTACTTTAACTCGGGTGAGAAAGACATCAGCCTGACGGTGATAAAGGATGGCGAACCGTTTGAACTGTTCAACCAGCGGGAGGTGGCTCACCTCAGGGATGTAAAGGGGCTGATTCGGCTGGACTATTGGGTCTTACTGGGGACGCTGATTTATGCCCTGAGCTATGCCGGGGTCAGCCTATTCTGGCAGCGAGGAAGATACTGGCGGCGGCTGGGGTGGGGGGTGATGAGTGGAAGTGGTATCACTCTAGCCCTGATGCTAGCTCTGGGGCTGGGCATACTCCTGAACTTTGACCAGCTATTCTGGCAGTTCCATCTCTTCAGCTTCACCAACGAGCTGTGGCAGCTCGACCCAGCCAGAGACTACCTGATTATGCTCTTCCCCGGGGGCTTCTGGTATAATGCCGCTCTATTCTGCGCTGGCATTACTGCCGGTCTGGCCATAATTCTGGGTGGGGTGGCTGGAGGATATCTGCGGGCCAGCAGGGCGAACCGAACCCTTCAATCTAATAACGGTAACGGATAATCCTGATTATCAACAGGAGAACCGGGGGACCCAGCAAGGACAAAAGCAGAACTACAGTCAGGCTTGCCCCGGCAAGCTGCGCTATCAGGGCAATCACAGTACCTGCGACTGTGTAAAACACGATGTTCTTGGTTAACATCTCACTCTATCCAGTCCCCCCACCACCTCGTTCTTTCCCCTGATTCCCAGTTTAGCCCTGTTTATTGCCTTCCGCAAGAGCTCAATTGACAGGGCGTAGGTCTTTCTATCCGACCCTCTAGATATTAGCCAACCAGAGACGGCAGCAACTTGAATATCGTCAATAGATAGTGTAAAATTACTCATAACTGGAGGGAATATCTCCCGAATTTGGCAGGTGTGGAAAAAGATGGGCAAAATTTACCTGATTGATGTAACCAATCGTGATGGGGTTCAGACAGCCAGGCTCGGTCTATCCAAGCTCGCCAAGACCATGATAAACATATATTTGAATGAGATGGGGGTTTATCAAAGCGAGTTCGGCTTCCCGACTACCAAGCATGAGTCAAACTACCTCCAAGCCAACCTTAGATTAGCCGAGATGGGTGCCTTGCAACCTATCCGCCTGGGGGGTGGATAAGAGCCACTGCTGAGGACGTAGAAAGGGCTTATAGTTTGGTACCAGGCATAAAGAGCCTCAGTCTTTCCATCTCCACTTCCAGTCAGATGATCAACGGCAAGTTTCAGGGTAAAAAGAACGAGGAAGATATACTGGTAATGATGGCAGAAGCTGTAGACGCCGCCAGGTCACATGGTGCTGAAAATATCGGTGTTAATGCCGAGGATGCCTCAAGAACAGATACGGATTTCCTGCTCCGATTTGCCTCCGTAGCCAAGGAACATGGTGCCGCCAGGCTCAGGTATTGTGATACGCTCGGCTTTGACAACCCTTTTAGCATATACGAAATGGGTGAGATGCTGGCTAAGGAAATAGGCATCCCTATTGAAGTCCACTGTCACGGGGACCTGGGAATGGCTGTGGCCAACTCCGTGGCCGGGGCGATAGGCGTCATCGATGGAGGACAGGACGCCTATATCAACACAACGGTCAACGGGATAGGAGAAAGGGCAGGCAATGCCGACCTCGTTGCCGTCATCCTGGCACTCAAAAAGTCCAAGGGGCTGGCTGGAAAATACAGGTTTGGCACGCCGATTCATCTATCAAAGGCATGGAAGATATGTAAATATGCCAGCTATGCTTTTGACGTTCCCATTCCCATAAATCAGCCCGGTGTCGGCGCCAATATTTTCGCTCATGCTTCTGGCATCCATGCTGATGGCGTGTTAAAGGACCCACAAAACTACGAACTATATGATTTCAAAGAGCTGGGGCGGGGGGAACCGGAGACGGTCGAAACAGGGAGAGAGATATGCTCCGGCGAATACAGCGGTATATCCGGTTTCCGGCACATCATGGGAAAAATAGCCATAAGCTTCGAAACCAGAGCGGAAGCGGAGCGGGTTCTGGAATTAGCCAGACATGCCAATGTGCTGGCTCAGAAACCCCTGGTAGCTGATGAACTGCAGTTTATCGCCCAATATCCGGATATTGCCAAAGAGCTACTTACGATGACACCGCTGGCCTGATTTACCCGCTCTTGGACGAAAACCTAGCTGCGGCGGGATACTCCTTCACCCAACTTCGTAATTATGGCATCTGCCATTTCGGATGTTCCCACGGCGGTAGATGGATCCCGCCCCGGTCTCAGGTCATAGGTAACCGATTTGCCTTCAGCCACGACCTCAGCTACGGCTGCCTCTAATCTGTCGGCAGCCGCCCTCTCGTTAATATGCCTAAGCATCATCACACCGGACAGAATCGTGGCTATCGGGTTCACCTTGTTCAAGCCGGTATATTTCGGGGCGCTGCCATGAGTAGGTTCGAAAACGGCGATATTATCCCCGATATTCGCCCCCGGAGCTACCCCCAGGCCGCCGACGAGCCCGGCACACAGGTCGGAGATAATATCCCCATAAAGATTGGGGAGTAGCAGTACATCGAAAGTACGTGACTGCTGAACGAGTTGAGCACACAGATTATCCACCAGCGTCTCTTCATACTCAATGTCAGCATAATTACCGGCAACTTCACGGCTCACCTTAAGAAACAGCCCGTCCGAGAATTTCAGGATGTTTGCCTTAGTAATAGCGTTTACCTTCTTCCTTCCATTAGCACGGGCATACTCAAAGGCAAATCTGGCAATTCTCCTCGTTCCCGTCTCGGAGATTAGCTTGATGCTGATACCGGAGTCTTCTCTTACTTCCTCTTCCTGATTCTGTGAAACGAAGGAAAGCAATTCTTTTGCCGCCGGGGTATCCTTTTCGAACTCAATTCCAGCGTATAAATCCTCGGTGTTTTCCCTCACCACTACGATATCTATATTCTCATACCGCGAAAGGATTCCCGGATAGCTACGGCAGGGACGAAGGCAGGCATAGAGACCCAGCGCCTTTCGAATGGCTACATTCACACTTCTAAAGCCGCTGCCTATGGGAGTAGTGGTCGGCCCCTTGAGGGCAACCCTGTTTTTCTTTACCGACGCAAAGAGACTCCCCGGCAGGAGACTACCCTCCTTCTCCAACGCGCTGGCGCCGGCATTAGCCACCTCCCACTGAAATTCCACACCGGTAGCCTCAAGAACCCGCCTGGCAGCCTCCACTACCTCCGGGCCTATGCCATCGCCAGGTATTAAGGTAACAGTGTGCTTCATTACGACTACCCCCGATTTCTATCCGACTCAGGTTTAATACTGAAGCCCTTGTACTTTTTAATATAAGGAACAAGCCCGCCCTCACCCAGAATATGAAGCATGACCTCAGGCATCTTGCTGAAACGGAGCTTGACCTTTTGGGTCAGGTCGTTGATTTCTCCCGCCTTCAGGTTCACTTCCAGCTCGTCACCGTCATCAATCATGTCAGTATCACAGATAAGCACGGGAAGCCCGACATTAATGGCATTACGGAAGAAGATGCGCGCTACCGACTTAGCCAGAACAGCGCTCACCCCCGACATCTTGATAACCAGCGGGGCGTGCTCCCGGCTCGAACCAAGCCCGAAGTTCTTCCCGCCGACGACAAAATCACCCTCAGTCACCCGCTGAACAAATGTAGGGTCGGCATCCTCCAAGACATGCTTGGCCAGCTCAGGCAAATTGCTCCGTAAATGCAACAGTCTCCCCGGCACGATATGGTCGGTGGAGATACTATCACCGAATTTGAACGCTTTACCTCTTAACATTTATAAGACCTCTCTGGGGTCAGTGATTTCACCGCGGATAGCCGTGGCTGCGGCTGTTGCCGGGCTGGCCAGATAGATAAAACTGTCCGGATTGCCCATACGTCCCTTAAAATTACGGTTGGCCGTGGACAGGCACGCCTCCCCATCCCCCAGCACCCCCTGGTGTGCCCCCAGACAGGCCGCACAGCCAGGTGGAACAATAGATGCCCCTGATTCTACCAATGTCTTAATATATCCTGCCTCCAATGCCTCCAGAAGAATCCCCCTGGAAGCCGGGGCAACAACGAGCCGGGTGTGGGGGTGGCGTCTTCTGCCCTTCAGGATACCGGCAGCGATAGCCAGGTCATCCAGGCGTCCATTGGTACAGGTACCGATGAAAACCTGATCAATGCGCACCCCTTTAAGTTCCTTCGCCAGGGCAGTGTTGTCCACGGTGTGGGGTTTAGATACGGTAGGCTCAAGCTGAGCCGCATCTATCTCAACTGTGCGCTCATAGGCGGCATCGACATCCGGCTGGAGAGAGACATACCTCTCTGCTCTTCCCCGACCTTCCAGATAGCTCTGTGTAACGCCGTCAGCAGGGAAAAGCCCGACCTTGGCTCCTGCCTCGACCACCATATTAGCAATGGTGAGACGCTCAGACATTGTCATCATATCCACCGTCCCGCCACCAAACTCCAGTGCTTTGTAGGTAGCACCATCAGCGCCAATCTGCCCGATGAGATGAAGAATAAGGTCCTTGGCATAGACGCCTTTAGCCAAACGACCGCGAACCACCACCCTGATTGTCTCCGGCACCCGCAGCCAGGTCTCACCCAGAGCGATGGCAATAGCCGCATCGGTAGAACCCATCCCCGTGGCAAATGCCCCCAGGGCGCCAGCGGTAACCGTATGGGAATCCGTCCCGATGATTACATCTCCGGGGGAGGCAAAAGACTCCGCCACTATCTGGTGGCAAATGCCTTCTCCGCCGTCGCTCAAGACAGCGCCCTTCTCCTCGGCAAATGCCCTGAGAAACATATGGTCATTGGAAAGCTGCCGGGCTGGGCTAGGCACGGAATGGTCGATGAACAAGATAGTTCGTTCCGGGTTATGAATTGTATTCAGATTACTCTCACTGAGCTGTCTCAGCGTCAGGGGACCGGTGCTATCCTGTACAAAGACCAGGTCAAGCGGCACAATAATTATATCGCCGGCATAGACCTCTTTACCGGACTTGGTACCAAGAATCTTCTCAGCTAGAGTCTTTCCCATTACTTTCAACCCTCTATGCATACACGCCCAGAATTACCAGAACCTTGGAAATGGTGGTAGCTGACACGCCCCCACCTTAATTAAAGAATAGGACTATACCGAGTATCACCGCTTACAGCCCCTCCGCAATATTATACATGTTTTCATAAGCCTTCCCAAAATCGGGGTTACCTTCCTCAAACCTGCCCCTGAGGGCTTTCATTCTCTTGATAAATTCCTGCTTATCTTTATTCTTTACTAAATCAGCCCATATTTGTCCTCTTTGCTGGAATAGTTTTTCAACCTCCGTCATATCGGGCAAGCTCATCTGCAGGGTGGCATAAAGCTCCGGGTCTTCGGAAAGAACACTTTCCACCAGCGTTAGTAATACCTTGTAGGTAATCCCGCTAACGGCTCCCATCTGTTTTAAGCTATCAAAACTGAGCAGTGTATCAGCGGAAACTATGGCAATAAAATGAGAAAGCCCGAGAATAACCGCCATCATTTCATCATGTTCCCGGGGAGTCATCACAGTGACTTTAGCACCTCTAGCTTCCAGATACTTCCTGACTTTTTGCGCCAGCCTTCTCTCCCTCTCACCGGTAGGTGTCAGCACAAAGTTCTGATTAGTGATACTCTTTGCCCCGGGGCCGAATATCGGGTGTGTTCCCAGAGTCAATCCGGCTTTCATATGCTTATGCATTATTTCTACCGGCAACGCCTTGATAGATGTAATGTCAATAACAACCTGCTCAGGACGCACATAGGGAGAGACCTGCTCTACGACCTCCTCAAGGTTGTCTATCGACACCGAGAGCAAAACTGCGTCGCTATTCTTAACAGCGGCTACATTATCAGTGGTCGCCTCGACACCCAACTGCCGTTTGGCTGCCAGCAGCTTCTTCTCGTTTCTGCCGGTTATAATTACCTCTTTGCCCTCTTTTAGCAGAAAGCTGGCAAACCATCGCCCCATCTTCCCCGAACCGCCGATTATGGCTACTTTCACCTGACTACCCTCATAGCTCACTTCACTTCGCCTTAGGATACGAACCCAGAATTTTTACAAAGAGTGAAGCCGCCTCCAGATATTCCAGGGCCTCCCGAGCTGCCTTATCCTCCCGATGACCCTCGAAGTCCAGATAAAAATTATAGTCCCAGGGTTTTTGCCTGGTTGGCCTGGACTCAAGCTTGGTCAAATTGATATTTCTAACCGCCAGCTCTCTAAGGGAATCATACAGTGCCCCCGGCTTATGCTTCACCGCAAAAACTATAGAGGTCTTGTCATTCCCTGATGGTGGAGAGTCCTGCGGGGACAGGATAAAAAACCTGGTAAAATTATGTGGATTATCCTCTATCTCGCGGGCAATGATTTCCATGCCGTAGATTTCGGCTGCCCGGGCACTGGCAATTGCCACCCCGCTCACTATCCCCATTTCTTTTACCATCTTGACACTGCCGGCAGTATCATAAGTGGGGATCAGCTCACAATCCAGATGTTTTAGAAAAGCCTGGCATTGCCCCAGAGCCTGGGGGTGAGAATAGACCTTCTTTACCAAATCCAGCCGTGCCCCCGGATTGGCTATCAAGCAATGAACCACCCGAAGCTCCAATTCGCCGCACACCTTGACACTTGAATCCAGCAGCAGGTCATATACCCGGCTGATACTCCCCTCCAGTGAATTCTCAATGGGCACAATCCCAAACGGCACCTCTGCCCCTTCGACAACCTTGAAGACATCGTCCAGGCTCTCACAGGGTTTGGCCTCAATTGATGGCTCGAAGAAATTAAAGGCAGCCTCTTCGCTATAGGCGCCAATCTCACCCTGAAAGGCAACCGCCATTCCCTGTACGTTCCTGGATATGGCTATTATCTGCCGATAAACGGCTTCTATACCTTCCGGGCTTACGTTTCCCTTCCGGGCAATACCCTTAACCTTATCCAGGACTACCTTCTCTCTCCCCTTGTCCTCAATCTGTTTCCCCTTTTTATTCTTCTCCCTGCCTACTTCCTCGGCAATTCTTATCCTTTCGGCTAAAAGCTTAACAATCCTGGCATCGGTTTCGTCTATTTTTCTTCTTAGATCCTCTACGCTCATTTTATCACCCTCGGTATTAGCCCCACCCTCACGGCGAAGTCACAAAGGGTTACCGCCACCATTGATTCTACCACAGGCACCGCCCTCGGCACGATACAGGCATCATGCCTCCCCTTAACCGCCAGAGTGGCGATCTCCATCTTTTTGATGTCTACCGTTTCCTGGCTTTGGGTTATAGAAGAGGTCGGCTTGACCGCCACCCTGACCACTATTGGCATACCATTGCTTATGCCGCCAAGTATCCCACCGGCATTATTGGTCGCGGTAACTATCTTGCCATCGCTGATAGTGAACGGGTCATTATTCTCCGACCCCCTCCTCCCCGCCGCCGCGAAGCCCGAGCCGAACTCAACCCCCTTCACCGCCGGTATGGCAAAAAGGGCTTTGGCTAAATCCCCCTCCAGTGTATCGAAGACCGGCTCGCCCAAGCCGACCGGTACATTAAGGGCTATACCTTCTATTACCCCACCGACGCTATCACCCTTCCCCTTAGCTAGTTCAATTACCCTGGTCATCTCTTCAGCAGCTATCAGGTCAGCACATTTAACCGGGTTCTGGCCAATATTCTCTCTTATCTCATCAAGTGCTTTCGGTCTTGCCTGTATGCCGCCTATGGCTAGAGTGTGAGCCAGAACCTCAATATCTATCAGGCTGAGTAATTTCTTAGCCACAGCTCCAGCCATAACAAAACCAGCCGTGATTCTCCCTGAGAACCTGCCCCCACCCCTGAAATCGTTAAATCCCCCGTACTTTATAAAGGCAGTATAATCAGCATGGCCCGGCCGGGGCAGGAACCTCGCTTTTTCGTATTCACTCGAATCAACATCCTTGTTCCGTATCAATAAACAGATGGGAGCACCGGTAGTGCGTCCATCCAAGAGACCGGAAAGAATCTCAACCTTATCCTCCTCTGTCCTCGCCGTGGCGGCTGCCCATACCCCCGGTCTTCTTTTATCTACCTCTCCCTGGATATCCTCCTCGGTGATAGATAAACCGGCGGGACACCCATCTATGATGATGCCCACACAGATCCCGTGGCTCTCACCGAAGCTGGTTATGGTGAAAATTTCACCCAAACTATTGCCCATTTATCTTTACCTCCCCCCCTATACTCTTTAATACGTCCCAGAACTCAGGATAGGTCTTGACGACACATTCAGCGCCATCTATTATTGTTTCTCCGACGGCTGAGCCGAGTATACCGAAAGCCATGGCAATACGGTGGTCGCCTTTACTGTCTATGACTGAACCCTTCGGAACAGAACCGGTAACGGCTAATTTATCTCTTCCCTCCCTAACTTTTACACCCATCCCCTCCAGCCCCTCCCTTAAAGCGGAAGCCCTGTTTGATTCCTTTATCCGTGCCCGACTAATGCCGGTGAACTCACTCTCTCCCTCCGCCATCGCCGCCAGAACCGCCATGGTGGGCAGGAGGTCTATACAGTCGGACAAATCGGCTCGTATGGCATTCAAGCCTGATTTCCTCACCACCACCGAATCTTTGTTCACCTCCACCGCAGCGCCCATATCTCTCAAGAAGTCCAATAACACCCTATCACCCTGTAGACTTTCAGGATTCAGGTTCCCGACCTCTACTTCTCCACAAACAGCCCCCAGGGCCAGGAGATATGAAGCCGAGGACCAGTCCCCCTCTACCCTGTATCCAGCCGGTTTATATGTTTGCTTCAAGACCTTAAACCTTCTAAGGTCTTCGGAGATTTTTACTTTTATTCCGAACCTCCGGAGGCAGTCCAGGGTCATCATCACATAGGGCTTCGACTCTAGAGGCGTGGTCAGCCTGATTGTCATCCCCTCTTCGGCAAAAGGCGATATGAAGAGCAGCGCCGATACAAACTGAGAGCTTATGTCACCCGGCAACTCAACCGTTCCGCCTTTAAGTCTACCCCCCTCAACAACCACAGATGAATCCTCCCTGTGGTGGACACAATTAACCCCCAATTGCCCTAGCGCTTGCAGCAGAGGCTCTATCGGCCTTTTTGAGAGAGAAAGAGCCGAGGTTAAGCGGCATTTCCCGGGAACCAGTGAGCAAATGGCAGTCATAAATCTCAGGGTAGCCGCCGATTCGCCGCAGAACAGGTCTGTATCCGGCTGGCGGAAATCCCCCCCATTAACCCGCCACACATCCTCCTCTTGACGGACATCAATCCCAATCCTGCCCAACACATTCAGGGCAGCTTCGGTATCATCCGAAGTCAGGGGATGTATTATCTCGCTCTCGCCCTTAGCCAGAGCGGCGCATACCAATCCCCGAATGGTATAACTCTTTGAGGCAGGTGCTCTTACCCTTCCCCTTAATTCGCTTTTATAAATCGAAGCCCTCATCTTCTTTCAGCTTCCCTATTATTTGCTCAGAAATAGCATTAATGTCCAGATTTGAAGTATTTACGGTTATATCAGCCGCCCGCTCATAAAACGGTTCCCTGAACCTCAACATATCGCGTACAGTCAGCGCCGGGTCATCAACCTCAAGCAGAGGTCTTTGTCCTGCCTCACTGGCTACCCGTTTCAGGATCACCTCGGGAGACGCAGTCAGGTAAACCATTATGGCATTCTGCCTCAGCCGGTCAGTGTTTATCTTATTGAGGACCACTCCACCCCCGCAGGCGATAACCAGATTCCTGCCCTGCGCCACCTCCCTAGTGGCCTCAATCTCAAGTTCTCTGAAGGTCGTTTCACCGTCCTGCTGAAAGATTTCGGGTATGGATTTCCCCACCTTCCGCTCGATAAGCAGGTCAAGCTCAACAAAATTCCTGCCCAGCTTTTCCGCCAGGAGCTGCCCCATCGCGGTCTTGCCCGTCCCCATAAAACCGATTAAAGCGATATTAGTCCTCATGCTTTTCCAGCCGTTTTATTGCCTCTTTCTTCATCAAAGCGACCGGGGCTTTCTGGCCGGTCCACTTCTCAAAAGCTAACGCACCCTGCCAGACCAGCATATCCAGTCCGCTTATAACGGTGGCTCCAACCGCCTCGGCCTCTTTCCGAAGCCTTGTTTTGATCGGGTTATAGACAATATCATAGACAACCAGATTCGGTCTGAGCAAGTCCGTGTCAACCGGGGTTCGGCCAGTATCAGGGCTCATGCCTACACTGGTAGCATTAACCAGAATATCTGTTTTTTTCAGTACCCCGGTCAGGTTCTCTCCATTTAGTTCCAGTGCGGTTACCTCCCTGGAGAAAGCCTGTGAAATCCGGGCGGCTAATTCCTCTGCCCAGCCCATTTCCAGCCGCCGGTTGAGGATAACGATACGGGCACCCCTCTCCGCCAGAATAAAGGAAACTGCCTTGGCAGCGCCGCCGGCACCCAGGATAGCCACGCTTTTACCTTCAGGCTCAATCCCCTCTTCCAGGAGAGGCTGAAGAAAGCCGGTAGCATCCGTATTATAGCCTTTTAGTACTCCGCCGTCGTTAACTATAGTGTTAACGGCGCCTATTTTATCCGCCAAAGGATCCAGCTCATCCAGAAACGGGATGACGGCAACCTTGTGGGGTATGGTAACGTTCAGCCCTCGCATATTCAGGGCTCTCATCCCCTCAATAGCCCTGCCCACTTCCTCTTTCTTCACCCGGAAGGGAAGATACACATAGTCTATCCCCATATCCTGGAAAGCGGCGTTGTGCATTACCGGCGACATAGTGTGCTCTATCGGGTCGCCTATTACCCCGCAGACCTTAGTTTTCCCTGACGGTTGCCACCATTTCATAGATTCTACTTAACTCC
>Ga0265594_1002177_pt1 | contig 14302 bp, 15 predicted proteins | sample saktaG_11_FD_190147 | JGI IMG/M metagenome (GOLD analysis project Ga0265594, IMG submission 190147) | Saline water microbial communities from Sakinaw Lake, British Columbia, Canada - sak_2011_5_24_80m | ecosystem: Environmental > Aquatic > Non-marine Saline and Alkaline > Saline ... | reverse complement strand
CTGTTGTAAGTGTTTTTCCGGTTATTGGATAATCACCGCCCGCGAAGATTTCTACTTGCGTTTCTATCGAGTCTCCTAAATTATACGTTTCCCTTGATAGAGTGTCAACCGTTATAATAGCAGATACTATTGATGTCAAAAAGACAAGAAAGATCAAGGATAATACTATTCGCCCCATTTTAATCATTTAAGATAAATAGGATTTATAAATATTTGTAGGATTTAATAATGTTTAAAAATAGCTCTTGCTTTAACAAGGTATGGCGAAGAAATCAGGCAAAATTACTCCTTGGGAAGTTTCTGGAGATGTTGATTATGAAAAGCTGATTAAAAAGTTTGGAATTAGAAAGTTAGATGAAACTATGTTGAAGGAAATTGAAAGACATACAGGTGATTTACATTTTATGTTAAAACGTAAAGTATTTTTTGCCTATCGTGATTTAAAATGGTTGCTCGATAAATACAAAAAGAAAGAAAAGTTTTTTCTTTATACTGGGTGTGGTCCTTCTGGGCCTCTGCATTTAGGTCATTTGCAGACATGGATTTTTACAAAGTGGCTTCAAGATAAATTTGATGTTGAGCTTTGGTTTCAGTTTACAGATGATGAAAAATTCTTATTTAAAGATAAATCTTACGAAGAAATTCAAAAATGGACTTATGAAAATATGTTGGATGTGATTGCATTGGGGTTTAATCCCAAAAAAACTCATTTTTTAGTCGATACTAGGCATGCTAATCTAATGTACCCAGAAGCTATTAAAATTGCTAAGAAGATTAATTTTTCTACCATAAAGGCTGTTTTTGGATTAACAGATCAAGCAAATATTGGGCAAATCTTTTATACTAGTATGCAAGCTGTTCCAGCTATTTTACCAAGTGTTTTAGCTAAGAAAAATATTCCTTGTTTAATTCCTTTAGGGATTGACCAAGATGCCCATTTTAGAGTTTCTAGAGATGTTATGCCAAAGCTCGGATTTTATAAACCAGCAATTATTCATGGGGTTTTTTTACCCCCTTTACAAGGAATTAATGGAAAAATGAGTACTAGTAATGAAAGTTCAGCAATTTTAACAACAGATTCTCCAAAAGAAGTTGAGAGAAAAATTAAAAAATATGCTTTTTCAGGCGGGCGGGCTACTTTAAAAGAACATCAGGAAAAAGGAGGAAATCCAGATGTTGATGTTAGTTTTCAATATCTTAGAATGATGTTTGAACCAAATGATGAAAAATTAGAGAAAATTTACAATGATTATAAATCAGGAAGATTATCAACAGGAAAATTGAAAGAATATACTATTAAAAAGATAAATGCCTTTCTGGTTGAGCATCAAAAGAAGAGAGAATCTGCAAAAAAGCAGATTGATAAGTTTATTTACAAAGAAAAATGAAATTTTTTGAAAATATTTAGATGGACAAGAAATTAAGCAGAATTATAATCTATAATTAAAAAGATATTCCAAAGTCCATAGAGCCTTCCCATTTAAGAGGGTCAAAACGAATACTTGCACCAAAATGTCCTTTTCTTGCACCCATACCAGCTTCGATTGATAAAGGTTTAAACACTTTTTCATTTATCATTCCAGATTCATAAGATTTTTCTCCATAAGAATGATAGGAAATCCCTCCACTAAAAAAGCCAGTAGAATTATTAAAAAGATTTTCTTTTAAATAAAGTAAACCTCCTAAAGCGAATTTAAAATGGTTTTTTATATACTCTTCCTCAGCAAGTTTATAATTTCCTCTTGATAGAGAAGAATATACTCCAAATTGAGAGATTCTTCTGTCATATCTTACCCCTAAACCCAAATCTCCTGGTTGGAATGTTAAGTATAATGTATTTGGGTCTCGGATTTTTATTGTTTGTCTATTTATTCTCTTCATATTTAGATTCTCAATTTTTGTCATCTGCCCTTTTGCTTCTTTCATAGGCAGAAAACTTGCAACTATAATAGGCACACCATACAATAGGTTATTAAGTGTTTTTTTTATTTTATTTCCCATTTTAATCCTTGAGTATCTAAACTTCACTCCCTTTTGTAGTTACTTTAGAGTTTATAAATATTTATATTTAAAAAATCCAGACTATAATTGTATTTGTTTTATCATGACTATATTTTTAGCTGAAGATTAATTTTAAAAACCCAATATTCTTTGTTGAGATATGAAATTTTTAAGTCTGCATGTTGATTATATTAAGTTTAAACCTTTGAAAAAAGCCCTTAAGAAAGTGCAAGACCTTACTGATAAGGAGAAAGAAGGAGGAGAATCAAAAGAAGCTTTGGTTATTTTAACTGCTGTTGAGAAAGTAGATAAAAATGTAGATGAAGTTGTTAAGGAATTTGTTAAGCATGTAAAAGATATTGCAGGACAAGTTAAGGCAGGAAATATTGTGTTATATCCTTATGCTCACCTATCTAGTAATTTAGCTTCTCCTGAAATTGCTACAGAAGTTTTAGATAAAGCAGACAAAGAATTGAGAAAAGATTTCAAAGTTGTTCGAGCTCCGTTTGGATATTATAAAGAATTTGAAATGAAAGTTAAAGGACATCCTTTAAGTGAATTAAGTAGAGAGATTAATATTGAAGGAGAAGAAAAAGAAGTTGATTCTAATGAATTATTAAGAGGGATTTCAAAGACTAAATTAGATACTTCAAAATTAAAAGATAATGACCATAGAATTTTGGGTCAGCAAATGGATTTATTTAGTTTTAATGAAACTGCTCCTGGGATGGTGTTTTGGCATAATAATGGATTAGTAATTAGGGATGAACTTATTAATTTTTGGAAAGGGGTTCATAAAGATGCAGGATATAGACAAGTTTCTACACCTCAAATTCTAGATAAAAAATTATGGCAAATTTCAGGTCATTGGGGAAAATATAGAGATAATATCTTTTTAACAGAATATGAGAAAAGAACTTTTGCTGTAAAACCTATGAATTGTCCTGGAGGAATCTTAATTTATAAAAATAAACCCAAAAGCTATAAAGATCTCCCTTTAAAAGTAGGAGAATTAGGAATTGTTCATAGGCAAGAGCTTTCAGGTGTTTTAGGGGGTTTGTTTAGATTAATTCAATTTACTCAAGATGATGCTCATATTTATTGTAATGAGAAACACTTAGAAGTTGAGATAGGAAAAATAATAGATTTAGTTGATTTATTTTATTCAAAGTTTGATTTTGGTTATTCTATAGAATTGTCAACTCGCCCTGAGAAAAGAATAGGAAGTGATAAAATGTGGGATAAGGCTGAAAAAGATTTACAAAAGGTATTAAATAATCGGAAAATTAAATATAAATTAAATAAAGGAGATGGTGCTTTTTATGGGCCTAAGATTGATTTTCATATTAAAGATTCTTTAGGTAGGACATGGCAGTGTGCAACTATTCAGCTTGATTTTGCAATGCCAGAAAGATTTGACTTAGAATACACAGATAAAGATAACAAGAAAAAAAGACCGGTTATGATTCATAGGACAATTTATGGTAGTTTAGAAAGATTTATTGGGATTTTACTTGAGCATTATAAAGGGAGGTTGCCAACATGGCTTGCACCTGTTCAGGTTCGTGTTTTGAGTTTTACAGATAGAAATGAAATTTATGTAAATAAAGTAGTTAGACAATTACAAGATGAAATTGATTATTTAAGAGTAGAATGTGATGTTAGGCAGATAACTGTTCCTTCAAAAGTTAAAGATGCAGAATTAATGAAAATTCCTTATATAATTGTAATTGGAGATAAAGAAGAAAAAGAAGGAACTTTGGCTGTGAGAGTTAGGGGAGATAAACAGATTAAAACACTTAAAATTAACAAATTTATTGAAGATTTAAAAGAAGAGATTGAAGAGAGAATTTAATTTGTATTTCTAAGCCCTTCTGCAACTGCAAGTCTTTCCAGTCTATTAAAAATCTCTTTTTTTGTTTCAGCTATGCTTTGTCTATAGAGCAGTTCATCTCCTATACTTCTAATTTCATAAGGTAAATTATTTTCTTCATCTTTATAAAGTCCTTCTTCTGATTCTTTATTAAGATAAATAGCACGAATAATTGTCCCTTTAAAACTAGGTGCTCTGAAATAATTATATTCTTTATTTTTAACTTTTTGAATCCTTGGATTTAATTTTTTTAAACCCTTTTTTAAATCTCTATCTTTTCTCTGAATCTCAAAACTAAACCATTCTCCGTCTTCATAATCTTTTATAAATCCCCCAATCCTAAATTCTTCTATCCTCCAAACATAAGGTTTATTACTCACCATAATATAAAAATAGAGTTCATAATTTATATTCATTTATATACTAAAACTTATAAAAGGGAAATCTCTAAATTATACATGAATTTACATTTTTACTTAGAGAAACTACATAATTCTGAAGAATACCATGATTTTATGCTAGAGAATCCTGATGCATATATGTGTTCTGGATTTTTTGTAATGGACTTTGAAAAAGCAGACCACCAAAGGCATATTGATGTTTATGCTCCGACATTAAAGAAAATCGTTAGTTTTAAACTAGAAAATGGAATTGAGAGAATTCCTATTGAGACTTTTGACGAAAGGACTCCTAAAAAATTAAGTATTGATTATGATTTTGATTTAGATGAAATAGAAAAGCTAATTAGGGAGAAAATGATTAAAGAAAAGGTTAAGAGCAGAATTCAGAAGATTTTATTATCTTTACAACACTTAGAAGGAAAAGATTTGCTGACTGCTACTGTTTTTATTTCTGGTTTAGGTATGTTAAAAGTGAATATTAACCCTATTTCAAAGAAAATAATTGACTTTGATAAGAAATCTTTTTTTGATATGATGAAGATAATTAGGAAGAAGTAGGTTTTCTATTGTAATAATGCTTAAAAAGAACTATAAAATTAATTTGTGATGGGAGATGAAAATTCTAATTTACTAAAACTATTAAAAGTAAGGTTGTTTAATGTTAGGGAAGCAGGCATTTGTTTAGATAAAAGCAAACCCTTAGCCTTAAGAACCATAAATAACGTGAGGGAAGATATTCATTATGTTGAAACTTTGTTGGATATTAATGGAATAAATATTAAGAATAATCCAGATTATCTTTTGTTAAAAGAAGAATTATTAAGAGGGATTACAGCTTATCGAAGCGGGGTGGACTTGATTTTTGAAAGAGCAAAGAAAGAGAAGAATAAAGAAGAAGGAAATTATTTACAGAAAATAAGGGAATTGGGCTAAGATTAGGCTTTCTCAACTATAAAATTAATCATCATCTCTGAATTATGAGTTGAGAGTATTTTAAATCCTGTTCTTTTAAATAAATCATGAACTTCTTTTTCTTCGAATAAATAATAATATCTTTTTCCTTTATCCCTCCAATTTATGAGCTTCTCTTTTTTAGAATTTTTAAATCTTTTTGAGTTTACATTCCAAACACCTATTAAAGCTTGTGCTTTTGGTTTTAATACCCTATATAGTTCTTGAATTGTTTTTTCTCTATTTTTCTTACCTTCTATACAATGTAAAACACATATGCAAATAGCAGAATTAAAGAAATTATCTTCAAAAGGAAGTTTTGTTACATTAGAAATGAAAAATTCTGCTGATATCTTTTTTTGTTTTGCTCTTTTTTTGCCTAGTTTTACCATTTCATCTGAGAAATCTATAAGATACATTTTACCATTTTTTATTTTTGTAAGATTTCTTCCAGAACCAGAACCTAAATCAAGAACTTTTCCTGTTTGTTTTTTTAGAAATTCTATAGTTTTTTTTGCAGGTGTTGTTTTAAATTCATGCCATTCTGGTGCAATGTTGTTCCATACTTTTTGTTGTTGATTCATATTGATAGGAAGTATTTTAAGGTTAAAAATTCTGTGATTTTATGAAAAAACCTATGAAAGGAGAAGTTAGAAAGCCTACAAAAACAATTTCAGGCATAACTCCTGTAGCTGTGATGTTGCCTCCGCGTAAATGTAATCATGGTGCATGTATTTATTGTCCTAATTTAAATGTTCCACAAAGTTATACACCTAAGTCACCTGTTGTGATGAGGGCAATGAGTGTAAAATATGATGCTTATAAGCAGGTAGTAGATAGATTAAAGGCTTTCAAAGTAATGAATCATCCAACGGATAAGATTGAGTTAATAATTATGGGGGGAACTTTCTTAGAATATCCCGAGGAATTTCAAGATGATTTTATAAAAAGTTGTTATGATGGATTAAATGGATATAAATCAGGTAGGGTAATAGAGTCTCAAGAGAAAAATGAATTATCTAAACATAGATGCGTTGCTCTTTGTGTTGAAACTAGACCAAATGTTTGCTCAGAGCACATAAAAAAGATGAGAAAATGGGGGGTTACTCGTGTAGAATTGGGAGTTCAGATTATCGACGATAAAATATATAAAAAGGTTAAGAGAGGACACACTGTTCAAGATGTTGTTGATGCTACAAAGGAGTTAAGAGATGCAGGATTTAAAATTGGATACCATATTATGCCTGGATTGCCTGGAAGTAATATAAAAAAAGATTTAAAATTGTTTAAAAAACTCTTTTCAGATCAGAGATTTAAACCCGATCAGCTAAAATTATATCCTTGTCAAGTTATGCCTTGTTCTGAACTTGAAAAAATGTATTGGGAAAATAAATATATTCCTTATTGTCGGGAAGAGATAGAAAAAATTCTTATAGAAATGTTAAAAATAGTTCCAAGATATTGTAGGGTAATGCGTGTAATGCGTGAAATTCCTCCAGAATATTTAGTTGCAGGAACAATTAGGATTGATTTGCGTAAAGAAATTGAAGAAAACTTAAGAAAAGGGAAAAATAAGCTAAAAGAAATAAGATATAGAGAAATTGGATTTGCTTTGAGAGATGCTAGAGAAGTAAATCTAGATTTAGAATTAAAAATTACAAAATATAGGGCTGCAAAAGGAGATGAATATTTCTTAGAAATTGTAAATAAAGATGATATTTTATTTGGACTTTTAAGATTAAGAATTGTAAATAAAAAAGCAATAATTAGAGAGATTCATGTTTATGGGCAGGCTTTAAAGTTAGGTGAAAAGGGTATTGTTTCCCAACACAAAGGATTAGGGAAATGGCTTATGAATGAGGCTGAGAAGATTGTGCGCTGCTCAGCGTACCCCAAAACACTGGATTCTGGGGCAAAAAATAATAAAATAAAGGAATTATCTGTTATTTCTGGGGTTGGGGTTAGGGAATATTACAAAAAACTAGGCTATTCTTTAAAAAATAATTATATGGTTAAACAGATATAATTCTCCTATTTTAGTCAATAAACTTTATAAAAATGTGTCATTTTTTAAAAAAGTAACAAAAGATTTATAAATAAAAGCACTTTTTACATGTTATATGATTAAATTTTTATTAATCGGGAGGTGAATGTGATGGATGAATTAGAAAGTGATTGTAATGGGAGCAAAAAACTATTCAAATAGAAAAGATAAACTAAAAATAGGTATTCTATCTTTTTATTATCCTCATTTAGGGGGAAGTGGTATTGTTTCTACTCGAATTGGGTCTTATCTGGCTAAGCAAGGTCATGAAATACATTTTATAGGTTATGATACTGATTTTAATCCTAAGGACATGGAAGAAATTGGAGTGAGATTACATCAAATTAGGAAAATCGATTATCCTTGCTTAAAAAATGAACCCTATATTTGGAGTCTTGCTTCAAAGATATGCGATGTGGATAAAGAATTTAATCTTGATTTAATTCATGCAAATTACGTGTTACCTCATGCAGCTTCAGCATATCTTGCAAGGGAAAGATTAAAAGAAGATGGAAAATATTTGCCCTATGTAGCAACTGGACATGGAAGTGACATACATACAAATGGTTCAAAATCTGAAGTTAATCCGATATTACAATTGTGCTTAAATAAAGCAGATGCTTTAACATTTGTTTCTAAAGATTTAAAGGATATTGCAGAAAAACAATTAGGTATTAATACTAAAGGGATTCATATTCCTAATTTTGTAGATACAAGCAAATTTTATAAAAAAAAGACAAATTTAAGAGAAGAATTGCAAATTCCAGAGAAAGCTTTTGTTATTGGGCATGTTTCAAATTTTGCTCCTATAAAGCAAGTGTATCATTTTTCATATCTTTCAGAACATTTAAAGTCAGCTGGAACATTGGATAATACTTATTTCTTAATGGTAGGAGATGGGCGTGATAGATCAAATCTTGAAGAAAGAATAGACAAAATAGGAGTTTCAAATCATTTTAGATTTGTTGGAAAATTAGAAGAGGAAGGTGTTTTAGAAGCATATAATGCAATGGACGTTGTGATGCTTCCTTCAAAACATGAAGGAAATCCATTAATTGTTTTAGAAGCTATGGCTTGTTCAAAACCTGTGATTGGGACAAGAGTAGGAGGAATAGAAGAAGCAATTGATGGTGGAGGAGGTTTTTTATTTGAAAATGGAGATATGGTTGGTTTGACAAAGATAATTTCTAACTTGAGAAATAATCCTGAACTTCGTTTTTTTGTAGGTAAAGAAGGTTTAGAAAAAGTAGAAAGAGATTATTCTGTTGAGAAAATTATGGAGAAATATCTTGAGGTGTATAATAAAGTTAAAGATAAACGAAAATGAAACCCTTAATTAGTTTAATTGTTCCAGTTCATAATTTTAAAGGATATCTGGCGCAAACAATTGAAAGCATAAAAAACCAGAGCATTAATAAAGAAATACTTGAAGTAATTATACTGGATGATTTTTCTTCTGATGGGTCATATGAACTTTTGAGGGATTTAGCAAGAAAGAGCAAGATTAAATTAATTAAAAATGAAAAGAATCTTAAATCTCACGGAACAAAAAATCTTGGGGTTACTATTTCATCTGGAGAATATATCGCTCTTTTAGATGGTGATGATTTCCTGGAAAATAATGCGTTGGAAGATACTTTAGAGTTTATGAGTAGAAACCCTAATGTAAAATATTCTTATTCTCAACACAGAAGAGTTGATGGGGTTGGCAAATTTATCTGTAACAGAGAAGGTTATAAATTTTCAAGAAAAATTCTTTTGCACCAAAACATTGTGGGAGCTATAGAATGTTTCAAAAGAGATGTATTTTCTAAAATAGGTGGTTTTAGAAATGTGTATGCTGAAGACTATGATTTTTCTTTAAGAGCAAGTGAGATATTAAATGATTCAGAAATTGCACAAAATGCAAAAATTCTTTACAATTACAGGATTCATGGAAATAATAAAAGTTTTAATGGATTAGAATTCTCCAGAGAGTCTACATCTGGTATTATAAAAGAATCTTTAAAAAGAAAAGAAGGATTGGATGTTGACGTCTTTTGGAGTCATATGACTGAAGACAAATATAATTATTATGATTGGAAGATAAAATGAAACTTTTAGCAATTCCAAATGATTCTACGACTGCATATTTAAGAAACCCCCAAGAGGATTTTCTTAGTGAGTTTAATCCTCTTGACAAAGATGGAAAGAGATTCTTTGAGGAAGTAAGGTTTCTAAATTGGAAAGATAATAAAGAATCTGAATATTTCAAAATAAGGTCTAAACCCTTCTTAAAAGATAAAAAAGATGCAGAGTTGGTCATGAATAAATTAAGTTCTGGAAAGATTAGATTTCAAAATAATTTGTTCAGAGAGATATTTTTAAGCGAAAAAAATGAAATCAAAAAGATAATTGAAGAATATTCTCCTCAGATTATAAGAGCATTTAATACCCATTTTGCAGGAGAATTAGGAAGCATAATAAAAGAAGAATACAAACTACCCCTTGTAATATCTGCACATGACCCTTCAAGATTGACTTCGATTATTGAAGAGGCAGATTCCTTAATATGTGTCTCAGAATCTCTAAAAAACAAATGTTTAGAGGAATATTCCATAAGGGAGGAAAGGATAAAAGTTATTCCAGATGGAATTGATATGGATTTTTTTTATCCAAGAAAAAGTGAGTATGTTCAATTTGCAGCAAAGTACAAAATATTAAGTGTTGGAAGAATTGTTCCAAGCAAAAATATTGAAACCCTCTTAAAATCAATAAGTTATATAAAAGAAGAGCTGGGAGAGGAGATCAAACATCTTCATTTAGGGAATGGAACCCTAGAAAACTTAGAAAAAATCACAACCCTTAGAGATAATCTTGGATTAAGCAAAATAACCTCTTTTTTAGGTGGAAAACATAAAACAGAACTCCCTTTTTACTATTCCTGGGCAGATGTTTATTCTCTACCTACTTTATGGGAAGGGTTGGGAAGAGCTCAGATAGAATCCCTTGCTTGTGGAACTCCAGTTTTGACAACAAATTATGCTCCAATGACAGAAATAGTCAGGGAATGTTATAACGGTCTAATTTATGACCCTTTAGATTCAAACGATATTGCAAAAAAAACAATAGAATATTTTAAGAATAAAAGTCTTAGAGGAAAAATGGAAAATAATGCAAGAAAAAGTGTTGAAGAAAAGTACAATATAAAGAAAGTAATGCAGATGAATTGTGAGAATTATAGGGGATTGTTAAAAAATAACTTTGGATAACACCCCTACTGACTTAGAAAATCAAGATTTTCTGAGACATTCAAAACAAGTATGTTTTGAAGTGATTTGAATTCGTAAACGTGTTAGAATTCTGGAAATATGATTTTACAATCATATAAACGCCCCCACCGAGAAACTAACTTCTTGTAATGACTCCCACTTTGCAATTATTTCTTTAAGTATCTTTTAAATTCACTTAAATATCTTCTAAAGAACCACTGAACAAATATCTTATCATCTTTATTTATCTGAGACCTTTCAAGTGCATTATAATAGCTATCTCTTTTTGTATAAGGTATATCTAAAAAAGGGAATTTATTCTTTTTAAGTACAAAATTCATTATTAGCCTTGAAATTCTTCCATTACCGTCTGAAAAAGGATGGATAGTTACAAATTTTAAATGAACAAGAGCAGCTAATTCAACAGGATGAATATTTCCTTTTTCCTTATTATACCAATCAAAGAATGATCTTAGCAAGGCATCTAATTCCAAATGCATTGGAGGAGTAAATTTAGAACTAGCAATTGCAACATTATGACTTCTTGTTTTACCAGCAATATCTTCTTTTGTTTCTTTCATCAAATTTAGATGCCATTTAAGAATAATCTGCAAGTTCAAATCTTTTTCATAATCCAACATCTCAAAAAATACTTTTTTATGAGCTTCTGCTTCTTTTACATCTCTTATTGGCTTTGAAGAAGGAGTAATTCCTCTTTCCAAAAGATTTGCAGTTTCCTTTAAAGTTAAAGTACTCCCCTCAATTCTCTGGGTATTATAAGTAAATTTTATTGCAAAGACATCTTTAGATTTCTCTTTAGCAGAATTAGGCATTGATTTATATTCTGAATTAAAATTGTTCTTTATACTATCAATATCTTTCAAAAACTTTAATTTATAAAATTCCTGCATAAATTCTTTCTTCTTTTCCTCAATATCTTTTGGAATTGATTCTCCCAAATAAAACTGCTTTTTCTTCACAGATTTTCCTTCTCTATAGCTATGCACAATATAGAAATACTCTTTATTGCCTTTCTTTATTTTTTTAATTTCTACCATAGAATATAGTATACCTACATATTTATAAATATATTGTTTTCACAATAAATGTAGATACACGCCCCCACCGAGATTCGAACTCGGGTCACTGCCTTTCTTCACTTCCTTGAAGGAAAAGACGAAACAGAGTTTTAGTCTGAAAGGGCAGCATTCTTGGCCTCTGAACTATAGGGGCATAAAGACAACTAAGGTTTTCTTTATCAAACTTTCCTTTAAATTAGGGTCATGCCTGATAAGACACCAAGGTTTCTTTCGCATAATCTTCCTTTAAGATAGTACTCAAGGTTGATTAACACCAAGGTTATGCTATATCTACAAAAAATTAGTTTTTAAAGATAACTTATTTTCCTTTTTCAGGTATAATTATCCAAGCAATAAGATAAGCTAGGATTCCTAATCCAACTGAGATTAAAGTTCCAATTGCAACAATTAGTCTCACAATAGTTGGGTCTGCATCTAAATATTCTGCTACTCCTCCACATACTCCCCCAATCATCTTCTCTTTTTTGCTTCTGTATAATTTTTTCTTTGGCATTTTACTTTTTAATGAGCCTACTCGGATTTGAACCGAGGACCTCTGGCTCTCTTAGACGAATCCAAAAGAGGACAATCCTAATGGACTGCATTCATATAAGACCAGCGCTCTAACCAGACTGAGCTATAGGCTCATAAGAAATTTATATTTTTAGGATATTTAAAAGTTACTTAAGAAATCTTATTTACTGGGAAAAGAGTTTTTAACATCTTTCTTAAATTTTCATCAAGAAAACAAATATCTTCAGCCGCAATTTTTTCTATAAATTTTGATAAAGCACCTCTGCCTGAGAATCCTGTTTCACTGACTTTTTGTAACAATTTTCTTTTTGTTTCAGAATCCAAGTAAATTTTAACTGGTTGTTTCATCTTATCCTCTTTTTGATACAATAAATATAAGTAATTTCCTTTTATAAATCTTATTATATATTATATATTTATAAGAGAGAGTAAGTAAAGATATGTTTTCTTTTTCCCTACAAGAATAAGATGTAAGATAAATGTAGGAAAATTTTCCATTTTTGTTTCTTACCGTCGGTAAAACTAGTTTTTTACTTTCTTTTTCCTATACTTTGGGACTGTTTTACTTTCTTTTGGGACCAAGTTAGTCCTTAGTATATAATATAATATAATTATAATATTATATTATGACAAGCGTTTGGTATCTTTCTGTTAAGAAAAAAGAAATAATGTTCAAAAAATATCCTATTCCAAAACTTAAAAAACCAGTTGGAAAAAAAGTCAAGAAAATATGAGGATAAAGAGGGATTTTTGTAAGATTTTAGTAATAACTCTAGTCATAACTCTTTCAATTAGTTTTATTTTTGCAGCAACAATTACTGATGATATTCATTTGAATCTTCAGACAACAAATGATACAGGAGGAATCATTACAGGAACCTTTGATTTTGTATTTAATATTTCAACAACCTCTACATGTGATAATATAATTTATACTAATTCTACAACCCTCATAACTGACACAAGGGGGATAATTTCATATTATCTTCCAGATGTTACCCTTGACTATGATGAGCAGTATTATCTTTGTTATTACAGAGATGGTGCTTTAAAAGACTCTTCAAAAATTGCCCGAACCCCCTATTCTTTTCGGGCACAAAATATAACTCTGAGTGGAGTTGAAATAGATCAAGACCTTGATATGGGTGCCTACAACATAACTACAACAGGTACTGGTTTTTTTGGATTTCTTGGAAGCTTAGTTTCAAGAATTTCTAAGTTGTTCGTGGTTGATGTGGATTTTAGTGGAGATATTGTTGGAACAGGCAATATAACAACTACTGGAAATCTCACAGTAGACTACATTGGTGTAGGCACTACAACTCCCTCCCAGAGATTAGATGTTGCTGGTGGAGTTCAAATTGGAAATACTGCATCTGCAGAAGCAGGTGTAATTAGATGGACTGGTTCTGAATTTCAAGCATACAATGGAACAGGTTGGAATGCTTTTGGAGCTAGCGGGGGTGGGAGTTTATGGAGCCAAAGTGGAAGTGATATTTATTATAATGATGGATTTGTTGGAGTTGGAACAGCTACTCCTCAAAATAAATTAGATGTTGTTGGAAATGCTTCAATAAGTGAGAATTTAACTGTTGGAGGAAATGTAACTTTTGAAGGGGATATTTTAAGTGGAAGTGGTGCTACAAGCGGGGGAATTCTTAATGAGGCAACTTCAAGTATAAATCCTACTCTTGTTCCTAATAAAGGAGAAACAGGATATGGAATTGGATATGGTTCTCAGAGTCTTCATTTGATTGCAGATTCTACAAATGTTGTTGAAGTTACTGATTCTTTAGTGAATGTTACTAAAAATATGACTATTCAAGAATATTTAACAGGTGTTGGTGCTGGCTCATACGGGCTTGTTAATATCCAATCTGCTTCAAATGTTCCTAGTGTTCTTCCCAAAAAAGAAGAATTAGGTTATGGTTTAGGATATGGAAGTTCAAGTGTTCATCTTATTGCTGATAATACTAATGTTTTAGAAGTAACTTCTTCAGAAATAACTGGCTGGAAACCTGCTAATTTCACAAGTAATGTGACTTTTGGTAGTAATTCAGGTGATATTCTTTCAGGAAACCTTGCTTCAAGTGCTGCTTTGTTAAATGAACCTACCTCTAATACAAATCCAACCCTTATTCCTAACAAGGCAGCTCTTGGGTATGGTA
>Ga0265594_1002176_pt1 | contig 14303 bp, 11 predicted proteins | sample saktaG_11_FD_190147 | JGI IMG/M metagenome (GOLD analysis project Ga0265594, IMG submission 190147) | Saline water microbial communities from Sakinaw Lake, British Columbia, Canada - sak_2011_5_24_80m | ecosystem: Environmental > Aquatic > Non-marine Saline and Alkaline > Saline ... | reverse complement strand
ATAAAAAGAAAATGTCTCGAACAGCCCTAAGATATGCTGTTGAAAAATTACCAAAGGGAATGAGAGAGGAATCTATGGCAAAAAATTGACAAAATCTATTCTTGGGATTAGTATCAAAATTGTAATGTAGTTTTTTAAAAACTGAATAAAAATAAAAGAATTGGAGGGAAGATGAGAACATTGGGTTTTATTCAAAAACATCCTCCTTGCAGTACCGATTATTGCGAAGAGGGTAATGGAGAGGGCGAATTCGTCTGTCCGAATTTTATTAACTGCAAAACAAAAAAGGAAGATGGAGAGGAGATTTATTGCTATCGGAAATTGGGTTATCAAATTGCCATGAATGCTCTCAAGAACTCGGAGCAATTAGGTAAAATATTATCTTTTGAAAAACGAAAGTTTTTCAAAAGCATAAACATCCAGAATGATAGCAATTTTTGGATTTGCTACGAAGGGGAGTGGAGCATCGCCAAAGGCAAAGAAAATGTCGTGAACTATGTTATTAAGTTTGCCAAGATTATTTTAAATGGGCTCAACGCTGAATGGGTTAACAGAGGGAAAGATGGTCTCATAACGGAGATTGGTCCAACCAATCCTTTTCATCTTCAAAATGTTTTATTAGAAAGAGGGGGGCAAGAGAAAATTCCCCTTTAAGTTATATTTAAAAGGCCGTTTCACCTTGAAAGTGGAACGGCTCTTTTTTTAGAAATTTTTAATAAATAGGATTTTTAAAAATTATCTTAATCTTTTAGTGGACTAACTTTAAGAATATTTTCTCGTATCTATCAACCATTTTTTCAATACTAAAGTTTTCTTCAACCCATTTCCTGCAGTCAATTCTTTTTATTTTGTCTATTTTTCCAATTGCTGAAATAAAATCTTTATAGTTCGTCTTACCATTTTTATCAGTTGGCTTTATTATAAATCCGGTTTTCCCATCTTTTATTACTTCAGGGACGGAGCCCCTTTTGAAAGCAATAACCGGAGTTCCGCAAGCCATCGCTTCAATCATAATTAAACCAAAAGGTTCTTCCCATTTTAGAGGATATAAAACTCCTTTTGCTTGACGATAAAGTTTCTCCATTTGGTAGTAATTTACCATTCCGACATATTCTATATTCTTGTTTAAATAGGGTTTAATTTTTTCTTTAAAATAGTTTCCCTCTGCTGGTCCACCGGCGATTTTTAATTTTATATTCGATTTTATTGCTATTTGGATAGCTAAATCAATTCCTTTTTCCGAAACAAAACGGCCGGCTGCCAAAAAGAAATCTTTTGGTTTTTCTTGAAAACGAAATTTTTCAAGATTTATCCCGTTATAAGCAGTCCCAGCGTATTTTAATTTCGGTTCTGGTTTTCGCTGGGAATTACTTATGCTGATCAGATAGATATTTTTAATTTTATTTGTCTGTTTCAATAGATATCTATGAAATCCTTCTATGGGGTCGTGGACGGTGATTACGGTAGGTGTTTTAGTTAAGGGAGCAAAAGGAAGAACTCGGCGGTAAGGATGAATATGAATAATATCAAAATGCTCTTTTTGATCTATTTGATAAATTTTAGAAAGCATCATTTGTTCATAAAAATTAACAATCTTTTCGTTATCAAAAGACAAAAGGGGAGCTAATTCTTTGTTATATTTTAAGGCCGGTATCCCAAAAGAAAAGAGTTTAGCATATTTTAGTTTTGATTCTTTGGAGCCAAAATAATAAACTCGGTGTCCTTTTTTGGCTAATCCTTCAGCAATATAATCAGCAATCCACAAGGGAGCGTAAAAGGTATTTTCAGGAGGAGGAGTTGGCCACTCATTTGTGCAGAACATTGCAATTTTTAGATTTCTTTTTTTTGAGACCATATTTTTATGTTCTTACAAGTTCTTCAAAACTTTTGAGACAATTTGTTAAGAGTCGAACATAGAATATTCTTCTTTTCTCAAGTTTTATTTTTTTTTCTTTAGAATGTTTGATGCAGATTCCCCCCAGAGATAGATAAGAGGCCACTATCGGTAAAAGTTTTTTAAATTTTAAAAGCTCATTTTTATCTAAATGTTTTATGTATTCCAATATTAATTTTTGTCTAAACTCTCTTTTGACTTCCCAAAGATGGGCCCAAAGATATCCTATATCGTAGGCAAAATTATTAAGGTGAATTAATTCCCAGTCAATTAACCAAGGGTTGTTTTTTTTATCTATAATTATATTACCCAAATTCAAGTCGCCTTGGGAAATATAGTGGTTTTCTTTTTCAAGCAAAGGCATTGCCGAATTAATATTTTTTATTGACTTTCTGGACAAAAGAGAGGGGATTATTTTCTTTTTTGAAAGGTTGGCATAAAGGGACTCTGATAGGTAATTTTTTAGAACAAATTTTTTTAATTTCAAATTTGAAGATTGTTTTAATTTTATTTTTTTAATTTCTGAAATTAAGAATGCCAATTGGCTTATTGTTTTTCTTTCTAGGGGGAATGTTAATTTTCTGCTGGAGCCAAGGGTCTTACCTTCGACATATTTTCTAAGCATCCATTCAAAATCGTTTTCTTTTTTCCATCTGACAATTTTTGGAATTGAATTATTGATTAATGATTCGGTTTCTTTAATTGAGTTTAGAAAATTGATTTCTTGAATAAATTTTTTTTTAGCATCTTTATTATTATGGCATCGAGCGTAAAATCCAAACAAACTTCCTTCTTGATTTTTACAAGGACTGAAATATCTATGTTTACTCTTCGTATATTTTTTGAAAAAAGAATGAGGAGTGATTTGAGGATAGAGTTGAAGAGATTTTAATTTTTTATCGATTTTAGCTTCGATATTTGGGATTAAGATATTCATTTACCGAGCTTTCATTTATGAAAGAGAGGTTAAGATGAGTGCGAAGCATTCATCGACTGTCGAGCTTTCATTTATGAAAGAGAGATTAAGATGAGTGCGAAGCATTCATCGACTGTCGAGCTTTCGCGAAGTAACTCAAAGAGATAAATCTCTTTTCGACCCTACACTTTTACTTCGTAAAAGCTTGGGTATGCGAAGCATTCATCGACTGTCGAGCTTTCATTTATGAAAGAGAGATTAAGATGAGTGCGAAACATTCATCGACTGTCGAGCTTTCGCGAAGTAACTCAAAGAGATAAATCTCTTTTCGACCCTACACTTTTACTTCGTAAAAGCTTGGGTATGCGAAGCATTCATCGACTACTACCGATATTTTTATTCAGAAGTTTATAATAAATTTTTTCATAACCCTTAGTCATTGTTTTTTCAGTGAAATTTTTTTCAACCCATTCTCGGCAGTGTTCTCTTTTTATTTGGTCTATTTTCTTAGTTGCTTCTATTGCTCCTTTTATATTATTAACAACAAAACCAGTTTTTCCATCTTTTACTACTTCGGAGACAGATCCTTTGTCATATGCGATAACCGGTGTTCCACAGGCCTGGGCTTCGGCCATATTTAAGCCAAATGGTTCTTCCCACTCAATGGGATAAATTAAGGCCCTTGCTTCTCCAAAAAATTTTGATTTTTCTTCTCGACTATATTCTCCAATGTATTTAATTTTATTATTTAAACGAGGTTTGATTTTCTCTTTAAAATAGTCCTTTTGACCATCGTCTAATCTGCCGGCTAAGTGAAGTTTTATTCCTGTTTTTTCAGCTATTTCAATAGCATTTTCAATCCCTTTATGTTTGTTTATTCGTGCCGACCAAATAAAGTGGTCTTTTGGAGTGGGATTAAAATCAAATTCTTTAATACGAATGCCATTATAAACAACTCCAGCAAAATTTAATTTTACCCGCGAAAGTTTTTTTTGGCTTTTAGAAATAGCAACATAATTATTCTTTTTGAATTTTTCAAAAATAAAAAGACGAGAATCCTTTTTAGCTGACGAATATAATGGGTTATGAATAGTGTGAAGACAAACGGTTTTGACTAAAGATGGGAAGTAAACTTCCCACAAATCAATATGACTATGAATAATATCAAACTCTTTGGCTCGTCTGAATACTTGGTTTAGAATTAAAAGTTCATAAGTATGGTCTTGCCATGAAATTCCATCTTTTTTCAGAGATGTTGGGTAAACAGGAATGAATTTACATCCCTTGGGAGGATTTGAATCCCCACTGGCAAAAAGAGTGACATCGTGTCCCTTTTTAACCAATTCTTCGACAAGGTTATAAACAACCCACTCTATGCCACCGTATTTTTTCGGGGGGATGGGGAACCAAAGCGGAGCTATTTGCGCAATTTTTAATTTTTTCATATTTACTGGTTATTAATTATTTATATTTTAGCACTTTATTATATATTTTTTCGTAACTATTTGCCATTTTTTCCGATGTAAAGTTTTCTTCAACCCATTCTCGGCAATCTCTTCGGCTGATTTGATCGATTTCTTTCAAGGACTTTACAGCCTCGTCAATATTTTTAACAACAAAACCAGTTTCTCCGTCGTTTATAATTTCAGGGATAGAACCTTTGTTAAAGGCGATAACCGGAGTTCCGCAAGCCATACTTTCGATTAGAAACAAACCAAACGGCTCTCTCCAATTTATGGGAGCCAAAAGCGCTTTGGCATTTTGTAAAAGTTGAACTTTTTTCTTATGTTCGATTTCTCCGATAAACTTAATCATTCGGTTGTCTATTAAGGGTTTAATTTTTTTTGAAAAATATTCTTTATCAACGATATCAATTTTAGCGGCCATAATCAGTTTTAGTTTCGTCTTCTTAGCAATTTTTATCGCTTCCAAAGGTCCTTTTTCTGGGGACATTCTACCTAAAAAAGCCAAATAATTTCCAGTTTTCTCCTTAAAAGGAAATGATTTTACATCAATACCGTTATAAACATTTCCGGCAAAGTTTAATTTTGGCAAGGGTTCTCTTTGGTTTTTACTAATTGAAATATAGTGAGAGTTCGGGAATTTTTGGTAAATGAATCTTTGGTAATCAATATCAAGGGGACCATGAAGAGTAGTTACCACTTTTGTTTTTAAAATTTTTATAAAAGGGAGAAAACGCCAGCCAATATGATTATGAATGATGTCAAAATTCTCTTTTAGAAGAATTTCTATTACTTTTGCCAATCCAATAAGCTTATATGCCTCTCGGGCTTTAAAATTCTGCCCAACCTTTGTTAAACGTAGGGACTTGGGGAATATTGGCAAAAGCTTGGCTGATGTTTTTGAATTGCCAGTAGCAAACAAAGTAACATTATGTCCCTTTTTAGTTAGTTCTTCGGCAAGATGAAAAATAATTCTTTCTGTCCCACCATATTTTTTGGGCGGGACAGATTCTTCAAATGGCGCTATTTGAGCTATTTTCATTTTTTATTATTGAATCCTTATAAATTGTATCAATTTTTTCGACCATTGATTTCCAAGAATAATTTTTAACTTTTTCATAAGCATTTTGAATTAGTTTTTGACGCAATTCTTGAGAACTATAAATTAACAAAATCTTTTCTTTTAATTTTAGAGAATTACGAGGTTCAAACAAAAATCCATCTTTAGTATCTTCTATGATATTCATTAGCCCCCCGACCCTAGAAGCCACAATGGGTGTCTTAGAAGCCATTCCTTCCAAAGCCACTAGTCCAAACGGTTCATAATAGGAAGGAATAATCACAATATTAGAGGCTGAATAAAAAAAATGTAATCTCCGATTAGAGATATTACCTGTAAATTTTGTGATGTCTTCTACTTTTTCTTGTTTTGCTTTTTTAAAAAGCCGTTTATATTCTTTATAGTCGTCTAAATTTTTTTGTTTCCCGAAAATCTTTCCCCCGATAATCAAAATTTTAAGGTTAGGGATTTCATTTTTTAATAAATTACCAGCACTCAATAATGTTCCTATCCCTTTTCTCCACTCTAACCGTCCTACATAAAGAAGAATAAAACTTTTTTGGTCTAAATTTAATATCTCTCGAGATTTACTTTTCTCCGCGCGGTTCCATCTTTTTAAATCAACTCCACCTGGAACAACCTTACATTTTTCTTCGGGGCAACCATAAAGTTGTTGAAGTTCTTTTTTTTCAGTTTCAGCCAAACTAATAATTACCGAAGAATTTTTTACAATCTCATTTTCAATATTTAATCTTTCTGTGAAATAGGAAGTGTTGTTTTTATTTATCAAGTATCTTTCTTTTGTCTGTATTTTAATTAATCCTAAGGAATGAAAATTTGTAATTAAAGGTTTATGAAAATGAAGAGAGGCCTTTAATGCCATCCATCCTCCGTCCCAATAATGACCATGAAATAAACTGTAAGAGTTTTGAGAATTAATAAAAGAAAGAAAATTATTGTAAATTTCCGGTAGAGTGGCAATTAATTCTTCTTTGGATATATAGCCAATTTTTCCGCCCTTAAGTCGAATTACTCGCGACTTTTTATTAATTTGAACAATTTGTTTTTTATGTTGATTGTCTAATCTAGTGAAAACATCAACTTCCCAACCAATTTTGTTTAATCCTTCGACCAATAATCTAACATAAAGATTTTGTCCACCTGCTTGCTGGCTTCCTAAACGAGCCAGAGGGTCGGAATGGATACTGAACATTGCTATTTTTTTAATAATATGTGGTTCTTCTTCCATATTTTTAATAATGAATTATAAAAAAGTCAAATTATTGAAATTTAGCATAATTAATTATACTATTAAACAAGACAAAATAAAATGGCGGAAACAGACATTCAAAGAATTAAAGACAAATTGGATATTGTTGAAGTTGTCGGAGGGTATTTAAAACTTCAAAAGACGGGAATAAATTATAGAGCCGTTTGTCCTTTTCATTCCGAAAAAAAACCCTCCTTTTTTGTTTCTCCAACTCGCCAAAGCTGGAAATGTTTTGGATGTTTTTTGCCTGGCAGTTTAATTAAAACTGAAAAGGGATACCATAAAATTGAAAATATTCAAGTGGGGCAGAAAGTTTTAACTCACAAGGGGAGATATATGCCTGTTTTTAGAACATTACGGAGATCGTACAAAGGAGAAATTATTAATATAAAGATTAGAAAGTCAAACGAAACTGTTTCTTTGACAACAGATCATAATGTTTATGTAATAAAGGCAAAGCATTGTAAGTATGAGGGGAGAAAGACAAGAATTTGTAATTGGCTTTGCAAGAAGAGATGCCCTGCAAAATTTTATCAAGATTACAAAATAGAGAAATTACCAGCAGATCAGCTTTCTAAGGATGATTACCTACTCTATCCAATTAATCAAGAAATTAAAGATATAAAGTTTATTGATTTAAACAAATATAATGATCGAAGAATAAATAAATTTGGTTCAAAGATTAAAGAAACCCCAACTAAAATAAAAGTTGAAGAAAAATTTTTAAAATTAATTGGTTATTATGTTGCCGAAGGAAGTAACCATAGGGCGTATATCAGGTTTAGTTTAGGTAACCACGAAAGGGAATTTGCAAAAGAGATAAAAGGATTAATAAAAGAAATTTTCGGGATTGAAGCAGGTATTCATTATAGAAAAGTAGGGGAGAATGGCATAGAAATCTCGGCTTGTAATTCTAATTTATCAAATATTTTTGAAAATCTATGTGGTTTACACTCAGAAAATAAACACATTCCTTTTGAATTTCAATATCTTCCATTAAAGAAACAAGAAATAATATTAAAAGCAATTTTAAAGGGCGATGGATGTGAATGTAGGCATTCTAATTGTAAAACTGAGAGGAAATATAAAAAAATTACAACCACTTCTTTGGTTTTAGCAGAGCAGTTAAGAGATATTTTATTAAGATCAAAAATTGCTCCGAGATTTTATATTGAGAGAGAAAAAATTGATAAAAATAAAACTCATCATAAAAAATCATATCGAATAGAATGGCAAGAAAATCCTGTTTCTCACTATTCATATTTTTACGAAAAAGAAGGTGTATCATATTGGATTTCTCCAATAAGAGAAACTAAAAAAAGATATTACAAAGGAGACACTTTTGATTTGACTGTTTTAAAAGACCATTCTTATTTAGCTACAAATTTTATTGTTGGAAACTGTGGAAAAGGGGGTGACATTTTTACTTTTGTTCAGGAAATTGAGGGGATTGAGTTTCCCGAGGCCTTACGAATTTTAGCCCAAAAGGCCGGAGTGGAATTAAAATCCTTTAGACCCGAGTCCATCGGTCAGAAGACGGAAAGAGAACGGCTTTATGAAATTTGTGAAACAAGTTGCTCTTTTTTCCAAAAACAATTAGAAAAAAGTTCGGTGGGGCAAAAAACAAAAGAGTATCTTTTAAAGAGGGGGCTTAGTGACGAATCCATTAAAAAATGGAGATTGGGTTATTCTCCCAACCCATCCGTCGGTGGTTGGAGGATTCTCTCTGACTTCTTGGTCGGTAGAGGCTATAAAAGAGAGGAGGTTGTGAAATCGGGATTGGCGATAGACCCGGGAGAAGGGAAACCCCCCTATGACCGCTTTAGAAACAGAATAATTTATCCGATTCTTGACCTAAACTCTCGCGTTATTGGTTTTAGCGGAAGGGTTTTAGATAGCGATTTAAAAGAAAAAGGGTCCGACTCTAATTCTGGGGTTCCTAAATATCTGAATATATCTAATACTCTTCTTTATAACAAAAGTGAAGTTCTCTATGGTCTTAATTTTGCCAAAATAGAAATAAGAAAGAAGGACTTCGTTGTTTTAACCGAAGGGTATATGGACACAATTATGGCTCACCAGTCCGGCGAGTCGGAAAACACCGTTGCTGTTAGCGGAACCGCTTTAACTCCTTTTCAGTTAAAGATTTTAAGAAGATACACTCCTAATCTTTTGGTTTCTTTTGATATGGATATTGCTGGGGACTTGGCGACAAAAAGGGGGATTGAATTGGCCCAAAAAGAGGACTTTGATATCAGGGTTATCAAGATGCCTCAAGGAAGTGACCCGGCTGATGTTATTCTTGAAAGCCCCAAAAAATGGCAGGAGTTGGTTGAAAAAGCCGAAGACATATTCAGTTTTTATTTTGAGAGCGCTCTTTCCAAATACGATAGGGAAACCCCGAAAGGGAAAAAAAACATATCAAAAGCCCTTTTGCCGGAAATAAAACAAATATCTAATAAAATAATCCAAACCCACTGGATTCAAAAGTTAGCCAAATCCGTTAAGGTGGGGGAGGAAGCAATCTGGGAGGAATTAAAAAAAATAAGCGGGAAGAAGTCGGGAGAAGAGGTGTCCCCAGACGAAACTTCGTCTCCCTCCGTATTTATTCAAAAGGACAGGAAGGAACTCTTGGAGGAAAAAATCCTCTCTCTTATTTTTAAAAACCCTTTACAATTAAAAGAAATGAATGAGTCCACTCTTCCCCATTTTTCTCCTTCGTTTCAAAAAATAATTTCAGTCCTTTTCAAGATGCCCTCAATTGACGAAGAAACATTTAAGAAGACCATTCAAAAATTAGAGGAAGAGGGGGAAGAAATTAAAAAAATCTTGAACAATGCCGGATTGATGGCTGAAATTGAGGATTTCGGTTTTGATACCGAGCAGGAAGAGGAATTGAAAGACGAGGTCGGACTTTGTCTGAAAGAGTTGAAAAAAATTGAATTAAAGGATAAGATGAAGAAGATTTCAGAACAAATTCAACAAGCCGAAGAAGAGGGGAATCAAAAAAATCTCGCTGAATTAATTGAGGAGTTTAAACAAGTAGCTAAAGAAATTGGTTAAAAATTAATTAAAATTTTTCTATGGTTTTAAAAAATAAAAAAACAAGCCCTCTTAAAAAGAAGACCTCTAAAAAAAATGAGGGAAAGGACTTTAAAAAAAATTTTAAAAAAGCCAATTTTAAAAAAACCAATCTTAAAAAAACCACTACAAAGAAACTTCTCAAAGGGGAAAAAGGCAAATTGTTTGAGAAAAAAAATTTGAAAGACAAAAAAAAGAAAACGATTAAAGAAATTGCCCAAATTAAAAAAGAGGGTCTAAAGAAAAAGGTTGTTAAAAAAATACCTTTCAGAAAAGAGAATATTTTTTCCGAGAGCAAGATAGACGAAATTATTGAGAGAGGAAAAACTCGGGGGTTTGTTACCGGCCGGGAAATCTTACATTATTTCCCTTCTCTTGAAAAGGATTTAAAAGGACTGGAAGGTCTTTGCGATGCATTGGAAGAGTCCAGCATCGATATTATATTTCAGGGAGGTTTTTTATCAGAGGGAGAAGAAGAGAAGAAACCTAAAAAAGTTTTACTTTCTCGAGTTGACTCCGTCCAGGCCTATTTGAAAGAGATTGGAAAAATCCCGATGATTAAAGCGAGTGAAGAGAAGGAATTGGCTAAGAGAATTGAAAAAGGGGACGAAATGGCTCGTAAAAAATTGGCACAAGCAAATTTGAGATTGGTCGTTTCTATTGCCAAAAGGTATATTTACCGTTCTCCCAATTTGACTATGCTTGACTTAGTTCAAGAAGGCAACTTAGGGCTATTGAAAGCGGTTGAGAAGTTTGATTGGAGGCGGGGGTATAAGTTTTCAACCTATGCCACTTGGTGGATAAGACAGGCAATCACCAGGGCTTTAGCTGACCAGTCGCGGACTATTCGGGTTCCCGTTCATATGGTGGAAAAAATCAGCAAGTATGAAACGGTTAAAAAAAAGCTTTTGCAAAACTTAGGAAGAGACCCTTTACCGGAAGAAATTGCCTCTGAAATGGAAATTGAAGTTGAAAAAGTTTATCACATAGTAAAAATTAAACAAAAAACGGTTTCTTTGGAAATGCCGATAGGAGAAGATGATAAAGAAAGTGTTTTAGCCGAGTTCATTAAGGACGAAAAAACGCCTCCTCCCTCTATGAAAGCCGCCCATAATCTTTTAAAGAAAAGGTTAAAAGATGTTTTTGACCAGCTCACTGCGAGAGAACAGAGTATTTTAAAAATGCGTTTCGGGATAAATGACGGGATAATTCATACATTAGAAGAAGTGGGAGGAAGTTTCGGGGTGACCCGGGAGAGAATTCGCCAAATTCAGGCCAAGGCATTAGAAAAAATCCGAAAACTTAAAGAAGTCAAAAAACTTGAGGACTACTGATATATAACTTGACATTCAAGGTTCGATATGAAAAAATTAAGTAATGGGATATGGTGGTAAACTAAAACTAAAATTGAAAGCTATAGAATTAAGAGAGAAAGGATTATCAATAAAGGAAATTCAGAGAAGATTAGAAGTCTCAAGATCATCAGTGAGTTTATGGGTTCGTGATATTAAACTAACGAAGAAACAGCTTGAAAGGTTATATTTAAATAAAAAAACAGGTCAATTGAAAGGTAGTTATATTGCGGCAACGAATAAAATAAAAGCAAGAGAGAGTATAACCAAAAGATTAATACAAGAAGGTGAGAAAGAAGCAGGAGAACTTTCCCAAAGAGATAGGTTTATATCTGGGATAGCTTTATATTTTGCAGAAGGTGAAAAGAGTAGTGAACATATTAGCTTTAGTAATTCTGACCCTCGGGCGATAAAATTCATGGTGGATTGGTTTCGAGAATTTTGTAATATCCCTGAAGAAAAGTTTCGTTGTAGCTTGTATATTCATGATAATCAAGATGAAAAGAAAGCAAAAAGATTTTGGTCTAAACTAATAAAAATTTCTCTATCGCAATTTAAAAAAAGTTATATTGTTAAAAATAATCCTCATAGATTTAGAAAAACAAAAACGCTTTACGGAGTTTTAAGGGTTGGGGCGAGTGATGTTAATCTACATCGAAAGATAATGGGTTGGGTTTCTGGAATATTTAAAAATTCTTATAATTAAAACAAGTTTTTCGTTGCTCTGCTCCGGAGTAGCTCAATTGGTAGAGCAGGAAGCTGTTAACTTCAAGGTTTGCTGGTTCGAGTCCAGCCTCCGGAGCAGAGCAACGAAAACAATAAAAACAGGGCATCTTGCCCTGTTTTTTATTTTTTATTTTTATTGAGTTGGACACAGTTTTTATATGCCCCTAGATTAGCAGAAAAGTGCCATATATGTGTATACATTACCCGAGTTTCTTGACATTCGCAATAAGGTATGCTAAAGTAAAGCAGTATAAATATGAGAGCTTTTTAACAATTAAATAAAAAAAAGGAGAAAGTTATGGGTAAGGAAAGACTAATTTTGGTGCAGGGAGCAATAATATTTTCTGTTATCGGGATTTTTTTTCTAATTATACTTTTCAGCGGGAACCATGGAGAATGGTCCATGCAAGAATGTCATGGTGTTGCTAATATTTCTATTATTGTTGCTGTTATTGCTACCGTAATTATCCTTCTTGGTGAAGGCGTTGCCGTTGCTGTTGTTACTCTTGGTTCTGGTTTTGCTGGGGTTGCTATTATAGTTATTGCCGTTGTTGTCGCTGCTGACATTCCTGGTATTACTGGTCTTATTGGTATTGCTGGTCTTGCTGCCGTTATGGTTGCCATTACTATTGCTGTCGTTGCCTCTTTTCCCGTTGTTGCTATTACTATTGCCAGTATCGCTATCGCTGCGGTTGCTATTGCTGCTACTACTATTGTTGTTATTGTTGACTTTACTACTATCACTGCTGTTGTTGGAGTTATTATCGCTGCGGTTACTATTACTGCGGTTAATATTACTGCTGTTGTTGGTAGAAAAGAAATGAAAAATATTTCTAAAAGATTTATAGTAATTTCTTATTTAGCAGAGATTTTGGTTATTACTGGGATAACTTCGGCAATAATTTTTCTTTCGGTATTGTAGCCTCATCTATGCCTCGTAGAGAACATTCGTCTTTACGGGGCATTTAATTATGGTAAATTTTTAGAAGAGAGAGCAAGGACTTGCGAATTGGCTATAAAAAGTCTTTGTAACAGTAATACATGGACTTCTTTAAAATAGTGAGTAGTGGGGTGGGGGATATTCAAGACACAATCGCTAATAATTCATTAACTTGTTTGATAACTACTTCCGGGGCGAAGATAGCTTCCTGCCAATCATAAGTTCGGAAAGCGTTTACCCATGCGAGCCATCTTTCGCTAAAGCTACAGAATGGCTTCTATATTTTTTAAACAATTTTAAGATTGAGAGGGTATTCTGAAGCATTCAGCGTAGGATACCTACCCGCGGAGCAGAGCAACGAAAACAATAAAAACAAGGCATCTTGCCCTGTTTTTTTGTTTGCTAATTGGGTGAGACCCGTTTGTCTCATTTAATAACTCTTTTAAAAGGTTCGTTTTGGGACGATCGTCCCAAAACGAACCAAATAATACTCTTTACTTTTTGTTTCTTTGATTTATTTTTGTTAGCGTAGAAAAATCTGATAATTCTTATTTTGATTTCGAGCACTTTAAGAAAAGCTTGGCTGAATTGAAGAAACAACGAGATAGGTACGCACATACTTATACGCGATCTGGCAAAAAAATAATTGATAATTCAACTTATCTTGGTTTCTCAGAAATAGAAAAAAGAGCTAGTTATATTAATAAAGGACTGAGAATTATCCAAGGTTTTGTTTTTAGAAGATTTTAAAAATAATAAATTCCTGCCGGAAAAAATCGAGTGAAATCTCTGCCAAGGGTGGGGAGGGATTAGTGAAGGGGTAAAATTAAAAATACGGAGGTCTGACCTTCGTAGTTTAGCTAATTAAAAAATAAATTTATGGGTAGGACAGGACCAAATTTAAAACCAGAATTAAATCAAATAAATAAACAGATAGAAGAAATTAAAGAGGGGAAGTGGTATCAAAAATGGTGGGGTGCTTTTCTTTTAGGAGTTTTCTCTGGCATTACAGCTTCGTTTGTTTGTTATCTATTTTTCATCATTTTTTAAAGTTGATAAAAGTATTGTTGGTAAAAGTTAAAAGGGGGTTGTGTAAGAATATCTGTCAATTTGCTTGACAGGTATTTTTACATTTGCTACAATAGAGATGTAATTAATAATTTAATTTGAAAATATAATCAACAAGACAATCGTAAATTATCTAAAAAATAATTATGACTACATTTTTAAAAAAACTTCGTCAAGAGAATAATGTGAGCCAAGAATTTTTGGCAGAAAAAATTGGTCTATCCCGTCCGACTTACGCCCAGATTGAAAGTGGCACGCGAGATATGTCTGTTAAAGAAGCCCAAAAATTAGCGCATTTTTTTGGTTTGTCTTTGGATGATTTTCTTGCCGGTAAAAAAACACCAAAGTTAAAAGTAGAATTAGAAAAAACAAAAAAGAAAAAAATAGAAAAATTTGAATCGCGTATTTCTGTGCCTCAAGAAAAAGTAGAGAAGTTTAAGGAAGTGCTTTTGTATATCTTAGAAAGAATTGGCGCACGTCCAAATATCGGCGAAGCTGTTGTATGTAAATTAATGTATTTTATTGATTTTGAT
>Ga0265594_1002175_pt1 | contig 14309 bp, 13 predicted proteins | sample saktaG_11_FD_190147 | JGI IMG/M metagenome (GOLD analysis project Ga0265594, IMG submission 190147) | Saline water microbial communities from Sakinaw Lake, British Columbia, Canada - sak_2011_5_24_80m | ecosystem: Environmental > Aquatic > Non-marine Saline and Alkaline > Saline ... | reverse complement strand
CCAAGTTTTTCAGCCGGGGAAATAAAAAGTTGATCCTGTTATGGTCAGATTCGACCTGGAAAATTGTCAGCGAAACATTCTCGGCCTCAGAGCCGAGAGTATTTGCAGAGTCCGCCATTCAAAAATTCCTAAAATCCTGGGTTGATTCCTGGGAAGCAGCAAATATCGAACAGTTCATCAGTTATTACGATTCTTCATTTTCAGCATCCGGGTATAACACATTAGAAGATTGGCATCGGTATAAAAAAGGTGTTTTCTCAAGGGCAAAAAAAATCGGCGTTCAGGTTTCAAATATCAAGATAACAAGCCGGGCAGAATATCGGTGGAGCGTTCTATTTCGGCAAAATTACAGTTCCGAAAATTACCGGGATAGTGGCACAAAAACGCTCCTGATAAGCAGTCATCTTAAAGATCCGGCAACGTTTAAAATATTATCAGAAAACTGGGTGGCATCAGAATAAAATGAAAAGACAATCTTTTATATTAATCGCGTTTTTTATTTTCTGTTTCAACCAGATTATCTACTCCGCTCCAAAAGAACGCCCCTATCACGAGAACCTTACCTATTTTAATAACACCCCAAATCAGTTGGACGTCTATCGGCTTTACGGTCGCTTTGACGGCAACACTATTTTCATTCTGGGAGGGATACAGGGAGATGAACCGGGCGGGTTTCTATCCGCAGACCTCTATCCCAATCTGGTTCTGGAGAGAGGCAATCTAATCGTCATTCCCCGCGCCAACTTTCATTCGATCATTAAAAATAGCCGGGGAGTTAACGGCGACATGAACCGTCGCTTCGACAGCGATAAACCAAAAGATATTGATGATCAAATCGTTGAGATTATTAAAGAACTGATGGGAGAATCCGATTTGTTTCTAAATCTCCATGACGGCTGGGGATTTTACAGCAAGACCTATATCGATAAGAACAGAAATCCCCATCGCTTCGGTCAATCCATCATCGCCGATGCTTCCGAATATATTACTGATCGTGATACAATTCATCTCGAACGGATCGCGCACAAAGTTCTTGAAAAAGTTAACCGGAGAATCAGCAATCCCGATCATCATCTCCACTTTATGAATACACGCACACTGATTACCGACACAAAATTTCCCGAGCAGAAAAAATCCGCGACATATTTTGCCCTAACCCAATTTGAAATACCAGCATTCGGTATAGAAACATCAAAAAACCTCAAAGACCTGGAGCTCAAAATTCGTTATCACAATTATGTGATTAACGAGTTTCTGAAACTCTTTAACGTTGAACCGGAACACCCCGCCATTATTTATGAAGCGCCGCGCCTGATTTATCTTCTCGTTTCTATAAATGATAATGTACCCATGGTAATAGACGATAAAAACACCTTAAATCTCCTAAAAGGCGACAAAATCAAGATTACCCATATTGAATCCAACTACAACCGCGGACTCAGCTGCGATATTCTTGGCGTCGGGGATGAACAGGACTTTCAGAAAAGTCTTACCATCAATACTCCAACCCGTGTGCGGGTTCGTAAAGACAATCGATTAATCGGTGAAATAATACTGAATATTGATGTCGTTGATAACCAATTATTCACCTATCTGATGGAAGTAAATGGAAAGAAACAGGCGTTTGTTGACGGGCAGACACTCAAAGTCAAACGAGGCGACAAGCTGAAAATTTTGAATGTTCTCCACGAAAAAATGATTCCCGCTCATTATAAAGTCAATTTGAAAGGTTTTGTCCCGCCTAATGGATATAATAAGGGTGAAGATCGAAATTACACGATCGATACCAACACATTACGCTGGAAGAAGTATTCTCTTGATGGAAATGGGAATATTTATCCTATCGTTGTCGTTAAAAACGGGCGGGAATTATCCCGAATTTTCATTTCCATTGAATAAATGAATTTTAGGATCTTCTCTATTTTTTATTTTAATTACATCCCCGGCTTTTTCGTTGACATTGAGTTCGTCTCTCAATTAAATTCAACCGCTTTTTTTCTAAACCTGAAATCGTTCATATAGAGGTACAATTACATGTTTAAAAAAACAAATGTACGGTTCATTATCATTGGAATAACACTTCTCTTAGCGACATATTCGCTTTACTGGACAGTTGCTTACAACAGATTTTCGCCGGAAAAATTGGATGCAATGCGATCTGACGGAACTATTGAAAATTATGAAGATCGCATCATCAGGCTTGGTCTGGACCTTCAGGGTGGTATGCATGTGGTGCTGGAACTCAATCTTCCCAAACTGATCGAAACGCTTGCCACCAATAAAACACCTGAATTTTATACCATCTTAAACAACACAACAGATGAATATAAATCTACCAATGAAGATTTCTTCAATATCTTCCTCCGAAATGTAGAGGCGGAAGATTTTAAACTAATTCGCCATTTCCCCAACATAGAAAAATATAAAAACAGTGGGATCGTTGCAGAATTACGAAATGAGTCCAAAGACGCCATGCAGCGCGCGTTGCAGATTATCCGCAACCGTGTGGATCAGTTCGGCGTATCCGAACCAACAATCCAGAAAGCCGGACAATATCGTATCATTGTTGAACTTGCCGGCATTAAGGACCCTGAACGCGCCCGCAATCTGATCCAGAGCACGGCTCTACTCGAATTTATTCTTCTCAAAGATCCTCAGGTCACACAATCCTTCATTGCGTCGGTGGATAACTATTTAAAAACCGGGCGCAAGGACGTGATTCAGCCGGTATCCACGGAAGAGGACACAACCGTTGCAATAAAAGAATCTAAAGATAAAGCGATCAGTGTAAATGAACTTTTGGGCATTACTGAAGCAGATGTGGATATTGAAGGGGACACCACCGACAGCGCACTTGTTGTTGATTCGGAATTATTTGCTGAAAAGCCTTTTTCGTCATTGCTGCGGAATGTTCATAACTCCATCGGCGTGCCGGAGCGCAACTTATACACCGTAAAGAAAATTCTCTCCGACCCGGATGTGGAGAAGTTACTACCCTATGATTCGAAATTCCTCTGGTCGGCAAAACCTGAACGAATCACAACTTCAAGGGGAAAAACGGAAAACTACTATTTACTGTACCACCTGAACCACGAAGCCGGAATACAGGGAAAATATATCAAAAAAGCCACCGCAACCATTGGCGGCGCTCAGACGAAATCCGCCGGTCAACCCATTATCAATATCAATATGAATAGCGAGGGAGCAAGAATTTTCTCCCGGCTGACCGGATCGAACATCGGCAAATTCCTCGCCATCGTACTGGATGATAAGGTTTATATGGCTCCATCGATCAGGGTCAAAATTCCCAATGGATCAGCCTATATCGAAGGTCTTGAAAATATGGAAGAGGCAAAAAATATCGCCATCATACTGCGTGCCGGTGCACTGCCTGCGCCAGTTGATGTGATCGAAGAAAGAACAATCGGTCCTTCTCTGGGTAGAGATTCTATCAATATTGGAACAAAAGTCGGTCTTATCGGATTCCTTCTTGTAATCGGCTTCATGGTGCTTTATTACAAACGTTCCGGTTTACTTGCCGATTTAGCCTTAGTATTAAATATCGTTTTTGTTATGGCAATTCTGGCAACGCTGGGCGCAACATTGACGTTACCGGGTATTGCCGGTCTCATCCTTACTGTGGGTATTGCCGTCGACGCAAACGTTCTGATTTTCGAGCGCATAAGGGAAGAACTGGAAAGAGGGAAAACCGTTCGCTCTGCTATTGATGCCGGTTACAGCCGGGCATTCAGAACAATTCTGGATGCAAACGTGACGACTATGCTGACGGCCTTGATTTTATGGCAGTTTGGAACTGGTCCGGTAAAGGGATTTGCCGTGACCCTGTTCTGGGGTATTCTTTCCAGTATGTTTACGGCTATTTTTGTGACACGGACTTTTTACAATTACAGAACCGATCGCAAAGTATTAAAAACACTAAGTATATAAACTTCGGGAACTATAACAATGAGATTTTTTAAAGAGACTAATATTCAATTCGTCAAATTCAGTAAAAACGCGATCACTGCTTCTGTAATTTTTTTATTGATCAGTATTGTCTCCATTTTCCTGATCAGGGGATTGAATTACAGTATCGATTTCACCGGTGGAACGCTTATTCAGGTTCAGTTCAGCAAAGAGACCAGCACGGCTGAAATCAGAGAAGCCCTGGCAACGGTGAACTTACAGAACAGCATCATTCAGAAATCGGCGGGATTAAATGAATTCATGATCCGTGTTGCCCAGGACGAAACCATTGAAAATTTACCGGCGACGGTAAATGAAGGGCTACGTTCTTTGGAAGGAAACACATTCGATATACGACGTACCGATCAGGTTGGTCCGAAAATCGGAAAGGAATTGCGTAGCACGGCAATTCTGGCAATTATATCGGCTATATTCGTCATTGGTATATATATTTCCATCCGGTTCCAGTTTCGCTTTGCCATCGGAGCGGTTGTAGCATTGATCCACGACGTGTTATTCACACTCGGTATCTTCTCATTAGCACAACTGGAAATTTCGTTGACAACCATTGCCGCTTTTCTCACGATTGTCGGTTACTCTCTGAATGATACGATTGTGCTCTATGACAGGATACGTGAAGACATAAAAATCATGCGTTCTGATACAATCGAAGCTATTGTTAATAAGAGCATCAACGAAACTCTGAGCCGGACGATCATTACATCACTGACCACTTTTATTGTTGTTCTGGTGTTGGCTTTTGCAACCGGTGAAGTCCGGATTTTTGCCATTGCAATGATTATCGGTGTTTTTGTCGGAACATACTCTTCGATCTATATTGCCGGTCCGGTAGTAATCGCCTGGCAACAAAAATTCAATGCAAAAAAGAAATAAATTGATATTAAAATAATTCACAAATAAATGCTCCCCGTTGGGAGCATTTTATATTTTGGAGGATTACCATGCCTGTCACAGCTGTGCTGGGAGCCCAATGGGGCGATGAAGGAAAAGGGAAAATTGTCGATAATTTAAGCGATCATGCCGATGTTGTAGCGCGCTTTCAGGGCGGCGCCAATGCCGGGCATACCATATTTGTAAATGGCGAAGAGACGATATTGCATCAATTGCCCAGCGGCATTCTTCGTGAACGCACAGACTGTATTCTTGGCAATGGCATGGTCATAGACCCGGTTGGATTAATCAACGAGATGGACCATCTTCGTGAAAAGAATATTTCCATAGGGAAACGAATTCATGTATCACGGTTAGCTCATGTTGTCACTCCGCTCCATAAACTACTGGACGCCAAATCCGAAGCGGCTCTCGGCAACAACGCGATTGGCACTACCAAACGAGGTATTGGCCCTTGCTACGCCGATAAAATAAATCGCTCCGGCATCCAGATTAAAAACCTTCGATCCCTCGATGTCCTTCAAACAATAATCAATCACAAGATTGAAACTCTCATTCAGAAAGGGATTCTTTCGGAAACCGAGAAAATATCATTACAAAGCGATCTGGATCGTTTTTATACCTGTGTCCCGGATGTCTATGCCTGTGCCGCCGATACCTCTATGATGATGAATAATTTCATCAGGGCGAAAAAAAACATCCTTATTGAAGGCGCTCAGGGAACCCTGCTGGATGTGGATTTCGGTTCATATCCATTTGTGACGTCATCCAATACTATTTCTGGCAATATTTGCATCGGGCTCGGGATTGGTCCTAAAACAATTGACAATATTATTGGCATTTACAAAAGCTATACAACCCGGGTTGGCGCCGGTCCTTTCCCAACAGAGCTAACCGATGAAACCGGAGAATATCTGCAACAGACCGGTGGCGAATTTGGAGCCACCACCAAACGAAAACGGCGTTGTGGCTGGTTCGATGCCGCAACAGGCAATTATGCCGCCATGATAAACGGATTTACTTCAATCGCTATTACCAAACTGGATGTTCTTGATGATTTAGACGAAATTAAAATTTGTACTCATTATGAAAACGGGAATTTTCCGGATATTGATCTTGAGGCAGCTATTCCTCATTATATCACCTTAAAAGGCTGGAATCAGGACACAACAACGGCGAGAAAATTCAGCGATCTTCCGCAAGAAGCAGGTGAATATATCAAGACTATTGAAGATCTCTTACAAACACCTGTAGAGTACATCTCAGTGGGTAAAGAACGACAGCAGATCATTCGGTTTTAAGACATTATTTTCCGGCACTTATGTAGCATTTTCACGCTATAATAAAACATCCATTTATTTAATAAAACGGATGTTTCTGAATTTCATTGATTTAGGGCATCTTTTTTAATAAATTTCCGTTTGGTTTTATTATTTGCAATTATTAAATGGAATATTCAAAATTGCCAAGCCGGTTGATAATAGACACTCACAATCCAGCCCTTTTTTCAAAATCATTTTTATATCTCAGTCAACCGGATAATAAATTATAATTTTACATTCAATTTCATGGAGCAGATTGCGTTCTGAACATATCGATCCCCAAAAGTTATTAGAAGATGTTGAAGTAGAACAAAGTGTTCGTCCTTCTGCCTTTGCCGAATTTATCGGGCAGCATAATGTAGTGGACAACCTGAAGTTATACATCACAGCCGCCAAAGAACGGGGCGAAGCGCTTGATCATGTGCTGCTTTTCGGTCCTCCCGGGCTGGGTAAAACGACACTTGCACATATTGTGGCGAAGGAGCTCGATGTAAATATTAAGACTTCTTCAGGCCCTGTGATTGAACGCGCCGGCGACCTGGCTGGAATACTGACCAATCTTTCCCATGGAGACGTATTTTTTATCGATGAAATCCATCGTTTAAATAACGTTGTCGAAGAGTATCTATACTCGGCAATGGAAGATTTTACAATCGATATCATGATTGATAAAGGACCCAGCGCCAGAAGCATCCAACTCAATCTCGAAAATTTTACACTTATCGGCGCCACAACAAGACTGGGTCATCTGACATCGCCAATGCGCGACCGCTTTGGCGTCGTGCTAAGGCTGGACTACTATACAAACGAAGATCTCTATAGAATTTTAATCCGGACCGCAAAAATATTAAATATCAAACTCGATAAAGCCGGAGCCCGGGAAATTTCCAAACGCTCCCGGGGGACGCCCAGAATTGCCAACCGGATATTGCGACGGGCTCGCGATTATGCCCAGATCAAGGCAAAAGGAGTTATTAATAAGGACGTTGCCGAGCAATCACTGAAGCTGTTGGATATTGATGAACGCGGTCTTGACAATATGGATCGTACAATTCTAATGGTGATTCTACAAAAATTTTCCGGCGGGCCGGTCGGTTTAAACAGTCTTGCGGTAGCCATCGGTGAAGACTCGGAAACCATTGAAGATGTCTATGAGCCCTTTTTAATTCAAAATGGTCTTATTCAGCGGACATCGCGTGGTCGCCAGGCAACGCCGGAAACGTACAAATATTTCGGACTGAAGATATCGTCCGAACAACAAACATTATTTGAATAAAGGAGAAATCTTATGAGACTTTCCGATTTTGATTATGAATTACCCGAAGAACTGATCTCACAGTATCCGATCGAAAAACGTGATCAATCCAAATTAATGATTATTGACCGGAAAGATGGCAGTATAAAACATAAACACTTTTACAATCTTCCTGATTATTTAAATGCTGGTGATCTTCTAATTGTCAACGAAACCATGGTTTATCCCGCACGGCTTTGGGCTGTCAAGGATCGCACAGATGCTCAAGTAGAAGTGTTTTTATTACGGGAGCTGGACAACAACCTATGGGAAGTCATGGTCAAACCTGCCCGAAAAGTGCGGATCGGTAATAAGTTAACCGTTGCTGAAGGTGTTCAGTGCGATGTTATTGACAACACCGTTTCTGGCGGACGGGTCGTCCGGTTTAACAATATATCCCAGAATGATCTATACAGCCTGATCGATAAGATCGGTCAGTCCCCATTGCCCCCCTACATCAATCGCGACCCCATACCTGAAGACAAAGTAAAATACCAGACGGTGTATGCCAGACGCCGTGGCGCCGTCGCTGCACCGACCGCCGGTTTACACTTCACGGATGATCTGATTGAAAAAATCAAAGCAAAAGGGGTAAAAATATTCCCGGTTGTTCTGCATATCGGTTTGGGAACTTTTCGTCCGGTAACGGTTGAAGATCTGTCCCGACATCGCATGGACTCGGAATACTATGAGGTATCCGCAGAAACGGCAATCGCCATAAACGAAACGCGGGCAAAAGGAAAACGAGTTATTGCGGTGGGTACATCCGTCGTTCGCGCTCTCGAAACTGTTACGGTGTCCGGCTTTCAGGTCAGCCCGCGTAAAGGCTGGACAGACAAGTACATTTATCCGCCGTATGATTTTAAAATGGTTGATGTTCTGATTACAAACTTTCATCAACCTAAATCCACATTGATCATGCAGGTCGCCGCTTTCGCTGATCGAGATTTAATCATGAAAGCCTATCACGTCGCGATAAAAAAGAAATATCACTTCTTCAGCTATGGCGACGCAATGATTGTTCTCTAAAGAAACAATAACATTGAAATCTACAAGTGCAATAATCGTCGCTGCCGGCAGTGGTACACGGATGAAATCATCTGTGCCAAAACCATTTTTGGCCCTCGATAACAACACAATCTTATATCACACAATCCAACGTTTTCTACCGGTGGCGGATATTTTAGAAATTATTATTGTTACCTCTTCTCAACTGTTGACTTCTGAATGCCTGCGGGCCTCCATACCGAAATCCGCTCCCATATCGATACGAACCATTGCCGGAGGCAAGCGACGTCAGGATTCCGTTTATAATGCCCTTCAAGCCGTGAATCCTGATTCGACAATTGTTTGCATACACGACGGCGTTCGGCCATTTATTCATCCCGATACAATAGCACGCACCATCAAACTTTGCGATCTATATGACGGGGCAATTGTCGCAGTACCATCAATAAACACGCTTAAGCAAATCCAAGACCAATTGATTGTGAAAACAATTGATCGCGATATCATCTGGCAGGCTCAAACGCCTCAGACATTCCGGAAAGATATTCTCATAAATGCCTATAAACAGGCTTTCCGGCACAATATCACCGGAACGGACGACGCCAGTCTTATCGAACAGACCGGTGGAAGGATTGCAATTGTTGAAGGCAGTCCGTGGAATATAAAAATAACCGGCCGGCAAGACCTGTTCATAGCACAATCAATACTCGATAAGGGAGCAATATGAAAAAGTTCAATATACGCGTCGGGCACGGTGTTGACGCTCATGTGTTTTCAGAGGGAAGGGCGCTTGTACTCGGTGGCATAAATATCCCTTTTGAAAAAGGACTAGCCGGTCATTCCGACGCCGACGTTGTTATTCACGCTGTTATGGATGCTTTACTCGGCGCTGCCGGCCTCGGAGATATCGGAAAACATTTCCCAAACACCGATAATCACTATAAAAACAGCTCAAGTGTGCTGTTGCTTGAGAATGTGGTATTAATGATCCGAGACAGGCATTACTACATCGGGAATGTTGACGTCACTATTATTGCCCAAGAGCCAAAAATCAATCCCTATATTCCGGCAATGCAGAAGATACTTGCTCCTGTTTTAAAAATTCCCGTTGATGCTATATCGATTAAAGCCACAACAACAGAGAAAATGGGGTTTATCGGTAGAGAAGAGGGTATCGCGGCATTTGCGACCGCATTAATTGGATTCTGATGGACAGCTATTTCCAGCCCGTGATCGAAAACAGCGCCGTAATTGTATATTCCATTCTATTTCTGCTGATTTTTCTGGAGAACATTCTCCCATTTGTTCCTGGCGATGCGGTATTAATCTTTTCCGCATATCTCAGTGGACGTGGAGTATTATTGCCGTCCCTGGCATTCGGCATCACTATTACTGGCAGCATCGCTGGCTTTTTTTTCGTATTTGCTCTCAGTCGCCATTGGGGACGAAAATATTTCGAAGACCGGCATTTTTCGTTTTTACCAACCAGAAAAATTAATAATATTGATCGCCATTTTCACCGTTTTGGCGCCTGGTTTCTTGTTATTGGACGGTTTATTCCGGGCAGCAGATTATTGCTGGCATTAACCACCGGCTTCTCGAGTATTTCCTACGTCAAGGCTCTGGCATGCACAACCGGTGGTATTTTGCTCTGGAACGGAATAATTTTTAAGCTGGGAAATATTTTGGGCGAAAACTGGATAACTATCAAGTCAGTTCTGTCGAAATATAACACAATTGTAAACGGTGTAATCATCGTTTTACTGGCAGGCTTTGTTATTTGGGAAACTATTAAAAGAAGCAAAAATAAGGAGCCTGTCTCCGGTGATTAGCACTCAATTTGCTCCAATAGAAATAGAAACGCTAGCCGAAACACCTTGAGGATGCCATACAAAATGCCTGACAAGCTTTTTACTATCCGATCAAATGCCAAAATTAATCTCTGTCTCCGAATAACCGGCAGGCTGCCAAACGGCTATCATACGCTCAGCTCGGTTTTCCAGGAAATAGATCTTCACGATACTCTTACTTTTACTCCAGCTGATACATATTCACTCCGTTGTAATAATGCTGGTATTCCCTGTGATGACAGCAATCTATGCAGCCGTGCGTATCGCGAGTTGAAACAATTGGCGCTCCAATCAACAGACTGGCATATTCAGCTTCAAAAAAATATCCCCGTCGGAGCCGGTCTTGGCGGTGGCAGCTCTAATGCCGCGACAGTAATCGATTTCCTAAATGAGCACTGGGAATTGGATCTCAGCAAATCCGATTTAATCCGGATCGCCGCGCAAATCGGCGCTGATGTCGCCTTCTACATTCATGGCAAAACACAGAGCGCCGAAGGTATTGGCGACAAATTACAGCCGCTGACTCTGCCGGAATCGTTCACCTTGCTGCTGGTTTGCCCGAATATTTATATTTCCACAAAATGGGCATATCAACAATTCAACTTGACAAAAAAGAAAGAAGGCTATAAATTTGGCGACCTATTCGAATCTGGAAGGATTCATTGGGAGCTGTTTGAAAATCAATTTGAATCTGTTGTTTTTCCAACATATCCAGAAATCGGCAAGATCAAAACGCTTCTTCAGAACGAAGGAGCCTTATACGCCGGTTTGTCGGGAAGTGGTTCGACTGTGTTTGGAGCGTTCAAAAGCAGATACGACGCAGAACATGCACAAAAACAGTTTAAAAATCACATAACATTCATCTCATTTCCCATTAATAATTAGAAGAACAACACCATAATTCGGGGATCGTCCAACGGCAGGACTGCGGCCTTTGGAGCCGTCAATCTTGGTTCGAATCCAAGTCCCCGAGCAACCTCTATTTATTTAGGATGGACTTATGAAATTTGAAGCAAGAGTTTTTTCAGGGAGATCAAATCCCAATCTAACCCGGGAAATTATTGAGATTCTCGGTATCCCACCGGGAGAAATTTCGATCGGCAACTTCAGTGACGGCGAAATCTGGCTGCGGTTTGAAGAAAATATCCGTGGCGCCGATATATTTATCGTACAGCCTACAAATCCTCCCTCCGAAAACATTCTTGAACTGCTCCTGATTATCGATGCGGCACGACGGGCTTCCGCCAAACGAATCACGGCTGTTATTCCTTATTACGGATATGCTCGTCAGGACCGCAAAGATCAACCACGCGTCCCAATTTCTTCCCGGTTGATAATGGACGAGATCGTCTCTGCCGGCGCCGACCGTATTGTGGCAATGGACCTGCATTCGACTCAAATACAGGGATTCGTTAACATTCCCTTTGATCATTTATATGCCAAAACTATTTTTATAGAACCTTTGAAAAAATTAACCGCCGGCAAAATTTATACGATAATCGCTCCGGATGTTGGCGGCATCAAATTCGCCCGCTCTTATGCCCAGATACTGGGACTACCCCTAACAATCATCGATAAACGCCGACCGGAGCCGAATAAAGCCGAGGTAATGAATATCATCGGCGAGGGTCATGTTAAACATGCGTTGTTGATTGATGATATGATCGATACGGGCGGCACGATTTCTCAGGCTGCCTACTTATTAAAGGAGAACGGCGCGGAAACAATTACTGTTATGGCAACTCATGGATTATTTTCAGGAGAATGCATTCAAGACCTGACAGATTCACCTATTGATAAAGTTATCGTCTCCAACAGTCTTTCGCTACCGCAGGAGCGATCATTCCCCAAACTGGAAATTATATCTGCCGCACCTATGCTGGCGGAAGCAATAAAACGCATACATTTCGAAGAATCTATTAGCACACTATTTGATTTTTAATTATAAGGAGATACTTGAATGGCTAATTATAAGTTGCTGTCTGAATTACGCACCAATATCCATAAAAGCGAAAATAAACGCTTACGGAATGAAGGAAGAATACCAGCTGTTTTTTATTTCCATCAGGACAAGCCGGTTCCGCTGTCCGTGGACGTAAAAGAATTGAAAGGCGCAATCCATTCCGGCGCTAATATTTATGAACTCCATATGGAAAAAAAGAAACATCTATGCATCTTACGAGATATTCAGCACAATCCGGTAACCGAGGAAATTACACACGCTGATTTCATGGGAATTACCATGAAAGAAGATATTACCGTAAATGTACCTATTCATCTGGAAGGCACCGCAATTGGTGTGAAAGATTTTGACGGTGTTCTGGCGCAACAGATCTGGGAAATTGAAGTTAAATGTAAAGCCACCGATATTCCCGATGCGTTTACCGTGGATGTCGGCCTTCTGAATGTTGGTGATTCCATCGCTGTTTCCGACATTTCAGCAGAGAATGTAGAGATTTTAACACCTCAAAGTTCATCGATCGTGTCCGTTGTGAAAGCTACCGGCGCAAAGGCTGAAGAGGAAGAGATTGAAGAAGAAGAAGAAGAGGAAGAGATTGAAGAAGAAGGTGAAAGCGCTAAAACCGAATAATATTGGAATGACCTCAGATGACCGCTTTCTTCGCAAAATTCAAACGCTCTCGTTCGGATAAGGTACAGAAAGTTATTATGGGACTGGGAAATCCGGGAAGACAATATGAGAAAAACCGACATAATTTTGGATTTATGGTAATTGATAAGATTGCTGAATCAAACCAGATGACTTTTCGCTCTTCCGGAAAACCTTATCTGTGGAGCGAAACGACTATCTCCACAAATGAGGGCGATATCGACATTTGCGTGTGCAAACCGATTACTTATATGAATAATAGCGGTGTAGCGGCACGGCAGATCCTCAGCCGGTACAATCTATTGCCCGAAGACTTACTGGTTATTTATGACGATATTGATCTGCCATTGGGAAAAATTCGTCTTAGAAAACAGGGTTCTTCCGGCGGTCATAAGGGCATTCAATCAATTATTAATCAACTTCAAAACAAATCGTTTCCGCGATTACGGTTAGGAATCGGACCCCAGGATGACGGTGTTCCCGCCGAAGATTTTGTGCTCGATAATTTCCGTGAAAACGATTTGAAAACTGTCGAAAAGGTCATTAATAAAAGCGTGGAGATCATTCATGATTACCTCTCCGGAGACGTTGAATGCACCATGAACAAATACAATTGCCTTGATTTTACGGAATCAATAATCGGGGATGCCGCATAATGCCGACTGACACTGCTTTTAACTGGGTTTACCTGACAATCCTTATCGGTTTTATTGCTTTACTATTCGCTTTGATAAAATCAATATGGGTCTCCGGGCAGGATGCCGGCAACGAAACCATGCAAACCATCGCCAAACATATCCGCGATGGCGCAATGGCCTTTCTTTGCCGGGAATACAGGGTGTTGATTATATTCCTGGCGGCGGTGTCTATTTTACTTTTCCTGGGCAATACCGGATGGAACCGTTTGGTGGCTGTTTCTTTCGTAATTGGAGCACTCTGTTCTGCGCTGACCGGATATATTGGAATGAGAATTGCCACTTTAGCCAACGTCAGAACAACGCAGGCAGCCCGAACCAGTTTAAATAACGCCTTAAAAGTGGCATTTTCCAGCGGCTCGGTCATGGGACTGAGTGTCGTTGGTCTCGGTCTGATCGGTCTGGCGTCATCATTTACCGTTTTTGGAAAACTATTTGGAACTTCCGCTGCCAGTTTGACGGATCTGGTTCTCCCGGTTCTCAGCGGGTTCAGTTTCGGGGCTAGTTCGATTGCTCTTTTCGCTCGTGTCGGCGGTGGTATTTATACAAAAGCCGCTGATGTGGGCGCTGATCTCGTTGGAAAAGTCGAGGCTGGAATTCCGGAAGACGACCCCAGGAACCCGGCGACTATCGCCGACAATGTCGGTGATAATG